>NBJMC04201__coassemble_425_pt1 | contig 36343 bp, 31 predicted proteins | sample NBJMC04201__metabat2_high_PE_023 | metagenome-assembled genome bin NBJMC04201
CATATGTGAAATATTTTACTAGTGAGGATTGGGTGAAATTTTCTTTAGACCTGCTAGGGGGACGGGGGAAGATCGGAACATTCCGATATATCCTCTATCTACTGCAATCCCAATCAGTATTGAAATAATACTTTTTGTTACAGAATAAACATGAACCTGGCTTTCTCTTGTACATCCCTTGAAATATTTTTCATATACCAATTTTCCTTCTTTTAATACCGCCACACCTGTGGTATTCCCATAATCAGTGCTGATTTTTTGTTCGAGTTCTCTAATTCTTTTCTGATCCATGATATCTCCTTTCCTTTAACCTATTTGTAAACGCATTTTTTCTGTTTTATTTTTTTAATATCTTTTTTACTGGATAATAGACCTCTGTAATGAAATCGCTCTCCTGCAAAACCTCCGAAGGACTTGTTACATAAACTTCATAAAGTGCATTACAATTTTCGTACCCTTCTTTTTCTGCCCATTCAATTTGCTTCGCATAAACAGAAGAGAGCTGAGAGTAGGAACCATGCACAACAGTTTTCAAACAAAGTCCAGGATAAAAATCCCTTGTTCCCGTTGCATACTCGTTGATTGGGACAGCAAATTCTGTATCCAGTCCAAATGGACTATATTCATCACTATGGAATAAAACCATTGGTGGAGCGGATGCTGTCAGGTTCTTTTCCTTCATTTTCTTAAACAGCTTTTCAAAGCAATACCCATACTCATCAGGAAAATCCTGTTCCTGAATCATCTTTCGTATGGACAGAAGATACATCTTTGGCACCTCCACCAGTTCTATACCAATATCTTCCATATATGACATAATCGACTTGCCCTTTCTTATGGCAAACATATCAGCATCTATCTGCTCCAACATATTTTTATACATCATCATTTGCATTGAAATCTCTTTTTTCTTTTTACTAAGAGCCGCATATAGTTTGTCATCCATTGCCTCCTCTGACTCAAGAATTGCCTTAATCTCTTCCAACGAAAAATGATACGCTTTCAGCCGATTAATAAACAGCATCGTCTCCAACTGATTAATAGAATAATATCGATACCCATTTTCTGGATTGATTTCTTCTGGAAGTATCAATCCTATTTCTGCATAATACCGAAGTGTTTTTGTGGATACTCGGCATATACTCGAAAATTCTCCAATCGTCAACATATAATAGGCCTCCTTTCCAGTACCAGTATAAACTTTGCCCCAAGGGAAAAGTCAACGGCACTTTTCATACGCATTTTCAAGGTAGTCGCATATTAATCGAATATAAAAAGAATTGCAAGTTTTATCTGATTTAACAATCCTGTCAACTCGACACCTCTTTTATCCAACCTGTCAACTCAACACCCCCAATATCAAAATCAACCACTCAACTCTCCGCCATTTTTCACAGTAGACCAGTTCCCACTTACCCATAAAACGAAAAAATCCGGGAGCCAAAACCTGTCCTCTGACAAGCCCCGACTCCCGGAAATCCCTTGTTTTCTACACTTTTTCGCTATCTTATTCTTTGACTTTTGACATCAATACTACCGTCTCGACATGGATAGAGTGTGGAAATAACTCGACTGCGCCGTCAGGTAAAATGCGGAAGAATCTGTATCCCGCGCCCAGAGTTTCTTTTATTGCCTCTTCATCATTGGGAAAAGCAATGATAATAGCTTTATCGCAATCCTTGCGCCGCTGGTTCAATCTCTCTTGAAAAATTTTTCGTGCGTTAAAAATATCCGTATCGTTGGCTTTTGGTTCAGATTCCAGGTATAAAATGATTCGACAGCCTCTTTCTGTCAGCCTCTCAATGAATGGTTTTGATGTGAGGGGTTCTAAACATTCTGTGGTTGTTGTGATGATGACGCCAAAAAATATCCCCGTTTGATTCAGTTGAGATATTGCGGCATCAATGTCGTTCTCATGATTTACTTTCTTTGGCCGTCTTTCCATATGGATGATTGGCACCAGATTCCGATGAAGGTCAAAAATATTTATTTTTTCTGGCGAAAGATGCGTACCATTGACAATGATGGGGAATATGATATTTTGGTGAGTGGCTGCTTTTTCCATGACATCGTTTCGTAAAAATGGTTCCTCACCGGATAAAATAATCGAACTGATGCCCAGCGACTCAGCTTCATGGAAGATTCGATCCCAATCCGTTGCTGCGAGCATTTTCTCTGAAGTATAGTAATTTTTTACTGCGTAGGAGGCGTCTGCGCTTTGACGAGATGTAACGGTGCCAATAAAGAATGGTGGGATATGGTATCCTTTTCGTTCCATTTCTTTGCGGCGTCGGACCGATTTTTGTACGATTCTGCCAGATTTGGTTAGAAATGCCGCTTCTTTCGGATTTTGTAAACTATTTTTGAATGCGCTTTTAAGCATGGATTTGATAGACTTGGATATATAGTCGTTTAGTTCCAGTTGGTTCATGGCGGACTCCTTTCAAATAGACTATCATATAATTGATGCCTCTTTTTCGCAATGATAAAAGAGCATATGATCTTTTTGTCTGAAGCAAAGAAAAATGTCTAAATTCTCTAGAAGATATTGAGGTTTTGACATCCTGTGGTATAATAATATCTAACGTTTTTTAAGGAAAATAGCAGAATGAAAGAGGAATGCAGATGATTTATCACAATATTTTAGAAGCCATTGGGCATACTCCGGTGATTCGTCTCAATCGCATGGTAGAGGAAGACAGCGCCGAAGTTTTGGTAAAGTTTGAAGGACTTAACGTGGGCGGTTCCATCAAAACAAGAACCGCTTTTAATATGATTGAAGATGCAGAAAAAAAGGGGATCATTACTCCTGAAACGATCATTGTGGAACCTACCAGTGGGAATCAGGGAATCGGTCTGGCTTTGATCGGCGCAGTGAAAGGATATCGTACCATCATTATTATGCCGGACTCCGTAAGTGAAGAACGCCGTAAATTGGTACGTCATTACGGGGCCGAAGTGCAGTTAATCCATGATGCCGGCGATATCGGCGCCTGTATTGATCAATGTTTGCAAACCGCACTTAACATGGCGGCGAAAAATCCCAAGATTTTTGTTCCACAGCAATTTGAAAATCCGGCCAATCCCATGGTGCATCGCCATCATACGGGGTTGGAAATTTTAGAGCAGGTGGCTGGGCCAATCCATGGATTTTGTTCAGGAATTGGTACAGGCGGTACGATCAGCGGCATTGGCGAAGTGTTAAAAGCTCAAAATCCTGATATTACGATATGGGCAGTGGAACCGGAAAATGCTGCAATTTTAGCAGGAGGAACCATCGGTACCCATTTGCAAATGGGAATCGGGGATGGGCTGATCCCCCAAAATTTAAATCAGGAGATCTACGATGATATTTACGTTGTCACAGATGAAGAAGCCATTGAAACAGCCAAAGACTTGGCACGATTAGAGGGATTAATGTGTGGCATTTCCAGCGGTACCAACGTGGCTGCGGCATTAAACTTGGCAAAAAAACTGGGAAAGGGGAAAACTGTTGTTACTGTGCTTCCCGATACGGCAGAACGATATTTTTCCACACCGTTATTTGAAAATGAATAACAGCGGCATGCGTTTTATCATTGATAGAATGGTAAAGCTTTTTAGACGCAATATTTATCTGGATACGGCAAGCCCAAATTTTGGGCTTGCTGCTTTATTTATTCTTGAAAGAATCTGTGTATAGTGGTAGGCGACCGGAGGGAGCGCTGTGTGAGACCGGAGGGAGCGCTGTGTGAGACCGGAGGGAGCGCCAGATCGGTAAAATGCATATAAAAAAGCGCCTACTTAGAAGTAGGCGCTCATATTGGTGATGATGTAACGAAATAGCTTATTGTGAAACGTTATTGTTAGTCGATGATTTCCATTCTTTTACCGCAGCAAATGGGAATCCGTTCGCCGGCTTTTAATTCTACAAGCTTGTTGCAAATTTTGCAATATACTTCGCAATCACAAGGAGCGAGAACTTCAATATCCTGCGCTTCATTGTTTCTGGAAAGACCTTCAATATGGAACATAGCAGGTTTTCCTTCTTCTGCAACGTAAATTCCCATGGGAACGAGTTTCTTTTCTTTGCCGACACAGTCGGACATTAATTTCCACAGCTGATCAAGACTGGCGACTTCTTCTGTATTTTGAGGTGTGAGTTCGATGTGATTTTTAACGAGTTCGAGTTTCATTTGAAATACCTCCTGATTTAATTTATTATAAGCTTTTGGATCGATGAAGTGTTACCTTATGCTTTTATTATAAATGGAGGATTCACAAATCTCTATCAAAAAACTGTTATTAAATTGAAAATATTTAATCGGTTCTTGTTGATGTCTTCTTTTTCGACATTACCATGGAAAGAATAATACTCAACGCCAGGATCCCAAAGATTACACTGATGGAAATAGGAATAGAAATTTCAATATGGAACATTAAAAGTCCTAATTTTACCCCGGTAAACGTCAGGATGGTTGCAACACCGTAACGCACATATTGAAAACGTTCCTGTAAATGGAGGAGGACAAAATATAATTGCCGCAATCCCAGAATCGCGAAAATATTAGAAGTATATACGATGAAAAGGTCAGTGGTAACGGAGAATACTGCGGGGATAGAGTCGATAGCAAAAAGAATATCCGATCCTTCGATGATCATTAGCACGGCAAAGAGAGGGGTGATCATCCTTTTGCCGTCAATCTTTACAAAAAATTTTTCACCAACCATTTCTTCGGTCATGGGAACAAATCTTCGCAAAAAGCGCATCATTTTATGGTTTTTCACATCATATTCGTGTTCTTTTTGGAAAAACATTTTAATGCCGTTGATGATGAGAACTGCACCGAATATATAGAGAATAAAGTGGAAATGGTTGACCACCTGAACACCAAGGGAAATAAAGATCAGACGCAGGATTACGGCCCCCATAATTCCATAAGTAAGAACGCGATGCTCTGCGTGTTCAGAGATACCAAAAGCTGTAAAGATTGAAATAAAAACAAAAAGATTATCAAGACTTAAACTGAATTCAATTAAATAGCCGCCTAAAAACTCCAGTGCGGCTTGGGAACCTTTAAAAAACAGCACTCCTAAATTGAAAAGCATGGCAAGGCCGATAAAGAGCAGCACTTTGCGTAGGGGCTGCCATAGATTTAGTTTTTCAGACGGAACAAAATTGTTTTCCAAGATGGACACCTCTCATTTTCGTGTTTCCAAAATACGGTTTCCTGTAATTTGGATAAAAATTCAAAAGACCTTGATGTTCGTATGGCACATACAAACATCAAGGTCTCGCTTTCCAAGTTGGAGGACAGCACCAGATGAAATAAATCATCGGTTGTTGGCACTATCACTTATAAGCTACTCCCCTTAATTTATGGGTCGTTTTTGAATTCAATTCATTATAGCACAAGGTGAAATGTTTGGCAATATCAAATTTGCAATAAAATAAAAAAACATAGTGTTGAGTTAGATCCAAACAGTTTTCCTAAGATATTTCATTTTTTTAGTTTTCAATGAAAAGGGCGCCATTGAAAATACTTATTTCGATAGACGTTTCGTTGACTACGACTGTTTTTTTAGAGTTGGTATTTCATAATGATTTTCCTCAAATCAATGATCTCGGTGATAATACAAAATTCATGAAAAGTATCTTTGTTTTTGGGGGAGAATATGATATGATAAAGATATATTTCAAAGGAAGCATATCTTCCAAACGTTTGGGGGAATGAAAAATGGCCGGAGTTCATTGTGAAATTTGTGGTGGAAACCTTGTGGCTGCTGAGAGAAGTACTATGTTTATTTGCGAACATTGCGGGATTAAATATCCCAAAGATAAAGTGCGAAGGATGCTCTTTAAAGATTCCGGGATCGAATCCAATGCACCTGCCACAGAGGAAGAGATCAATCGCTTCCACCGTCTGCTAAAAAAATATTTTGATGAAGAAAACTTTGTTGATGCAGAAAAAATGACCAATCGGATTTTAGAAGCGGATCCCGAAGACAAAATGGCCAATGATTATTTTGACGTTCTTTGTCAAATGAAAAAAGATTTTCGTGTGGAACGGGGAATTCTTGTAAAATATACTGGCAAGGCTGCCGATGTTCATGTGCCGCGCTTGGTGACCGCCATCGGCGACAAAGCGTTTCAGAATTGCGAAACTGTAGTCTCCATCACCTTACCGCAAGGCGTTCGATCTTTAGGAAATTATGCGTTTTCCGGATGTACTCATTTGAAATCCATAGAACTTCCTCGGGGGGTTACCTTTATTGGTTATCGCGCATTTGCACGGTGTACTTCTTTGGAATCCTTGCAGCTGCCTGACACGGTGAAATTTATCGGGAATTATGCTTTTTATGATTGCCGGAACTTAAAGGCCCTTGATTTGCCGCCGCGGGTCCCCACGATAGGCCGGGGAACCTTCTCCCATTGCCAAAAATTATCGGCAATGCGCTTCCCGAAACGTGTAAAAAATATCGGTGATTACGCGTTTCAGGACTGCATCTCTTTAAAAACCGTGGGCCCCTTTGACGAGATTATGGCCATTGGCGAAGGGGCTTTTGATCATTGTCCCTCTCTTGAAGAGATTAAAATTCCTCACCGGTTTATGGATAATGCCACAGCGCCTTATTCGTCAGCGTCGCTGAAAACTTTGCGTTTATAAATTCTAATAAAAAAAGAAACCGCCGGTTCATTGTTTGACTGGCGGTTTTTTATACATTATTCATGGTTTTTAAACCTTATTTCCCCTCGTTCTCAGCGGAATCTTCTTCTTTTTCTGTATCACCGGATTTTTTTTCGGCGATGACGTCTTTAATTTCTCCCTTGACTGCTTCTTTTACTTCTTCCGCAATGACTTCTGCGGCGTCTTCAGGATCAAAATCATCATATCCGCTGAGATCGCAACAGCATTCGCAGACAACAATATCGTCTTCATAAGCGGCTTCGCGAATTTCGGAAAATTTGTCTTTAATTTTCGATGTAATGCCGGAGGCAGCATCTTTGACTTTTCCCGCTGCGACAGTTGTAGTTTCTTTCATACCGTTCATGGCGGATGCACCGGCGTTTTTAATCTCAAGTCTTGTTTCTCGACCTGTTTTGGGGGTTGTGAGTACAGTAATTGCCGCACCGATGACTAGCCCTGCGGCTACACCGATGATTAACCCTTCCACACCGCGTTCCAAGGCATAACTGTCCGCTTGTTTCCTGGTAATCAAAGGGCCCTGTTCCAAAACATAGGGTTTCTTGAGAATCTTGTTCATGTGAACCCCTCCTTAATCTTCTTAAATAATATATTCTTACCAATGAGAATGATACCGTTTCATTCTAATTTCAATTATAGCATAACCATTCAAAGAATCAATAAAAAACTATTAAATTATGCCAAACATACACAATTGAACCGCACAATATTTGGAAAAATTTTTGGTCATGCCATAAAAATTATTTGACCGTTCCCCATTGTGTTTGATATAATTACATCATTGCGTGGTGAAAAGTTATTGCAAATGATGCTTTCTTTCGTTTCAGGCAATTATTGTTTCCTAAAATCTAAAATACTGTAATTGTGAGCATTGGATTTTTTACCGGAACGGATTGTCGAATTTATTTTTTCCTAGGTAGGCAATGTCTATACGTTATGGCAGAACTTTTATGCGGGAGGAGACTTCCGCTCTCGAAACAAATTACAACGGGAGGTTTTAAAGATGAAAATTGTATTAACCGATGCAAAGACCTTGGCCGGAGAAGATTTGGATTTTTCTCCGCTGGAAGCTCTGGGGAATGTGGTTACATATCCTTTCACTCCATATGATCAGATTGCGGAGCGTATTGCCGATGCCGATGTTGTGCTTTGCAATAAGACATTGATGAATCATGAAACGTTGAAAAATGCAAAACTTTTAAAATATATTGGTATTTTTGCTACAGGGTGGAATAATATCGAGATTCCCTATACCAATGATCGCGGTATCACTGTCTGTAATGCGGGATCTTATTCCACCAATGCCGTGGCACAACACGTTTTTGCTATGATTTTAAATCATTACAGTTCCGTTGCCGCTTATCATGATTTTGTGGCACAAGGAAAATGGATTTCCAGTGAAATTTTTACCGCGCCGGTTTTTCCCACCATGGAACTGGCAGGAAAAACCCTGGGGATTGTAGGCTTCGGTAATATCGGCCAAGCCGTAGCTAAAATTGCACTTGCCTTTGAAATGCATGTCCTTGTCTATACGAGAACACGGAAAGATAATTCAAATGTAGAATTTGTATCTTTGGACGAAATGCTTTCCCGTTCCGATATTATTACGGTGCACTGCCCTCTGAATGAGGATTCCCAAAAAATGTTTGACGAGGATACCTTTGCCAAATGCAAAGAGGGGGCGTATTTTATCAATACGGCCCGAGGCGGTGTAATTTCCGAGGCAGCTCTCGTTGCAGCATTGAAGTCCGGTAGACTCAGCGGAGCTGCTGTAGACGTTTTGGATACTGAACCTATGCCGAAGGATTGCCCGCTTTTGGATGCGCCCAATCTGACGATCACACCTCACGTAGCTTGGACTCCAAAAGAGACCAGGGCGCGTCTTTTACAGATCACCATTGACAATTTAAAAGCATACTTCGCTGGTCACCCGCAAAATGTCGTGAAATAATGAGGGGGATTTATGCTGAAAAAATTACATTTATCCACAGGGAAAGAAGGATTTTACGATGTGACCAATGCAGTACGTCACGTATTAAGGGAATACAATGTTTCTTCGGGAATTTGTGTAGTTTTTTGTCCCCATACCACGGCGGGAATGACCATCAATGAGGATGCAGATCCCGACGTAACACGTGATCTCATGTTGGCAATGGGAGATACTTTCCACGATCGCAGCGATTTCCGCCATGCCGAGGGAAATAGCCATGCCCATTGGAAATCCATGATGACGGGAAGCTCAGTGACTGTGATTATTGACAAGGGCGAGCTAGTACTTGGAACATGGCAGGGAATTTATTTTGTTGAATACGACGGCCCCCGCCAGCGTTCCTATTATGTAAAAATAATCGAAGAAATATAAAAATAACCGGCCAAGGCAATGAATGCAACTTGGCCGGTATTTTTTCGTATTTACTCTTTTTCGCCGACAACGCGATACAGTTCTGTGGCTCGATCTAGATAGACGATACCGTCCAGATGATCGATCTCATGGCAGAGACACATGGCAAAGTCGTCCTCTCCCCATAATTCCAGCGGTTCCCCCTGTTCATTGAGGGCCTTTACCTTAACCTTTTTGGGGCGAATGGTTTTCCCTACTAAACCGGGGTAACTAAGACATCCCTCCATACATTCTCTTGCACCGTAGGTCTCCATGATCTTGGGATTGACCAATTGAATCAATCCTTGGCCCATATCGATTACAACGAGTTGTTTCATAATGCCGATTTGGCTGGCAGCCAGGCCAGCTCCGTTTTCTTCGTGGTACATGGTATCTGCCATGTCTTGAAGAATTGAACGAATTTTATCATCAACAATTTCTATTTGCTCACAAGACGTGTGGAGTGCGGGATCATCGCCGTATCGTAATTTGCAAACAGCCATTTGGATCTCCTTTTATAAATTTTTAATGATATTTTATTATAGCTTTTGCTCCTTTTGCTTGTCAAGCTGTGATAATGCGGATCAGGAGAGGAATACTCCTTGTTTAATGCATTATTATACATTTCTGAAAGGCGTTTATCGCTGGCGAGTATTTTACAAAAAAAGTCTTGACAATTACGAAACAGGGTGATATGATGAATCTCATAAAAGCGATGACCGGAAACCAGTAAGCCTGCAGATGCCCAATAGAGAGTAGCCGGTTGGTGAGAGGCGCGGGGAGGAACAGGCTGAATACATTCCGAGAGCCGCACACCGAAAGGAGTTTTCCCAGTAGGCTGTCGCCGGGGGCGCCCGTTATAGCGATAAGGTATCGCATTGTTTGCCGTACCTGATGAGGCTGTTGCCGCGAGGCAACGGTAAATAGAGGTGGTATCACGGGATTGTCTCTCGTCCTCTGCAAATGCAGATGACGGGAGTTTTTTATTGCCCCAATCTGCACAAGTCTGAGGGGTTTTGCTTTTCAGCTCCTCAAAAATAAAAGCTGATATAGAAAGTAGGGGAAAACAATGTTTGAAAAGCTATTGATGATCTTCATTTTTGTTGCAATTACCATCAGCATCGGCATTTATTGCAGAAAAAAAGCCAATAGTGTCGGAGATTTTGTTTTGGGCGGTCGTGAAGTGGGACCGTGGTTAACGGCTTTTGCTTATGGTACTTCGTATTTTTCCGCCGTTGTGTTTGTTGGATACGCCGGGCAGTTTGGTTGGAATTTCGGCGTTGCCGCTGCATGGATTGGGATTGGTAACGCGATCATCGGCAGTCTTCTTGCCTGGGTTGTTTTGGGACGTCGTACCCGTATTATGACGAAACATTTGGAATCTGCCACTATGCCGGAATTTTTTTCCAAACGTTTTCGCAGTAAATCTGTAAAAATTGTGGCTTCTTTTATCATTTTTATCTTTTTGGTACCTTATTCCGCGTCGGTATATAAAGGTCTTTCGGGATTATTTGCCATGTCTTTTGGCATCAATTTTAATTACTGCATTCTCGGTATTGCGATTTTGACGGCGATTTACGTAATCGCCGGTGGTTATACCGCTACTGCGCTGAACGATTTCGTGCAGGGGATCATCATGATCGGCGGCATTTGTGCCGTAGTTTATGGAGTCTTAAACGGTCAAGGCGGTTTTATGGGAGCTCTGGAGAAACTTTCCCAGATCCCCAGTGAAGCAGCGCCGGGCTTGAACGGCGCCTTCGTTTCCATTTTCGGTCCTGATCCTCTGGGGCTTTTGGGCGTCGTGATCCTTACCAGTCTTGGTACTTGGGGCTTGCCCCAGATGGTTCATAAATTTTACACCATCAAGAATGAAAAAGCCATCAAGACCGGTACTGTGATCTCCACTGTTTTTGCTTTGATCATTGCCGGCGGCAGTTATTTTATGGGCGCTTTCGGCAAGTTGTATTACAACCCTGAAGGCGGCGTGATCTCCTTTGATGATGTAGTGCCTACGATGTTGGGGGATGCTCTTCCTGATATCCTTATCGGTGTCGTATTAATCTTAGTGCTTTCCGCTTCCATGTCTACGCTGTCTTCCCTGGTGATTACTTCAAGTTCTACCATTACCTTGGATTTTATCGGCAGTTTTAAAAAGAATATGTCTCAAAAAAGCCAAGTATTGATGATTAAGGTGCTTTGCGGTGTATTTGTCCTTCTCTCTGCTGTGATTGCCATGAATCCCACCAATTTAATTACGACATTGATGTCGATTTCTTGGGGCGCCTTGGCTGGTTCCTTCCTCGGGCCTTTGCTTTACGGTCTTTTTTGGAAAGGTACAACCAAAGCATCAGTATGGGCCAGCTTTATCGTAGGGATCGGAGTCACTGTGTGGAATTTCTTCTTCCCCTTTGCGGAACCCACCATGGCTGGAGCCATTGCCATCCTTTCTTCCCTTGTGGTGGTTCCTTTGGTTAGTTTCGTAACGCCGAAAATGGACCGTGCCCTTGTGGATGAGATGTTTCTGTGTTATGATGAAACAGTCACTGTTGCCCATAAATTAGCATTGGAAGAGGAAGATAAAACCAGTAACATATAATATAGTCATGTAGCAACACTGTCCATTGCCGCTAAAAGAGCGGCAATGGCTGCTTGCTTTCAATCTTTGGAAGAATTGAAAATGGTATTGAATGAAGAAATGGAGTGTGAACTATGATCTACAACAAAAAAGCGGAAACAATGCCTCGGCAGGAAATCGAGGAATTGCAGCTTGCCCGATTAAAAAAGATCATCCGCTATTGTTATGATAATGTGGCGATGTACCGCAAACGATTTGATGAAAACAAATTAGATCCGGATAAATTCCGTACTTTGTCGGATTTGCAGTATATTCCTCCTACGACCAAAGATGATATGCGTGACAATTATCCCTTTGGCCTCTTTGCGGTACCACAAAAAGAGATCGTACGGATTCACGCTTCTTCGGGCACCACAGGGAAACCTACAGTGGTAGGATACACCAAAAAAGACCTGGATACTTGGTCGGAATTGATGGCTCGTATCATCAGCGCCGCCGGAGTTACCGATGAAGATATCGCCCAAATTTGTTTTGGTTACGGACTTTTCACCGGAGCCCTCGGCCTTCATTACGGACTGGAACGGATTGGAGCCAGTGTCGTTCCTTCCTCCAGCGGCAACAGCGAAAAGCAGATCATGCTGATGAAAGATTTCGGTACTACGACGCTGATCGCAACGCCCACCTATGCCATGTACCTCGGCGAACTTGCTCATGAATTGGGATATGATCTCGCCGACTTTAAACTCCGCATCGGTCTTTTTGGCTCCGAGGGATGCACCACGGAGATGCGCAGCAAGATAGAAGAACGTCTCGGCCTTTTTGCCACGGATAATTATGGGATGTCGGAGTTGATGGGCCCCGGTATCTCCGGAGAATGTGAGCTTCGCTGCGGCTTGCATATTGCAGAAGATCATTTCTTGCCGGAAATCGTGGACCCCAACACTTTGGAAGCCAAAGAAGAAGGTGAAGTCGGGGAATTGATTATCACGACACTGACCAAAGAAGGAATTCCCCTTCTCCGTTACCGCACTCGGGATCTTACCCGTATTAACAAAGAGCCCTGCGAATGCGGCCGTACCTTGGCTAGAATGGATAAAGTCATGGGCCGCAGTGACGATATGCTGAAAATCAAAGGCGTCAATGTCTTCCCCTCCCAGATTGAGAGTGTTTTGATGCCCATGGAAGAGATCAGTCCCCATTATATGCTTTACATCCGCAGGGAAGGTTATAATGATAATTTGGAAATCGAAGTGGAACTGGTAGACGGCTCTTTATTGGAACGTTACGCTGATCTTGAAAATCTCACCAAGCGTATTCGTGCAAAACTCCGCAGCGTTTTAGGGCTTGATGCCAAAGTTACTTTGGTCCAACCGAAGAAAATTCAACGATTTGCGGGGAAAGCACAGCGGGTGGTTGACCTCAGGGGAGAATCCAAGTAAAATAAATCAGAGAACGATTCTTTATTCTTTCCCAGAATCATATGTAGGGAGCCTTCCCGAGAGAATTAGCCTTTGGGCGGATTGGAGTATAACTATGACAGTGAAACAGCTTTCCGTTTTTGTTGAAAATAGAACTGGCACCATGGTGGAGATTATTCAAGTATTGGGGGAATGTGGCATTGATATCCGTGCACTTTCCATTGCCGACACTACAGATTTCGGGATTTTGCGTCTCATCGTCAGCGACCCTGAAAGGGCCTTGTCAGCATTGAAGGAACGCAATATTACTGTGAGCATCACCGAAGTCATCGGTGTAAAATTGGTGGATCGCCCCGGAGGTCTCGCCAATGTTTTAACCATTTTGCGAGATGGTGATATTTCTGTGGAATATATGTATGCCTATGTCAGCAAATCGGAAGAAAATGCCTGTATTATTTTACGGGTAAGCGATACAGAACGGGCTTTGAATATTTTGAATGATCACGGTGTTTCCATTGTTGATGAAGCCTACTGATGCTTCCGCCGTTCACAAAATATAAGCGGCGGACATGAACAAAGTGCTATAACGAGCCGCGAGGGAAGGGGCAGCCTTTGGCTGCCCCCGCTTATGATAAATTATTTCAGTTTGATTGAGGAATCCTATGACAAACGAATCGAGTTCTTTTTTGACCAGGCCCGCCGTGATCTGCGGATTGGCCATGGTCTGTTGTATTCTTTGGGGCAGTGCGTTTCCCTGCGTAAAAATTGGGTATGAGATGTTCCACATTGCCGATGGTGATGTGGGAAGTCAAATTCTCTTTGGGGGAATGCGTTTTTTTCTATCCGGGATCATTACTGTCTTGATTGGCTGGGGGTTGGAAAAAAAATTTCCCTGGCCCAAAAAAGAATCCTGGTGGCCTGTGACAAAATTAGGGTTTGTTCAAACCTTTGTCCAGTATATTTTTTTCTACATCGGCCTCGCCAATACAACGGGAGTCAAGGCGTCCATTATTGAGTCCTCCAATGTCTTTATTGCAATCTTGATACCTTCTCTTTTGTTGCGACAAGAAAAGCTGACTTTAATGAAAATTTTTGGATGTATTGTCGGCTTCGTTGGCGTAGTTCTGATCAATTTGAACGGCAGTTCCCTGGATATGACCATGAAAGTGACAGGGGAAGGATTTATTTTTTTGGCCGCGGTTAGTTATGCCGTTTCCTTTGTGATGACAAAGGAATACGCAAAGAAGGAATCCACCTTTGTATTGTGCGGCTATCAGTTCATTGTCGGCGGTGCTTTTATGATCTTGGTGGGGGGTTGCCTCGGCGGGCGTGTTTCCGGATTCACCCCTCTATCCACGGGGTTATTTTTGTATCTTGCCACGCTTTCCGCCGTTGCTTACTATATTTGGGCCCAGCTTTTGAAGTATAATCCTGTGGGAAAAGTCTCGGTATACGGTTTTATGAACCCTGTGTGCGGTGTGATTTTATCGGCTCTCCTATTGCAAGAAGGAAGTCACATTTGGGGATTTTACGGGATTGCTGCCCTGGTGTTGGTATGTTTGGGGATCTATCTCGTCAATCGAGAGGATCGAACATTGGACTCCCACGACGGTTCACAGGGCAAACCATTATGATCATTTTTGATGTTAGGGCGCAGCGTAAAAGCTGTGCCTTTCTTTATCTTGTTCCATAACGTGATTTCGTGTATACTAAACAATAAATGTGTGAGAAAAGAGATGATTTTTTTGACGGCGAAAACCGATGCCATCAACACTCACGGGACTTCCTATCTTATGAAACGGTTTGCTCCCTATTTCAAACCATACCGCCATATTCTGTGTCTTGACTTGTTCTGCGCTGCCATGACGACTCTCTGTGATTTGGTTCTTCCGCAGATTGTAAGCTATATCACCGATACGGGAATTCGCGATCTTTCAGCTTTGACATTGCAGACCATTTTTATGTTAGGTGGCCTTTATCTTTTATTGCGGGTGATCGATGTCTTTGCCAATTACTATATGGCCAATATCGGCCACGTGATGGGCGCCAGAATTGAAACGGATATGCGCAGCGACCTTTTTAACCATATGGAGGATCTTTCCTATTCTTATTACAGTAACACCAAGGTGGGGCAATTGATGTCGCGGATTACCAACGACCTCTTTGAGGTTACGGAATTTGCCCATCACTGTCCCGAGGAATATTTTATTGCCGCGTTAAAAATCACTGTTTCCTTTATCATCCTTTGTACTGCCAACGTGCCGTTGACTTTGATCGTTTTTGCAATCATACCCTTTATGATATTTTTTGCCGGCCGCTACAGCCGTAAAATGCGCACTGCCTTCAAAAAATCGAAGAATCAAATTGGGGAAGTGAATTCTCAGGTGGAAGACACCCTTTTGGGAATTCGCGTTGTAAAGTCCTTTGCCAATGAAGCGGTAGAGTCTGAAAAGTTTGAGGAAGGGAATCATTTGTTTCTGGAAATTAAACGGGAGATGTATCGCTATATGGCGGCCTTTCAAAGTACAACCCGTCTTTTTGATGGTATCATGTACATCGTTGTGGTAGTGGTAGGCGCCGCTTTTATGATTTACGGCAAAATCACCCCCGGGGAATTGGTGGCTTACCTGCTTTATGTAGTGATGCTTTTGAATTCCATTCGGCGCATTGTGGAATTTACCGAACAGTTTCAACGAGGAATGACGGGAATTGAGCGGTTCATTGAAGTCATGGACGAACCGGTAGAGATCGATGACAGTGAAAATGCGATGGATCTACCGACAGTGACAGGGGATATTTATTTCGACCATGTGGGATTTCAGTATTCCGATAGTGATACTGAAGTTTTATCCAATATCGATCTTCACGTAAAAGCCGGAGAGAATGTGGCGCTGGTCGGTCCTTCGGGAAGCGGAAAGACAACCCTTTGCAATCTGATTCCTCGTTTTTATGATGTAACTTCCGGCCGTATCCTCATTGATGGCAAAGATATCAAAGATGTCACCGTTCACTCTTTGCGCTCTCAGATTGGTATGGTACAGCAAGATGTCTATCTGTTTTCTGGTACGGTACGGGATAATATCGCTTATGGAAGACCGCAAGCATCTCCCGAAGAAGTAGAAGAGGCTGCCAAATTGGCAGGGGCCCATGAGTTTATCACACAGTTGCCTCAAGGATACGACACTTATGTGGGGGAACGAGGCATCAAACTTTCCGGTGGACAAAAGCAGCGTATAAGTATCGCTCGGGTCTTCTTAAAAAATCCGCCCATTTTGATCTTAGACGAAGCCACTTCGGCTTTGGACAATGAAAGTGAAATGGTGGTGCAGCGATCCTTGGAACGCTTGGCCAAAGGGCGGACAACTTTCACCATTGCTCACCGTTTAACTACCATACGCAATGCCACTGTAATTTTAGTCTTAACGGAAGAGGGGATTGTGGAACAGGGAACCCATGAGGAGTTGATGGCTGCCAAAGGGGAGTATTACCATCTTTATCACCTTTATTCCGGCGATGAAACAAAGAAATAAGAAAGACGATGGATCAATATGAAAAAATATCAAGATTTGCTTTTTGATGTGGACGGTACCCTGTTTGATTTTAAGAAGGCGGAAGAGGAAGCCCTTCGTATGACGACGGAAGCTTATGGAATCTCTTTGGATCAAGAATTTTTAGAATGCTATCTTTCCATCAATCGAGACTTGTGGAAGCGTTTTGAGCGAGGGGAAGTATCTCTCCATACACTGCTTTATACCCGTTTCGTTCGTACCTTCGAGCGGATGGGGATTGACATTGACGGCGTAATATTTGAAGATGATTACCAGGACAATTTGGGGCGGGGATTTTTTTGGTTGGAAGAAGGGGAATCTGTTTGCCGCAGGCTTTCTCAAAACCACGATCTCTATATCATTACCAACGGCGTTGCGAGAACGCAGCGTTCCCGTTTGGGCGGCACTTCTCTGGGAACCATGGTGAAAGGTGTTTTTATTTCCGAGGAAATGGGAGTGCGAAAGCCGCAAAAAGAGTTTTTCGAGATCGTAATGTCTCATATCCCTCAGTTTGATCCGAGTTCTGCTTTGGTGATCGGAGATTCCCTGGTTTCCGATATTCAGGGAGGTGAGAATGCGGGACTTGATACTTGTTGGTACAACCCGCATTGCCAACGGAATGATAGTGGTTTTACTCCAACCTATGAAATTGCTTCTTTGCGAGAATTGTATGAGATCGTAGGGGATGCCCATAAGTAAGGAAACGTCAGCGAGGCAGTAAGTGGAGTCCCCATAAGGCCATACATGCGAAGATGGCAACAAGTCATAACGCGCAGTTGTCGCACAGGATTAGTACAAAAAATGCTGGATTTAGCTGCAAAACTAAATCCAGCATTTTTGATGGCGCTTTGGGCTACTTTATCCCACTAGTTTTATCTTGTGTTTCCATTGATTTTTTATTTTCATCACATTTGCATTTTCAAACGGTGAAAAAACTGATTATTTATACCGCCTGCTTTTTGTGTTTGAAAAGATAATACCCCACGCCCAGCATGTCTGCCAATAACCAGCCGATGGGGACGGACCACCAGATTCCCGTAACGCCGAACATCGGAAGCGTGGAGAGAATATAGGCCAATGCGACCCGAGTACCGAGGGACACAACGGTGAGGATCACGGATATCCCAGGCTTCCCTATGGCACGATAAAAACCATAGAGTAGGAATAAACCGGCGATCAGACAATAAAAAGTTCCCTCAATACGCAAATAGCGGACACCTTCCGCGATGACCGCTGTTTCATTGGCGTCAATAAAAATCATCATCAGTGGTTCCGCCAATGCAAAAACGCAGAAGGATGTGATCATTCCAAAGGATAAGGAGAATAGGATGGCTACGCGAAGGCCCTTTTGGATTCTTTCACGTTTCCCGGCGCCGAAATTCTGGGCAATGAAAATGGAAAACGCATTGCCGAAATCTTGTACCGGGAGATAGGCAAAGGCATCGATTTTGACAGCGGCGGCGAAGGCTGCCATGATCGTTGTGCCGAAGCTGTTGACCAATCCTTGAACGGATAAAATTCCGAGATTCATAATTGATTGCTGAAGGCATGTCAGCGCTGAAAAACTGGTGATTTCCCGTATTCTGTGAAGGCGGAGCCTGACTTTATCACTCCTTTGTAAAAGTTCCGGAAATTTGATACGTGTATAGATGGCGATCCCGATTCCAGAAACGTACTGGGAAATCACAGTGGCCTCAGCGGCTCCGGCCACACCGCGGTTTAAGCCCGCAACAAGCCATAAATCAAGGATGATATTGAGACAGGTCGAGACAGCCAAAAATACGAGGGGCACCGCGGAGTTCCCCAGGGAGCGCAAAAGTGAAGCAAAAAAATTATAAAAGAAAATACCGATGATTCCTGTAAAAATTACCGTCAAGTATTCTCGCATCAGAGAAACCAGCTCCGGAGGAGTCCGCATGAACCATATAATCCAATCCATACTGACAAAAATCAAAAGATTTAACACAACAGCAACGCCACTCAAGAGAACAAAGGATGCAAGGATTCCTTCTTTTAATCCAAGATGATCCTGCTGGCCAAAACGAATAGAAAAGACTGTGCCGCTTCCCATGGCTAGCCCCAGTAAGATCGAGGTCAAAAATGTCATCAAGGGAAAGGACGAGCCCACAGCTGCCAATGCTTCGGGCCCAAGAAAACGACCGACAATCAATGTATCCGCAATATTATAGCACTGCTGCAAAAGGTTTCCTAAAATCATTGGAAATGCAAAACGCAGCATGGTTATTATGACAGGTCCATGAATGAGATCAGATTTTATAGTGATCATTTTTTTCTTTTCGCAATTTATAAATTATTTTATGTAGTATATTATAAAAATTATTTTTCATATTGTCAATTTTTAATTTCTTTTTGATTGCATTTTTAGAACTGCTATTGTATAATCATTATAGATTATAAAGTCTATATGATATGGAAAGAACCATATTGGTGAGGTGTCATTATATGTTTTTGGATGGGCTCGATCAATTGGATCAAAAGATCATTCAATTGCTCACAGAAAATGCCAGAATGTCATATTCTGAAATTGGCCAAAAAGTCGGGATCTCCCGTGTTGCCGTAAAAATGAGGGTACAAACATTGGAACAGAAAGGTATCATCGAAGAATATACGACGATTATCAATCCACAAAAGATCAGCGGGGCGATTTCATGCTATTTTGAGATCGAAACGAAACCGGATTTTTTGATGGATGTGGCTGAATTGCTCCGGAAGAATGATACTGTTACACAAATTTATCGCGTTACGGGAAAAAGTAGGCTTCATGTTCATGCAGTTGCCTCATCCAATGAGGAAATGGAAGCGCTGATCTACAATACTCTTGACAAACTTCCTGGTGTTCTGGAATGTTCCAGCAATGTGATTCTTTCCAGGATTAAAGATATCAAAGGACTGCGGCTTTGAAAGTTCGAGGCACAGTGACTGAGCCAAAAAAAGCACAAGATGCAAAATAAAAAGAGCCGAATTCTCGGCTCTTTTTGTCCCTCGGGATGGAACAAGGAGTTGGGGAGAAAATTGCAGTTTTTCCATAGAAAAATGCAATATTTATGGGATCTCACCCATTAAAATGGATGCGGTGATTTTTTGTACGGACCGATGAATGGCCTCGCGGTCGCTTCCTGTATGATATAAAGTTTGATTCTTTTTCTTGACAGTGATTTGTGCTTCTTCATCGGAGAGATCGATGGTGTGAATTAAAACATGATCTTGAAGGGACGTATCTTTTTTTGATATTGTTTGGAACAATGATTCGGAAATAGAGAGTAACATATTTTGTTCTTTGAGTTTTCTGCTCTGATTTCCGGTGATTACAATAATGTGAGCCGTCCGTTCCTGCTTTTCTTGTGGCGTCCGCTTTTCCAAAAGAGAATAAGCTTTTTGCAGTGCCTTCTCATCACTGGTATCTTCTGAGGAAACCGTGGTTTCCAGGGCAGCATTGAGAATCTCCATATCCGAAGTAAACTCTATTTCGTGGTCTTTATCGTCAAAGGGAATATAAGCGATACGGTTCGCCGTATTTTGAGAAAGAATTTCCTGCATGATATCGATGACAGCCTTATGACCTAAAATACGACGGTCATAGCATCCTTTTTGCTCATTGGCGGCTTCGCATCGAAGGTTTCCCTTTTCGTCCCGTTCAAGAACGCTGATAAGAATTTCATTGCTGTTATAGTGGTAACGCCAGAGTTCTGAGCCGTCATCGGGAAAGGATGTTGTAAATCTCTGATTATGGGAGGCATCCTCCGGATCGATGTAATAGTGGTTAGGATTGAGACAAGGACAAGCGGCAATATTCGGAATTGTCGTCATATCCATGGAAATATCATTATCCAGAAGGATTACAACGTCTGACGGTGCGGTCTCTATTGCCCCCAAAAGGGCGGTACCTCCGAACAAGGTCATAATAATCGCTATAAGGGCGATAACCGACCATCGGCATTGAAACCGTCCCATGGGGTTCACTCCTTTCTGTCGTTATATGAATGGGATATTGTAATTATACCTTTTTTCTTCGGCAAAAGGTGTTGAAATCAGGAAGAGGGAACGCGAGATCTCAGAATAATTCTTTGTTATTTTGTAGGTCTGTGTCTGATTGGAGAGGTCCCTGAGATTTGCCGTTGCCCCCTGTGATTTTTTCCTTTTCTGTGGTATGATGGTAAAAAGAAATGAGGAAAATACTATGATTACATCGAAGGAAAATCAATATTTGAAACTGATGCGGGATTTGCAAAGAAAAAAGTATCGCACGGAGTATGGCCTCTTTTTAGCCGAGGGTAAACGTTTGATTGATGATCTTCTTGGTGCGGGGCTTTGTCCTCATCTCGTATTATATGGCGAAAATGTACAAGATATTGCATTTTTAGAACAAGTTTGTTCTTGCAGTGACATGGCGTTTATGGTATCAGAGCCGTTGATGAAAAGGGTTTGCGACACCCAAAATTCCCAAGGTGTGATTGCTGCGTTCCCCCAACTTTGTTCCGATCCCCAAGACTTTTTTGCAAAAGCACCGTCGTTATCTTTGATATCCAGCGGCATTCAAGATCCGGGAAATTTGGGCACGGTAATTCGTAGTGCCGCCGCCGCCGGGGTTGACGCCGTGTTCTTGGAGGAGGAAACTGTAGATCTGTACAATCCCAAAGTGATTCGGGCAACCATGGGAACCGTGTCGCGGCTTCCCGTTTTTCCTGATATGAGCGTTGATTCCATTGAGAAAATACTGTATCGCTGCGAAGCAAAAATATTTGTGGCCGATATGGCGGGAGATATCCCCTATTGGGAACTGCCTATGAATGCTCCTTGCTCCGTTGTTCTGGGAAATGAGGCCAAGGGGCCTTCTGATTTTTGGCAAAGCCGTTACCCTAAGGTGTATATTCCTCAAACCAACGGTGTAGAGTCGCTGAATGTTGCCATGGCGGGCGCCATCATGGCCTTTGATTTTCAGCGTAGGCGCTTGAAATGATTGATACGGTTTGGTATAATATTCTAATGTAGAATTTCATGAGAAGGGATCGTTGTTTTTTTGAAAAACCAGTATAACATCGGTTCGATGGAAAGATTTATGGAAAACAGAAAGAATCTTAAGATTCTTTTTTACCGATAAGGAGGAGAACAATGCTGGAAAAGATGTTGCAAGATTTGGAGCATATTCAAGAAGAAACCAAATCTCAGTTAAAAAAAGTGGTCAGCCAGGAAGAATTGAATGAAATCCGCGTCAAATTCCTGGGGAAAAAAGGTGAACTTACCGCAATTCTGAAAGGTATGGGGAAACTCAACAACGAGGATCGCCCCAAGGTGGGACAAGTTGCCAATGAAATCCGCAATAATATGGAAGGCTTTATTGCAGCCAAAACAAAAGAACTGAAAGAAGCAGCTTTGACTGCTCAGATCGAAGAAGAGCGAATTGATATTTCTCTTCCCGGCGATCCTGTGGCATTGGGGCATCGTCACCCCCTTACCATGGTGATTGACGATATCAAAGAGATTTTCCTCGGCATGGGGTATGAGATCGCCGAAGGTCCAGAAGTGGAAAATGATTATAATAATTTTGAAGGATTGAACCTTCCCAAAGATCATCCTGCCCGGGATATGCAGGATTCTTTCTATATCACCGAGAATATCCTTCTGCGCACACACACTTCTCCTGTTCAAGTGCGTACCATGGCCAAAATGGTGCCGAATTATCCAGTAAAGGTTATCTGCCCCGGTAAAGTTTTTCGTCGCGATGACGATTCAACCCATTCCCCTATGTTCCACCAGGTGGAGGGCCTCGTGATCGATGAAAACATTTCTCTGGCAGACTTGAAAGGAACCCTTCTTACAGTACTGCGCCAACTCTTTGGCGCAGATCGTGAAATACGCCTCCGTCCCAGTTATTTCCCGTTTACCGAACCCAGTGTAGAAGTAGATATTTCCTGCGGTATCTGCGGTGGCAAAGGCTGCCGCTCCTGTGCCAACACTGGTTGGCTGGAGATCCTCGGCGCTGGAATGGTACATCCCAATGTTCTGGAAATGGCGGGATACGACAGCACCAAGCTGCGTGGCTTTGCCTTTGGTATCGGTGTAGAGCGCGTAGCAATGCTGAAGTATGGCATTGATGATCTTCGAGTATTCTTTGAAAACGATACCCGTTTTCTCAATCAGTTTTAGGAGGCGTAAACATGAATGTTTCTTATCAATGGTTAAAATCTCTGGTTCCTGTGGATTGGAGCCCTGAAGAGCTGGCGGAACGCCTGACCTTTGCCGGCCTCAGCGTGGAACAGGTTTCCTATTTTAATCATGGCATTAAAAATGTAATCGTTGCCGAAATCCTTTCGGTAGAAAAACACCCCGATCCCTCAAAAACGAAATGGCATGTTTGTCAAGTTAATACGGGGAAAAATACCGTTACCATCGTTTGCGGCGCTCCCAATGTGCGCCCCGGTATCAAAGTACCTCTGGCTCAGGTCGGGGCGGAGTTGCCCGGCGGCATCAATATTGGACCTGCGGATAAAGGCGGTGTTACGTCTTACGGTATGCTCTGTTCCTCGGTGGAATTGGATCTTCCCGACGGCCTTGCGCTGGCCGACAGCGACGGCGGTATTTTTATCCTGCCCCAAGAATGTACCGTGGGAGAAGACATCGTAACGGCGTTACAGCTGGACGATGCGATTTTAGAATTTGAATTAACTCCAAATCGTGCCGACTGCCTTTCTGTGATCAATATCGCCCGGGAGGTCGCGGCAATCAGTGGCAAACCGCTGACTTTGCCGGAAGTGAAACTTCCCGAAGCCCGTGGTGATGTGGCGGAGTATGCTCGCATCGATGTTATGGACAAGGAACTTTGCCCTCGTTATACCGCGAAATTGGTGAAAGACGTCAAGATCGGTCCTTCCCCTTATTGGATGCGACACCGTTTGGCCGCTGCCGGGATCCGTTCCATCAGCAATATCGTAGATATTTCCAACTATGTGATGCTGGAAATGAATCAGCCCTCCCATACCTTTGACTATAATGATATTGCGGATCACCATATCATCGTTCGTCGGGCGGAAAAAGGGGAGAAAATCATTACGCTGGATGAAACGGAACGGGATCTCACCGAAGATATGCTGTTGATCTGTGACGGCAAAAAAGCTATTGGCATTGCCGGCGTTATGGGCGGACTCAATACTGAAATTACTGACAATACCAAAGATATCCTGATCGAATGCGCTTACTTTTATCCGAAATCTATCCGCCAGACCTCCCGAAAGTTGGGACTGGCTTCCGAGGCGGCTTCCCGTTTTGAGAAGGGAATTGATATGGAATCCACGATTCGTGCTTCGGAGCGGATCTGTCAGTTGATCTGCGAATTGGCTGACGGTACTCTGATCGGCGGTGTCCTGGATAGTCATGAAGGTAGTTTTGCCCAATCAGTAGTAGAACTCCACTACGACACGGTCGAAGCCACATTAGGATTGGAAGTCCCTGCCAAAGCCGTAGATGAGATCATGGCGGCTCTTACCTTCCCCATGGAGCCCATTGACGGCGGGTTGAAGATTACCGTGCCTTATTATCGTCAGGATATTACCAGAGAGGTGGATCTCATTGAAGAGGTAGCGCGGATCTACGGTTATGATAAGATCCCCACGTCTTTGCCGGAAGGAGAAATGACAGAAGGTAAAAAGACATTTTCCCAGAAAATGGAAGATAAGATTCGTTCCCTGATGACTGCGGCAGGTTTTAACGAAATCATTACTTACAGTTTCATGAATCAAAAGCATTACGATGATTTACTCCTGGCAAAGGATGATTACCGTCGCCGCAGCGTGGTAATCATGAACCCCTTCAGCGATGAACAGGGCGTGATGCGCACTACTTTACTTCCTTCCCTTTTGACGGTGGCGGCCCGTAACATGAAGCGGAAAAATAAAGATCTGGCCCTTTATGAATACGCCCATATTTTTGAACCTGTGGCAGGGGAAGACCTTCCTAAAGAGACCTCCCATGTAGCGGCGTTAATCAGCGGAGAGTCTGCCAAAAGCTGGCGAAATCAGGCCAAAGCTGTAGATTTTTACCGTATGAAAGGCATTTTGGAAATGGTTCTTCAGGGATTCGGTATTTCCCAATGGGAATTAAAGGCAGAGGCAAAAGAGCCATTCCTTCATCCCGGTCGCTGCGGCGGCATCTATGTAAATGGTCAATATCTTGGCTATATTGGCGAGATCCATCCCACCGTGATGGAGTATTATGATATGCCTCAACGGGCCGTCGTTTTTGATCTGGACTTTTCCATCCTTTGTCGGGAATCGGATCAGACCATCGTTTATGAATCCGTATCTAAATATCCTGCAGTCGAGATCGACTTGGCCTTTGTGGCTGACGTTAATGTGACGGCTGGTTCCATTGAGAAAGTATTGAAAAAAGCCGGTGGAGAATATCTCACCAGCGTGAAATTATTTGATATTTATGAAGGAGAACGAATCGAAGCGGGGAAAAAGAGCCTTGCTTACAGTTTGCTGTTTCAGACGAAAGAGCGTACCCTTACAGCAGAGGAAATCAATGATTCTGTGGAGCGCATCAAAGATGCTTTAGAGAAGGATCTCGGTGCAGTTTTGCGTTCCTGAGTTCTATACTGTTTTAATGTTATGAAAGAGAAGCACAGTGAAAGGGTATTTAGGAGGTGTTACCATGAGTGAATCGGAACGTATCACTGTTACGGTGGCGGGGCAAAGTCTCGGCTTAAAAACAGACCATGATGCTGCCTATGTCCGTGAACTTGCCAGGGGAATTGATTATCGTTTGAAGGAACTCCGTGAACAAAATCCGTCTCTTACTCCAACCCGAGCCGCTGTGCTTTTATGCCTCGAGTTAAGGGATGAGATGAATCAGCTGGAAGACGATTACCAAAGTCTTCTGGAGGAATTGAACAAGATCGAAATCGTATAAGCCGGAGGCAGATATGCTGCATCAGACAGAATTGCTGTTGCCTGCGGGCAAATTTGAATCTTTAAAGGCCGCCGTGGCCAATGGTGCCGATGCCGTGTATTTGGCAGGCAGTCGTTACGGCGCCCGGGCCGGCGCGGGCAATTTTAGCGATGATGAAATGAAACAGGCCGTGAAACTTTGCCACAGTCGTGGGATACGACTTTATGTTACCATGAATACCCTGGTGGGGGACAACGAGTTTTCACAGGCACTGGACTATGTGAAATTTCTTTACGATTTGGGCGTTGATGCTTTGATCGTACAGGATCTCGGTTTGGCAGGAGCGGTGAAAGCGCTCCTGCCAGCTTTTACGTTGCACGGCAGCACCCAAATGACCATTCATAATGTGGATACGGCGCGCTGGGCCTATGAATTCGGCTTTCGCCGGGTGATCTTGGCTCGGGAAATGACACTCCGTGAAATCAAAGCCATTCGTGAAGCCGTTCCCAAACTGGAACTGGAAGTTTTTTGTCACGGGGCGATTTGTATCAGCTATTCCGGACAATGCCTGATGAGCAGCCTCATCGGCGGCCGCAGCGGAAACCGTGGTCAATGCGCGCAGCCTTGTCGTATGACCTACCAGCTTTGGGATCCCTTTGTGGGAAGTCTTTCGGGAAAGCCCAGTCACTTGCTGAGTCCCAGGGACTTGAACACCTTAAATGATTTAAAATCATTTATGGAATTGGGAATCCATGGACTAAAAGTAGAAGGAAGGATGCGCCGCCCCGAATATGTTGCTTCCGTGGGACGCGTTTACCGTCATGCTATCGATCATTTACTGGCAGGGCAAGATGGAATTTCCGTCGAAGGTGCCGATTTGGTAGAACAGGTCTTTAATCGCGATTTTACTTCTGGATACCTGCACGGTAACCCGGGGCTGAATTTGATGAGCCACCAAAAACCCAATAACCGCGGCGTTTTGTTGGGACGTGTGAGCAAGGTCAACGGCAAGATCATTACCCTTGATCTGGAACGGGAACTTCGTTTGGGAGACGGAATCGAGGTTTGGGTCAAAGTCGGCGGTCGTGTCGGCTGCACGGTTTCGGACTTGCGAGTTAATCGCAAAAATACAACGGTGGCATACCCTGGGGAGGAAGCGGAAATTCATCTTCCTGGACGGATCCATAAGGGAGATCGTGTTTTTAAAACTTATGACGCGCGAATGATGGAGGAAGCCTCTTCCAGCTATGAAAATGTCTCTTGGGACCTCAAGGTCGATTTTACGGTCAAAGCCCTGTTGGGGCAGGCCTTGGAAATCTCCGCGACGGACAGCTGCGGCATAAAGGCAAAAGTGGTTGCCAATTATATCGTAGAGGCGGCGGCCAAAACTGCCACCGACGAATCTATGATCAAGAAACAGTTGGGCCGTCTCGGCGGCAGTGGTTATGTGATGGGAAAACTCCATGCTGTTTTGGATGACGGCATCATTCTGCCTGCCAGCATATTAAATCAAACACGGCGGGAATTGGTGGAGCAGTTGGATCGGCAAAGGGAACAACGCCATCCTGTTGTGAAAAATTATCCTTTTGTTACATCAAAAAATGAATTCCTAGCTTTGACCAAGGAGAAAATGAAGCATAATGTGCCGAAGATTGCGGTAAAAGTCCGTGATATTCATCAAGTACGAGCTGCTATGGACAGCGGCGCGGAATTGATTTATTTTGCACCTCATTTTGGTTTGGAATCAATGTCCGATCATCAATGGAAACAGTTGGCTGAGATCAATGAGGAATTTCCCAATTTGCTGGCTTACGCTTTGCCTGTGGTGCGGCAGGATGAGAAAAAAACATGGACGGAGCGGGATATCGAAACTGCTGTGTCCCATGGCTTTCATTCTTTCCTCTGCGGCCAAGCCGGCGACATATTACTGAAAGAACGGTTTCCTTCTGTAAAGCATTGTTACGGTGACTACTCTCAAAACGTTTTTAATAAATTTACGGCACGGGAATTATATGATATGGGGTTTGAACGGGTAACCTCATCTCTGGAATTGAGAAAGGAAGAACTTGGTGCTATGGCTCGCACGGCAGGAGAAAAAGAGGTGATCATTCACGGGCCGATGCCCATGATAGTGAGCCGTCACTGTGTTATCGGTGCTGTTTTAGGAAAAAACCAGGCGAAAGTCCCTTGCGGTTATTCCTGTTATGGAAATACGTTTTATTTGAAGGATCGTATGGGCATGATGTTCCCCGTTGTGGGGGATCGTTATCACAATATGAATCTTTATAATTGTAAGGATCTTTGCCTCATCGATGAACTGGATCATCTTTCCCATTTTCAGGTATGGCGCATTGAGGGACAATTTTACGACATCGGTTCGTTAAAAGAAATTATCAAATTATATCGAGCTGCAAGGGAACAAGCCCTCTCCAAAGGAGAAGGGGAATATCAAAAAGAATCTCTTGTCGCATCGGTACAGATTTATTCCAATCGCGGATTTACCAAAGGTCATTTTTATCGTGGAGTAAAAACATGAACGAAAAAACATTAAAAAAATTGGAATATGATAAAATTATGGATATCCTTTCGAAAGAGTGCAGTAGCTCTTTGGGAAAGGAATTGGTGGAACAATTAACTCCCAGTCGAGATTTGGGCGTTGTTGCCGCCCGCCAAAAGGAAACTACTGAGGCGCGAGAAGTGTTAATGATGCAGCCCAATTTTTCCCTGGGGGGTATTCGCAATGTCAAAGATGCCGTGGCTTTGGCGCAGAAAAACGGCGTATTGGACGGTAGCCGTCTGTTAGAAATTTTAAGTACTTCAAAAGCCGGGAAACGGGTGAAACTGAATCTTTCCCAGATAAAAGAGGACTTTCCAATTTTAAAAGGTCTGGCCGGACGCATCAACTTTATTAATTCTTTGGAGACTGCCATTGAAGACGCCATCGGCGATGACGGCAGTATCCTCGACACTGCCAGCGTGGAGCTAGGCAGCATTCGGCGGCAGATTCGCGTGGCCAACGACCGCATCAAAGATAAATTGGAAGGATTGATCCGCAACCCCAACCAGAACAAATATTTGCAGGATCCCATCATTACCATTCGTAATGAACGTTACGTGGTGCCGGTGCGCCAGGAATACCGCAACCAGGTGCCCGGTTTGATCCACGACCAAAGCGCCAGTGGCGCCACGCTATTTATTGAGCCAATGTCTGTTTTGGATCTCAATAACGACTTGAAGCGTCTTCACGGCAAAGAAGAAGAGGAAATTCGGCGAATTTTGGCCCGCCTTTCCGGTATGGTGCGAGATAACGCGGCGGAGTTAAAGGAAAACATCGCTGTGCTGGCAGAATTGGACTTTATTTTTGCCAAAGGTCGTCTGAGCCTTCGCTGGGATGCTTTCGAACCGATCCTTAACGATCAGGGGGATCTTCATTTGAAAAAAGCTCGCCATCCCTTGTTGGGAGAAAGTGCGGTCCCCATTGATTTGGAAATGTCAAAAGAACTTTCCGGTATTATTATCACCGGACCCAATACCGGCGGCAAGACGGTTTCTTTGAAGATTGCCGGACTTTTTGTTCTCATGGCCCAAGCAGGGCTTCATCTCCCTACAGCAGACCGCAGTAAGGTGGCGGTATTTCGCGGCATCTATGCTGATATTGGCGATGAGCAATCCATCGAACAATCTTTGAGTACCTTCTCCTCCCATATGGTCAATATTGTCAATATCTTGGAAAAGGCGGGAAAAAACAATTTGGTGGTTCTCGATGAATTGGGCGCGGGAACCGACCCGGTGGAAGGGGCTGCCCTGGCCATGGCTATCATTGACACGTTGTTGGCCAAAGGTGCAAAGGTCATTATTACGACCCACTACAGTGAATTAAAAGCCTACGCTTATAACCATGAACATCTTGCCAATGCCAGTGTAGAGTTTGATATTGATACCCTACGCCCCACATATCGTCTGTTGATGGGGATCCCCGGTCGCAGCAATGCCTTTGATATTGCTTTGAGTCTCGGTGTCAGTTCTAATATCATTGCCAAGGCAGATGAGTACATGTCGAAAGAAGCCAAAGAAGTCGCTAATTTTTTGGCAAATTTGGAAGAGGGCCGTGTGGAAACGGAAAAGGCCAAAGAAGAGGCGAAAGAACTGAAGGCCCGGGTAGAACAGATGGAGCGGGAGATCCGAAACAGAGAAGAAGCTTTGAAAATCAAAGAATCCCAAATGATGGAGAAAGCTCGAGAACGAGCCGATCGTATCGTGCGGGAAAAACGGCGTGAGGCGGAAACGCTGGTTAAGGAATTGAAATCTTTGGTCAACGACGAGAATGCCAAAGCGCGGGAAACCACCATGCGTCAGGCTAGGGAAAAAGTAAAGAAAATTGAAAACATGGCGCCGGAATGGGTAGAGCCAACTTACGGGGGAAAGCCTTTGGATCGTGTGAATATTGGTGACGAAGTCTATGTGCCTCGTTTAAAGAAAAACGCTAATGTTGTAGAAATCATCAACGATAAAGAGGTGTCCATTCAAGCGGGGATTATGAAGGTGAATATGAAAATCAAGGACCTTCGCGCTCCCCATCACGGTGAAAAGGAAATTGCCCGTACACGCCATGCCCAACTTTCCGCTTCCAAAGCAAAGACTTTGAAATCGGAAATTGATCTTCGCGGTATGACCGGGGAAGAAGCCTGGATGGATCTGGATAAATATCTAGACGACGCTGTTATGGCCAATATTGAAACTGTCCGCATCATTCATGGGTTGGGTACCGGAGTATTGAAAAAAATGGTTTATGAGCGATTGAAAAAAGATCCCCGCGTCAAAGAGCAACGCCTTGGCGGATATTATGAAGGCGGGGCCGGCGTCACCATCGCCACATTAAAATAACGGAGGGGCGAAATGATTTTCCCCGTTCCTTTTATGGGGATTTTGAAGCATGTTCCATATAATTAAAAAGCGAGAGCATTGCTCTCGTTTTATTTTTTCATTGGCTGTTTATTAGCTTTTGGGATGATGGTGTTTGTGTGAAAATTTCGAGATGATCCATTCTTTCATGGCAGCGCCATATTTCCAGGAAATGATGAGGATCCCGAGAAATGCCGCTCCAATGATAATGTATCCCCAGAAAGGGATATGTAGCGCACCGGTACCCAATAAAGTACTGATGATAAGGCCCCATGGGCGCCCTAAAACCGCGGCGAAAATAAAAAATCGCCATCCGATTCCGGAAATTCCCGCGACGAAACATAAAAGGTCGTCGGGAAATCCCGGTAAAAAGAACATAATGAACAATAATGTTTTTTTCCGTTCCTCAAAAGAGTTTAAGTATTTATCTACCGTTTCTTTTTTCGCGAAAAGTTCTACAATGGGACGGCCAAAATATCGTGCTAAAGCATAATTGATGCAAGATCCTACAATGATGCCTCCGGAGCAAATGAGGAATGTTTTGAAGAAACCAAAAACAATGCCTCCGGCAATGGCGGAAAAACCGCCGATAAAGGGCATGATAATTACGTCAAGGATCTGTAAACAAAAGAGATAGATCGGTCCTGCCGCTCCCAAATCTTCGATATATGCTTTTAATTCATCAATATTGCGCACCAGTTCAAAAAAACCGGATTGCCATAGATAAAGCAGCGTGCCGCCGACAATGAGAAGAAAAATTACAATGCAGATGACGGGCATCAGCTTATTTCTTTGTAAAAAATGAATAAAGGACATATGATTCCTCTGTTATTTTTTAATATATAAAATCCCTAGGGTATTGGGACCACAATGACTGGTTATCGTACATCCAGCAGTTGTCAATTCAATATCTTTGAAGTAATTATATTTTGTCACTTCACCTATTGCTGTGTCAATAATTTTTTGTTCACATGGAGAATGTGTGACGAAAATAAGTTCGTCTTCCAGAGATTCGATTTGGGATAGACGATCTTTTATATACTGACGATAACATTTAGCGAGATCACCGCGGTATTTCTTACCAACACTCATTTTTCCGTTTTTTACTTCGATACATGGTTTTAGCTTTATCAAATTAGCCCCTAAAGCAGCCACAGCGGAACAACGTCCGCCTTTATGTAAATAAGTTAAAGTATCCAACAAAAAACTTGCATCCACTTTATTAACATAATGCTCCATAAAGGATTTGATTTCATCAGGCGATTTCCCTTCTTCTGCCATTTTTGCCGCTTTTATTACGATATGTCCCTGTCCTGTTGAAAGGTTTCGTGAATCAAGGACAGTAACGCCACCTATTTCCTCGGCGGCAAGTATTGCATTCTGATGGCAGGAAGAGAACTCGCTGCTGATATTGATGTGAATAACATGGTATCCCTGCTTTCGCCATTTGCGGAACACTTCAATGTATTCCCCAATGGATACAGCTGCGGTTTTGGCTAAGATGCCAGTTTTTTCATAAGAATCAACAACTTGTTGTGCGGAAATTTCCAAACCATCTTTTAAACTTTTTTCTCCGATTTGGATGGATAAAGGGACTATTTCGATTTTGTACTGTTCGATTAGTTTTGATGAGAGATCACAGGTGCTATCTGTCGTAATTTTAAGGTTCACTGGTAACAACCCCCTGATTTTATTGTAGAATTTTTTTTTCTTCCAGGTGAAAAATATCCTCTATGGTGGTATTGAGGCATTTTGCTATTTTATACGCCAATTCTAACGAGGGATTGCAGCGTCCCGATTCTACGCGACTGATGGTCTCCCTTGTAACACCGACTTTAAGCGCCAGATCATTCTGGGATAAATTAGTTTTGATGCGGTATTGTTTGATATTATTTTTCATAAAAAGGGCCTCCTCTGTAGAACAGAGCTGTTAGTGTGATATTATTGTCACTAATTGTAATAAGTATATCACAATTCACAGGAAAATCAAGGATATTTCTCATAAAAACCTTGAATTTTTTCTGTGAATGGGATATGATATAGTACAATATCTTGAAGAAGTTCAGGAGGATGAGTCATTGACAAACAAAAATAAAGAAAATGTCATACATTTTGATGAATATGATCCTACCAAAAATGAAGGGGACACTACAAAGAACTGTGAAGATTTTTCTCATTTTGATGAAACAGAACAGGATAATTTGTCCGTTTCGTCGCTGGAAACATTCCATATGCCAGTATTACCCCTTCGCGGCGTTTTGGTGTTTCCCCATTCTGTGATGCAGCTGGATGTGGGACGAGAAAAAAGTATCAAAGCCATCAATGAAGCGCTATCCTACGAGAGCAAGGAAATTATTTTGGCCATGCAGAAAGATATCCATATCGATGATCCTGGCCTTGACGATATCTATGCTACTGGTACCATTGCCACAATTAAACAAGTGATCCGTCCTTCCGGTGGTACGCTTCGTATCATTGTGGAGGGTGTTGACCGTGCGGAAATTGTGGATTTTGTGGAAAATGATACCTATATCGAAGCGGAAGCCTACGTTTTAATGGATGAGATTGGCGACAATGAATTGGAACTTGAGGCCTATGCGCGCCGCGTTACGGCAGAGTTTGAGAATTACAGTGGTCTGTCGAAACGAATACCGCCGGAAATTATGGCTTCCATTTTGACGGCGGAAACGCCTTCCATTTTAGGGGATATCATCGCTTCCCAGGTGATTGCTAAGTTAACGGAAAAACAGGCGTATCTGGAAACCTTGGATGTAAGGCAGCGGCTCCAGACTTTGTTGCTCCATCTTTCCAAAGAAACGGAAATCCTAGATCTGGATAAAAAAATCGCCGGCGAAGTACGAAAGCAAATGGAAAAGAACCAGCGCGAATATTACCTGCGGGAACAGATTAAAGCCATCAACAAAGAGTTGGGTGAGGACGAAGACAAAGACGCCGAATGTCAAGAATATCGCGAAAAAATTAAAAAGGCAAAGATGCCGAAAGAAGCTACGGAAAAAGCATTAAAAGAAGTGGATCGTCTGGCTAAAATGTCAGGAGCCGTGGCCGAAGCCACAGTACTTCGCAATTATCTTGACTGGTTGATTGATCTTCCCTGGCATAAGGAAACAAAAGACAGTACCGATTTAAATGCTGCGGAAGATATCCTGAACGAAGATCATTACGGTTTGGAAGAAGTCAAAGAGCGGATTTTGGAATATTTGGCGGTTTGTCGGTTGTCCAAATCTATGAATGGCCCGATCCTTTGTCTGACCGGTCCTCCCGGAGTTGGGAAGACATCTCTGGCAAAGTCCATTGCCAGGGCATTAAATCGAAAATTTGTCCGTATGTCCCTAGGGGGCGTGCGAGATGAAGCGGAGATTCGCGGCCATCGTCGTACCTATATCGGTGCCATGCCGGGACGTGTGATTCAAAACATGAAGGCTGCAGGCAGCAAAAATCCGGTGTTTTTATTGGATGAAGTAGATAAGCTTGGCAGCGATTATAAAGGCGACCCATCCTCGGCGTTACTGGAGGTTTTGGATCCGGAACAAAACAATACCTTCAGTGATCATTATATTGAATCTCCCTTTGACTTGTCTAAAGTCATGTTTATTACAACAGCCAATGTTCGTTCCAATATTCCCCGTCCGTTGTTGGATCGCATGGAAGTGGTGGAAATCAGCGGCTATACGGAAGATGAAAAATTAAATATCGCGATGAAGCATTTGGTCCCTCAGCAAATGGAAAAGCACGCTTTGGCCGAGGACCAGCTTCAAATTTCCGAAAACGCCATGCGAGAAGTAATTCGTCTTTATACAAGAGAAGCCGGAGTCCGCAATTTAAGCCGCAGCATTGCTTCGATCTGTCGCAAAGCCGCAAAAGAGATTGTCCAGGGAAAAACTGAATCTGTAAAGGTTACGGTAAAGAATCTCAAAGATTATTTGGGAATCCCCCGTTTCTCTAAAGATAAAGCCATGGAAGAACCTATGTGCGGTGTCGTGACAGGTCTTGCCTGGACAGAAATGGGCGGTGAAATTCTTCAAGTAGAAGTTCAAACCATTCCGGGCAGCGGCAAACTGCAATTAACGGGCCAACTGGGCGATGTAATGAAAGAATCCGCCCAAGCCAGCCTCACCTACGTCCGTTCCATTGCGGATCAATTGGGGTTGGAAGATCATTTTGAAGAAAAGATCGATATCCATATCCACGTCCCCGAAGGCGCCATTCCCAAAGACGGTCCGTCGGCCGGCGTTACTATGGTGACTGCATTGGCTTCGCAACTCAGCGGCAGGAAAGTCCGCCCTGATATTGCCATGACCGGAGAAATTACCCTGTTGGGTCGGGTGCTTCCCATTGGCGGTGTAAAAGAAAAAGTTTTGGCCGCTTATAGTTCGGGGATCCGCACGGTGCTTTTACCCAAAGAAAACCAGAAAGATCTGGAAAAGATTCCGGAAAATATCGCACGGAAAATGAAATTCCATCTTTGCGGTCATGTGGATGAAGTATTGTCCTTGGCGCTTTTGGAGAAAGAAGCATGATAAAAATCAAAAAAGCCGAGGTTACGGCCACGGTAGTTCGGCGGGACCAGTATCCCCCGGAATTATCTCTTGATATTGTATTGGCAGGCCGCTCCAATGTGGGAAAATCTTCGCTGATCAATCGGCTGATTAACCGTAGAGGGTTGGCCCGTACCAGTTCCAGTCCCGGTAAAACCAGAACGCTGAATTTCTATGGTATCAACGACACTTGGTATTTCGTAGATTTGCCCGGTTACGGTTATGCTAAGGTAAGCCATGCGGAACAAAACAATTTTAAAAAAATGGTAGATTCATACCTTACCAGCGGCCGCAGGATGATGGTATGGCAGATCATTGATTTACGGCACCCGCCCAGCGCCTTAGATCATCAAATGAGTGAGTATTTAAAGGCCTCAGGTTTGCCATATCTCACCGTTGCCACCAAAGCAGACAAGCTCAGTAAAAATGAAATCGCCAAAAATAAAGCCATGGTGAAGCGAGAATTGGGATTGACCGAGGACGAGCTCGTCGTTTTTTCTGCGCAATCCGGTTTGAATAAGGAGGTTCTTTTGGCGAGAATTGAGACGTTAATCGGGGAAGCTCGACTTCTTTCGGAAAAGCGGATAACAGAAGGGGAGGGGCTTTGAAAGTTTCATCATAAAAATTTTTCGCGTAAGCGTAAGATATATGATGGTCCAATTGTTGTGATAACAACTGAACACACTAAGTAGATAGGCATTGCAGTAGCAATGCCTATCTACTTTTTTCTGCTGTTATGATCGGTTGTTGACAGATCGTTATCTCAACTGGGATATGATAGTAAGGTCTACTCTTCTTAAAATGTTGGTTTTTTGTTTTATTAATTTATAAAGGACTTATATAAAAATATTATCGATTTTTTAATACATATTGTGTCAAAAGAATACTTATGTTAAAATACTTTTATCACTATGTTATATATTATTCTTTCAATTATAAATTTTCTGAATTAAAATTAAATTAAAAACAATATAGCTTGCTGCTAACGAGTGAAAGATGGAGGTGATATGAAACCATGTGGAAGACCGGCAGCATCCGGCGGAATTGCTATTGGCTATCTATCCAAATAGCATGGATGCTAAAGGTGATATTACAACGGTGGTCTGCTTGATGCGAGGATAAATGGCGATGGCCTGCGATTTGTTGGCATATTCCGGTGAAAAACTGAGTTTACGCTGTAATAGTCAACGCAAAAACAAGGAGGAAAAACATGAAAACAAAAAGGAGAGGGATAGGCTTGCTAGTAGCCTTGATACTGGCTTTTTCCCTATTGCCGTCTACGGCTTGGGCAGCTCAATCATTGGGAAATGATGGGCAAGCTGAAAATGCTATTACCAAAATAAGGACAATTGTACCGGGGGGGGGGGGGGGAAA
>NBJMC04201__coassemble_511_pt1 | contig 29635 bp, 28 predicted proteins | sample NBJMC04201__metabat2_high_PE_023 | metagenome-assembled genome bin NBJMC04201
AAAAAGAACCAAATTTCGAATTGCTTTTTCTAAAGGTAATGCTTGTCCATAGTTGAGTTTGACCAGTCCCTCCCTGCGCTACCGGCAAGACTCCAAATCTTGGTGTAGCACTGCTACCGGTGGTATACAATGCTCCGGATGCATTTGTAATCTGAGATAATGCGGTACTGCTCGACGCATAGATGATCCTTCTGGATGTCCACGACGTTTTGCCCGTGCCACCTCTGTTGACGGATAACGTCCCCGAATTAATATCAGATGCCGCGTGGGTGTGATCTTCGGCGGCTTTGCTGTTCCAGTTACTCTTATCCGTGGCGGTGACATGAATGGAGCTATCATTGCTGTGGCTGATGGGAGCGTAGGCGGTATCGTGATTATGGCTCGCCGCGGCCGCCCCAACTTCCGAGGCTGTATAGGTGGGTTTTGACGTTTGTTTTGCCCAAGCGGGAACCGTGGGATCGCTTTCCGTCGTGAGATAATCCCCAAGCGGTTGGTATACATTGTCATGGTTGTGATTTCCCGCCGCCTTGCCGTCCCAATCGGCTTTTTGCGTGGCGGTCACATGGATATCTCCGTTGTCGCTGTGGCTGATGGGAGTGTAGGCCGCGTCGTGGTTATGGTTGGCCGCGGCCGCGCCTATTTCAGAAGCCGTATATGTGGGTTTCGACGCTTGCTTTGCCCAGGTGGGGACGGTTGGGTCCGTCTCTGTTGTGAGATAATTCCCAACCGGTTGATAAACGCCGTTGTGATTGTGATTTAACGGCGCTTTCCCTTGGTCAATGATATCTTGATCCGCGGCGGTACGATAGGGCGTTAAATCCACGCCGCCGTCGTTTCCGTCTTCCCCTCTGGGAATGCCGAAGTTAAAAATCGCTTCCTGCGCCGTCCCCGCGTTGGTAACCGTTGCGTTGGAACCGGCGGGGAGCGTTGTTACCGTGCCGACGCTGATGGTGGCCGCGTCTCCTGGTTCCCCTTGTGGGCCGGTCGCGCCTTGGGGGCCTTCGGGGCCCTGAGCCCCAGTGTCGCCTTTTTCCCCTTTTTCGCCTTGCTCCCCTTGGGGACCTTGGAGACCTATTGACCCTTGGGGCCCTTGAGGGCCTTGGGGGCCGGTCAATGCTTGGAGCTGTTCCTCGGTAAAGTCATCGTAGGTGAAAGCGTCGCCTTTCTCTCCTTTGTCACCTTTGGGGCCTTGCAAACCTTGGAGTTGTTCCGGGGTAAAATCCTCATAAGTAAAGGGGTCGCCCTTTTCCCCTTTTGCTCCTTGAGGACCTTGAGGGCCTGTTAAATCGTCGGTATAGGTGTAGCTTCCCGTGGAGCCTTTCCTGAGGCCGATTTTATTGGCTTGTACGTCGAACTGCAGCGATTCCGCTTGATAGTAGCTTAGATATTGTTCCAATACCTCCGGGGTTGTGAGTACAATGGGCGTTGGCGCCAGAGCGTAAATCACTTCAATTTGGGCGGGATAGGTCTGCCATTTCATGACTGTTTCTCCGTCCTCAATGTCGGAGCACCAAAGCTGGATCTTATGTTGCCCGCGGTTTTGGGTGAAACCGCCTCCCACTTCCCAAAGAAGCGTTATTACAGTATCCGTCACTTTACTTTGGGTTAAAAGAAGATCTTCCCCTTGTCCTACGTCGTTTTCGTACTTTAGATAAATACTGTAATCGGCAAGGTCGATATTATTGTAATATCGGGGAACAAGAAAGGCGACACTGTCAATGGTGTCGCCTTGAATGATGAGTTTTTTAATTTCGGAAAGATCGATTCGTTTGTCGTGTATCACTGCTTTTTTCATGGATCACGCTCCTAACTGTCTGCTGTAGGCTTGTAGATCGTTGTTGTTGATTAAGAAGTTCCCTTGAATGATTTCTACCTCCACTTGATCGGGATTGGTTCCCGCGAGAATCGTGCTTTCGTCGGCATAGTCCCCGCGTTTTACGTTGATCTCACCGACATTGCGATAGGAGGTATAAGTGCCGTCTCCGTTATCTACCACAACGCGATTGACGCCGTTGTCCGGGGCGGCATAGACCACTTTTCCTTTGCTTTCTGTTGGCGCGGGGCTATTTCCTGTGAATAAATCGTTGCGCGGTCCCATGTATTGGTAGGCGGGGAGAGATCGCCCTTCAAAAGAATATCTGCCGCCGTTTCCCGCCAGGGAAGTACGGCTGTTGCGGTAATTGCTGCTGCGGTATAGAGAACCGTCGTAGGCGTAGGGAATACCGGAACTGCTGTATCCCCGCCCTTGGGATGTGCTCCCCGATGAACTGCCGGAACCGCCGCTTCCATTGCCGGAACTGCCGCCTTGGGATTGATAATTGCCGCTGTCGGTGGAGTGGATGACCGTACCCGGTTCCGCGTCTCCCCATCCGAAATAGGCCACGGGGTCAATTTGGTTGCCGTAATCAGGGCTGCCCTGATATACCTCAATTTCCAAATGAGCGCCGGTGTTGTTGCTCCCCGTATTTCCTGATTTACAGATGATATCGCCGGCTTTTACCGTATCGCCCGCCTTCACGCCCCAATCGCTTAAATGGTTGTATTGGTAGTAGTAACCGTTGCCCATATCCACAAGTACGCTGTTCCCGTAAGCGGAACCGTTGGAGCCTGCCTTAATGACGATGCCGTCGGCAACAGCGGTCACGGGTGTTCCGGTGGGGACGCTGAAATCGGTCCCCTTGTGGGTGCCGCTTCGTCCGCCGGTTTTCGGCGCGCCAAAGGGATATCCTGTATTGATTTTGCTGATATCAACCGGGGAATAAATTGTATTTGGGGCGCTGGCGGCAGAAAGAGAGGACGCGCTGTATTGCTTTGCCATTTCCGTGTATTGTGACAAGTGATTGTCTTCAATAATCTGTCTCAAGGCATTGCCGTAATTAGGGTCTGTAGCATATACACCTTGCAATGCTCCGATCCAGCCGTCCACATCGGACACGTCCAATCCGTCGATGTCGTAATAACCGTTTTTCAGCACGGCGGCGTGGTCTTTGAAGGCGTCGGCCAGGGAATCATAAACGCGATACGTCGCGGGGTCCGTTCCCGCGGCGTTATTGCCTTGGACGGTTTTTCCCGTCCAACCGCGTCCTGCTGTGATGCCGAAGGGATTGTTGGAATTGGCAGGCATATGGGCGCCGTATCCGCTTTCCTGGGCCCATTGGGCCAAGGTAATGGCAGCGGGAATGCCGTCTTCGATCTGGCTTTGCATCGCGGCGTTGATGATCTCCGCCGGGAATCTCCCGTTGTCCTCGGTAACACCTGTAAAGGCGCTTTGTTCTTCTTGGGGCGACGCTGCCTGGTCTCCGTAAACTCTTGCGAAAAACGGCGCCCAAATGGCTTGCTGCAACGCATTGGTGTTGGGGGTGTGAGATAATCCCGACGATACCGCGTTGGCGGCGGTTATGGCGGCGCTGATCGCCTTGGTTTCCGGGTGTTGGTGAATTTTTTCCACAAAGCTTCCCATCATGTTGTGGATGGCCTGCTGTACCGGAGTCAATGATGTTGTTGAGGCCGTCTCGGCAGTCGGTTGGTTGATGGGATTCCCTTCGTTGTCGACGGTCAATTCCGATTCGGAGAAAGAGGCAATTCCTTTTCCCTGTTTTCCGAAGTTGATATTGCCCCAACGTGGACTTCCGGAATATCCTGCAACAGTATTGAAAAAGAAGTTCTTTTGCTCATTGCTTATGGGCATACTGTCAATATATGCCATAGATTTCTTGCGAAGAGAACCGCTGACGGACTTGCCGTTCGCGTCTTTATCCGCCTCGAATCCGTTGAGGTTGGTGAATATGACATAGAAATCGTTGTCAGAGATACCCAAAGACGTAGCAACAGAAGCAAGGGAAGCTTCTCTTTCTGTCATGGTAGAAAGTGCGAGATTAAGATATATTTTTTGCTGCGATGTCAGTCCGGTATCGGAGATGGCTTTTCGCTGTTCTATCGTGGTGCCGCCTTGATTTTTGATTCTGTTGACCTCGGTATAGACCTTGAAATATTCTTTCATGTCGATACCGGCTTCTTCCAAAGCTGTTTGTGCTTTCGTTACCTGGGAATCGGAGAAACAACCAAGAGCATTGGCGAGGGATACTTGTTGTCCTCCGTCGAGATCGTCCAATTCCATTACCAGGGCGCGTTTGGAGTCGGAGGCTTCACCGGGATATTGCTTGCCTCGGGAATTGATCTCACCGTCAATATAAGATGCTTGCCTTTTGGCGGTAAAGAAGTCGCGATATGACAGGTTCACCGTATGGTTCAAATTTTGCGCTTTCCGATAGGAATCGTCGTTCAACAGGCCCATAGCGTTGGCGACATATCCGAAATTATCGTCGGAAAGAGATTGAGAGTTGCTCAGAAACGATTCCGTTTTTAATCTCTCTACCTGATAGGAAGCGGTTTTTTTGTTTTCTTTTGAAATACGGACGTTATCGAAATAGATGTTATAGAAGTCGTCATAGGATACGCCTTTTCTTTCCAGAAAATCGGCCTTCTCTTTGATATCCTTGTTGTAATGGCCGATTGCGTATTCTGCTCCGAAAACATCTTTATCCGTTTTGAACTGCGCCAGTTTTTTGTCGCCCAGTTCCGCAAAGTTTCTCTCCGCTGCTTTGCCATAGGCCTGTTCGTTTTTGATAGCGTCACGATAAAGACCGTTGATCTGCTCTCGCAAATCCCTTGTTCTTGTTTGTTTTTCTTTGTCGCTCAGAGTAGCACTGTTTTGAATCTTGCTTATTTGGTTGTTAATCTGGCCGACTTCTCCCGCCACTCTGTTGTAATAGGATGACACGATACCTGCCGCGCTTTCCGTATTGTTGTTAGATTTATAGGCGGCTTGCTGCTTCAGCTTGTAAAAGTCGGAAGAAAGCCGATTTTGCATCACAGGATCAACAGTAAACTTTTTCTTAAAGGGATTGTCTTCTGCGTATGGAGTAAGGGCAGGGGTAGCGAAGTCCCAGATCGTACCCAAATAGGAGTCACCGAGATAGTCCATTTCCTGCGGTGATAATCCCGTGATTTCGGAAAATGTTTTATTGCCGATTTTTAAATTGCCGAGGGCCTTGGAAGTGGCTGTGGTTCTCTCGTTGTATCTCTCGTTGATGGGAGTGTTCTCGAATTCCTGGGACTCTACGGGCATGCCGTTCCACATCTTATTGTCATTACGGTCGGTTCCCTGTAAAAATACATTCGAGAAAGGTCGATCAATCCGGCTATTTTCCCCGAAAGGATTAGAGGGTGCAACGGTTTCCGATGCAATGGCGGTGAGCCCGGACCATTGATCCGACAATGTACCGAGCACTTCGGATGCGCTTGCATCCTTCCCGTCCGTCGCCATTTCGTACATGCTTTTTCCCGTATGAAATACTCTGTTTATGACGTCGTTCGTAAACGATACCGCTCTGCCGACGGGAATTCTGATCCAGCCTGTGCCGCCTGAAAGGTCACCGCCGGTGGGGTCTTTGATAATGAAATTCAGGGATTTGTCTCGTTCGTTCATTTCCTGGTACTCTTCATCATCGCCGTACATGAGTTCACCGAGAAGTCGGCCGCCGATACCGAGGAATGCCGCTTTTAGAACCAGGGAACCGACATTTTTTGAAACAACAGCGACTTGCGCGGCCTTGTTTCCTTCGTTTTCCCGCACGCCTTTTGTAATATTACGCACATATCTGCTGGTGCCTTGCGCCGCCGCGTTAAAGAAGGGGACTGCGTAAGCGTTTACAAGTTTGCCCCATTTTCCGCCCCTGCCGAAATTGACGGTAATATCGGCTGCCGCGTACAATGCCTTTTGCAGGTCATCACCGGAAAATTCTCTCAGGTCTTCCGTCAAGGGGGTTCTGTCGCCCCGTTCCCGTTTGATTCGTTCCAAAACATTGAGAAATTCCGCATATCTGGGCGCTTGCTCCACCGTATAGTTCGCGGCTTCGATCATGTCAACCGTATATTTCCTTACCGCTCCGTGTTCCTTGTAATTGCGGTTTCCGCCGTCGTCAAAACGGGAAGCGCCGAAGCCGCCCAAGGACTTGTAAATTTTGAATCGTTCGGAATCTGTTACGATTTCTGCCCATGCTTTCGGATATTTTTTTGCAAAACCCTGCACGTTTGCGGAATACAATGCCGCGTCTCCGGCATCTCTCACGCCATTGGTGAGAACAAATATGGGATTGTATGTTGTGATAAGGCTTTTGAAGGCGTTATTGATACCGCCGAAAAACTGTTTCGCGATATTGTTTCCTTTGGGAATCAGCTCCCGCAAGCCGTAGGCAATACCGTCGTCCACTTCCATTGTGACCTTTTTACCGTCGCGGTAAAACGCTACTTGATTCCCGACAACGCGGAAGGGTTGCACGCCTGTACCATCGAGGGTTTCGGAATCAACGTCATAACCTGTGTTTTCCTCCAGCGCAAGGTTTTTCTGCTCCGGTGGCAGCGAATCATAGATATCGTTCAATAATTTATTGATCCTGCCGTTGTAGACGACGGCAGCCGTCTGATCGACCATTTGTTCGTGCAAAGGCGCCAGATCCATATCGGAACCTTTCGCCCTCGCGATGGTGCTGTCAACGCCAAACCGCCGTCCCGATTGCCTGAAAGAACCGGTGTTCGATTGTCCGCCCGCTCTGTAGGTCGGGACGTAATAAGGATATCGTTCTAACAAGGTATCGGCCTGTTCGCGGGAGATTAAACCTGAATCGACACGGTATTGCATTAAATTGCGATTGTAGTTGTAGATATCTTCCGCAAGTTCTTTGAACTCAGGATTCGTCTGGTCGTATGTTTGCACCACAAGTTCGCTGTTTTCCGCATCCACACTTTTGCCGAAAACGGGCTTGTTTTTTACCTCGCCGTTGGTCTTGTGTTCCAGCGTCATTCGGTCGATATTGTGTTTATGGAACAAATATTCTTGAAAGTCCTCGTAATACTCGTCGCCTTTTTCTATGATCGGTTTGAAAATATCGTTAATGCTTTTGCCGACGTTTCTTCCGTTAAAGTCGCTCTGGTTTTGGATCACCATGCTTTCAATCGTCCTGGGAGATTGACCGACGTTGTTATATCGGTATTTCAAATTCTGGTTTCCGGAGGTATCTGCCAGCCGGTCGATTGCATACCCGGAGTTGACCCAAGCACGGGTAAACATATCTTGAGCTTCCTGCGCGACTTGCCTGATTTTTGTTCTCTCTCGCTGTGTCTCAGTTGTTATCCGGGCGACTTTTTCCCCGTCATCTTCCACGCCCCACTCGTTAAGGTTTGTATTGTTCTCTTCATTTCGGGGGTTGATATTTTCCGCGGAATCGGGTATACTATTATTAAAAGCAGATGCAGGGAGTTCGTTTCGGGCGTCGCCTTGGGGCCCCATTGGGGTATCGGGCACTTGCTGGTCTGCTTTATTTTTGTATGCGGAAACATAGTTGATATTTTCCGCGGGATCGGGTATACTATTGATAGAAACAGTATCATTGAGCGCTTCGGGCGTATACCCGGTGGGTGCTACGTCGCCAGCCGGACGATGATTACTGTTTCTTTTTTCAATTGCCTCTTTTAATCGTTTAATTTTGGGCACAGTTCCCGTAGGGACTTTTATCATTTGTTTGTTGATTAAAAGAGGTTTGTTATCATAGTTATTTGTTATTTGTTCCAAATAGTATGTTACGCCATTGTGACGTTTCATATAGTAGATGCCTTTCGTTTTGCCGCTACCGCTATAATACACATCGTCATAATTCTCAATGATGTCTGGAATCTGCTTTAAGTCCTGTTTTGTGACAGGATATTTTTCATTGGTTCGTTCTCCGTGGGAATTACGAATATGTCGAATGTCATTGTCGCGCAAAGCGTGGGTATACCCGGACACGTCGAAGTCCTCTTGTAAATCGTCGATCAAGCGCTGGCTGGGTTTGGCGATTTCCAAATATGACTTTTGCTTTGGTAATACAGAGCTTTGTCCATAGGTATAGGCGTAGTCAATATAGGCGTTTACCTGTTCGGGAGCCACCAGCATATTGCTGTTTCCGACATCGGCGGCGGTAGTATCCGCGCTCGTTCCCTGGTTATCGTTTCGGTCGGCTCTTGAAGAGGTGCGATTAACAATATTGGACGCACCATGAATCGCACCACCGGCAAATCCTCCGAGGACAGCGCCAACGGCAGCGGATTCCGCCATTTGTTGCGGGTTAATCACCGCGTCCTGCTCTGGATTTGTGGAAAATAACGGAACATCTTTATAGGTTCTTCTGGTAAGGTTTCCGTAGGATGTTTGCGCCGCTTCTTCCAGACCTTCCGAAGCTGCGCTTTTGATGATGCTGGAAACAATATTATCTCCAAGCCTTTGTCCTATAGCCTTTGTCGCCGCCGCGTCTGCGCCGCCAAGGCGTTCTGCAATCGCAGCCGGAATGGCATAGAGAAGCGCGCTTTTGTTTGCTTCTTCCCTTGTTGCTCCTTCCTGTCTTGCCTGGTAATAATGATCTCCGTAATCGGAGGTAATATAGTAAGGAAGGGAAGGGGAAGCCATGCTGTTTATGATCTTGCCTGCGACCTTGGCAGCCTTTGTCGCTCCCTTTGCTACTGTGCCGAGGCCACCACCTAAAGCCCAAAGGGGGGATTCCGCGGCAAGCTGGCCGAAGCCTTGCGCGACTTTAGAGGTAAAACTGCTGATTTTTCCCTCTTCGATATCTTTTGCGATTTGTTCGTTGCGTTTTGCATCCTTTTCAAAAAAGTTTGACGCCGTTTCCCTTGCCTGATCGTTTAATTCTCTCTGCTTGGACAACGGCACCGGCCCGCGTCCATTGGTTCCGTGGATTTCATCAGAAGAATCGAGAATTGAGTAAGCGTTTTTGTTGAGGGTTCTTTGAACAGATCTTGCGCCTTGCTCAATGTTGCGCCATAAAGCTTCTCTGTGTTCTTTTGCTCTTTCCCTGCGCATCGCACTTTGTTCCTCGATCTTTTCATAATCAAAAGGATGATACATTTTTTCTGTATCGGAGGTTCGTTTTGTCCCTTGATTTAAGAGGTTATTTACGAATTCATTGCTCAAATATTGTAGATTGAGCGGTTTGGCTTGGTTCTTTTCCTGTTCCCGTTGGGCAACGCGAAAATCCCCGAAGCCTTTGGGGGAAGCCGATGACGCGGAAGTCGTCGGCTTTTTTTGGTTGCCGTAAGGCAGGTTCATCTTCGGCGTTAAAGCGGTGTCGCGTTCGGTGTTTTCTTTGCGCTCCTTCGCGACGGGGAGTTCCTTCGACAGAAGAGACGACTCGGAAGACGCGTTGGTATCGCGATGCCGATACTCTATCTGATTCCTTCCGCCGGAAGAGGACGCGGAGGACTTTGCCTTTTTCTTGGCACTGCTGACCCGCTTCTTTGTCTTTGTTGTCGCCTTTGACGATTTGGAAGAATTGCGATGTCGATATTCCACCCGGTTCTTTTGACCGGATGTTTTCGAGCTTTTCTTCGCGGAATTCTTCTTCTTCTTCGTTTTTTCGTATGTGGGAAAACTATCAAGCAGTCCCATAAGCCGCCCCCTCTCTTAACTCAGTGAAGCAAGATATTTTTGTAATTCACGATCCAACTGGTTTTCTTTGCTCTGCCAATCCCGTTCGGCGCCGGTATCTGCCAGCGTCTTTTCCAGCTGTTCGCGAAGCCAGTTAAAGTATAAGTTGTCGTAGTTTTGTTGATAGGCGTTGTCGTAATTGGCTTGCCACTGGTTAAAGTTGAAGTTCTTGTTGTCGGCAAACCGCTGATAATCGTTCTGATCCAGGGAGCCGTAGAGATTCGCCAAATTGAAGCGGTTGGAAATGTCGTTGGCGTACCGTTCGTAGGCCTGTTGCTCCAACTGGGGAATCATGTCCGCCGCTTTCTGAGCGTATGCCTGCTGCATTTGGTTGGCCACCGCCGCCGCGTAAGACGAGGCGACGCCGCCGGTATTGGCCGCGGATTGGGCCATGGCTGCTTCGGCCGCGCTGTTCCCTTGCCGGGTAAAGGCATTGAGATAGGCTTGATACGAAGGATCCGTGGCGTAGTCGTAGGAAAATTCCGCGTTTTCCAGTTCTGTCAAAAGATTGTTGATTTTGTCCAGATATTGAGACTCATATTGTGAGGTGTCGTTGTATTCTCTGTCTAAAATCCCCAGTTCGTTGTATTGGGAGCCGTCGGCGCCGCCGGAATACCCGTATTTCTTTCTCAGATTTTCCGCCATCGTGTTCCAGTATTTTCTATCGGCGTCATTGTCGGCCAAGGCGTATCCCTGTTTATATTGGAGCATTAAATCCTGATGTTCCGGGGACATTTGCAGGTCCGCGTCGGACCATGACTCTTTGCCGAAGTAGGAATAACCGGAACCGTCGCCCACAGGGTCGATATAGCTTCCGTACTGGGCCCGGGCTTTCTGGGCTTTGTTGTATGCCGCTTTCATAGCCGCCTGGTCTCCGGCTTTTTGGGCAACGGCGTATTCATTTTTCGCTTCCCCGATGATGGTTTTTGCCTCGTCGGGTAATTTCCGGTCGTATTGGCTCCAATAAACCGAATCGGAAGCCGTTGTATTTTGCGGCGTAGAAGACGTCGCCGCCGTTCTCGTCTGCCCCTGATTGGCCGTGCTCTGTGTGGAGCTGCTGATCGTGGAAGACAGTGGAACGTAGGTGGCGCCGTTTTGACCGGCTTGGACCGTTGCTCCCGAGGCTTTTTTTGTTTTTTGCTGATCGGTATCGTCAAGGGGCGTGTTGTTGATGGAAACTGCCATTATGTCTCATCCTCCTTCGCGCGTTCTTCTAAGGCGTTGTCCATACGCTTCAACATCTGGGCCGCCGCCGTTACCAAATCGGCGTTGGTGACGCCTTTGATCTCCAAATGGTCCAAAAAAAAGAAAACCCTCTTGAGGCTTTCTCGCAGTTCTTGATTGGTCATAATTTCACTCCGTTATTCAATGATGCTGCCCTGATAGCGGCAGATTTTGTCCACAGCGTTGGTCTTGGCGTTGTATCTGGCCACGACAAGGGCGCCGTTTTCTTCCATGTAAATCCTGACCTTGTAGTTCGCGTCGGCAACCACGGGATAACGGTAATAGCCGTCGTTAAAGTTGGATATTACCACATCGCCATGGAGGCTGACGCCGCTGTGTTCCTTTTTTTCCGCGTCGGTGGGAATCCCCGTAGAAGAGGAAATGGTTCGTTGATAAGTACTGTAAAATTCCAAGCCGTTGTCTTTGCAAAGACCGTAGGAGAGCGGAAGTTCGGGGTCGTCGTTCACACCGAGAACAAGATGGATGTCGTCGCTGGAGCCTCCTTGGAACCAGGCCATTCCGTAAATGAGATTGTTTTCTTTGAAGTAAATATTTTGCAAAAAAGAACCATAATTGGTGATTTCTATTTGCGATGCGTTATGATCGTCGATCAAATGGACGCTTCTGAGATAGAGAGCGCCGTTTTCATCGGCATAAAACACGGCGTCGCCGGGGTTCGCGGGCGGGCCGTTGAAGATTTTGATGCCGCCGCTGTAAATATTCAGATTCGTACTGTCGAATTTGTAATAGGCGGCGGTTTTATCCGCTTTCCCGCTCAAGTCCGAAGAGATTCCGTCAACGGATTGTTCCAGATCCGTAATGTCGTCGGTATTGCTCTCAACGCTCAAGGTCAAGCCGTCGGCGGTCTGCTGCAACTGGGAAATACTCCCGCCCTGGCTCGTGACTGTGGAAGAAATACCGTCTACGGTCTGGATCAGTTCCGAAAGGTTTCCCGCTCCGTCTTCCAACCGTTTGTTGAAGGTGGAAGTAAAATTTTTGGCGTCAATATGGTTGACGGCGTATTCCACCTGGCGAGATAAGGAAATAAATTTATTGAAAAGTTCGTCGATTTGTTGTCCCGGGGAGAGCCCGGTCAAATCGGGATAATCTGCCTGAAACGTCACTGTCGATCGCCTCCGTTCACAAAAGTATATTGGTAGCCGTAAATTTCCACGGGGCCTTCGCCTTTCACAATGAAGCGGTGCTCGGCGCCGCGGCAGAAGCCGACGTCAACGGTTTGCAGCGTATGATTGGGGAAGGTGAGAGATCGCTTTGTTTTGCTGTCTCCGCCGTCCACGGCCACGTCAACGTCCATATAGGCGTTGGCCGCTGACTTTACTTTTAGGTGCAGACTTTGAATCATGGTGTTGCTGTAAACGGTGGAAGAATAGTCGTCGAACTCAAACCGCCACGAGACCCGTTCCGTGCTCTCAGGGTCGTTCAGTCGATAGATGTTCCCGTCGGCGCAAAGGCCGTAAACGGCTCCGTCCATTTGCGCGAAGTCCACAATGTCGGGGCTGTCCTCTTCGGTCCAACAGTCGAACAGGGTATGGTAAACGTAAAGTTTGTAACGGTCGCCGTCTTTTAACGAAAGATAGTAACGGGTTCCGTCGGTTCCCGCCACGGCGTCGGTATAAGTTTCGTTCAAATCCCTGGCCACGTCCTTTTCCAGACCGCCGCTGTACTGCAATACACCGCCGCGGGAGACGTAATAAAGGCGGGAATTGACCTCTTGCATGGAAGCGTGGTTGACGGTTCCGTATTTGCTGATGCTGCGAAGGCTGAAATTTGACGGATAATCGCCGTATACTTCCATATGGCTTCGATTTCCCAAACAGATCACTCGATTGTCCCAGGAGAAAATTCCCGTCAAATTTCCGTCAATGGCGCAATCCACGGCCCAGGCTCCCACGTCGGAAGGGTCGCCGTTGCTGTTGACAAAATAGGTCCAGCCGTAGCGATCCTCTTGTTCCCCGTTGACAGTTACCGTGAAAGTTCCCATGGCGTTCCCTTGGTAAGAAGCGTAAATGTGGTTCCCTTTACAACCCCAAATGCGGTTGTTGTGAACGCAGACGTAATCCATATCCGGACAGGAACCGTTTTCGGGATAAGTTCCCGTTCCGATAGGACCGAACTCTCCCGATGTCATATCGTAATACTTCGCGTCGGGGAAGATAAAGATTTTTCCCCAGAATTCCACCATGGATTTGGGCCCCGCCGTCAAGGATAAGCCGCTTACCGCTTCCCCGTCGTAATACAGTGTGTTTCCCGCGACTACGGCAAAATGATCCCCCGCGGCGATGATGGCCTGGGGGGTTCCCGTGACTGTGCCCGCCAACGTCCTTCCGTTTCTCACGGACATAACGGGGAATTGGTCGAACACCATGTTTTTGCAGACCTTTAATTGGCCGTCTTCCACGACAGGAAGGCGGGACAACCCCAAAAACCCCGCGGCGCGGGTTTCATAAGGCTTGATGGTTTTGTCGGCCTTGAACACTTCGCGTCACTCCTTCATTGCCAAGTTGGGGTAAAGCTGGTTCTTTCGCATGACGGAAAGACATTGGGAAAGACAGGAATTAAAATCGTTCTTGTAATTCCCGTAGCCGTTGGCGTCATTTTCTTTGGAAGCGATCTGGGCCAGCACATGGTAAACATAAAGTTCTCGAAACGCTTCGGGCACCGCCAAATCTTCGTCGTCGTCGATCTCCTCCAACGCGTGGGGAACGGTTTTGGCAAGGTATTGGACGACCGCCGTTTCCCCCATATCGGCGGGAGATAAGTACAAGGTTCCGTCTTGGCAATACCAACCGTCCAAGGCGTCGTGAAGGCTCTTTCTCCGCAGCACTCGTTTTCCATCAACGTATACGGCGTGAATATCGTCGCTTTCCACGCCCGCGGGCAAATCGTAACTTCCGTTATGATCGGAGACGGCGACGGCGCTGTCGGCATATGTGGGATTCACCGCGGCCATTAATTGACAGTCAAGGTCGTTGATGTATTGGAGCATTTCCCCGATGGGAATGTTTCTGTTATCGCGCAAGAGATTCACTTTTTCGATAATATCGCTGACTGTTTTCATGGAACCTCCTTACAGCAAATATCGTTCGGGAATATCCTCAAATCCCGTGGTAAAGGAACCCATCAGTCGGTTGCGGGTATCGTAGATCACTTTCAAAGAAAGCTCGGGAATCCCCGCTTCGGAACCGGCGACAGCCGCCAAACAATAGGCCAAAGCCAGGGCTTCTTTTTCGGAAATGTCCAAAACGCTTTGCATGGTTTCCGCGGGGGAAATTTGGTTCTCCGCTTCCCGAAAGAGGTTCAATTCGTAGAGATAGGTATTGAGCAGGGCAGGGGCCCTGTCGGCAAAGGGATAGTCCGTTCCTTCTTCGGTCTTTCCCAAAACAGACAGGGCCTTTTCATAAATTTCTTGTAGTTTTACCTCTGCCATGGCGCACCTCAGAGGCGAGCCATCGGTGTCGCCACGGGAACGATTTCGTCCACGACGGTGCTGGCGATATTGCCATCTTTGTAGGCGTAAGCTCTGACTTTGGTTTCACCGTTGGCCGCGGCCCAACCGGAGGTGGAAATGGCGGCGCTGTAGGTTTGGGCGGTGAGGCTGTCTCTGGGATCGGAGCCGTCGAGGGTGTACTTGATCACAGCGCTGCTGGTGGTGCTGGTGATGGCAATGGTGTTGGTGCTGGAAGCGGTGTATTTGATGGTGGGAGCCGCGACAACCGTGCCCGCGCCGTAAACCGCACCCAAAAGGGGAACTTTTACGTCGAGGACAAAGGCGTCAAAACGAATGCGCCCTTCCAACAGATTGCCGTTGATCCCGGCGGGATTTTCATGGATGACCAAATCCTTGAGTTTTTCTACGGCTACCGTAGCGTCTTTGTGGCAGAAAAGCATCTTTAAGCCGCTGGGCATAATGTATTCGGGCACTTCGATAATGGTGGTGCCGTCTACTTCGCCGACGACGCCTTTGGCTACCATTTCCTGGGAACGGTCGGAATACTTCACAAAATCGCCCAGTTTGATGTAGTTGAGGGTGCCGGGGTCCACCAGACAAACCCGGTTGGTTTTGGGGGCCAAAGCATTGGTGAGCGCCGCCTGCATATCAAGGAAGGTGGAAAAGGCGTTGTCTTTGCTCAAGGTGACGCTTGTTACATGGCCTACCTTTTCGGCAATTCTCTGCACGCGGTATTTTTCGACCATGGGTTTAATCACTTCATCGGTCTGGCGGAGCATACATTCGTTGGCTTTTTTCTGGAATTTTTGATCCTGTACGTCGCCTTTGTCGAGAATCCCGGTGAAGGATTTATCCTGAGACAGCACCATGGTTTGTTTGGTATCGCCGATGTCCAAGGGAACGCCGTAACGCTGCAGGCCGGAACGCTGGTAATCGTTCATGGGCATGGTATCGACGCTGAACACATGGACGGTGTCGACGCCGTCAAATTTGTAGTTGTAGTTGACGATTTTATCGGAGAACGACGTAAGTTTCAGCCGCTCCTGGACTCTGGGGGAAAATTCTTCGCTTAAATTGATTTGAGGCATAATTTACTTCCTTTCTTTTCGCTCAAAACCGATCCCAGCCGGTGAAAGGGGTTTCGTGGCCGCTGCCGCCGCCGGTTCCCCGTTTGCTGCTGGGTGCTTTTGCTCTGTTTTCCGTGTTTTTTTGTAGGTTTTTCAGGTCTTTTTTCAGTTGATCCCGCTCTTTTTTCAAGGTTTTGATTTCCTCTTTCAAGGCTTTTCCGTCGCCTTTGGCTTCCTCGACTTCGTGCAGGAGCCAACTTTCCGTCAAAGGCACGCCGTTTCGCCAGTTTTGGACCACGTCGTCGGGGATTTTCATGCCGTCTTTGATTTTGCGATCCACATCGGGGCGCAACTTCTGGAAGGCGTAAATTTCCTCTTTTTGTATCCGGGATAATCCCTGCCTTGCCTTGGTCGCCGTTTCCTGTCCCCGTTTGGCGCGGGCGGCTTCATATTTGCTTTGGAATACCTCCGACGCCGCTTCCTCGGTCATGCCCTCGGAGGCGAGGCGCTGAATCTCGCCTTGGCGAATGCCGTTCATGGCGGCCATGTCTTTGACAATGGCTTCAACGGGAACGCCGTACATATAGGCCATGGTCTCGATGGGTTCAAGCATGGACTCCAATGGTTTCAGCCTGTCGTATTTGGCTGTGAGACGGTCGGCGTTGAGTCCCTTTTGGGCCAATGTTTTGGCTTCGTCCAAAGAAACATCGAGGTTCGTCCCCATGAAATTTAAGGTAAGACCGGGCTCCTCGGCCTGTGCTTCCTCCTGATCTTCGGGAAGGTCGGCGTCTTCGGACGATGCTTCCTCTTGGTCTTCCTCTTCCGCTTCGGGGGCTTCTTCGCCGCTTTCGTCGTCGTATCGCCCGGGCTGCTCTTCGCCCTCTTCCGCGGGAAGGCCCCACATGGCGTTCATTTCTGCGTCAAATTCGGTTTGGTTGCCGCTTGACGCGACTGTTTGTTCACCCACAGCTTCGGTTTGGTTGCCGCTTGCTGTTTGCTCTGTACCAACTTCCGAGATATGGTTGTCTGCGGTTTGGCTTTCTGACATAAATCAATTCCTCCTGATTTTGGGTATAAAAAAACAGGCTTAGGCCTGTTCTTAACGATATTTATGATTGCGCTTTGGATACCGTGGCGTTGATGCGATCCATTTGGGTTACGCCCAAAAGATCATCGGCAGTGGGCGCGATGGGGGAGGGCGCTTCCTGAGCCGTTTCCTGCAAGGGCATTGCCTCTTCCATCCCCATGGCCGCGTCCATCATTTGCTGTTCCGGATTCCCTCCCATGGCTGCTTGGGCTTCTCTGGCCTTCAAATTCGCCAACGCCTTTTGTTTGTGAGGCATGAGGTTTTCCGGCATTAAGTCGATATAATCAATTCCGGAAATCATTTCTTTCAGGAAGAGATTGTCCAGGGTTTTTACTTCGGTGAGCTCGCTCCAGTAAGAAGAGCCGCCAATGTCGATTTTAATATCCAGAGCCGCCGTATTGATGGCGGAAAAATCAAATTCCAGAATTTCTTCTTCATTGGTGGTTTGATTGAACACCGCCACCGGTCGCACGCCGTAATAAGTTGCCATAAAGTCAATGGCGATCCTTGCCCAATCTTCAATGAATTGATAGAGGTTTCTGCGGTGAAGCTCCAAAGGGGTGGTAGCCGCCTTCTGGGCGGCAATAATGGCCGAAGTATTTTCCGGGTTCACATTCCCCAAAGTCGCGTCGGTGGCGCCGTTTAATGTATTGGTGGTGGAAATCAGGTATTCCATCAGCTTATCCACCTGATAACCGTAGTTGGCGCCCTCCACCACATGGGCCACTTGGTTGACGTCATCGACAAAACCGTTCACTCCGATGGCGGAGCCAACGCCGTTGTCCCAACCTTCGGGCAGCATATCCTTGCGGTAAATGATGGTGGGGAAAGCCGCCCTGGATACGCTGGCCACGGACATGGTGGCCAGGACATTGACGGCCAGCTGATTTTGAACCAGTTCGGAAACGGCGGAATATCCGTGGTAGGAATTCAGCCGTTCTTCCCAGTTTAACCAGGCAATGGGATAACAGTGAAGCCCCGTATCCGTGGCTTCTTTGATGAGTACGTCGGCGGTGCTTTCCATGGCCCAAATGGTATCGGTATCTTCGTCCCGATAATAGAGCGTAAACAGCGTGGTGCGGTCTTCCTGCTCGTCGTCGAAATAATCGTCGGAGCCGCCCTTGATGCTGTCAATGTCCACGCCCTTTTCCCCTTCGGCGCGCTTTTTCAATGTCGCGGTGAATTCTCGGCTGACGATTAAGATCCACGGTTGCGTCTGGACTTCCGGGTCCGAGGTGTTGCCGAAGAAACATCTCGTATTTAAGATCTGTTCAAAGTCCATGTCGCCTTCGGCCACGATGGCGGTATCTCCGACGGAATCCCTATTTTCTTCCTCGGTGGAGAGAACAGGGGTTTCGCCCTCCTCCGCAATCGGAGAGATGGGATTTGCGTCGTCGCTTGTCTCGCCTTCGCTGCTGTTCAGGCTGTTTAACATTTCCTCGCTGACCGACGCCACCGGAGCCGTGGGATCCCAAAACATATGCCAACAACCGTCGCCGTCTACGGGGCAGGACGTTAAAATTCGCCGCGTTTTGGTGGTGCCTTTTCGCTTCTCCCAAAGGCGATTCAACTCGTCGGTGAGAATGGCCGCTTCTTTTTCCATGTTCTCCGAGGTGGCTCCGGGGATTCCGTAAGGCCGTACCGTCATGGCAATGTCTTCGGACATGATGGAGGCCGCCTTGATTTGCACTGTGGGACGAATGAAATTTAAAACCACTGGTTTCAGTCCCTCGGTGTCCAGACCTTCCCACTGGTTGCCGCAATAAAAATTACGGTTGGTTTCTACGGTGTTGGACAAGTCAAGTTTATTGTTGTATTCCTTCCCCTTTTCGTACAAAGAGGAAATTTCCTGGGCGGTGGTAGGCGCCGCGAAGTATTTTTCAGCCATTTATCTTTTATCTCCCTGCCTTTTTCCGAAACGCTTCGTAAGGGTCGTAGGAAAGCATATTGCGAATGTCCTTCCCCAGCCGCTCGTTGATCTCGCGTTCCTTTCTCTGATCTTCCGTTTCCTCGTCTTGGGCAGCTATTTTTTCTGTTTCGTCGATTCTCTGTTTGATATCGTCGGTTTCCCGTTCTATATTGTTGATTTTAAGTTCTATTTCGTCGATTTTCCGCGATAAGGTTTCAAGGTCGAAACCAATTTCCTTTGTGTTATGCTCCGCTTTGGTAACGCGCCGGGATAGTTTTTCAAAAATAGAACAAATATTCTTTATTTCCTTTGTGAGATCGTTCTTTTCTTGATGGTATCTTTCTTTGAATCCGCGAACATCCCACAAAAGCAGAAATACACTGACGCAGACAAGGAATATCGCAATCGAATGAAACATAGAATCCATAAATCCTCCTTATCGGAACAGTCCCCGGATGTTGACGGGAACGCCGAAAATTTGTTTTCTCGGCCGCAACTGTTCCAAATCCTCCTCTTTGGGCGGTTCAATGTGGGTGTAAGTGTATACGAGGCGGTTCAGCGCCTGAGAACAGCAGTCCACTTCATCGTCGTGGGCGCCGTTGGGAAAGGCGGCGAATTCGTCGATAAATTCATCGGTCCAGTCCGCCTCCCGGGGCAAATAGACGTTTCCCGCCTCAATCACCCCCGCCACGGCGTTCAAGCGCGCCATTTTCCCGCCTTGGGGGTTCACGGCAATGACGCCGGGAACGCTGTTTTTCAGCATAGACACCACAGCGGGGCCGTTGGCCTTATCTTCCACCAAAATCCCCACGGTGGTGGGATGGGCATATCGCAAGTATTTCAGTTTGTTCATGGTGGATACAAAATCCATTCTGGCCTTGACCCGCTCCAAAAGGTAATAATTGGCCTCCTGTTTGCCCCAAACTTGAATGGCGGTAAAGTCGGAGCGGTCCGTATCCTTGAAACTGGAGTCAATGGAAATGACTTTGAATAAGTTTTCGGGAACCTCGTTTTCATCGTAAAACCGCCACCATTCCCGTTTGATGATATTTCCTTCGTCCACAGTGGGATGGCCTTGGTACAATGCTTCCCAGGTGCGGGTGCCTTCGGTCTTCTTGACCGATTCTTTAAAGGATTTCAGCCACGCCGCGCCTTTGTTGATTTCGGGATGAAGGGGCTCGCCGGGGGATCGCCCCATGGGGTCGTTTTCTTCGGCTTCGCAAGGAAGATTCAGTACCTTTACCCCGGGCTCTGTTTCGATGATGCGCCCCGCCAGATCGTCTTCATGCCAGCGGGTTTGAATGACGATCACCTTGGCCCCGGCGGCAAGACGTGATTTAAAGCTGTCCTGCCATTCCGACCAAACCCAGTTTCTGGTGGTTTTGCTGTCGGCTTCTTTGCGGTTCTTTACCGGGTCGTCGATAATCATCAAGTTACATCCCCGACCCGTTACCCCGGAGCCGAGACCCCGTGAAATCATGCTGCCCACATGGTTGGATAATTCAAATTCCAAGGCGCTGTTGGGGCGTACCGCCAATTCCACGCCGAAGACCTGTTTGCCGAAGTATTTGATTTTGTCGCGGTTTTTGCGGCCGAACTGTTTGGCAAATTCCACATTGTAGCTGATCTCAATGACGCGGTGATAGGGATTTTTCCCCAAATACCAGGAAGGAAGGGTTTCTGTGATGGTCATGGATTTTCCGTGCTGCGGCGGAACGGAAACCACCAAAATGTCGTAGGGGCGGTCGGTGGGATGTTCCACAAACGCTTGAATCTCGTCGCACAGAAATCTCCCGAACCTGCTCTTTTTCCAGCGGCCTTCGTGGACAAGACGGACATAGTCGGCGTAGTTATACCTTGCCAGCTCGTATTCCGCCAACTTCAAGGCCTCTTTGTCAAGGAGAACTCTCTTACTCGTCGTCATAGGCCTTGTCGATTTCCTCTCGTATTTTTTCTTGGTTTTCCACGTCGAGCATAATGGCGTGTACCTTCCTGGTGGTGGAGGCGCGGCCGGTATCGTCAATATATTCCGCTTCATGGGGGCGGCCCACGCCGTAAGACAAAGCGATCTGAGCCGCTTTCAAACGGCAACTGTCCGAAGCTGTTTTGCTGCGCATGACTTCTCCCAGGGTTGCCACGGCAAGGTTATTCATGGCCGCCAGATGCTCTACGGTTTCCGTTCGGATTTGCTGGATGGTCTTTTCCTGCTGAATTTGGGCGTCGGGAATGACTTGCATGGAAAAAACCTCGTCGGCGATTTTTTGGGCTTCTTCTTTTGCAACTACCGGTTTCCTTGGCATAGTATTCACCTCACTCCAATAGTCGTTGCCATTTCGCGTTCCCTTTGCTTCGCACTCTGTAATTGCGGAACATGGTTTGCAAAACCTTGTTGGTGCGATTCCCTTTGCAGTAAATCAGAGGGCAAACAAAAAGCTGAAACTCGCTGGTTTTGGCTTTGCACAGAATGTTTTCCTTCATCAGTCGTTCCACACTGCGATAAGCCGTCGCCCTTGAAATGCCCAAACGCGCCGCGATGTCTTCGACGGACATGGGAACGCCGCGCCTATTTTTGATGCAGTTGTCGTGATAACCTACAAAATCGCTGAGGGAAAGGAGGAATACAAAATCCGGCTTGCTCAATTCCTTGGCGAGAAAAGCGATTTCCGCGGTGTTAAGTTTGGCAAAGCTGGTAAAGGGAATGGAAATCGTGCTTTCCAGGAATTCCACCTTCTCTTTTCGGGTAATGCGAATCCGGTCTCCTTCCATGATGCTGTCCATGACTTCGCCGGTCGTTCGTTCGATGACGTAACTTTTGATTGATTTATCATTTTCTTGCATAAAATCACCTTTTTCCCGTGGCGCGAAATCTCATAGAGTGAGACAAAAACCCCCGATTTTGTCTCATACAGTGAGACTGGAAAATCGGGCAAAATTCCTATGTGTAGCAGGGGAAATATTGAAAAAACGCCGAATCTCGCCCTCTATATACTCTAAGGACGTGAATTTCCGCTGTTTTTTTATAAATCAGACATATACAAAAAGAGTCGCTGCCATCGGGATCATAAGTCATAAGTTCCGATCAAGGAAAAAGGACAGAATCTTGTGATTCTGTCCTTTTCCGCAAAGGTAGTCATATGAAGCTTTTAATTCTATTTACATTATATACGATGACAAGGGGTAATGGGGGGTACAAAGTTTTCCGGGGGAAAATTATTTGAGGCGCGGTATACCAGGGAAGGAGAGTGGGCCAAAAAAGAGGTACCCCCTCCCTTTTGGTGCTCCTTCCTTTGCCGACTGTGTTTGATATATATAAAATACCTGTTAAACGGTATGATGAACAAGCGACGAAGGGAAGAGACAAACCAATCACATCAAGTAAAAGGGTAAGCAACCCATGACATCACCATAGCTGAACTGGTGTTTTGTTTTAACGTGTGAAAAAGTGTGTGAAGTAAATCAGTGAAAGAATAGGATTGAGTTATTTCTGACTTAAAAAAGACAAAAAAAATAGCTATATGAAATAACATCATATAGCATGCAATCTAATTTCCCCACATTTCCACTTTAGTCAACTAAAGTAAATGTAGTTTTAAATACTACATCATGCAGCATTTAAAACCATATTCGATTCAAAATGAGATATTAAAAGCAATACCATGAACCCCTAATTCGTTCACACATATATTAAGAAGCCAAAATTTACTGGAAAAAATTCCCCAAAAAGGGGTTGACAATCTATAGCACATGCGCTATAATCCAATCAAGCCAAGGGAAACGGCGAAGCGGTCAGCCCTCAATCCTACAAAAGGAAGGGGGTGAGGCTTATGGAGCAAACGCTATTTGCAATGGTGCTTTTACTGTTGTTAATTATTGCTACAAAAGCAAAGAACCGCTAAAGGCCTAGACAGCATAGCGGTTCTATCTGAAAATTAAAGGCTGATCGCCTTTCCTTTGGCTCCATTATATCAAATCGGGAAGGTGGTGTCAATGCCTGATAGAACCGAAGCGCAGCGAAGAGCGCAAAGGAAATACCAAAACAAATTGAAACAATGGCAAGTAAGACTTCAACCGGAAGTATACGAAGCGATTGAAGCGGAACGCGAACGGCAAGGACTAAGCCGCTCCGAATTATTAAAAAAAATCATTAAAGAATCCAAGAATTAAAAATTCCTCGCGCTGCTTAACTTTGGCGAGTGACAGCACGAGGAACTCACACAAAACCCCCGAAAGGAAACCTCTCGAAAGGGATTGCTATATTATTATAGCATAGTCTCCTTTCGGTGGTCAAGCGAAAGGAGATTTATATTATGGCGAACACAAGGAAAACTTTTTGGTATGTAACACAAAGCGCAGCGGTTTACAGATCCGCAAAGGTTTGGTTTGATAACCGGGAAGCTGCTTTGCGCTACCACGATGCCCATAATTACACCGACGCCCCCAAGGCGGTTACATTCCGTCGATCTGAAAAAATAAGGTATTACGACGAGATCATCACGATCCAAAACGAGATCATGAAAAGGGGGTTTTGATTATGGCAAAGACAGCGAAATTTGATATTTACGAAACCATTACAAACCGTATCATTGCGGAACTGGAAAAAGGCGTGATTCCGTGGCAAAAGCCTTGGACAGGAACGAAAAGCGGCGCTTATAGTCGCAGCACAGGCAAACCCTACAGCCTGTTAAATCAGATGTTACTGCCGCCGGGGGAATATCTGACTTACAAACAAGCCCAAACCGAAGGCGGCCAGGTTCGCAAAGGGGAAAAGGGAAGCATGGTTGTTTTTTGGAAACAGCTGCCCATAAAAGAAAAAGATGAAAACGGCAATGAAGTTGAAAAGGTAATCCCGTTCTTAAAATATTACACCGTCTTTGAAGTTTCCCAGTGTGACGGTATCGAACGGAAATACAAAGAAGAGGAAAGACAGGAAGCCATAGAACCAGTCAAAGAAGCGGAATTGCTGGTTCAGGAATACCTTTACAAGAACCAGCCTTTATATATCAAGCACACCACAGGGAACAGGGCATTTTACGATCCTGCCGGTGACTATATCAACCTTCCCGCCGTGGAACAGTTTTGTGAAGTTGAAGAGTATTACAGCACGAAGTTCCACGAAATGATCCACAGCACCGGCCACAATTCAAGATTGAACCGAATCAGCAAAACAGCATCTTTCGGCAATGAAGAGTATAGCAAAGAAGAATTGGTTGCGGAAATGGGCGCGGCAATGCTTGTAAATATGCTGGGACTGGAAACAAACCGCAGCTTCCGCAACTCTGCCGCCTATATCCAAAGCTGGCTCAAGGCATTGAAGGATAACAAAAGATTGGTAGTATCCGCCGCGGGAAAAGCCCAAAAGGCCGTGGAATACATCACGGGAGAAGCGAAATAAGGAGGGGCGAAAAGCTCCTCAAAGCTTATTAACTGATACTAGAATCCCAGCGTTTCCCGGTTAAGTTTAGTATGATTACGATAGTCAATGTAATTTCTTGAATTTTAGAAAATTTTATGGTTGAAAAAAATTGATAATCGGATACAATATGATTAAAAGCAATAAGAAAGAATTTGCCTGGTTAGTAATTTCTATTTAGGAGGAGTGGAAATGGCTAGCGTTCTCTGTGTTGCAAATTATATCTTGCGAAAGATAGGCCCCACAACTACCATGAAACTGCAAAAGCTGGTTTATTATTGTCAGGCTTGGTCACTTGCTTGGGATGATAAACCGTTATTCGATGAAGATTTTGAAGCCTGGGCAAACGGTCCAGTGTGTCCTGAGCTTTTTAAGCATCATAAGGGCAAGTTTACATTAGAAGCAGATTTTTTTGATGATTGTCAATGGAGCTTTGACGAAGAGCAGAAAGAAACGATGGATGCTGTTATAAAGTATTATGGGGAACGGAGCCCACATTGGTTAAGCGAACTTACGCACAAAGAACGCCCTTGGAAGGATGCGAGAAAAGGTTATGCTCCGGGGGATCCCTGTCAAGAAATCATTACGAAAGAGTCAATGTTGGCGTACTATGGGGCTATGGTGGGCGATGAGTAGTAAAAAAACACAAAAACAACCAAAACGGCGTGAAAGTATCGGCTCCAAAATTCCATCAGCTTGTGAAAATCCGGATAGCTTTATGGGGAAACACCCCGCTTGGAAGTTCGCAAGATGCGACAAAGAACATGCCGAATGGGGATTCTGTCATGAACAATTTGACTTTGAAATCATGGAAAAGCTAGAGTCCTTTGAAAGCATGACTTGGGCAGAGATTTTAGAAGCATCCGGAGGTAAGAGCAGGGGAAAGGGGAATAACAATCACTTCATAGAAATTGAAAATTTACATAAAACAGCCCGACAAAGAATGGAAAAATTGAAAATTATCACTGATGAGGTGTTTTCTCTTAGAGTAAATGGAAAGACTCGTCTATATGGTTTGTTAGATGATGGAACTTTTTCCATTATTTGGCTCGACCGGAATCACGAAATTTGTCCAAGCAAGCATTAAAACTACAAACAACAACCCCCGCCGTTATTCGGCGGGGGTTGTTTTGTCAGCTTCTCGTTTCAATTTTGCCGCGGCTTCCAGAATTCTTTTCTGCTGCTCCTGGTATTCATACGGCTTATATCGTTTTTGCGCCGCGAGACGCAGTTGCAACTGGTCGTAAATGTCGGCTCCGAAGGCTTTGATAATCGTCTCCTTTGACGTTTGCCGCAGGCATGCCGACACGGTCATTCCCAAACATTCACAAGCCTTGCGGAACAGGGCGTATTCTATCTTTTCCATTTTAGCACCGTATAAAACTTTGATTCTTCTTTGGTATCGCGGGGAGTTATATTTCGTCATACTTGATCTTTCTTTCCGTGGCCATCAAACGGCATAAATAGCGCCGCCGCAGTTTGTTGACGTAATGTCCGTCGCAGTAGTGCATAATGACCGCGATTTTGTCGCCGGACAATCCTTTGTAGTAATACATCCGCATCAACCGTCTGCCTCTGGCGTCAAGGGTCGCCAACATTGATTCAACGTAACGGGTTGTTTGGGTCAGACGCTTGATTTTCTCTGTCAAGTCTGCTCTGGTATTGATGATGAACACCGCGGTTTCCAGGGTCTTATCTTTGATGACGCCTTTGGCCATGATCGCGTCAAGGTCCCGCAAAGACAATCCGTAGCATCCGCTTTCCAGATCAGACAGTTCTTCCCTCAACTCTCTGATTTCCGCTTTGATATCCATGATTTGTTCCAGGGCGTCTTTAATGTTCATTGATCCCTTGATTCCTCCGCTTTTCAATTGGCTTTGCCGTCAAGATATGTTACGCCGACGGCCATCGCCTGCCAAATATCATCCCGGAACCCGTAAAAGAATCCGGGGTTTTTCTTGTTTCCCTTTCCCTTGTTTGGAGTATCCGGCGCGAACCTGTCCACCAAAGCTTGGCGAATTGTGCTGTCATTGGCTTTCATGGAATGGCAAAGGTTCATTTTTTCATCGGCCCGGTATACTTTGTTTACGCTGTTTGCCCCGTAATAACGCGCCGCCTGCTCAAATCTGCCGATCCAAACGCAGGTGTCAAAGACTGTTTTTCCCACTGCCATTCCATAGCTGGCCACCATTTCAATGGCCACATCGACGGCGCCTAAGGGATTGATCGCGATGACAGACTCGATGACGGATAACATTTTATCATTGTCTATCTTGCCGTATTGCAACGGCTTACAGCTTGGATCAAGTAAGACAAAGGCCGACGCTGTATTCCCCGGATCAATCGCCAATATCTGATTCATGACGACCTCCGTGAACGCATGTCGTCCCAATCAAGGTGTAGTTGGTAGGTGCATTCTTCCAGCCTGCTGACAATGGAACGGATCCTGTCGTCGTCCGCCTCAGGCGCCCGAGGCGTCAAAGCCTTGATAAGGCGGGGAAAGTCGTAGTTCGTTGTAATGACAACCGGGGCCATGTCTTCATAGCGGCGGTTGATAATGCTGTATAAAATCGACATGGACCATTCTGTGCATTTTTCTTTTCCCAGATCGTCGATGACGAGAAGGCGCGGTTTGATATAGTGCTGTACCGCCGTTTCTTCGGTGATGCCCTGGGTCATCTTGTCCCTGACATTCAGCAGCATATCGCCGAAAGTTTGGCAGACAACACTGATTCCCTGTTGGATCAAGGCGTGGGTCATGGAAGCCGCCAAATGGGTCTTCCCGCTGCCGTAACCCCCGTAAATATACAGGCCTTTTCCCTCCTTTTCTCGGTCGGGAAAAGTTCCGACATAGCGTTTCACCGTTTCCACGGCGCGGCGTTTCTCATCGTCGTCGGCAAGGTAGCTTTCAAAGGCGCGCGCCATAAACCGCCGTCCCATGCCGCTTTTTTCGTAAAGCATGGCAACGTGTTCTTTCCAGTGTCTGGCTTTGCTTTCCCGCTCCAATTCCAATTCCCGTTCCCGCAGCTCCTTAAGCTCCTGCTCCCTTGCTTTTTCGCAATCGCAGCGAAGGGGAATGATCTGCTCCTTTTGAAACAGTGTATACCGCTTGCGGGGTAACTGTTTGCCGCAGTATCGGCATACCTCATATCCGAGATCTTCACCAGTTGCTTGTATCCGGGGCAATAAATCCTTCGCCGCCGTCAAGTCGTTCGTATCGCTCACGCGTATTCACCTCCACTTCATCGTCCCAGCATCCGCCGCGCAGCCATTTTGCCGGATAGGGGACGAACTTGCGATTTTCCTTTTGCCACTGCTCTGTTCCGCTTTGCTTGTCTACAGCGTCAAGGATCCTGGCAAGCAACACCTTGTCCGGTTTTAGCTTGAACCAGACTTTTTTCGCGTCGTTCTTGCTCTTCTTGTTGGGATAAGCAGCCCAGAATTGGTGAAACCCCTGTTCCAAAGCGGTCTCGGCGTCGGTCTTGGCCTTCTGCTCGCGATGCTCGCGCTTTCCCCCCGTGGGGGGATCATAGGGGGGTATATTATTATTTATTATATTATTATCTTTATTATCTTTCTTTCCATTGTCGTCGCCGGTTTGTCGTCGGCTTGTCGCGGGTGCGACGTTTTGTTTGTCAAAGGTTTGTCGCTCTGTTTGGTACTTATCATAGTTTAGCAGGGAAAAGATGGTAAAATTTCCTTGTCGTTTTACTGACAAACTCTTTGTCGTTTTCAAACGATTGACGGCGGTTCTTATTTGTCTGTCCGTTAATCCCGTTTCTTTGGCCAAGGCGCTGTGGCTCGCGGCCCTTTGTCCTCTTTTGATCGTAACGCCGTGCCACTGTTTATCCTCGTAATTGGCTGTAAGCAATAAGTGGATAAACAGCCTTGTGGTATGAAGATCATCGTACCATTCCCAATCGAGCAAAGACCGATAAAGCGTGATAAAGCCGTTTTTTATCATCGGTAGATCCTCCCGGTCTTTTTATTTTGCAGGGTAAGGCCCGGGGGATACTTGCCCGTGCGATTTCTCCATCATGTCGCAAATAAATGCCATATTGCATGCCATGTGCTTATAGTGGGGGATGTCGCTTTCCGAATCCTTGCTGTGCCACGATTCCAGAAACCTTAAAAAGTGGCGATACAAAGCGTCAATATAGTATGCGACGTCAACGGTTTTCCAGTTATCGGGAGAACCGTATTTCTTGTTGCCGTATTCTCTCACTTCGGCGATGTCCCAGATGATTTGTGACGGTACAAGGCTTAACCGCGGTTTATTCGCAATGTCCTTTGCTACAATCAAATTACAGTCGCACATTTCCTTCCTCCTCAGTCCATTTTAGTTCCAGCTCGAATTTGGCGTCGTCTATCAACGCTTGTCTCATATCGTCAATGTCATATGCTCCCGCGTCAAAGGCCGCCATTTGTTCCGCGAGATGATTGATATACCGCTCCAATCGCTGCTTGCCGAAGCCCAATTCATAATGCATGACCTGGGCGAAGTGCAGCAGCAAAAATTCCGTCACTCGCCGTTCCATGGCGTGGGCCGCTTCCGTGCCGCCGCTTCCATGATTTCCATGACTTTTTCTTTCCCATAGCGGCCTTTGGAAATGTTTCCTATGATATCACGGCCCAAATAATGGTCAATATTCGCCATAAGTCACTCCTTTTTTGCTTCGCCAATTTCCCGCATGCGCGAAATAGCCTCTTCTCTGTCAGCGAAAATATTATCGACCGGCACCTTGCTATCACATCCTGCCAATGTGATACAATTAGTAGACCAATAATTCACGCGGTCAGACTCAAAACACAACGTAAGATCAACTTCTTTAACTGTTTTCTCTTCAATCACGTAATTTGATTCGATGATCCTTCCAAAACCATTACATGTTGGACATTTGATTCTTACATTACTGCCGTTGATTACTGCATCAACAATTTCATCACCTTTGCAATCTGGGCATTCTTTGTTTTGATTCTTCAGCATCAAAACCCATACCTTGTCACCGGGAGCGAAGTTTTTTGTTGCATCGCGCACAAAAGACTCAACATAGCTTCGTGGCATATCATATTTGTTTATCCATTTAACGCTTTCCTTCAGGTTCTCTATTTCCTGCTCTATGTTTGCCTTTTCGCACTTTGCATCTCTTATTTTTTCTCGCAATCCTTCCAGATCTTTTTTTGCATCGTTTATTTCCGCGAGTAGTTTCTTGACATCGTTTAGGTCCATTGCAATTTCCTCCCTACAAAGTCCCCGCTCCGTCTCCGTGCAGGGGAGCGGGGGAATGAGATTTGGCAAGTTGACAAAAGTTGATTTATATTTTTCTCCCCGGCACGGCGGGGAAATTGTGTTATTTGGTAGACCGACATTCACCGACATTTTTGGTCTTATGCCTCTCGCGCCACCTCGCGTAATATTCCGGGTCATCCGGCGCGAATTTGGGGCAATGGCTTACTTTGTAGGTAACGTAATAATGCCTGCTGTTATCGGTATTGACGCACAATTTACTCTCTTTTTCGGCGGTCCAGCCTCCCACGGGTTGCGGATTGTCGGGATTAAACCATGTGCAGTCATATCGGTTTGTGTGCTTGCACAGCCAACAAATGGTGATATTGGCAGGCAGCATCTCATCGGATGTGTTGTAATGGCTATCCTTTGGCGCGTGGCGCGACGGCGCGAAGTAATACTGATACTGCGCTCTGCAGCCTTTCTCGGACCTCCCGAGGGTCGCGCCGATCTTGGAATATGGGATGGGCGCGGGACGCTCTCTGCAATCGCGGACATATTCAAGCTCTTCTTTGCTCCAGGCAGTATGTTTCATATCAAAAAGGAATGTCGTCCAACGGCGGCGCGAGTGTCACATCGCCGTCATCAACGTTTGGCTCAGACTTTGGCGATAAAAACCGCACATTGTCGGCGACAACTTCCGCCGC
>NBJMC04201__coassemble_514_pt1 | contig 29592 bp, 22 predicted proteins | sample NBJMC04201__metabat2_high_PE_023 | metagenome-assembled genome bin NBJMC04201
AGTATTTGGAGAAAAATATGCGCCGCCATATGCTTTACGAAATGCGTCTTCATTTTCGTTTGACGAAGTGTGAGCGCTTGCCCCATTTTCGTTTCCCGGAAGTAGGGAATCCCATGGTTCAAATTAAAGCATGGCATGATGAATATATGGTAGGACGTGGCAGTATTGAAAAGGATCTTCGCTTTGCCTTGCGCGCATGTTTTTATTTGACCGATCTCATCGTTGCAATTCAGCAGGAGAAGCGGGCGCAACGCCTTTTGGCTGCATAAAATTATAAAATAACAAGAGAAAAATTTTAGAGGGAGCATCATGCTCCCTCTTTTTTGATATTTTGGAAATGATTGGAGCGATTGTTTTGTGTCATATTTATTTTTGAATGAGAGCATAGCCTTGACAAAGTGGTTTGAGGTGGGATATAATAATTTCGATATTGTTTGGGCGATGATGAGAAGTAGTAAGCCTTTTGCCATTTTCAGAGACGTGTCGGCAGCTGTGAGACACGATGGAGAGGCTGAACTCGTCTCGGAGCTTCTGTGGGAAACCATAGCGGGGTGAGCCGTTATCCTCTTTGCAAGTGGGCCGAAAGGTCAATTTGGGTGGTAACGCGGAATTGTCCGTCCCATGGAGGGACGGCTTTTTTTATGATAGATATGCCACTCGATGACGATTCGCTTCATGTATGGAAGGTCATTATCAGTTCAGTAATGGAAATATAAAGTAAATTAGGAAAGGATGTATTGGTCACAATTATGGAAGTGAAATACAATCCCCAGGCCATTGAAGCCAAATGGCAGAAACGCTGGGAAGAAAAACAAACTTTTAAAGTGACGGAAGACACGGAGAAAGAAAAATATTACCTTTTGGAAATGTTTCCTTATCCTTCGGGAAATCTTCATATGGGACATGTTCGCAATTATTCCATCGGTGATGTGGTGGCACGATTTAAGCGGATGCAAGGTTATAATGTGCTCCATCCCATGGGATGGGATTCTTTTGGGTTACCCGCAGAAAATGCCGCGATTAAGCACAAGGTTCATCCTGTTGATTGGACTTTAAAAAATATGGATAATATGCGTGCCCAGCTAAAGTCTCTAGGCATTAGTTACGATTGGGATCGGGAGGTGGCAACATGTCTTCCCGATTATTATAAATTTACCCAATGGATCTTTTTACAGCTATATAAAAATGGTTTGGCTTACAAAAAAAAGGCCGCGGTAAATTGGTGCCCCTCCTGTGCTACAGTGCTTGCCAACGAACAGGTCGTGGATGGAGCATGTGAGCGGTGCGGCGCCACCGTGGAAAAGAAGAATCTGGAGCAATGGTTCTTTAAAATCACCGATTATGCCCAACGTCTCCTGGACGATTTGGAACTGCTTCCCGGTTGGCCCAATAAAGTGAAAACGATGCAGGAAAACTGGATCGGGCGGAGCACCGGGGTAGAGATTGATTTCGATATTGAGGGATACGATGATAAGCTCTCTGTGTTTACCACCCGCCCCGATACCGTTTACGGCGTGACTTATCTTGTTTTCGCGCCGGAGCATCCTCTTGTCGATGTTTTGGTGGCAGGATCGGAATATGAAGCAGATGTCAAAGCCTTTCAGAAAAAGATGCATAAACTTTCGACGGTGGACAGAACCTCCGCAGATCTGGAAAAAGAGGGGATGTTCATCGGACGCTATGTGATCAACCCATTGAACGGAGAGCGCGTTCCCATTTGGATCACCAATTATGTCATTATGGATTACGGTACCGGCGCCGTCATGGGGGTGCCCAGCCATGATCAGCGCGACTTTGATTTCGCCAAAAAATACGATTTAGGTATCAAAGAAGTTATTTTACCTCCGGATCAGCCCGATATGAAAGCCGCCGATATGACGGAGGCCTATACGGAAGAGGGAATTTTAACAAATTCCGGACCGTTTAATGGCTTGAATAACAAAAAGGCCATCGAAAAAATTGCCGATTATTTAGAGGAAAAATCCATTGGCCGCAGGGTCGTCAATTACCGCCTCCGCGATTGGCTGATTTCCCGTCAGCGTTATTGGGGCGCTCCTATTCCCATGGTATATTGTGATCAATGCGGCACCGTTCCGGTGCCGGAAGATCAGCTTCCGGTATTGCTCCCCACGGATGTGGAATTTAATCCCGGCGGTGATTCCCCGCTGAAGACCAGCAAGAGCTTTATGGATACGGTTTGCCCCTGCTGCGGCGGTCATGCCACCAGAGAAGTGGATACCATGGATACCTTTGTTTGTTCTTCCTGGTATTATTTGCGCTATACGGATCCTAAAAATGCGGAAAAAGCCTTTGATAAGGCAAAGAGCGATTACTGGATGAATGTGGATCAATACATCGGTGGGGTGGAGCATGCCATCCTCCACTTAATGTATGCCCGTTTCTTTATGAAAGTCTTTTATGATTTGGGACTCAGCAAGGCCAAAGAACCCTTTGAAAACCTTTTGACCCAGGGTATGGTGTTAAAAGACGGTACCAAAATGTCAAAATCCTTGGGCAATGTCGTAAGTCCCGAAGCGATTATTGAAAAATACGGCGCTGATACCGCGCGACTTTTCATTCTTTTTGCCGCTCCTCCGGAAAAAGATTTGGAATGGAACGATTCCGCAGTAGAAGGATGCTACCGCTTTTTGAATCGCGTTTGGCGTATCGTGACGTCGCATACAGAACTGAAAGATGACTATGATATTTCTACCCTTTCCAAAGAGGATAAAGATGTTCGTCGTTTGATTCATTCAGTGATGAAAAAAGTTACTGACGATATTAGTCAACGCTTTAACTTCAATACGGCCATCAGCGCCATTATGGAATTGACCAATGGGTTGGTGAGTTATGCTGACAGCGAATCCATGAAGGAAGGGCTGCTGAAGGAAGGGCTTGATACGTTGATTTTGCTTCTTTCTCCCTTTGCTCCCCATATTACGGAAGAAATGTGGGAAATAATGGGACATGGTGAAGCCATCATAGACTTGCCTTGGCCCCAGTATGATGAAACTGCTTTGACTGTAGATGAAGTGGAAATCGTGATTCAGGTCAATGGAAAAGTCAAGGAAAAATTAGTAGTTCCCTCTGGTCTTGATAAAGTGGCTTTGGAGGAATACGTCAGAGGAAGTGAAGCCTTTGAACGGCTGACTGCGGGACAAAATGTGGTAAAAATTATTCCCATTCCCAATAAGCTTGTCAATATTGTAGTGAAACCTTAAAGAAATTGGAGACGGCGGTTCGGTGCTCATCGATCCGCCGTTTGTTTCCATGCGATGACAGAAAGGAGAACGCCATGGAGATCAAACCTGTTTATCTGTTTTACGGAGAGGAAACTTTTTTGTTGCAAAAAGATCTCGCTTATTTTCGTAATTATTTTGACGGAGAAGAATATGGAACCGAAGTGTTTGACGGCGCCAAAGATTCATTGGATTTGATTTTGGCTGCAGCCGAGGCAAATCCGTTGTTTGCGGAAAAACGGTTGATCATCGTGGAGAATTCTCCCTGGTTTAAAAAGAAAGAATCCAAAAGGGAAGGGAAAAGTAAAAAGACCGATGGTGACGAGGAGTTGCTCTTTGATTATCTCTCACATCCCAATGAAGATGCCTGCCTGGTGTTTACTGCCGATAAAGCGGACCAGCGCATGAAATTGGTGAAAGCTGTGGCTTCCTGCGGTAAAGTGCGGGAATATAAACCTTTGAGCCGTTGGGAATTGCCGGATTACCTCCGAAAACATTTGGCGCGTCTCGGCAAACAAATTGACAGCCGCGCTTTGGACCTGTTGCTGATGCTCTGTGGGGAACAGTTGGGCGCTCTTGTGAATGAAGCGGAAAAAGCTGCTATTTTTGTGGGAGAACAAAAAAGAATCGAAGAAAATGATATTTTACGGGTGGTGTCCCGCAGCGCTGAAGTGAATAGTTTTCAACTGTCCGATGCTCTGGGAGAAAGAGATCCTCGGAAAATTTACCGTCTCGCTTCGGAACTGGTAGAAACGATGAAGCCTGGAGAGTATATGGCCTTATTCGGATATATCTCCAATTATCTTCGAATTTTGATTCGCGTCAAAGAATTGGCTGCCAGGGGAAAATCCCCCGATATGATTGCAAAGGCCACAAAGATACACAGTTTCCGTGTGAAAAAGGCCATGCCCGCAGCGGAACGATATACCATGGAGGAATTGATTCAAGGGCTGGCGTTATTGATGGAGGTGGATTACCAGATGAAATCTGGCGCCGGCGAGTTCCGTCAAACATTTCCTTCGGCCTTGGTAAAATTGGCGATCCGTGATTCCTAATGGGTTTTGCGGTAACGGGTATGATCTGCGAAGATCACATGAAAAAAGGGCGACGAATTTTTCGCCGCTCTTTGTCTTTATGATGGTTATTATGATTTAAGTTGGTATCTTCGTATTTTTGAATGTAAGTTCTTTTGTGTGAAATTTTCTTCAGAAATCAGTTGGAAACCATAGTGTTTGAGAATCTTTTCACTGGCAATATTGTCAACGATCACATCTGCTACCAAGATAAACCGGGAATACTTTTTTCGCATAAAATTGAGCAACCAACCCACGGCTTCGGTATCATTCCCTTGTCCTCAGGCCGATTTCCGCAACTGGTAAAATAAGCCGAAAAGCTTTTTTTTGCAGTCCATCCGCAGGCAACCGACAATGCCCAGGAAGTCATTGCCGCGAAAAATCGCGAATACATCGTGGTCTTGCAATAGGCTGCATTTCGTTTCGACTTCCTTTCGGGTACATGGGGTTCCGATGCTGGTATAACGGATTACATCCTCATCGCACCAAACAGAGGTCAGGGCGTCGTTATGGTATTGCCGTAATGGTTCATAGCGTAAAGAGTTCATTTGGTCATACTTTGCGTACTCGAAAGTAGTTGATTCTGGCGATAACATTTTTAATATTGTGCAAGGCAGCGACGGTTGACATATCCCGTCATATTGTATTCCTCGGAGTAAACCTCCCAAAAATCGTCGTTGGTTCTGTCGATCAGAATCACAACTTCATCCGGGTATAATGTTATCATTTCATTGTCGTCGGATTGTTCCGGAGAAGAACGCAAGGCCAATTCATCGGTTCCTGCGACATAATAGGTGTTTGCTTCCGTGGCTTCCGGGATTTCCCCCGCAGTACCCCGGTCTTCTTCTTCCGCTATGTCCGCACCGTCGATATTACTGCATTCCACATAGGCGAATTGTTGGCTGGTATCGTCATAGATCAACCAAAATTGCTGATTGGTCTGTTCGACAATATTGATTTCGCTGTGGTTTCGAATGCGGCCGGTGACAAAATCCTCATTGGCAGATGGGCGGGAATAAAGACTGGCGAAGCTGTCGTCTGTTTTGATCTCAGCAGTGCCAATGATTTCGGTAGCGCCGGAGCGTACTTCGCCGTAATCCCCTGTTAAATAGGCGCATTCTACATAGCCCGTGGATTTGCTGTGGAAATCAAAGACCCGCCAAAACGTATTGTTTGTTTGCTCGATGACCCCCAGGGCGTAACCGTTGTTGGCGGTATCCAGAGTAATGACATCGTCAAAGCCCAATTCTTCTCGAATGGCCAACCCTTCTTCGGTGTTGGTGACAAAAGAGATCGATTTGATGGAACGGTCTGTAGATAAATCTCCTTCATTGATGCGGCCCGTATCTCCCGTTAAGTTTTGTGTCGGAAGATATCCCGTTTCACCGCTCTCATAATCCATAACCTCCCAATAATCTTCGTTGGTTTTGTCCACTAATTCCACTGCGCTTCCGCTGTAAAGCGTCGCCAGGGAGTCGCTGTCATTATCGGCGCTTTGACGGAGATCAATGCTGTCGCCGGCATTGGTCACATAATAAATGTCCGCTCCGTAGGAAGAAGATGTCGTTGTATGATCTCCGGAGCGGTAGGTGAAGATCAATGTAACGGTAATAATCAAAGCAATGATTAAAATACCAATGATCAGTGCTTCGATTCCGATGATTAATCTTGTAATGCTTGTTGCTTCTTGGGAAGAAGATTGATTTTCATCGTTGTTTTTTGAAATCCTGCTTCCCAGTTTTTCTATGCTGGATTTGAGAGAAAATCGTGATTTATCCCTTTTGGGGGACGTGTTCTCGTTGTGCTTTGGAGAAATCGGAGCGGTTGTCTGCCTACTTTCAAGCTTGTCAACCTGTATACTGGCATCGGCGTCTTGTTCTTTTTTCGATGTGAAATTAACAGCGCCGCAATAAGGACAGATTATTTCGTCTGCGGAAACTTCTTTGCCGCATTTCTCACATTTCATGTAATCACCCCTTACAAGTATAGTGGATTGTCTCGTGAAATATACTATCCAATTGCTGGTATGTCCATTATATGAGGGTTTGCGCAAAATGTCAAACATGGCAAAGACGAAAGAATCATTTGGCAGTTATGATCAATTTTTGTCGATGATTGGATGTATTTGCAATGGCATCACAGAACCCAAGATTGAAATTGAGTCGGAAAAATATCAAATAAAAAAGCACCCTGATGGGGTGCTCTTGGTTACGCCATAGCGTTAAAAGCTTTTTGCAGTTTGGATTTTTTTCTCGCAGCTGCGTTTTTATGGATCAGCTTTTTGCCGGCAGCTTTGTCAAGGAGGCTAATGAGATCTTTCAACAAAGGCTGAGCTAATTCTTTGTTGCCGGCTTCCACTGCTTCTTTATATTTTCTGGTTGCAGTCTTGATTCTGGATTTCGCAGCCATATTGCGCATTCTGCGAACTTCGGCGACTTTCACTCTTTTTGCTGCAGATTTAATATTGGGCATTTTTTCACCTCCTCGTATTGCGAATCAATCATACGCATCATTGCACCAAAATACTATATCATACTTCTTTCAAAAAGGCAAGAGGAAATTGAGAAAAGTTATTTTTTCTTTCTCTGTGGCATAGGATTTTTGTTAAGGAGGATGTGGTATGACGTCAATTTATTACCGCCGTTATCGGCGGAAACGATATAAAAAATGGAAAGCTTTTCTGGGAGTCGGTATTTGCGTTCTTTTTTTGTTGTCTGTTGCATTCATTTGGGGAATGCCCAACCAAAAACAACCGTTGTCATTGGTTGCCCGTTCCATGTTCTTTTATGGTGGGGATTTTATTTCATTGCGCGGTGCGGAAAAGCAATTTCCTGTTTTGGCCGAGGAAGAGTATGATTCTGTTTTAGTGGACTGGAGCATCGATTACGATCCTGGCGTTGAAGGGGAATCGGAAATACCTGTTTTTGTTCGTAGGGAAATTTCAGCAGATCAGACCATTTCTACAACGACATCGAATTTAACGGGACAACCTGCCGTTACCGTTGATGAAACTGTACGGGTTCTGATTTATTGCACCCATACTTCGGAATCCTATGCCGACGGCGCCACTGTGTTGGACGGTGCTGCGTATCTCCGGGATGTGCTGCGAGAACAGTACGGTATTACAGCGGTGGTCAGCGAAACGGTCCACGACTCACCAGAGTGGTACAAAAGCTACGCCAATTCACGGAAAACTGCCGCTGCTATGATGGAGGAATATCCAGATGCCCAGTTATTGATCGACTTTCATCGCGATTCCGGCGTCTCTAAGGAAGATTGTACGGTGTCGTTACCTCAAGGGGATGCCGCTACGCTCCTGTTGGTGGTAGGCAGTAATATGACAATGGAACATCCCAATTGGGAAGAAAACCAGAAAACTGCCGAAGCTCTTGGAACCGAAATTTCTTCAGTAAACAGCGATATTCTACGCGGTGTTCGCGTGCAAAAAGGACGCTATAATCAGCATTTAACGAAAAATGCTGTGTTGCTGGAGGTTGGTACTGACCTCAATTCCTATGAGGAGGTGCAGCGAGGGGTAGAAATCGCCGCGCAGGGGATTGCGTCCTATTTACAATCACAGTCATGAGGGAGAGGGGGATGTTTGATCCTCTTCACAAGAAAAAGTCGAATATTACAAAAAATATTTTGAAACCATCCTTATTTTGTAGTATACTATACGATAGACTATTTTTAGGGTGGAGCAAGTAATGGCAGAAGAAATCGGAAAAGAAAATAAACTGGTAAAATCCACAGCTGTATCGGCTATGATGATTATGATGTCCATGGTGATCTCCCGCATCCTCGGTTTTGTGCGAGATATGATTATTTCCAACCAATTTGGGCAGAGTTATTATACCGACGCTTATAACGCGGCTTTCAGCATTCCCGATTTTATTTATATGATTTTGGTAGGAGGCGCTTTCAGCGCCGCCTTTGTGCCGACGTTTTCTTCCTATATTGCCAAAGGCAAGGAAGATGAAGCATGGAAGATCGCCAGCATTACTTTGAACGCTGTTTGCGTCGGCCTTCTGGTATTGCTGGGGGCTGCTTTCGTGTTCACTCCTCAGCTTTTAGGGTTGATTGTAAAAAACTTTGACGCTGTCACCATGGATCTGGCCATAACACTTACCAGAATTATGTTGCTGCAGGTAGTCTTTATGGCTTTGGCCGGGATTTGTTCCGGAATTTTGCAGTCATATAAAATTTTTGGCCCCACAGCTTATGGCGGTGTTGTTTATAACCTAGGTATCATAGTGATCGGCGGTTTTTTTAGCGGCATTGTGGAAAAATATTTTCCTGGTTATGGGATTGCTGCTTTTTCCATTGGTGTTGTCGTTGGGGCTTTTGGTAACTTTTTGATTCAAGCGGTATCTTTGAAAAGTGTCGGTATCCATTACACGCCTTCTTTTGACGTGCGGAATCCGGGTTTCAGTAAGATGCTGGGATTGATGGTACCGGTGCTCATTGGTCTTTCCGCCAATGAATTGAGTTTATTTGTGAATCAGTATTTAGCCTCGGGACTGCCGGAAGGATTGCTTTCTGCATGGAAAATGGCGTCCCGTTTCATGCAACTTCCTATTTCAATCTTCGCCATTTCCATTGCTATGACCCTATTTCCCGTTTTGACCAGGGAAGCAGCTACGAATCGGATTGATGATTTCCGTAAGGATTACAGTAACGGTTTGCAAACCATCTTTTTTATTTGTATTCCTTGTTCTGTGCTGTTGGCTGTTTTGGGAGAACCTTTTATCCGCTTATTATTTGAAACAGGGAAATTCACGGCAGAAAATACCGAAAATACTGCTTTCGCATTGGTACTTTTTTCTTTTGGCATTTTTGCCCAAGGGGGAATCCATTTGTCCAGCCGTGCGTTTTATGCTTTTCAGGATACAAGAACTCCGGTGCTCATGGCGGTATTGGGGATTATTGTTAATATCATTTTGAGCATTCTGTTGATCGGCCCCCTACAGCACGGCGGTTTGGCCTTGGCCTACTCTATTGGTGGTATTGTCAATCTGTTTTTATTGATGTGGGCATTGCGCCGCCGCTTGGGTCATGTCAATATCCGTTCGATTTTAAAATCATCGCTGCAAACCCTTTTTGCTTCGGGGATCATGGGGATTGCTGCATGGCTGATCGCCTGGGCTTGTGAAGCGCTGTTTGGTATCGAAGGGAAAGGCGCCCAAGCGGTGCAGCTGTTCTCTGCGGGGATCCTTTCGGTTATCGTTTTTATGTTGGTAGCGAAGTTAATGAAAATGCCTGAAGCCGATACTGTTTTTCGTATGATGAAACGCCGCTTTCACCGCGGTTAATAGATAGAGAGGTAGATCCAATTGACCACTGAGTTGAAAACGACAAGAAATTTCTGTATTATTGCCCATATTGACCACGGCAAAAGTACTTTGGCCGATCGTATTTTGGAAATGACCGGCGCCATTGCCCATAGAGACATGGAAGCCCAGATCCTCGACCAAATGGATTTGGAACGGGAACGGGGCATTACCATTAAATTGCAGGCCGTGCGTTTGAATTACAAAGCCAAAGACGGCGTGGAATACACCTTGAATCTGATCGATACCCCGGGACACGTAGACTTTACTTATGAAGTTTCCCGCAGCCTTGCCGCTTGTGAAGGGGCACTGCTCGTCGTTGACGCGGTTCAGGGCATCGAGGCCCAGACCTTAGCCAATGCTTATTTGGCGGTGGAAAATGATTTGGAATTGATCCCCGTCATCAATAAGATCGACCTTCCCAGCGCCGATCCCGATGCGGTAAAAGAGCAGATTGAAGAGGTTTTGGGGATCGATGCCTCTGAGGCGCTCCTTGTTTCTGCCAAAACGGGACAAGGCGTTGATGAGGTCTTGGAAGCCATTGTGAATTTGATTCCGCCGCCTCAAGGCGACCGCGACGGTGATTTACAGGCTTTGATCTTTGATTCTCATTTTGATTCTTATAAAGGAGCGATTCCTTATGTTCGTGTGATAAACGGTTCTGTTTCCAAAGGCTCTAAAGTTTTAATGATGGGAACAGGAAAAGAATTCGACATTACGGAAGTCGGCGTGTTTACTCCTGCCTTAAAAATTGTGGACAAACTTCAGGCCGGCGATGTGGGGTATCTTGCTGCCAGCATCAAACACGTTAAGGATACCCAAGTGGGCGACACTGTTACCAATGCGGAACATCCGGCGTTGAATCCATTACCCGGTTATCGCCAGGCAATGCCCATGGTTTATTGCGGAATTTATCCCATTGAAAACAACGACTATGATAATTTGAAGGACGCCTTGGAAAAACTAGCATTGAATGATGCGGCCCTCGTTTACGAACCGGAGACTTCTGCAGCCTTGGGGTTCGGCTTCCGCTGCGGTTTTTTGGGACTTCTCCATATGGAAATCATTCAGGAACGTCTGGAACGAGAATACAACCTAGACCTACTTACCACAGCACCCAGCGTGGATTATATCGTTTACGGCATTGACGGCAGTATTCAGCACGTGGAGAATCCCAGTTCCATGCCGGAGGTACAGAAAATCGAGCATATGGAAGAGCCTTATGTCAAGGCGACCATCATGTCGCCAAAGGATTATATCGGCGCGATCATGGAAATGATCCAAGATCGCCGGGGCATCTTTAAAAATATGGAATATATTTCTACAACGCGGGTGATGCTCACCTATGAAGTGCCCCTGTCAGAAGTGATCTTTGACTTCTTCGATCAGCTGAAATCACGAACCCGGGGATATGCCTCTCTCGACTATGAATTAGCCGGATATCGGGCTTCCAATTTGGTGAAGTTGGATATTCTCGTCAACGGTGATGTAGTGGATGCTCTCTCCGCCATTGTTCATAAAGACAATGCCTATCATCGTGGCCGTCAGCTTACGGAAAAACTGCGGAAACTCATCCCCCGCCAGCTCTTTGAAGTGACGATTCAGGCGGCTGTGGGCAATAAGGTCATTGCTAGGGAATCAGTAAAGGCTTTGCGAAAAAATGTCATTGAAAAATGTTATGGCGGCGATATCAGCCGCAAACGCAAACTGTTGGAAAAACAAAAGGAAGGGAAAAAACGCATGAAGCAAATGGGGAATGTGGAAATCCCCCAGGAGGCTTTCATGGCTGTTTTGAAATTGGATGATTGATGAGATCCCTTTATGTCCATATCCCTTTTTGTCGGGAAAAATGTAATTACTGTGATTTTGTGTCTGACAAAGCCTCTCGCGCCCAGCGGGAGGCTTATTTGGCGTTGCTGGTGCGGGAAGGGGAGTTATACCGCAACCTCGCGCCGAAAGACGGTTTGTCCACCATATTTTTTGGCGGCGGTACGCCATCCCTGCTCCGTCCCGAAGATTTTGCATTTTTGTTGGATTGCTTTCGTAATTCTTTCGGGTTCGACAGCGATATGGAGATCACTGTAGAAGCCAATCCGGAAGGAATCGGCGGTTCCTATTGCAAGGAATTGTATTCTTTGGGCATCAACCGTATTTCCTTTGGTGCCCAAGCGTTTCAAGATCATCTTCTGAAAGCCATGGGACGCCGCCATCGGAGCGATGATATCGCCAAGGCTGTTTCCCTGGCAAGGGAGAGCGGTTTCTCTAATATCAACCTTGATTTGATTTACGGCCTGCCTGGACAGACCATGGCGGATTGGCGGGAGAGTTTGGTGGCTGCGGCATCGTTGCCCATCACTCATCTCTCGACTTATGGTTTAAAGCTCTCCCAGGCTTCTCCCTGGGGACGGCGGCTTTCGGCAGGGGATCTTTCCTTACCCCATGAGGATCTCAATGCAGATATGCAGCTTTATGCTATGGATTTCCTGGAAGGGCAGGGGATTCATCGTTACGAGATTGCCAATTTTGCGAAATCCGGTTTTAAATGCCGTCATAATCTCGCTTATTGGCGGAGACAGGACTATTTAGGATTGGGATTAAACGCTTCTTCCTTGCTTTCTCGGGATGTGCGGACTAGGAATTATTCTTCCATGAATTTCTACCGAGATGCGGTGGAACGGGGAACGTTTCCCCATGAAGAGAAAGAAAATCTTTCAGACCAAGAGGTCATGGAGGAGGAATTATTTTTATCACTTCGCTTGGTTGAAGGGATTTCTTTGAAAAGTTTTGAGGAAAAATATGGGTACAATTTTTTTACACAAAAAAAAGGTCAAATGGTCAAACTTTTTGAAGCGGGCCTGATTATAGTGGAAAAAGACCAGCTCAAGATAACAAATAGGGGCGTTTTGCTGAATAATGAGATCGCTTCTTTGCTAATTTGACCGCTTTTGCCCTATTGACAATTTTGTTTTGCGGTGTTATCCTTATTTTAGCACTCGATGATGATGAGTGCTAACAAAGGAGATGGTATTATGGACGAACGCAAGCAAAAGGTCCTGAGAGCCATAATCACCGACTATATCAATACCGCGGAGCCGGTGGGCTCCAGAACCATTGCGAAAAATTACGATCTTGGTGTTAGTTCTGCCACCATTCGCAATGAAATGTCTGATTTGGAAGATATGGGGTTGATTGAACAGCCCCACACCTCTGCCGGGCGAATCCCTTCCCAACAAGGATATCGTTATTACGTCGACTTTCTCATGGATGAAGGCACTCTGGTTCCCGGAGAACGCGAAGCCATTCAGGCATTTTTTGGCGAGCATTTGCCCCGCCTTGATCGTCTGTTCAATGATACTTGTAAAGTTCTTTCTGACCTTTCTCAGTATATTACCATGATCATGACGCCGGCAAAGAGTACCGGAACGTTGGAAAAGATGCAGCTTTTATCGCTGAATCCTTTTCAGGCAGTATTAGTTATCGTAACCGACGTGGGATTAGTGCATCACCGTACCATTGATTTTCCTATCCCCGTCAGCGAAAAACGTTTGGAAGAAATCAATCAGGCGTTGTTGAAAAAATTGAAAGGTCGCAATATCGGAGATGTAAATAATACTTTGATGCAAGAAATTTCCGGAGAGCTGTCTAAGGAAATGTCAATCGTAGACAGTATTTTGGAAATGATGTCCGATGCGGTGAAAGCCAGCGGCGAGGAGAAGATTTTCCTGGAAGGTACTTTAAATATTTTGAACCAACCGGAATTCCGGGATATCGAAAAAGTGAAAGAAATTCTTTCCTTCCTTACCAATGAAGAAATATTAAAGGAACTGCTTCACGGCAAAAATGCGGAAGGTACTAGTTTTGCCATTGGTGAAGAATTATCTCATGGGCAGATTAATCAATGTTCCATGGTGACCTGTACTTACCATATCAACGGAAATACCGTTGGCACCATTGGTATTCTGGGTCCCACCCGTATGGAATACGCGCGCAGCGCCTCGTTGATTCAAGAAGTGGCGGGTCAATTATCTTCGGTGCTGCAAAATCTCAATAAAAACGGAGGCACAAAGTGACAAAGGAAACGAGTGAAAAGGATCCCCAGAAAACCTCATCTTCTGCGGAGCCTCAAAAAGAAGACGATACGAAAAAAGAGCCCCAGACCTTGGAAGAATGTCTGACCGCGGAGAACGAAAGTCTCATTGCTGAGCTGGAAGAAGTAAAACAACAGCTGGAACAAGCCGAAAAAGAAAAGACGGAGCTCACCGATACGCTCCAGCGGCACCAGGCGGAGTTTGATAATTTCCGTCGCCGTACTTTAAAGGAAAAAGACGATTTGCGCCTTACTGCCGCCAGCAATTTGCTGACTGATTTGTTGCCGGTTCTTGATAATTTTGGTCGGGCCTTGATCCATGGCAAAGATGATCCTGTTTTGGAAGGCGTCGTGATGGTGCAAAAGCAGATGCTGGATATTTTGATCAATAACGGTCTCTCGATTGTGGGTGCCGAAGGTGAGGAATTTGATCCCAAAATCCACGATGCCATTGTTCAGGAAGAAAAAGAAGGGGCGGCAACTAATACGATTATCGAAGTATTGCAGCCCGGCTATATGTTTCACGACAAGTTATTGCGTCCCGCTATGGTGAAAGTTGCAAAATAGTGGCGACGGTGATGAAAAACCGCGGAAGATCGCGTCTGAAACCAAAGGGTTTCTAATACAATATAGGATAGGAAATCCTGTATTCATTGTTGTTGCTCAATAAAAATTTTACATAATTTGAAACTGGAGGTAATTTGTAATGAGTAAGATCATAGGTATTGACTTGGGTACCACAAATTCCTGCGTTGCCGTGATGGAAGGCGGCGAAGCAGTCATTATTCCCAACGCTGAAGGAGGTAGAACCACCCCTTCTGTTGTTGCTTTTTCCAATTCCGGCGAACGTCTTGTCGGGGCGGTGGCCAAACGTCAGGCCATTACCAATCCTGATAAAACCGTAATGTCGATTAAACGTCATATGGGCCAGGATTATAAAGTACATATTGATAATAAAACCTACACCCCTCAGGAAATTTCCGCAATGATTTTGCAGAAATTGAAAGCTGATGCCGAAGCGTATCTGGGAACCACCGTTGATAAAGCTGTCATTACCGTTCCCGCGTATTTTACCGATAGCCAGCGCCAGGCGACCAAAGATGCCGGCACCATTGCCGGTTTGGAAGTGCTTCGTATTATCAACGAGCCCACGGCGGCAGCTTTGTCCTACGGCCTCGATAAAGGCGACGACCATACGGTTCTCGTTTTTGACTTGGGCGGCGGTACCTTCGACGTTTCCATCCTTGAATTGGGGGACGGCGTCTTTGAGGTAAAAGCCACTAACGGTAATAATCTGTTGGGCGGCGATGACTTTGACCAAAAGATCATCGATTATTTGGTTGCTGAGTTTAAAAAAGCCGAAGGCATTGATCTTTCCCAGGACAAAATGGCGATGCAGCGTCTGAAAGAAGCTGCGGAAAAAGCTAAGATTGAACTTTCCGGCGTCATGACCGCCAATATCAATTTGCCTTTTATCACCGCTACAGCTGACGGCCCTAAACATATGGATATTACTTTGACCCGGGCCAAATTTGATGAACTCACCAAGGACTTGGTGGAAAAAACCATGGGGCCCACCAAACAGGCGATGCAGGACGCGGGACTTTCTGCTTCCGACATTGATAAAATTATCCTCGTCGGCGGTTCTTCCCGTATCCCCGCAGTGCAGGAAGCCATTAAAAATCTCTTGGGGAAAGAGCCCCATAAAGGCGTCAACCCTGATGAATGCGTTGCTTTGGGCGCTTCGATCCAAGGTGGTGTTCTCGGCGGTGAAGTGAAAGATGTTTTGCTTTTGGATGTTACCCCCCTCTCTCTGGGGATCGAAACTTTGGGCGGCGTCAATACGGTACTGATCGAAAGAAATACTACCATTCCCACATCAAAGAGTCAGGTATTCTCTACGGCTGCCGACAATCAGCCCGCTGTAGAAATCCACGTTTTGCAGGGTGAACGTCCCATGGCTGTGGATAACAAAACGCTCGGCCGTTTCAACCTCAACGATATTCCCCCGGCTCCTCGCGGTGTGCCCCAGATCGAAGTAAAATTTGATATCGACGCCAACGGCATTGTTCACGTCAGCGCCAAAGATTTGGGTACCGGGAAAGAACAGTCAATCACCATTACTGCTTCCAGCGGTCTCAGTGACGAAGATATTCAACGTATGGTGGATGATGCGGAAAAGTATAAAGAAGAAGACGATAAACGAAAAGAACAGATCGAACTTCGCAATCAGGCAGACACCGCTGTTTACCAGGTGGAAAACACCATGAAAGATATGGCGGATAAACTGACAGACAGTGAAAAGAATGATTTGGAATCGGCAAAATCCGAATTAAAAGCTGCTTTAGACGGAAGCGATAGCGACGCCATTAAGACGAAACTTGACGCGCTTTACAGCGTACTCCATAAAGTTTCCGAACGAGTATACGGCGAAATGGCACAGCAACAAGCGCAAGCTACCGGTGATAATTCAAATGCTGGTCAATCTTCCGGTGGTGGTGATGACGATGTAGTGGATGCCGATTATACTGTAGTTGATGACGACGATAAAAAATAATCGACGCAGGGAAAGGGAGACCATTGGCGGATAAAAGAGATTATTATGAGGTTCTCGGTATTTCTAAGGGAGCTTCAGACGAAGAAATAAAAAAGGCCTATAAAAAAATGGCCAAAAAATACCATCCCGACCTTCATCCCAATGATCCCGAAGCGGAAGCGAAATTTAAGGAAGTCAATGAAGCCGCCAGTGTTTTGACGGATCCTGACAAACGCGCCCGCTACGATCAGTTCGGTCATGCCGGTGTGGACAATAACGGCATGGGCGGCGGTTACAGCGGCGGCGGCTTTGGTGATTTCGGCGGTTTTGGCGGTTTCGGTGATATTTTCGATACCATTTTCGGCGGTGGTGGCAGTATGTCCAACCAACGCAATCGCCCAAGAAGAGGTGCTGATATCGAAACAACTATCACCGTTACATTTGAAGAAGCTGCCTTCGGAACGGAAAAAGAAGTAAAAATTCACCGTATGGAAGACTGTACGGTCTGTCACGGTACCGGCGCGGCGGCGGGGACGTCACCAAAGATTTGTCCTCAATGCGGTGGCAGCGGTCAGGTGCGTACGGTGCAGAATACCCCGTTCGGTCAAGTACAAAATGTTCGCCCGTGCCCCCAATGCGGCGGGGAAGGCACCGTAATTGAACAACCGTGTTCAGCCTGTGGCGGAAAGGGAAAAACTCGTAAAACGCGAACCATCAAAGTAAATGTGCCGAAAGGTATGGAAAACGGCTCCACTTTGCGTATGAACGGAGAAGGGGAAGATGGTTACAAAGGCGGCGGAAAGGGTGATCTTTTCGTCCACGTGCAGGTAAAGCCGCATCCAGTGTTTACCCGCATTGGAGACGATACCCATGCGCAATTTGATTTGACCTTTGCCCAGGCGGCTTTGGGGGCCACCATTGAGGTTCCTACATTGGATGGGAAAGTTTCATTCCATATTCCCCCGGGAACCCAGAATAACGCGGTATTCCGCTTGAAAGAAAAAGGAATTCCTCATCTCCGCGGCAAAGGCCGCGGCGACCATAAGATCAAAGTACGGGTCTTGGTTCCCACCGACTTGAATGAAAAACAAAAAGAGTTGCTGCGGGCATTTGAGGAAAGTCTGGAAGACGATAATTATCATCGTGTTGGGAAACGAAGTGACAGCAAAGAAAAGGAAAAGGATAAGGATAAAAACTTTTTCGATAAAATGAAGGATGCTTTCCGTAGTTAATTGCATGATGAATTTCCGTCCGATTGGTACGTTTACGTAACAATCGGACATTTTTTCATCTTAGGAACAAGGAATCATAGAGGAAGAATTTTGGCGTATTTCGCATGAAATTTGAATTTCCCGAGGTATGGACCTATTGCATAAATCTTTTATCTCAAGTACAATATACTAGAATCCTTATGTTTATTGTTACCAATAGAGCCGTTTTGTCTGGATTGATGGGGAGGTGACTTGATGGCCTATTATATTGCGGAAATCAAAAGTCACAAAGATTTGGAGGATGCGATATCCTCTCTGTTGTTAGATCAGGGAGCAGAAGGCGTTTCTTCGGAGGGGGCCCATCTGATCAAAAAAAGCATTGAAGCGGGTCTGGCGGAAATTTGGGACGATGAAGATCTTGAGGATTGCGGTGAAGTGATTGTCAAAGGATATTTTCCCGAGGATGACGCTTGGGAAGATAAAAAATCTCATGTAGCGGCTGCTGTCGCTGTTTTACGATCTGTATTCCCTGAATATCCCATAGAAGATACGTACTGGCTTTTGGATGACGAAAGTTGGCAAGATTCCTGGAAACAATACTATAAGCCTTTTCGGATCGGAAACCATTTGGTCATTAAACCTCAATGGGAGCCTTACGAAGAGAAAGATGGCGATATTGTATTGGAATTGGATCCTGGCTTGGCTTTTGGAACAGGCAGCCATCCCACCACTGGTGGTGCTTTGAAATTGTTAGAACAGGAAACAGCTCAGGGGATGAAAGTCATGGACTTCGGATGCGGTACCGGAATCCTTGCGGTAGCCGCGGGATTATTGGGTGCCAATGAGGTTTATGCCGTGGATGTAGATCGCGAGGCCATCCAAGCAACGGTGAAAAATATCCGCATCAACGGACTGATGACAACAGTGGAAGTCTTAGAAAAAGACTTATTGAAAGAAAATGTAACATATTTAAGGAATTTTGATATCATTGTGGCCAACATTGTGGCCGATGTAATCATCGCTCTGCTGCCCCAGGTGGATGAAATGCTGAAACCTGGCGGTGCTTTGATTGCGGGCGGTATTATTGATACGAAACAGAATCAAGTATTTCATGCCCTGGAAGAGCGCGGCTTTCGTGTCGCCGAAGTGATTACCGAGGGAAATTGGATTACGATTCTAACACGGCGGTGAGGTAAATGGCAACGTTTTTTCTTGCGGCAGAGCAGCTTGGAGAAAATGAAATCAATATTGAAGGGGATCTGTATCACCATTTGGCCAATGTCCTTCGTTTTCAAGTAGGAGATCCCATCCATTGTTCTGATGGGAAATCTATTTGTATTGATGGCCATATTGCTGCCATTGATAAAAAAAGAATTATTGTCACTGTACATCGAAGGACAGGTCTGATAGGCGAGGCTCCGTTGTTTGTCACGTTAATCCAATGTTTGCCACGAGGGGATAAGATGGAGCTGATTGTGCGTCAGACCACGGAATTAGGCGTCGGAGCTGTGATCCCAGTGGAAAGCGATAATTCCCAGATCCGTTTGAAGGGGAAGGGCGCAGAAAAATCGCAACGTTGGCAAAAAGTAGCCGATGCTGCGGCGGAACAATGCGGCCGTGGAAGAATTCCCAAAGTTTTTGCTCCGTGTTCTTTGGAGCGGGCCTTGGACATGCTGGGAAATGATACAGAGATTGTTTTTTGTTATGAAAAAGAGAATGCGGTAGGACTGCGTGAAAAGCTTTTGCAAGTAAAGAGCGGCTCCATTGCCGTATTGATTGGCCCTGAGGGCGGCTTTTCCCAACGGGAAGCTGATTTAATTGTTGATCGCGGTGGCGTCAGCGTCACCATGGGGCCGAGAATTTTGAGGACGGAAACTGCCGGAACTGCCGCCTTGGCGGCAATCATGTACGAGTTGGGAGACTGGAGGGGTATGTTTGAAAATTGAGAAGGTCGCGATTGTAACTTTGGGCTGTAAAGTCAACCAGTATGAGAGCGACGTCATTGGCCACGATTTTTCCGAACGTGGCTATGAACTGACCCGTACCCGTAAAACTGCTGATATTATCATTGTCAATACGTGCTGCGTCACTAAAATGGCGGAAAGCAAAAGCCGTCGCATGATCCGGCACTTGCGAAAAGAGAATCGCAATGCTATGATGATTGTAACGGGTTGTTACAGTCAACGGGCCGGTCATGAACTTCTCGATGAAGGTGTGGCTCTCATTACCGGCAATGCCGAGAAAGAAAACCTTGTGGATCTGGTGGAGGAAGTTCGGCGGAAACCTCAGCCTCAAATGGAGGTTAGTAATGTGATGTACCGCCATCAATATCCCAAATCAGGAGTGAAGGAGAAAGAAACCAACCGCATACGTTCCTATCTTAAAATTCAGGATGGTTGCGATCAGTGCTGTACTTATTGCATTGTTCCCTATGTTCGCGGGCCCGTGGTGAGCCGTCCCTATGATGATATCATGGCAGAAGCGCGTTGTCTTTCCTCTCAGGGTTTCAAAGAAGTGGTGCTTACGGGGATTCATACCGGCTTTTACGGAAAAGATTTGGCAGTAGAGACCAATGTTACAAAAGTATTAAAAGGTTTGCTTGCGGAAACCAAGATTGACCGTATCCGTATTAGCTCCATTGAACCCAGGGAAGTGACCGATGAGTTGATTGATTTAATGGCATCGGAACCCAGAATATGCCCTCATCTTCATATTCCTCTACAAAGCGGTGATAACGGTATTTTGGAAGCTATGGGACGTCATTACAGCCGAAAATTTTATTTAGATTTGGTGGATCATATTTATCAAAGAATTCCCTCCGCTGCTGTGAGCGCCGATATTATGGTGGGATTCCCCGGCGAGAGCCAGGGTGCTTTTGAAAACACCATTGACGTGGTAAGACGGGCGAAATTTGCCTTCATTCATGCTTTTCCTTATTCCCCCCGTCCCGGAACGAAGGCGGCAATCTTTCCCCACCGTGTGCCCGGTTCCTTGAAGGAATCACGGCAGCAGAAGCTTTTGGCTTTGGGAGAAGAGACAAAACGTAATTTTGCGGAAAAATTTTTGGGAAAGCCTCTAGAGGTCCTGGTGGAAAATAAAGATAGTAACGGTTATTACCAAGGGCATACCGGCAATTTTTTGTTGGTAAAATTTTCCGGTGAAAAACGAAATCTAGCCGGAAAAATCGTATCCGTTATGGCGGAGACCAATGAAAACGGTGTGATTTTCGGTAAAGAAATAAAGGAGTGATTCCAATGTCCGATTGTATTTTTTGTCGTATTATCAATCAAGAAATTCCGTCTAAAATCGTATATGAAGATGATGAAATCTTGGCTTTTGAGGATGTCAACCCCCTTGCTCCCATTCATATTCTGCTGATTCCCAAAAAGCATATTGCCACCATGGATGATGTAACAGAGGAAGACAGCGCCGTTTTAGGCCGTATTCTGCTGAAAGCCAAAGAAATCGCTGCAGAAAAAGGTTTGAATGAAAATGGTTATCGTATCGTCAATAACTGTAAAGCCCATGGCGGCCAGGAGGTCTTTCACATCCATTTCCATCTGTTGGGCGGCGAAAAATTGGGACTTTTTGTATAATTGTTTGAAGGGGTCAACGTGTCTTTTGGAAGAAATTCGTTTGTAAGATCGCAGGTAGTAAAATTATTTAGTTGACGAATCGACACAGATTTGTTATAATGCTATGGTACATTGTATTCATCACTCTATCTATATGGTAGTAGCGGAGGGAGGGATAAGAATGAGCGAAGTACGAGTTGGCAAAAACGAAAGTTTGGATAGTGCCTTGCGCCGCTTTAAACGCAGTTGCCAGAAAGCTGGGGTAATGGCTGATATAAGACGTCATGAGCATTATGAAAAACCGAGCGTAAGGAGAAAGAAAAAATCCGAAGCCGCCAGAAAAAGAAAGTGGAAATAAGCCTTCCTCATTGCCGGTTTCTGAAATTTGACATCGTAAATCCAAAGGGAAGAACTGTGCGTTCTTCCCTTTCATAATGCAATCAAAGGCAATATGGCGCGAATTCTGGAAAGGAATTGCGTGGGAAAGGCGCTATTGAAAGGGAACTTTTTAAGATTCTATGGGGAAGAACGTTTTGTTCTTCCTTTTCTTTATATGTTTTTTTGTAAGAGATAAAAAAGGGGGCAGAAGGCAATATGAGTGAAAATCGGCAAGAAACCATTGAGGGGTTTATTTACGAATACCCTGTTTGTGAAATTTACCACATTGATACTAAGGATTTGATTATTACGGAAGAAGTACGACAGATGTGTGCCAACGAATTTCGCGGCGGTGTTCCCGGATGGTACTATCCGCCTGCCTTGGATTCCATCGAGGAATGTAGGGAACGAATTCTCCATTACCGATATGGTTTTCTTTTTTCTACGGTAGCAGAAGTCAACGACGCCCAGGATTTTATGGGCTGTACGGAAGTTCGCCGGGAACATGAACGTCTTTCCTATGAGATCCAGGAACGCTTTCGGGAATATTTTAACGATGTGATGACCCTTACCACCGGCTGTGCTCTTTGTGATCCCTGCCATTGCGCCCAAGGAGAGTGTATTTATCCTGAAAAACGTCTTTACACTATGGAAAGTCACGGTATTATGATCATGCGCACCATTGTGGATGTGGGACTCACTTATCAGTATGGCAATCAGGTGGCTACCTATTTTACCTTAATCCTTTATAATGATTGAGTCTTTATTTGATAGATACTGTAGGCTCTAGGTTTGGAAGAAAGAAGAAATTTGATGGAGGAAAGGAGGAATTTTATGCCATTGCTTCCATCCTCTCCCGCGGAATTAAAAGAACGTCAATGGGAGACGCTTGATTTTGTTTTGGTCACAGGAGACGCTTATATTGATCATCCCAGTTTCGGTGCTGCCATCATTGGGCGCGTGTTGGAACAGGATGGCTTTCGTGTGGCGATTTTGTCTCAGCCAAATTGGAAAGAAAAAGAAAGCTTTGCTGTTTTCGGTCGTCCGCGTTTGGGATTTCTCGTTACCGGAGGGAACATGGACAGCATGGTGGCACACTACACTGCAGCCAAACGAAAGCGCCACGATGATCCGTATACTCCTGGTAACGTGGCGGGGAAACGCCCGGATCGCGCGGTTTTGGTTTATTGTAAAAGGATCAGAGAGCTTTATCCTGATCTCCCTTTGATTATTGGAGGGATTGAGGGGAGTTTGCGCCGTTTTGCTCACTACGATTATTGGGACGATATTGTGCGCCCCTCGATCCTATGGGAAAGCAACGCGGATTTACTCGTCTACGGCATGGGGGAACGTCAAATTTCGGAGATTGCTAAGAGATTGCGTCAAGGCGAAAAGGTCGAGGATCTTCGGGATATTCGAGGTACGGTTTATAAAATTCCTTCCCACATCGGATTACCCAAAGATCACGTTTCCCTTCCTTCTTTTGAAAAGGTGGTCCGTGATAAAAGAGCCTATGCCCAGATGACTCAGAGGCAAATGGAAATGGCCGATCACGTGCGAGGAAAAGTTTTGGCACAACGTCACAGAGATGATATGATCGTCCAAAATCCACCTGCTTTGCCATTGGAGCAGAAGGAATTGGACCGCATTTATGAACTGCCTTATACCTATTCCTATCCCAAAATTTATGATCATCGGGGCGGTGTCAAAGCTTTGGAAGAAGTGGAGTTCTCCCTGATCCATAATCGCGGTTGTTTTGGCGGGTGTAACTTTTGTTCTATTGCCGTCCATCAGGGGCGTTATGTCACTGCCCGAAGCCATGATTCCCTGTTGGCGGAAGCGCGTCGCATGACGGAAAATCCGCGTTTTAAAGGGTATATCCACGATGTCGGCGGCGCTACAGCGAATTTCCGCAGCCCGGCCTGTGATAAACAAAAAGATCACGGTCTGTGTGCTCACAAAAAATGCCTGTTCCCGGATATTTGTCCATCGGTTCATGCCGACCATCAAGATTATATTTCTCTTTTACGCAAGCTGCGTAATTTGCCAAAGGTGAAAAAGGTATTCATCCGCAGCGGGATCCGTTACGATTACCTCATGGCAGATGAACGCCGTGACTTTTTAAAAGAGTTGGTGGAATATCATGTGAGCGGCCAGCTTCGCGTTGCGCCGGAACATGTTTCGGCCCAGGTATTGAAAGCTATGGGAAAACCGGGAATTGATGTTTATGAGAATTTTTCCAAGGCCTTTTATGCCGCGACGAAAAAAGCGGGAAAGGAACAGTATGTGCTGCCTTACCTCATGAGTTCTCATCCAGGCTCCACGATGAACAGCGGGGTGGAACTGGCGCTTTGGCTTCGGAAACATCGTATCCGTCCCGAACAGGTACAGGATTTTTATCCCACGCCGGGCACAATTTCTACTTGTATGTACTACACCGGGTTGGATCCTATAACGATGAAAAAAATCTATGTCCCCCGTAGTGCTAAAGAGAAACGGCTTCAGCGCGCTTTGCTCCAGTCTTATCGACCGGAGAACAGAGAGCTGGTCAAAACAGCTCTGGAATGGGCGCACCGTACTGATTTGCTGCATGGCCCCAACGCTTTGATCTCAGACTCCGGGGCCGAGCGCCCTATGAGAAAAGTAAGTTCCAAGAAAACGAAAGACAAAACAAAAAAAAGGCGAAATAATCCTCCTAGGCGTAAATTTTAGTAAATTTTATTTTGGAAATATCAAATTTTAACCAAACCTTTGGTCCGAGTTGGTTGTAACTATGGGACTTTTGAGGTATAATATAAAATATAAATATTTTCTAACTTGGTTCCATGTCCCGTGATACTGTGATCAAGGGGAAAGGGGAATGGTATGAAGCGATTTTTGCTTGTTTTATGTTGTATTTTATCGATTCTACTTGGGGCCCTTGGTGTTTTTGCGGCAGAGGGGAACGTTTACCGAGTCGTTTTGGACGATACCATTGATAACGGCTCGGTTCATATGGTGAAAAAGGCCATTGAGGAAGCAGACGCCTCCATGGCGGATTTACTCATTGTGGAAGTTGACACTTATGGCGGATACATTGATTCCGCCATCGAGATCAAAGATGCTATTTTATCCTCTCCAGTGAAAACGGTGACCTATGTTAATAAGAAAGCCATGTCCGCCGGGTCCCTGATCGCTGTGGCCGGGGAAAAAATGTATATGGCTCCCGGCAGTACTATCGGCGCAGCCGAGGCCAGAGAAGGAGAGGAAAAAGCGGACTATAAGGTGACTTCCGCTTGGGTCTCCGAAATGCGCTCCACTGCAGAGGCACGGGGAAAGGATCCGAAATTGATGGCGGCAATGGCCGAGGAATCCATTGTCATTGACGGCCTGGTTGATGAAGGAGAATTGCTGTCTTTGACGGATAATGAGTCGTTGGAACTGGGGCTCGCCGACGGTTCCGCTTCGTCTCTCCTTGATGTTTGTACGGCGGAAAATCTTACTGACGACACCATTACAACAGTGGAGGAATCGGGATTGGAAAAGATCGCGGCATTTTTAACCAGTCCTGTCGTATCAGGTTTATTGATTGCCATTGGTGTCGTGGGGCTTTTGATTGAATTGCTCACCACTGGAATTGGTGCTGCGGGAATCATTGGCATCAGCGCTTGGGTTCTCTATTTTGCGGGCCACGCACTGCTCGATAACATTGGTTGGACCGCTGTGATTTTTTTTGCAGCAGGTCTGGTATTCATTATTTTAGAGGCATTTGTGATTCCTGGATTTGGCGTTGCTGGCATTGCCGGGATTGCGTCTATTTTATTCAGTGTATTTTTAATTGCTCCTTCTGTGGAGTCGGGTTTGATAACAATCGGCGTGGCCTTAGTGGCTGCGGTGTTGCTTATGGTGATTAGTATGAAGAATAAAAAAACAAGAAGTCTTTGGAAAAAACTGGTTTTAAAAGACAGAACCGATGCTGAAAATGGCTATACCTCGCCCAATATGGACAATTCCTCTTATCTTGGTAAAGAGGGCGTTGCCCTGACGCCGTTGCGTCCGGCGGGAACCATTGACATTGATGGCGACCGAGTTGATGTTGTAACCGAAGGAGATTTTTTGGCTACCGGTACCAAGGTAAAAGTCATTGGTCTCGATGGTACGCGAATTGTCGTTCGTCTTGTAAAATAAGATATAATTAAAAGGAGGATTTTATATTGTCTATTTTAGCTGGGCTCGTGCCAATTATCATTGTCATCGTCGTGCTCATCATCCTGTTCAGTTTTGTGCCCATCGGCCTTTGGATTTCCGCTCTGGCCGCCGGCGTAAAAGTCGGGATTTTTGATCTGATCGGGATGCGTTTGCGCCGTGTTTCCCCTTCCAAGATTGTAAATCCGCAGATTAAAGCGGAAAAAGCCGGTCTTGATGTGGTTGTTTCCAAATTGGAAGCTCATTATTTAGCCGGTGGGAATGTGGATCGCGTTATCGACGCTTTGATTGCTGCAGAACGCGCCAATATTCCTTTGGTATTTGAACGCGCCGCTGCCATTGATTTGGCGGGACGTAATGTTTTAGAAGCCGTTCAGATGAGCGTTAACCCCAAAGTGATTGAAACCCCTGTTGTCGCCGCTGTGGCAAAAGATGGGATCGAAGTAAAAGTAAAAGCCCGGGTCACGGTTCGTGCCAATATCGAACGCCTCGTAGGCGGTGCCGGTGAAGAAACCATCATCGCCCGTGTTGGGGAAGGGATTGTTACGACCGTGGGTTCTTCGGAAAGCCACAAAGCCGTTTTGGAAAATCCCGATTCGATTTCCCGTACAGTATTGAGCAAAGGTCTCGATGCCGGTTCCGCCTTTGAGATCTTGTCCATTGATATTGCCGACGTTGATGTCGGCCGCAATATCGGTGCGCAACTCCAAACCGACCAGGCCGAAGCAGATAAACGTATCGCCCAGGCGAAAGCGGAAGAACGCCGGGCTATGGCGGTTGCCAAAGAGCAGGAAATGAGGGCTGCAGTAGAAGAAATGCGTGCAAAAGTCGTAGAAAATGAGGCACAAGTTCCTCTTGCTATGGCAGAGGCCTTTAAGGAAGGCCATCTTGGCGTGATGGATTATTACAATATGCAGAATGTGATTTCCGATACAAAGATGAGAGATGGTATTGCCTCGGTCAACCAGGGGACGGAGAAAGACCAGAAATAAACCGTTCCATGAGAATGACATGGAGGTGAATCATGGATTCTTTGATTGATTTAATATTTGATAATATATGGCTGATTATTGCCGGTATTGTTTTTCTTGTCGGATTTAGAAAATCCAAAAAGAAAAAAGATCGCCCGACAAAGCCTTCTCCTCCGCAAGCTCCAGAAACATATACGGATGCAGGGCACGAGGCGGATCCTTCTCCAAAAAACCCTTGGGACACTATGGATGATCTTCCCATACCGGAAGTGTTGAAAAAAGCTGTGAGAGAACAGTTTGATCCGGAGGAATCTCGTCGGAAAGACGCTCCTTGGAGCGAACCAAAAAAGGAAACGTCTCGATCAGAAGGCAAACCGCTCGGCGGCGGTCATTACGATACTCCTTGGAGCGGAGAGGGAAAAGTCCTGCCTCATCGTGAAGTAACTCCATCAATAAAAAACAACCGCAAACAACACTATGATGCCCCATGGAGCGGAGAAGGGAAAGTAGCGCCTCATCGCGAAGTCTCTGCTTCAGTTCGTCCTTCCAATGTTGCTGCGGCCATGAAGCCATTAGAAAGGAACAGTTACGCCACCACTTCTGTGTTGACACCGCAAAAAATGACAGAAGCTGTAATTCTCTCAGAAATTTTGGGGAAACCAAAAGCCCTTCGTGGGAAGAATCAACGATAATTGATAAGCGCCGACCATTTCCGGTCGGCGCTTTTTCTGATTGCCGGCAATCCATTGTGAGGATGAAAAAAGAATGGAATATAAACCGTTGAATTTCAGGTGAGAAAAGGATGGACAGAAGATAAGTATACTTTCACGAAAAAACCATGGTTTTTCATTGGAAAAATGCTAGAATTATGGTAGAATAACACTATATGCTCAAAAAGGCCAATATGGAGATCTTAATCATATGAACGGAACGATTCAAAAGAAAAAAATGATATATTTAGGTGCAGCCATTGTCATGGTTGTAGTGGCGTCATTTCTTGTTTATTGGTTTGCTTTACGGAATGTGAATCATTTTCCTGAGTTTGATGGTGTTTATGATAATGGGGAGCCGATCTCTATTATATCCGTAAGTCCATCGGATCTCAGCGGTGTGGCCCAAGATGAGCCTTTGATCATTCAGTGGAATCGCCCGGTTACCGCGGATGCCGCTGATGCCATTACCATTTCTCCTTCTGTTAAAGGGCATTGGACTGCCATCGGAGATCAACTAATTTTTGAGCCCCAACGTTGGAAGAGCGGTACTTATTATACCGTTTCCATTGAGGAGGGAACAGAAATCCAGGGCAGTGGAAGCTTTGTTCAAAAAAGCACGGCTTTTTCTTTCGAAACCCAGGATTCTGCGTTGCGAATCCCCAGTACCAGTGGATTATTTTTAAATTCCCGCCAGTATTTTTTTGGTGAAGAAGAGGATATTGCGATCCCTGTTTCTTTTAACGATTCCACTGGTGCTGTACCTGAAGTTTCTTTAGAATTGTGGTCCTGTGAGGATAATGATCGTTTTATTGAAACATTTCTTCCTCTTTTTTCCCTACCGCAATGGGCAAATATTACGTCTGGCCATTTTGAGGCGGAGACTTCGGGATTAAAACGTGTCAATGATATCGGATGTCGTTTGGAAGATGGGGAATTGCGCTTTGAGAATCCTGGAAATGGTCAGTATTTGGTTCGATTAACTGTGGGGGGAATCCGCAGGGATGTCGCTTTGACCGTAGGTTCTCTGAATCATTGTTTCTATTACGATGGCAGAACGCTCCTTTATGCTGATGCCAATGGTACAAGTTCCACTGTGACCTGGGGGAATCTTTCCGCTGATACGGATGAAAATGGCTGCGTTTTATTGCGCCAAGAAGAATTCTCCTATGATGATTGTCTTTTAGATCCCAATAAGAACGTGGTGCAGATTTCCAATGGCAGTGAGACGCAAACCATTTTTTTGCCTATGACTAAGGAGTTCGATCGATACACCGGTGAAATCACGGCATCATCGCATCAGATAGAGCAAGGGGATAACCTTCGCTTATTTGGTTATCTGATTCCCACACTTACCTTGGATTCTTTGCCGGAAGAAGTAACAGTTTCTCTGGAAAATGAAAATGGCGTTGTGGAATCTGCCGTGGTTGCCCTGGATGAACAGGGGTGCTTCTCGGTAGATTGGGAAAGCTTGTCCTTGCCGAAAGGTCAATGGAATGCCATAGTTTCCGTGGGAGATGAAGTCGTTACATCCTGTAATTTTTCTGTTACGGACAAGAATGCCAATGAGCCGTATCTGATTGCGGAGGTCGGTTCTTCTTCTTATGAAAATGGCGATGAAATTTCCTTTACGGTCCATGCTTATGATGAAAAGGGACGCCCCATAGAAGGTTTAACCATTACTGCATCGGGAGATGTCGGGAAACGAATCACCGATGAAAACGGAGAAGCTATTTTCTATTTCCATGCGATGGACTCCAATATTCTCCCGGTATTGGATCAGAGAGTTGTTTTTACCGCAACATTGGATCATGGTGTTGTTTTGGAAACGGAATGCCGTTACTCGATTGCCAATTCTGAAATTGAAACAACTGCCAGCCCAAACAAGGCAGAGCAAACAGATGATAATGTAAAGGTTCTGTATGGTTCCATACAGGAGGGAGCTTTGGTTACTTCTTCTGAGGCGGATTCCGCTTATGATTTTATGATGACTTTAGAAGAGGATTCATTGGAAATCGCGCCGGAGAATATGGTGCAACCCAATCCTGATTTCCCGCAGGAGTTGACAGCGACAGCCGGCAGCGTATTGGAGTTTTCTCCCAATGATGACGGTGTTACCTATTTCGCTGCATTGTATGAAGGAAATCCCGCCGGTTCTTCGCTGGGACAAGGTATTTCTTCTTCTTTTGGCGATGCGTTGGGAATGAATGCTTTTGCGCTGGATATGATTTCATCTGGCGATGCTACTTTCCGACATTTTTATACCCCCTTGACATTCCAGTCTCGGGGCGGTATAC
>NBJMC04201__coassemble_522_pt1 | contig 29308 bp, 25 predicted proteins | sample NBJMC04201__metabat2_high_PE_023 | metagenome-assembled genome bin NBJMC04201
GTAAATCTCAGGAACTTCTTGTTCAAACAAACGTTTCAGAAGGCCGGGATGGGTTCGCGAAACAACGACTTGCGGTCCTTTGGTGCTCTTTTTAATTTCTACCATATAGACACGCAAGCGGTCATTCAGATGGTACTCCTCGCCGGGAATCTGTTCGTTGGGCGTAAGAATTGCTTCGGTTTTGCCGATATCCAAATAAACACTCTTATTCTCAATGCGCTGAATCACACCGGTGAGAATATCGCCCTCCATATTCATATATTCATCAAAAATCACATTACGCTCTGCTTCACGCATGCGCTGAACCACAACTTGCTTGGCAGTTTGTGCTGCAATGCGTCCAAAATCTCGCGGTGTTACTTCTCTTTCGTAAATATCTCCTACTTCATAGCCGGGGTTGATTTTTTCTGCTTCGGCAAGGCTGATTTCCGTGCGATCGTCTTCTACTTCATCTACAATTGTTTTACGAGAGTAAACATGAAAATCACCGGTTTCACGGTTAATCTCAGTGCGGACATTTTGAGAGGAACCAAAATTCTTTTTATAGGCAGAAACCAATGCCGCATCAATAGCGTCTAAAATGATATCTGCGGAAATATTTCTTTCTTTTTCCAAGTCCTTAAGGGCTTCCAAAAATTCGACGTTCATTTGATTACCTCCTAAAATACGGAAAGATTCGCCTTGGCGATCTTTTCAAAGGGTATCTCCAGTCTATCACCGTCTACTGTGATAACGATACTCTTTTCTTTCACTTCATGCAAAATGCCGATGGCTTCTTTACGGCCATTCAAAGGACCGAAAAATCTCACATAAATTTTTTCGCCCACCACCCGTCGGAAATGAGCGTTATTTTTCAGTTTTCGTTCAACACCGGGGGAGGAAACCTCAAGATAATAAGGTTCTTTGATTGGATCCAATTCATCCAAGGGGTCATTAATAAGATCTGTGACATTCTCACAATCGTCCAAATCGACTCCGTCCTCTTTGTCAATATAGATCCGTAAAAACCATTCACTGCCCTCTTTCACGTATTCTACATCGTAGATCTCATAGGGCGTATCGGCAAGAATGTGCGCAATACAGTTTTCAACCGTTTCTTCCACTTTTGATTTTTTTTCCATTAAGATTCTCCGCAAACTACCAATGATATTAAAATTTAAAATATCAATATATCATATAAAAAAGTGGGCAATGCCCACTTTTCATGATGCTATAAGTTCTTAAAATAATACTAGCACATCTTCCGATGCGTGTCAAGAAAAATCAAATAAAATCAATGAAAAGAATTCCGACACACCATGAAAAGCTCCTTTGAAATCAAACTTTTTCACATGCAAAAGGGTAAACTTCCAATCCAGCAAAGGAGCACAAAGGAAGTAGATCTTAAAAAAGATCCGGCATTGAAAAAAGCAACCAGTATCAGAACGAATGTCTAATCACTGCTTGCTTTTATTTCAAAGCTGGTCGGAGCGACACGACTTGAACGTGCGACCTCTACCACCCCAAGGTAGCGCTCTAGCCAAACTGAGCTACGCCCCGAACAGAATATATATTAACTCATTCTAAGGAAAATGTCAACAACTTTTTTTAATAAATTGAATCAATTTTTCCTTCTGTATTTACAGTCAATTATTTTTCTTCACTGAGGCCGAATCCCTTGTGTAATGCACGGACTGCTTGAACCATATCTTCCTCGTGAATCGCACAGGAAACTTTAATTTCCGAAGTAGCGATCATTTCGATATTGATATCATTTTCCGCCAGAATATTAAACATTTTGGCGGCAACGCCGGGATTGGTAATCATTCCAGCCCCCACAATGGAAACCTTTGCAATTTTATCCATATAAGAAGTTTCTTGGGCGTGGAATTGCCATTTCATCTCTTCCATAATTTCTTTTGCTTTGGGAAGATCATCGGCACTCACCGTAAAAGAAATCTTATTACGGTTCTTGCGCTGTCCTGCCTGGATAATCATATCCACATTCACGTGCTCATTTGCCAAAGTATCAAAAATATGAGCCGCTGTACCAGGCTTATCGGGAACATCAAAAATGGAAACTTTGGCAACATTGCGGTCAAAAGCCACGCCGCTGACGGCCATCTGTTGTTCCATGGGGCGACCGCCCATATCATCGACAATGGTGCCTTCGTTATGATTAAAGCTGGAGCGGACATGGATTCTTGTACCAAAATCCTTTCCCACTTCCACACAACGGGGATGGAGAACCCCTGCCCCCATCGTGGCCAGTTCCAACATCTCATCATAAGAAATACGGTCAATTTTATGGGCTTGCGGTTCTACTCGCGGGTCAGTGGTATAAACACCGTCAACGTCTGTGAAAATCTCGCAATAATCAGCGTTCAGCGCTGCTGCCAAAGCAACGGCAGTCGTATCAGAGCCTCCTCTGCCCAAGGTTGTAATATCACCACCAGCAGTAAATCCCTGAAATCCGGCGACAATGGCGATTTTTTTCTCTGCCAAAGCATCTTCCACTCGTTTGGGATCAATGCTTAGAATTTTTGCTTTGGATGCAACGGCTTCTGTAATGATTCCCGCTTGCCACCCGGTAAAGGACACTGCTTTATACCCCATAGCGTTTAATGTCATGGCTAAAAGAGAAATCGTTTGCTGTTCACCAGTGGCTAAAAGCATATCCATTTCTCGTTCGGGAGCTTTATCGTTTAATTCCTTCGCAAGTTCGATGAGATGGTCTGTAGTATCCCCCATTGCCGATACCACAACAACCATGTCGTTGCCTTTGTCATAACTTTCAGCCACACGCTTTGCAACACGACGGATGCATTCTGGGTCAGCAACGGAACTCCCACCAAATTTTTGCACAATCAGAGACATTGTTTCTTCACCTCAAGTTTTATTTCAATCTTATGTTATGCTTCGTCTTCCACGCGAATGATATTATCAATACCATGCACGGCTTCGCTGGACTCTAACTGCTGTTTTGCCTTTAAGAATTTCCCCTCTTGCACCTTGTGAGTTACAACGATGAGAGAGGCTGCGGCAGCACCGCCGCATTTACAACGTTCCTGCACAACGGAAGCAATGCTGACACCGTTTTCACCAAAAATTTTGGCAATGGATGATAATACGCCGGGAGAATCCTCTACCTGCATACGAATGAAAAATTTTGAAACGTAATCGTTTTGCGTTTTAATGGCTTTGTTCAAGTAGCATGTGCACCCTTGTTGTCCAAGATCACCAAAGACTATATCCCTGGCAACAGCGCAAATATCGCCAACAATGGCGCTGCCGGTAGGCAAATCCCCTGCTCCCCGACCGTAAAACATGGTTTGTCCCACGACGTCGCCATCGACAAACACCGCATTAAATGTATCGTTCACCGCTGCCAAAGGATGGTCCGTAGGGATCATGACGGGATGAACTCTGGCTTCGATGGCACCGTTATCTTCTTTGGCAATCCCCAAAAGTTTAATGACGTATCCCAATTTCCGGGCAGCAGCGATATCTTCCGCTGTAATTTTATCAATTCCTTCCACATACACATCGTCCAAAGTGACACGGCTGTTATAGGCAATGGATGCAAGGATCGCCACTTTTCTGGCAGCATCCCAACCACCAATATCGGCAGTGGGATCCGATTCCGCATAGCCAAGACGTTGTGCTTCCTTCAGCACATCGTCAAAATCGATGGACTCATGATACATTCTCGTCAAAATATAGTTCGTGGTGCCGTTGACGATTCCCATGATACTGTCAAAATGATTGCCGATCAAATCCGTCTTTAATACGTCGATAATAGGAATCCCTCCGGCGACAGAAGCTTCAAAACGAAGGTCTACGCCTTGTTCTGTGGCGGCATTCAACAATTCCTTGCCATGGATCGCCATAAGGTCCTTATTAGCAGTTACGATGCTTTTTCCTTTAGCAATGGCTTTTTCGATAAAAGTTTTAGCTACGGTGGTGCCACCGATCACTTCTACGACGATATCAAGACCTTCGGTATTCAAAAAGGCATCAATATCATCAGTGACCAACCCGGCGGAAAGACCGATCTCTTCTAAATGCTTTTGCGCTGTTTCTTTCTCCCGTTCCAATACAGCAACGAGCTCCAAATCGCATTTGGTGCGAATGGAAAGAACATCGCGATTTCTTTGCAAAATGGTAGCGGCACCATAACCGACGGTACCCAAACCCATAATTCCAATTCCGATTGTCTGACTCATGCTTTTTCTCCTATATAGGTATTAAGTGCATTTTATCAAAAATAGTGTGTATTTGCAATAGTTGAAAATTATTATCTTTTTGGGAATAATTATTGCAATGCAAGGAAAAAGTAAATATAATATAAGTAAAGAATTTTAAATAAAGGAGACCATATTTCATGGAAGAAAATACAAAAAAAATAGCAGCCCTTTTAGACCATCTCGTTCATCATAACGAGCACCACGCTGAAGAAATCCATGAATTGGCCGAAAATGCGAAAAAAGCCGGCAACGATGAGGCTGCGGCTCTCATCGCGGAAGGCGTGACATTGATGGACCAATCCAACAAGAAACTCCGCGAGGCACTGAAAGCGCTGACAGAATAAGGAGGTATGCTTTATGTGTTTGGCAAAAGTTTATTTGGGAGAACCCAATCAGGGCGATCCCGTAGCCGAAAGTGTTACTGCATTGGATACGACTGCCAATGAAGTAACGGTAAGAACTCTTTTTGGTGATACGAAGACCTTTGCGGGAACGGTAAAATCCATTGATTTTACCGATTCCATCATTACCATTGAAACCGCATAACGAACAAAATGAGACGTGAGTTTCACGTCTCATTTTCCATTGGAAAAGGGGAAAAAACATGGCTGAAAAATTCGACTTCAAAAAAGAATACAAGGACCTATACCATCCCAAAACAACGCCTGCCTTAATTGATGTACCGCCGATTCGCTTCATTATGGTAGATGGAAAAGGCGATCCAAATACGTCTAAGGATTATGCCGAAGCTTTGGAATTACTATACGGCCTTTCCTTTTCAATTAAAATGTCGAAAATGTCAGATGCTCTTCCCGCAGGATACTTTGATTATGTGGTACCACCCTTGGAGGGACTTTGGTGGCTGGGGGACAAATCCTTTGACGGTATCAACATCACCGATAAATCTCGTTTTTGCTGGACCTCGATGATCCGCCAACCGGATTTTGTTACGGAATCGGTATTTGAAACCGCCAAAGCAAAACTAGCACAAAAAAAGCCTGGGCTTCCTTTGGGCAAAGCCAGGCTAGATGTATATCATGAAGGGCTTTCCGTACAGATCATGCACATCGGTCCTTACGATGATGAACCGCACAGCATCATTTCTATGAAAAATTTCATTCATGCCCAAGGCTATACTGATGATTTCAGCAATGAGCGAAAACACCATGAAATATATTTGAGTGACCCGCGCCGTACCCCACCGGAGCGGCTCAAAACGATTATTCGTCATCCCATTGCCGCAAAAGAATCCTAACTAAGTAAAGCATTCAATGAAACGAAGCGAACGCAAGCAATCGCTTCGTTTTTTAATGGGTCATCCCCACGGTATTTAAAATGATTACCCCAGCTAATACCAAGACGATGCCTACGATCCCCAAAATAGAGATGCTCTCCTTAAAAATCAAAACCGAGATCAAAGTGGCGGCCACGATCCCAATGCCGCACCAGGTAGCATAAGCTGCACTGAGATTGATGGAATTCAGGGCTCTGGAAAAAAAGAAATAACAGGCTCCGTAAAAAATCAAGGTTAAAAGCGTGGGAAACAGCTTCGTAAATCCCGCAGAAGCTTTAAGAAAGGTCGTGCCAAACAGTTCCAAAACAATGGCAATTCCTAAAAGTACATATGGCATAGGTTTAATTCCTCTCTTTCCTTTGATTTGGAAACATCTCTTGTTCAAAAACTTCTCTCAATGCCTGATAAAAAATATAACTACTCTCCAGAAAATTATTTTTGACTTCCTCGCCAATCATCTCCATAGCTTCCGATTCTGGGCGGTAAAATACGGACAACACTTCATCGGCGTATTTTTGCCCAGCTTCGGTAAAATGAAGCAATTTATTTCTTTTGTCTTCGGGATGAGGAACCCTGACAATGTAACCTTTCTTAGCCAATACCGTCAATGCGCTGTGGACAGTCTGCTTCGGCAAAAGCATTTTTTCACAGATGAATTTCATAGTACAACTGTCGGGATGCTGATCGATCAGGTAAAGAATGCACCAGGTATTTACTGTGATTCCCTTTGACTTTGCCAGCTGATTGGAGATATCATTCAATCCGAACCAAAAATCATAATATCTTCGAATATCCTTGGAATATTGCATAATGTTCCCCTTTATTAAATTAGTCTTTATTTCGGACTATTTGATTATATCACAACTCTAAATATTTGTCAATCATAAAAAAACATACCTCAGTACATGAGGTATGTTTTTCTTTGCAATATCAAGGAAATCATTGATTCAACATTTCTCGCAGTAATTGATTGACAGTACCAGGATCGGCCTTACCCTTTAATTCCTTCATACACTGCCCAACAAGGAAACCAAGGACTTTCTCTTTTCCGCCTTTATATTCCTCCACAGTTTTAGGATGATTCTCCAAAACCTTCATCACAGCGTCTTTGATCAGGTTATCGTCGCCTACCATGGCCAGATTATGTTCCTCCACATAGGCTTTGGGATCAAGATTGTCATGCCACACTTCTGCAAAGACTTTTTTAGCAGTATTGCGATTGATGACGCCATCGCGCACCATATTGATAATATCGGCCAATTTGGCAGCGTCGAGCAAAAGATTGAAGGAATCCTCCTCCCCTTCCTTGGCCAAACGCATAAAATCGCCCAAAAGCCAGTTAGCGACCTCTTTGGGATTATCGCAGATATGGTTCACTTCCTCAAAATAATCCGCCAACGCTTTGATGCCTACGATGATCCCAGCGTCATATTGAGAAAGTCCGTATTTTTCAATATACTGCTCCTTCCGTTCTTTGGGAAGCATGGGTAAGCTCCGACGAATGGACTCTTTCCATTCGTCGCTAATCACCACGGGGGCCAGATCTGGTTCAGGGAAATAACGGTAATCCTGGGCATCCTCTTTTGAACGCATGGCCGTGCTTTTTCCCGCATTGTCGTCCCAGCGGCGGGTTTGCTGGATTACCTTTCCACCGTCTTCCAAAACTTCGATTTGGCGCTTTCGTTCCGATTCAATAGCCCGCGCAATGGCACGAAAAGAATTCATGTTCTTCATTTCCGTTCTGGTGCCGAATTCCTCCTGTCCTTCAGGGCGGACTGAAAGATTGATATCGGCGCGAAGAGAACCTTCTTGCATCTTACAATCGGAGACCCCAAGATATTGCAGGATAGATTTAAGATTTTCCAAATAAGCGATTACCTCTGCGGCACTGCGAAAATCCGGTTCGGAAACGATTTCAATCAGGGGAACGCCGCAACGATTATAGTCTGCCAGAGTAGCGTCAAAAATCGGATCGTGGATCAGTTTCCCCGCATCCTCCTCCATATGGATCTCATGGATCCCGATCTTCTTTTGAAACCCTTCTCCCTCAATCTCCAAATAGCCATTTCTGCAAATAGGAAGATAAAGCTGAGAAACTTGATAGGCTTTGGGCAAATCAGGATAAAAATAGTTTTTTCGGTCAAATTTCCCATAGGGCGTGATATCGCAATTGGTCGCAAGACCTACAGCCACGGCAAATTCCACCACTTTTTCATTTAAAACAGGCAGAACGCCGGGCATTCCTGTACAGATGGGGCAGCAATGGGTATTGGGTTCACCGCCGAATTCTGTGGTACAAGAGCAGAAAATTTTTGTTTTGGTGGCAAGTTCCACATGAACTTCCAATCCGACAACCATTTCGTATTTCATCTTATTCTGCTCCTTTCATTGCAATTTCGGGAATTTGTTTATGAAAATCCGTCAACTGTTGATAAGCGTTGGCAGCCCGTAATACAATAGCGTCGTGAAAAGCATTACCAATCATTTGCACGCCGATGGGGAGTCCGTTGCCGTCAAAGCCGCAGGGTAGAGAAATCCCCGGCAAACCTGCCAAGTTCACAGAGACAGTATAGATATCGCTCAAATACATTTTCAACGGATCTTTGAGGCTGTCTCCAATCTTCGGAGCTGTGGCGGGGGCTACAGGGCCTAAGATCACATCGTACTTTGCAAAGGCTTCATCAAAGCTTTTTTTGATTAGAGCCTTGACTTGCAGGGCTTTATTGTAGTAGGCATCGTAATATCCACTGGAAAGAGCGAAAGCTCCCAACATGATGCGTTTTTTCACCTCACTGCCGAAACCTTCTGTCCTAGTTTTCAAATAGAGATCCCGTAGCCCTTCGGCATCTTCCGAGCGATAGCCGTACTTGACACCGTCATATCGAGAAAGATTAGAACTTGCTTCTGCCGAGGCAATGATGTAATAAGCCGGCACAGCGTATTCCACCATAGCGAGATCAAATTCCTCCACTTCGGCACCGTGGTCTGCCAGTAGTTTCGCCGCCGCCAAAACGTGATCTTTCACTTCGCCGTCGAGACCATCGCCAAAGTAGGAAGTGGGGATCCCAATTTTTAAACCCTTCGCACCATCATCTATGGTATCCATCATGGTTCCATCCATCCCCATAGACGTGGAGTCCTTTGGATCTTTTCCCATAATCAAGTCGAGAATGGCAGCACAGTCTTTGGCCGTGGGAGCCACAGGCCCCATCTGATCCAAAGAAGAACCGTAAGCAATCAAACCAAAACGGGACACCGTGCCATAAGTCGGTTTCATACCGGTCACACCGCAATAAGAAGCGGGCTGACGAATGGAACCACCAGTATCGGAGCCGATGGCAAAAGGTACTTCACGACCGGCAACCGCTGCAGCGCTTCCACCACTGGAACCGCCGGGAACATGAGAAAGATCCCATGGATTTTTGGTGATTCCATCGTAAGATGTTTCCGTAGTGCTTCCCATAGCAAATTCATCCATATTAGTCTTTCCAAGGATGACATTGCCATTTTCCTTTAATTTTGTCACCAAAGTCGCGTCGTAAGGCGGTTGAAAACCACTGAGAATTTTAGAAGCGCAGGTGGTTTCCAATCCCAATGTGCAAATATTATCTTTGATGCCATAGGGAACTCCCGCCAAGGGGCTGTCTAAAGTCCCATGGTCAATCTTTGTTTGTACTTCCGCAGCCTCCTTCATTGCGTACTCTTTTTCCGCACGTAAAAACGCGGAGACATCGCTGTCAACGGCATCGATTCGGTTGAGATAATATGCGGTTAACTCCTCAACTCCAATCTCCTTTGCTTTAATTTTTGCCCCCAATTCCAGAGGCGTCATTTGATATGTTTGCATCGTCAGCCTCCTTATTCCACTGTCTTGGGTACGCGGAAGGCACCCTCGTCACTGTCGGGCGCGTTCGCCAAAATCGCGTCACGGTCGTAAGACGGAACCACTTCATCCTTACGGAATACATTGGTAACTGGCAACACATGGGACATAGGTTCCACATCGGCGGTATCGACCTGATTCAAAATGTCCATATAGTCAATGATTTTACTGATTTCATCTTTGATCTTTGCTTTCTCATCGTCACTCAAAGAAAGCCTGGCCAAAGAAGAAACATAATCGATCAATTCATCGGTTACTTTCATATTCTTCTCCTTTGATTTATTTAATTATTTATTTTAAATAGGGCCGCATGGGAATACCTTTGGCCGTTAGTACGTCTTTAATTTCCGATACATGATAATTTCTCGGCAATTTCGGGGAATAAAGCATAGAACTGATGATTGCCGCCGAAGCGCCGGTTTTTAGAAAAGCGTCGGCAATATGATCGGGATTCCCTGCGCCTCCCGAAGCAATAACAGGAATATTGACATGGTCCGAAATCAGTTTTGTAATTTCCAAATCGTAGCCTTCGTGGGTTCCGTCCTGATCAATACTATTGATGCATAATTCTCCCGCGCCCCGGGATTCCCCCTCCTTGGCCCATTCCAGAGCGTCCATCCCAGTAAAGGTGCGAGCGCCGTCAATGGCGATCTCATAGCCGGAAGGAATATTTTTCGTTTTTCCCACTCGCTTTACCTGCATACTTAAGATGATGCACTGAGTGCCAAAGGCCTTTGCTCCTTCGTTAATGATATTAGGATTCCGCACAGCCATAGAATCAATACTAATTTTTTCCGCACCGGCTTTTAAAACCTGATACATATCATCGAGATTCCGAATGCCACCGCCAACAGAAAAAGGAACAAACACATTTTTTGCCACCATTCGCACAGTTTCCAGATCAATGGGCTTTTTTTCGGCGCTAGCAGTAATATCATAAAACAAAATCTCGTCGATCTGATCTTCATAAATGCGTCGGGCGATCTCTTCCGCTGTGCCAATATCGAAATTATCTTGAAATTTATGGGCTTTGGTTACCATACCGTCGCGCATATCAAAGCAGGCCAATAAACGCTTGGTTAACATGATATTTCCCCCTCTGCGATTTTCGTAAAGTTTTCTATGATTTTCAAACCCAAAGGGCCGCTTTTTTCCGCATGGAACTGAGCAGCAAAAATGTTTTCATGCTGAACCATGCAGCAAAATTCTCCATCATAGTCGGTAACAGCCAAAATATCTTCAGAGTTTTCCGGCACCACATGATAGGAGTTCACATAGTAGAAATGGCCGGAGGTTCCTAAATCTTCAACAAGGCGATGATTTTTTTTGAAAATCACTTCATTCCAACCCATTTGCGGTACGCGAACTTTGCTATCGTCAAAACGCTTAACGCGTCCTTTCAACCAACCAAGACAGGGAACATTTCCTTCTTCGCTAAACTCAAAAAGGATCTGCATTCCGATACAAATCCCCAAAAAAGGAATCTTATCTTGCAATACGCGGTGCTCCAGACCCGCAACCATATTCATTTCGTTTAAAGATTTTAGTGTAGCCTCCGCAGAGCCGACTCCGGGAAGGACGATGCCTGAAACATCTCCCAATTCTTCGGGAGATTTGACCATCCTGACATCATGTCCCAATTTCTCAAAGGCGTTAAAAACGCTGGGAGCGTTTCCCGCTTTGTAATCTATGACTCCGATCATATTATCATCCACCTTTATTGTTGATTGTCAGCGCCTGAAAGCGCTTGATATATTCATCCTCCACTTCCGCCATATCACGAAACTCCAAGGGATGTTTTTGTTTCAAATGATATTCCTTACGAAATCCTCCGGATATATGAAGATGCTCAAACTCATAATACATCATATCGTCATCAATTTCACGAAGCATTTTCTTCTCTTCTTTCTCAAAGTGAAAAATGCCAAAGGCATCAAAAAGGACTTCGCTCAAATGAGCCTCGATCTCACGGTACCGGGGCATCCCCGCTTTTACCGGCGGGTCACATCCGACAGATAAGCTTCCGAAGCGTCATGAAGCAAAAGGGCCAGTTGCATTCTACGAGAATACCCTCTTGCTTCAGCCTCATAAGAACAATTGAGACAGTGTTGCGCTACACTATAAAAATGCAAGAAATGTCCGTTGGCCCTGGTCATCAATGACAGAGCGTGAGCAATGTCTGAAATGCGAAAATCCTCTTTACGAGGATTTAAAGGATACATTACTACATTTGTAAAAGTACAAATCGGTTCCAGGGGAACCGTATTTTCTCTCCCTTGTTTTTGTTCCATTCTTTCCATCGTTTTTTCCATCGCAAACCTCGTTAATAAACGGCCAAAATTCGTTCCGCAACCTGGCGTTTGGTTAATCGTAAATTCATTGCTTCTTTCTCAATATAATGATGGGATTCTTCCTCCGTCATGCCCTTTTCAGCAATTAATAAACATTTTGCTTTATAAATCACCTTTAAGTCATCAAGGCTTTTCAAAAGCTGGCGGTTTTTTTCTTTCAAGGCCATAATGCGATGTTGAGCGCTGCGGGCATAGCGGATTGCATCATGAAATGTTTGACGATTTAAAGGTTTCGTTAAAACAAAAATTCCTCGTTCTGTACCAAAGCGGCCAAAGATCTCCTCCTGCCCTGCCTTAATGATGACGAGCACCGCAGCATCGGTCTCCGCAATTTGAAATGCCAGCTCTCGACCGGTCTCGTCAGATAAAGGCATATTAATGATTACCATCTGGTACGCGCTGTTAATTAACTTCCTCCGCGCTTCCGAAGCAGAAGGCACCGAATCGACTCCCGTATATCCAGTGGATTGGAGAAGATCCTTTAATACAGATTTTCCTTTTTCTGAGCCAGAAGCAATTAGAACTTTATCCAAAATGCACCTCTTAACGGTAAATTATAAACATTATACACTAAAACAGAAAAAAATACTATTCATTTTTTCATTGCTTTCGTAAAAATTTTGGTCATACGTTTCCTACTTCCAAAACAGAAAGGACATAATGTTTTTTATGAAAGCCGAAAAGACCCCGAATAAAATGATTTCAAAAAATTTAAAAAAAGGTATTGCATTTTCCAGCACAGTTTGTTATAATATGTTCAACATCAATAAGTCAGCAATGAGGCTGTTAAAAATACCTTGTATTTTTGACAGCTTTTTTTATTTTCTTTTTGTAACCATAGGAGGTAGAAAACCATGACTAAAAACAGCGTAAGTGAAAATTTTGCTTCAAACGTTTTTAATGAAGCTGTAATGAAAGAACGGCTTCCCAAGGAAACATACCAGTCAATGAAAAAAACCATGGAACAAGGGCTAAGTCTTGATGCATCTACAGCGCAAATTGTGGCAAACGCCATGAAAGATTGGGCACTAGAAAAAGGTGCGACCCACTACACCCACTGGTTCCAGCCAATGACCGGGGTTACGGCAGAAAAACATGACTCCTTTATCTCCCCCACTGCTGATGGCAAAGCCATTATGGAATTTTCCGGGAAAGCTTTGATCATGGGGGAACCCGATGCTTCCAGCTTCCCTTCGGGCGGTTTGCGCGCAACCTTTGAAGCCAGGGGTTACACCGCCTGGGATCCCACTTCCTACGCTTTTGTGAAAGATGGCACCCTTTACATTCCTACAGCGTTCTGTTCCTATACTGGAGAAGTGCTTGATAAAAAAACTCCCTTGCTTCGCTCTATGGAAGCTTTAAATAAACAGGGGCTTCGTGTATTAAAATGTCTTAATATGCCCGCTAATCGCATTGTTGTCAATGTCGGTCCGGAACAGGAATATTTCTTGGTAGACCGTGAAAAATATAAAGAGCGGAAAGACCTCGTTCTTACAGGTCGCACTTTGTTTGGGGCGATGCCTCCCAAAGGTCAAGAATTGGATGACCATTATTTTGGCAGCATCAAAGACCGTGTCGGTGAATTTATGAAAGATCTTGACGAACATCTTTGGTCCTTCGGTATTTACAGCAAAACGAAGCATAATGAAGTGGCCCCTGCCCAGCATGAATTCGCTCCTATTTTCTGCAAAGCAAACCTCGCTGTGGACCAAAACCAACTCGGTATGGAAACTTTGAAAAAAGTTGCCATCAAACACAATATGGCTTGTTTGCTTCATGAAAAACCTTTTGCAGGGGTGAATGGTTCCGGGAAACATAATAACTGGTCCATCGGCACCGACCTTGGTGACAATCTTCTTGATCCAGGAAAAGATCCACTGAACAATAAACAGTTTTTGATCTTCCTTTGCGCTATCATTGAAGCCGTGGATGATTACGCTGATTTGCTCCGCTTAAGCGTCGCTACTGCCGGGAACGACCACCGTCTCGGAGCTAACGAAGCGCCTCCCGCCATTATTTCTATTTTCCTCGGCGATTATTTGAGCAAAGTATTGGAAGCCAAAGTCGCTGGCAAGACCTCGTTGAAAGACAGCGAAAACAAACTCCAGACCGGAGTGGAAAGCTTACCCGTATTGAACAAAGACAACACCGATAGAAACAGAACCTCCCCCTTCGCTTTCACTGGTAACAAATTTGAATTCAGAATGCCCGGTTCTTCCCAATCCATAGCTGGTTTGAACTTCGCTTTAAACACCATGGTTGCCGAAAGTTTGAGAAAACTGGCAGATCGTTTGGAAAGCGCCGATGACCTTGACAGAGCCATCGACGAATACATCAAAGATATTATGGATCTCCATTACAACAGGATTGTCTTTAACGGCAATAACTACTCCGATGAATGGAAAGAAGAGGCGGCAAGACGCGGCCTTCCCAACCTTGTCAATACTCCTATGGCACGCCGTGAATTCATCAACGAAAAGAACATTGATTTACTTACTAGACACGGTATTTTGACCAAAGAAGAAATGTACAGCCGCTATGAAATCAATATGGAAAACTATGCCAAAACTATTAATATTGAAGCTCTCACCATGTTGGAAATGGCAAAAGAACAGATTCTTCCCGCTGTTTTGAAATATACCAAGGGAGTGCTGAAAGGTTTGGCATTGAAAAAAGATTGCGGCATCGCGGCAGAGGAAGAAACAAAATATGCCGCAAAACTTTCGGAACTTTCCGAAAAAATGTTTGTGAAAATCAAAGCGTTGGAAGATACGTTAGAAGCGAAAGATACATCCGATATTGAAGCGGAAGCCATGTACTATGCCGATAAAGTGCTCCCTGCTATGGAAGAATTAAGAGCCGTCAGTGATGAACTCGAGACCATGGTGGATGAAAAAGCATGGCCGATTCCTACCTATACGGATCTTCTGTTCTATCTTTAATTGCTACCCCCACCGGCAATATGCCGGTTTACAAAAAGGAATGCTCCCTTCGATTCAGCCCGAAGGGAGCATTTATTTTGTTTTCATCGTTTAACAATACGTTTCCAGCCATTGCAGCAAATCGCAAAAGACTTCTTTTCGATTCAATTCCTGGCAAAGTTCATGACGGGCACCAGGATACAATTTGACATTAACGTCACACAGACCGGCATTTTGATAAATTTTTGCGACATTTTTCACACCTTTTCCATAAGGCCCTAAAGGATCCTCTTCCCCTGACAGGAACAGCACCGGCATTTTAGGATCTATTGTTTTCATCGTTCGAGAGTCATTGGCTAAAATATTCAATGTAATCAAATCCACAAAACCCGACGCAGTAAACGTCTTGTTGCGCTTTTCATCCTTTGACATTTCTATCACGACGTTATCGTCGCGGCAAAGCCATGCCCAATCGCTAACAGGATTTCGGATCCGCCTGTTATAGGAACCAAAAACAAGATGTTCCAGCATTTTACTACGATATCGTTCCCCTTTTGCTTTCACCGTCATCTTAGCCAGGAAACGGCCGGGAGCGGCTCCGGGATTTTTGGCTCCAGTGCCCATGATAATCGCACCGCTGGCAAGACCAGGATAGCAACACAGGAAACAACGAACGATAAAAGAGCCCATACTATGTCCCATCACAAAATGTTTCTGTTCAGGGAAACGGCGTTTCAACAAGGAATAACAGCCGTAAAAATCATCGATCATCTTTTGATATCCGTCATGTTTCGCAATAAATCCCAAGTCACGTTCATGGGCCGCCGTCATGCCGTGGCCCAAATGATCACTGTAGGCGACGGCGAAGCCATGTTCCGCCAAAAAAGAGAACAATTCCATGTAGCGTTTGCCATAGTCACACATTCCGTGGGCGAACTGCACCACGGCTTTAGGTTGCTCCGTAGGTACAATCAATTCGCCTCTGATAGTTTGTCCTTTTTCCTTGCTGGGAAATGCGATGGATTCCCTTTTAATGTTCATTTTACCACCTATGATCATGAAACTATGTTCCGCTTATCTCGTTGACTCGCAATGATGTTAGATACCATTTTAAAAGATTTGACAAAAAAAATCAATCGCAGTAAAATCAAGCCATGAAACGTGAAATCCAGATCCACCCTTTAGAGCCTATATTCGATGAAAATTCCCGTATTCTAATTCTGGGAACCTTCCCTTCGGTAAAATCCAGGGAAACAAAGTTCTATTACGGTCACCCTCGAAACCGTTTTTGGAAGGTGATCTCTACTTTGGTTGGAGAACCTATTCCCACTACTATTGAAGAAAAAACAACACTGTTATTAAGGCATGGAATCGCCCTTTGGGATGTACTGTCATCTTGTGAAATTAAAGGATCTTCCGACAGCTCCATCAGTAATCCAAAGCCAAACGACATTGGGGCGATCATTCAGAAAACGCAGCTGCGCCAGATATTTACCAATGGTAAAAAAGCTCAACAGCTTTACGAAAAATTCATTGCGCCTCAGATCAACATGGAAGCTCATTGTCTTCCCTCTACCAGTCCTGCCAACGGGCGTTTTCACTTGGAAGAACTTTTGTCAGCTTGGAAAGTCATTGCGACGTATCTGGTGGAAACAAAGCGAGTTGTATGAAATATGGGAAAAGCCGAAATCAAACAGGGCTTCCAGTGATAACGATAACGGCAAATCTACATTAATATCACTAACATATAAAAATCGTCCACAGCATCACGTGGACGATTTTTTAGCATTACAGTTTTATAATGACCCAATACTCATTTAGCGTTTGAAAAACCGTTTGATCGCAAAAAGATTGCAATCCATATTAAGAGCTGCAATGGCGTCGGTTAAAGGTATTTCTTTGGGACAGACCCGCACACAATTTTGGGCGTTACCGCATTCCTGAATTCCACCGTGCCCGATCAGGGCAGCCAACCGTTCTTCTCTTTGCATTCTCCCCAAAGGATGGGCATTGAACAATCGCACCTGGGCGATGGCATTAGGACCAATAAATCCCGACTTCTCATTAAAATTAGGGCAGGCCTCCGCGCAACAACCACAAGTCATGCAGCGTGAAATATCATAGGCCCAGCGGCGGACATTTTCATCGTACCGAGGACCGCGTCCCAAAGGAAATGTACCGTCAATAGGAATCCATGCGCGTACTCGCCGAAGATTATCAAAGAGGATTTGACGGTCTACCATCAAATCGCGAATCACAGGAAACTTTGTTAGGGGTTCCAAAGTGATAGGCTGGTCGCCTTTTTCTTCCAAAATACGGTCAATCAACGCAGAACAGGATTGCCGGGGTTTTCCGTTGATAATCATAGCACAAGCACCGCAGACTTCTTCAAAACAATTGCATTCCCAAACCACAGGGTTAACCGTTTTTCCTTCCGCATTCACCGGGTTCCTTTGAATCTCCATTAAAGAGGAAACCACGTTCATATTGGGACGATAAGGGATTTTAAAGTCCTCCCAGTAATGTTGGCCTTCAGGGCTGTCCTGTCGTTTGATATGCAGTGTAAAAAACTCTTGCACAGAAAACACCTCCTTATTTCCCATAAGTCCTGGCCACAGGCTGAATATGGGAAATATCTACATCTTCCCATTCAAAACGAGGCCCTTCTTTGGTCCAAAATGCCTTGGTGGTCTTTAAGAAATCAGTGTCATTGCGGTCGGGAAATTCCGGCTTATAGTGAGAACCGCGGCTTTCATTACGGTTCAAAGCACCAATGGTAATAACCCGCGCCAGCTCCATCATATTCTTCAACTGCTTGGTAAACATGACAGCCTGGTTGGAGTAAAAGCCGTTGTCAATCATATTGATGTGGCTCCAACGTTCCATAAAGTTTTGCAATTCAACATCGGTAGCGGCAAGGTCTTTATTGTTCCGAACCACGGTAACATTTTTTGTCATTAATTCTCCCATCTCACGATGAAGTATGTAAGGGTTTTCCGTACCGTGCATGGAACGGATAAAAGAATCATACTCTTCTTCCTTTTTCCTATAAGATTCAAATAAGGAAGATCTCGTTTCCTCGGCTGAATGATCCAATCCCGACACGTAAGCCGCTGCGGCAGGACCGGCCACCGTACCGCTGTACAAAGCGGAAAGCAAGGAGTTTGCACCAAGGCGATTGGCCCCGTGGTACATATAATCGCATTCCCCGGCAGCAAAAAGCCCGGGGATGCAAGTCATGTGGTTCCAATCCACATGAACGCCGCCCATGAAATAATGAACACCGGGGAAAATCTTCATCGGAACTTTTCGTGGATCATCGCCATGGAATTTTTCATAAATTTCTACAATACCACCAAGACGTTCATCAATATATTTGGCGGGAAGATGGCTCAGATCGAGATAAACTTGGTTTTTGCCGTCGATCCCCAACCCCATTTCCACACAGACCTTATAAATAGCTCGAGCAGCGATATCCCGGGGAACAAGATTGCCATACGCGGGATACATTTCTTCCAAAAAATACCATGGTTTTCCGTCTTTATATGTCCAAATACGTCCTCCGTCGCCTCGGGCTGACTCAGACATCAATCGCGTCTTGTCATCCCCCAACATGGCTGTGGGATGAATCTGCACAAATTCTCCATTGGCATAGGCGGCACCTTGCTGGTAAACGATGGAAGCGGCGCTACCTGTATTGATGATGGAATTCGTACTTTTTCCAAAAATCATCCCTGCGCCTCCGGTGGCAATAATGACCGCATCCCCACGGAATTCACGAATTTTCATAGTAGCGAGATCTTGGGCAATACAGCCACGGCACACGCCTTGTTCATCAATGACTGCGGAAAGAAATTCCCAGCCCTCATATTTTTTTACAATTCCCGTATCTTCATAACGACGCACCTGTTCATCACAGGCATAGAGCAATTGCTGGCCGGTAGTCGCCCCGGCAAAAACTGTTCTTCTTTTTTTAGTACCGCCGAAACGACGCAGGTCCAGAAGCCCCTCTTTGGTACGACTGAAAGTAGCTCCCATGCGATCCATAGTATAAATCAGCTCTGGCGCAGCTTCTATCATGCCTTTCACGGGCGTCTGATTGGCCAAAAAATCGCCGCCATAGATCGTATCGTAAAAATGCTCGTCTGTGGAGTCTCCCTCCCCTTTTGTGTCCAGGGCAGCGTTAATCCCCCCCTGAGCACAAACGGAATGGGAACGTTTCACAGGTACCAACGATATTAAATCCACGGCAATGCCGCGTTCCACGATTTTGATCGTACTCATCAAACCAGCGAGACCGCCGCCTACTACGATGATTTTTTCTTTCGACATTTATCTCGCCTCCTTTAGAATATAATGCGATAATTGGCAATGGCGACAAGAATAATAATCGATAAGATACTGAGGAAAACAAAAATCGCCATCGTGATATAGGTAAAAATCTTTTGCACCCTGGGCCCTTGTATGATTCCCCAAGTGATCAACAAAGTAAAAAGGCCATTGCTAAAATGGAAAATCGCGGCAACTACACAAACACAATAAAGGAAAAGGCCCAAAGGATTTTGCAGAACATAGACAAAGCTCACCAAAGTATCGCTGACACCGTCAGTAAAAATACGGAGAGTCAGCACATGGAATATCACGAATATCGTAGTAATGATTGCCGTGATCCGCTGTAAATAAAACATCCAATTCCGTGCATAAGTATAGCGCAGCACATTATTTTTGGCCATATAGACGATGTAGATACCATAAGCCGCATGAAAAATAATGGGAATCGCAATCAGCAACAATTCCGCTATAATGATAAAGGGGATTCCCCTCATTCCGGCGATGGTAACATTGGCATAAAAATTCGGTCCAGCCAAAGCAGTGCTGTTTAACAACAGATGCACACAGAGAAAAATTCCCACCGGTATCAGGCCCACCAAAGAGTGGAGCCGTCGAATAAAAAAGTTACTTCTTTTTTTCACTCTGAATCCTCCAAACATCAACCAAACAAACTTTAGCTTTTTACTTCCTCATCAAGATAGTGAAGGAACAAACCGCTTCTCAATTTCGGTTCAAACCATGTGCTTTTTGGCGGCATAATCTTGCCGCTGTCCGAAATATTCATGAGATCGGAAATCTCTACAGGGTACAGAGCAAACCCGATACTGTCTTCTTCGCGACAGCGCCGGACAATTTCTTCATTCCCACGAATACCGCCGATAAAATCAATGCGTTTGTCCGTACGCACATCTTTGATACCAAAAATCGGCTCCATAACCGTAGTCTGCAAAATTGCCGCATCTAGATTTTTGGCGGGATCATCATGTCCATAAAGCTCCTCATGGGCCGTGAGCTTGTACCAAGTATCGCCAAGATAAAGACCGAACTCATGCTTCTGAGTAGGATAGAATAACCCCTCTGCCTTTTCAGCAGCGAAATTCTTTTCAATCTCCGCCAGAATTGTTTCATAGGACTTTTCCGCAGGCTTATGAACCACGCGATTGTATGCCATAATCGACAAATCACTATCAGGAAAAATTGCTGCCATAAAATAATTATAGGGAGCATCTCCTTCCTGATCGGGATATTGCTCTCTGCGCAATTTTCCCACAGCAGCTGCAGATGCAGTACGATGATGGCCGTCGGCAATATAAATTTTATCCAACTTCTCAAAAGCGGAAGCCAAAGAATCTAAGATTTTATCATCATCCACAACCCAAAGTTTATGGCCGACTTGGTCTTCACTGATAAAATTATAAACCGGTTCATGGTTTTTGAGCCACCGGGAAATAATGGAATCGATCTCATCGGTATGACGATACGTAAGGAACACCGGTTCCGTATGGCAGTTACATACGTCAAAATGGCGAATGCGATCCTGCTCTTTTTCTTTGCGGGTCAATTCATGTTTCATTACTGCACCGTTTTCATAGTCTTCCACTGCCACGGCGGCTACGAGACCGGTCTGCACAGCATCGCCCATAGTTTCCTGATAAAGATAATAAACAGGTTTTTCCTCCATGAACAAGATACCCTTTTGGATAAAATCCAAAAGATTTTCCTTTGCTTTTTCATAAACACAATCATCATAATCACCGACGTTGTTGGGAAAATCAATCTCCGCACGGGAAATATGGAGAAAGGAAACAGGGTTTCCCTCCGCCATAACTTTTGCTTCTTCCCGATTCATTACATCATAGGGTAACGCCGATACTTCAGCGGCCAATTCCGCTTTGGGGCGAATTCCATGAAAAGGTTTCACTCTTACCATATTTGTTTCTCCGTAGTTTTATTTCATTTGAATAATTAACTCGCCGGCTTTGACTGTATCACCGACATTTACATAGATTTTATCAACTGTACCGCTAACTTTTGCGGTAATATTAGTTTCCATTTTCATCGCTTCAATAATCGCCAAAGTTTGATTTTCTTCCACTTCATCGCCTTCGGCGACTAAAATTTTAGAAACGGCACCAGGCAAACTGGAAGCGATTTCCGACATATCATCGGGATCGGCCATTCTGACCTCTTTGACAGAACTGATTGCTGTATTATCTACAACAGTAACTTCACGGCGGGCACCATTGAGTTCAAAAATCACATTGCGGGTACCGTCATCATTGGGTTCTCCCAACCCAATATATTTAATAATAAGAGTTTTTCCGGGTTCAATGGTAACTTCCGTAGTTTCATTCTGTAAAAGACCGTCAAAGAATACGTGACTGTCCAAATGGCTGATATCGCTGTATTCCATGCGATGCTTAAGGAAGTCTTCTGTTACTTTGGGATACATATACCAACTCAAAACGGAGCGGTGCACAACTCGTTCAGGAATATGGTCAATGATATGTTTTTCCGCCATACTCAAAGATTCCATTTTTTCATGAATCTCATCAAAACTTACCATGGGAAGCAATTCACCAGGACGGCATGTAATGGGCTCTTCTCCCTTCAGCACTACTTTCTGCAGGTCTTCCGGGAAACCGCCTTCCGGCTGTCCCATCATTCCTTTGAAATAACTGACTACGGAATCAGGGAAATTCAGCGTCTTTCCCTTTTCCACAATATTATCTTTGGTCAAATCATTTTGTACCATAAAGATCGCCAAATCTCCTACCATTTTTGAGGAGGGAGTCACCTTTACGATATCGCCCAAAATCTCATTGACTTCTTTATATTTTTCTTTTACTTCGGTGAATCGGTGTCCAAGTCCCAGGCTTTCTACTTGGGGTTTTAAATTAGTATATTGTCCACCGGGAATTTCATAGCGGTAAATATCCGTTGCAGGATGGACGATCCCCGCTTCGAAACTGTGATAATAAGGACGAATATCATCCCAATAATCAGTAAGCTTTTGCAATTCCATCAGATCTAAACCAGTTTCCCGTTCCTGCCCTTCCAAGGCAGCTACTACGGAGTTCATAGAAGGCTGACTGGTCAAAGAAGAAAGACTGCTGATGGCAGTATCAATCACGTCAACGCCGGCTTCTGTTGCCATAAGCAGCGTTGCTACCTGATTGCCGCTGGTATCATGGGTATGGAGATGAACGGGAATCGAGAGTTCATCTTTTAGCGCTTCCACCAATACCTTAGCAGCATAAGGCTTCAGCAAGCCGGACATATCCTTAATAGCCAAAATCTGAATTCCCCGTTTTTCCAGTTCTTTCGCGAGATTAACGTAATATTTTAAGGTGTATTTATCGCGCTTCGGATCTAAAATATCCCCTGTATAACAAATGGTACCTTCTGCAATCTTGCCACATTTCAAGACTTCGTCAATGGCCAACTCCATACCGGGAAGCCAGTTTAATGAGTCAAAAATACGGAACACGTCAATGCCAGAAGCCGCACTCTCACGAATAAAGGCCCGGACCAATTCATCGGGATAATTGGTATAACCTACGGCATTAGAGCCACGAAGCAGCATTTGGAATAAAATATTGGGAATTTCTGCTCTTAATTCATCCAAACGAGTCCAAGGAGATTCATGGAGGAAACGGTAAGCAACGTCAAATGTGGCGCCACCCCACATTTCCATCGAAAACACGTCCTTCAAAATATGGGACGTTGCTTTAGAAATGCGTTTCATATCCACCGTCCTCATCCGGGTTGCCAGCAAGGACTGATGGGCATCGCGGAATGTGGTATCGGTCATAAGAACTTTTTTCTGATCCAACACCCATTTTTTTACGGCATCAGGTCCCTCTTGATCCAAGAGGTATTTCAATCCTTCTTTAGGGGATTCTTCAGGATACTTAGGCACTCGAGGAGTTATCACGACATTGGGTTTTTCACAGTTTTCATTAACTGCTTTGTCTCCTAAGAATTTTAACACTTTTGTAGCCCGATCCCGAGACGGCTCTACTTCAAAAAGTTCCGGAGTATCTTCAATGAAGCCTGTATAGGTGCGACCACTTTGGAAGACTTCATTCTTCAAAATATTCGTCAAAAACGCACTATTTGTTTTTACACCCCGAATGCGGATTTCCGCGATGGCGCGAAGGGATTTCTGGATAGCTCCTTTAAACGTACGATCCTGAGTAGTAATTTTGACCAACAAACTGTCATAGTATGGGGAAATCTCCGCCCCTGTATAAGCATTACCCGCATCAAGCCGTACACCAAAGCCGCCGCCACTGCGATACGTGGTCAATTTACCGTAGTCCGGTGCAAAATTATTCCACGGATCTTCCGTAGTAACACGACACTGGATCGAATAACCACGCATTGTTACATCATCTTGGGACTTGATATTGATTTCAGGAGAATCAAGGGCATACCCCTCGGCAATCATCAACTGACATTGGACGATATCAATCCCGGTAATCATTTCCGTAACGGTATGTTCCACCTGAATCCGTGGATTCATTTCGATAAAATAGTGGTTTCCATCTCTATCGACGAGAAATTCCACAGTTCCCGCGTTTACGTAGTTTACTTCTTTGGCGATTTTGATCGCATCGTCATAAAGCTCCTGACGTTTTTCCTCACTGAGAGAAAATGCCGGGGCATATTCCACAACTTTTTGATAGCGACGTTGCACGGAACAGTCACGTTCAAATAAATGAACAACATTACCATAGTTATCCGCCAAAATCTGTACTTCGATATGTTTGGGATTGACAAGATATTTTTCCATGAAAATATCATCACAGCCAAAAGCTTTGTGAGCTTCACTTTTGACCATTTCAAAGGCAGCTTCAATTTCGTCTTCATGCTCGATGAGCCGCATTCCGCGACCACCGCCGCCGGCCGCTGCCTTGAACATCACGGGCAGACCGTATTCACGGGCCAGTTGCTTTGCTTCTTCCACAGAGGAGATTGGCTTTTCGCTGCCGGGAATCGTCGGCACATTACACCGCTTAGCCAATTCTTTCGCCTTAATTTTATCCCCCATTTGGCTTAAAACATGGGACGGAGGACCTACGAACTGGATGCCGGCTTCCTCACAAGCCCGCGCGAAGTTTGCATTTTCTGAAAGAAAACCATAACCGGGATGAATTGCGTCGATCTTTTCTTTCTTGGCCAAATCAATAATAAGGTCAATATCAAGATACGCTGCCAAAGGGCTGCGGTTCTCCCCCAGCAGATAAGCTTCGTCCGCTTTCATTCTAAAAAGATTGAATTTATCTTCTTTGGAATAAACCCCCACCGTTTTAATGGATAAATCACTGGCTGCCCGAAAAATACGTATGGCGATTTCTCCACGGTTAGCCACTAATAGACGATCAATTTTTTTGATCATAAGCATTCCCTCCTTATAAAGTAAGATTTAAAAGTTTTGCTGCATTTTTATAAAAGATTTTCTCTTTTTCTTCCTGGGTTAAATCAAAACTACGCACCAATTCTTGTACTTCAAGTCCGTTTGACCATGGGCAATCCGTAGCATACAAAAATCGGTCGACACCGTGGGCTTTGATCATCGATTCCATTTGTTTTTTCCCCATCCCCGTATGGGCCATGGAAATATCAAAAAATACATCCTTACCCACCAGATATTCCATTGCTTCTGCCGAATCGGTGAGATTTCCCATATGGGCCAAAATAATTTTTATTCCCTGAAAATCTTCTACGACCTTAGCAGCTTTCTTTGGATAAGAACGGTAGGAACTTTCATAAGCAGGATCGTAACCTGCATGGAAAAGCATAATCATGCCATTCTTTCCTAATTCTTCGTAAATAGGATAAACAGCGGGATCGTCCATATCAAATTCTTGATATTCCGGATGGAATTTTACCCCTTTGATCCCGGCATCGGCCAAACGCCTGATTTCTTCCTTAAAATTCGTATATTGCGGGTGAATGGAACCAAAAGGAATGGCCGGAGCCTCATTATGTTCCAATAAAAAGTCGTTGACTTTGGGAACAGATTCCGGCGTAGTGGCAATGTTCAGCAAGACAAAATAATCGGTTCCCCATTCTTTTTGTTTGGCAAGCGTATCCGCGAAAGTACCGTTCGTCATAGGATCGGCCTGATGACTTACGGTGGAGCAGGCAATAGACAACTTGCGAATGGCTTTTTCCGCTAAGAAATCAGGAAATGCGTGCACATGAGTATCAATAAGTTTCATACGACAAAACCTCATTTCTATTTCTGTGTATTTGAATATTATATCATATTTATTAGATAAATGAAATAACTTTCAGAAAATTTCGTAAATCAATTCTAAGATAATTATTTTCTATATAATTTTGATAATTTGGGGATTCATTGGTATTGTCAGATCAATCATGTTGGTTGAATTGTATTGTATGGCATCGACACACGTAATTGCATGATCCAATATCTTTATCTTCTAATTTTTATTAATGTTAAGATAAAATAAAATTCTTGTTAAAATTGTCGCAAAAATTTGTGTAAAATATATTGCTTTATTGAAATAATTTATATATAATATATTCAAATTGGTAATGCTTGACAAATGGATATAATAGTTTGTTCATCCTTACCATAACGATAGATAGTTAAGGAGGTGAAAAGCACAAAGAAAAAACAAAGTCAGGCATAGAATGAACAAATTAAAGGAGGGAATTATTACATGAAAAAAACAAGCATCATCCTGGCACTGGTCTTTGTATTCGTATTGAGCTTCTCTTTCGGTATTTTGGCCGAAGACATCACCGCCCCGGAAGGCGATCCCAACCAATACGTTGTTAAAGAAGCCATTGCCACCGGCATCGATAGTGATAACCTTTATATCGGTACGGTAGGAAACTGGAATGCCGCAAACGAAGGGAGCAAAACCTATTTCGAAAATGGGGAAGCTCTGAATGCCAACGACATTATTATCTCCAATAACAAAGTCGGTATCGTTCTCGCTGTCGGTACAAGAAATCCCTGGGGTTATCCCGCAGGTTCTATCCTCGACGCCGGTTACATCAAAGATGGCACACCCGCTAGGGACACCGTTTGGGCCATTGAGTTTTTGAGCAACAGATGGGATTCCTGGGCGCCGGACAACTGCGGAACCGTCACTTTCGATCTCGTAAAATACGATTTTAACGCCTGCAAAGAAGGTTCCGGCCTGGATGCCGTAAAAGTGACGCGGGACTACACCATTGGCGGAGCAGACTTTGATGTCGTAACTTATTACGGCGCCGCACCTGATGTTGATTATATTTACGTATATAACCAAATGACCAATAACGGCGAAGGAAGCGTGGAATTGGCAAACAGCTTTGCTATTACCAATAAAGGTGATGACGGCGGTTTCATGAAAGACCTTGACGCTATCAACTGTACCGGTTCCTACGGTAACAAAGAAGGTCAAGAATACAGCACTTTTATCGCTTTGGGTGATGCCTCTCAGTTTGACCGGTACAAAGGTTCTCTCGGTTACAGAGAATTGGTTGCCGATCATGAATATGCGGCAGGCGAAACAGTGCTCATGCAAAACTATGTCGTAATCAACGACAATGCTTCGACAGAAGCTATCAATGAATTCATGGCGGATATCAACAAAGTTGAAAAACAAACCGCCGTCACCGGTACTGTGAAAGACGCTGAGGGAAAAGCCGTCGCCAATCCCGTTGTCGTGATTGAAAAAGAAGGAAAAATCTACGGATGGTACATTGGTGACCAAGATGGTAATTTCAGTTTTAACTTGCCTCAAGACGGCACCTACACCGCTTATGTAGAGCGTGACGGTTACGCAAAAGGCGCAACCCAGGAAATCGCCACTACAGCAGATACCGCTACTGTGAACTTAGTGTCCGGTGATGCCAAAGTTAATGTAAAATTCAATTTAAAAGACCAGAATGGCGAAGCTGTTTATGGGAAAGTTGAATTGTTTGACGCCGATGGCAACAGCGTTTATCCCGTAGTGCGTTTTTGCGGTGAAGCAATCTATCAAGCAAATCAAGAGGGCGTAGTTGAAGCTCAAATCGCCCCCGGTGATTATAAAGCCGTAGTTTACGGCGAGGGATTCTGGTTCTATTCCAATGCGGTAGAAGTCAAGGCGAACACCGCTGATGGCGATCAGAATGTAACCATCAATATGGAATACAGTGCACCCGAAGGTTGGCTCTCTGCTGACCTCCACCACCATGGCAATAAAAACGATGCCTTTGCTGATCCGGAAGACGTTATTCCGTCCATGGTTGCAGCCGGTCTTGACGTGGCCTTCATCTCGGACCATGATTTCACCACAAACAATGCCAAAGCTTATTCCCTGGCAGAACAATATGGTTTGACGGGCTTTGTTCCTTCGGAAGAAATCTCTTGCTCCTGGGCACACTTCAATGTAATTCCTTTGAATGATGATTCCTATAACTATTTCAAAGACGAAGAACAGGAAAACCATGTGATGGATCAATTCAGCCAGTTGCCTGAGTTTGTACAAGAAACCCATGACGCCGGCGCCGCTATCACCGCAAACCATCCCTGGTATTCTTATGGGCTCTTCTATGCTTATAGCGTAGACGCCATCCCCGGCGGCTATACCGACGATTATGATAATATCGAAATCAATTCGTCCAGCAGCAACGAAGAAAACCTGGAAACGATTTTGAGCACTTTGGATCTTTGGACGTCTTATATTGACGGCACTTCAATTTATAATGACGTCAACGGAGATCCCGTTGTCACAGAAAAGGCCCATTATCTTATCGGCGGTTCCGATACCCATGACGTGCTCTATCCGGGCTTTGCCGATGAAAACTACAAAAACACCAAGAGAAGTTCCACCGACTATGTTTCCGGTAAAATTCGCACCTATGCTTATGTTGGTGAAACAACCGACAGCATTATGGAAAACGGTTTGGCTTACGGGGAAGCAGTTGTTAGCGGTCACTCCTACACCACCTACGGCCCCTTGCTCGATATGGATAAACTGCCCGGGGATGGGGAATACACTACCAGCGACACTTTCTATTTGAACATGGAAATCAAATCTTTGGACAATATCAAAGATATCCTTGTTTTAACGAAAGACGCTGATACAACTTATGATGGTTTGGGAACCAGCGCATATAGTGAAGGCAAGATCAAATACGATGCAGAAGCTTCCCGTCTCAATGTCAATGCCAAAGAAATTGAATTTGAAGCAAAAGTTCCTGTAGAAGCCGGTGAAAAGACTTGGATTGCTTTCCTTGTCGTTGATGTAAACGGCAGCTATGCCATTACCAATCCTTATTGGGTTGTTGGCGAAGGCTCCGGCGCCAACTTTGACGATATCAATGCTGACGCTTGGTATGCCCCTTATGTGAAAGCACTTGTGGAAGAAGAAGTCATTACCGGTTATCCTGACAACACATTCCGTCCGGAAAACAACGTAACTCGTGCTGAATTCGCAAAAATGGTTTACAAATATGCTCCTAAAGCAGAAGAAACCAAAGATGTCGAATTTAAAGATGTTACAAATGACAAATGGTACTATGAATCTGTCATGTATATGGCTGAAAACGGCTATATCAACGGTTATCCCGATGGGACCTTTAAGCCCGATACGAACATCAGCCGCGCAGAAATTTGCACCATTCTTTCCAACATTTATGGCGATCTGACCGCGACGACCGAAGCGTCTTTCAGTGATGTACAGGAAAATCAGTGGTTCTATGATGCTGTGATGAATCTTGCCAATGCGGGTTATGTCAACGGTATGGGCGATGGTATCTTTGCTCCTGACAGCCTGGCGACTCGGGCTCAAGCTGCTAAGTTCATCTATGTTGCAGTGAATGACGGCAAAATTCTTCTGAATGAGGTAGAATAAAACGTTGATTGTTTTTTCAAAATCAATAAATCACCTCAATTATAAATCATTTCGCTGATTTAACGATGCAGGGTATATCTTTTGATATACCCTGCATTATTTTACCTAAACAGCCGGATGGGATTACCATCCGGCTGTTTTCCATTTTGCATTTTACTTTTCTTTTCGTTTATTCCTTTAGAAAACAATTATGACAACGCAAAGGTTAAAAGAATGCCAAGAAAGATGCCGAGGTCACTCCATTTTCCCTGCTCCCTCAGTAACTCTGCAAAAGAAATATAAATCATGGCACCTGCCGCAAATCCCATGGCAATACCAAGAGCTCCAATAGAAATACTTGCCAATTTCCAACCAATGATTGCGCCAATAGGAGTTACAAGACCGGCCATAGCTGTCAAAATCACAATGGAAGCTAAGGACAAGCCTCCTTTT
>NBJMC04201__coassemble_546_pt1 | contig 28322 bp, 26 predicted proteins | sample NBJMC04201__metabat2_high_PE_023 | metagenome-assembled genome bin NBJMC04201
AGAACTCATCATCTTTACCTTGATGAGTTCTTTCTTATTTTGGCAATCATGACGGGAAGCTTTTAACCCACATGGAGGATTGTGCGTCTGCTCTTATTTCTTTAACTTTTCACTGATTTCTGCAGCGCTATTTTGCTGATCCCGATTGCTTCCATCATTCTTTCATTACACTCGAGATTATTTCTCTTCTTTTCTCTATATGACTTGGTAACACTGGAGACAGAAATTTTGAGACTGTCGGAAAAATTTTTGCTTATGGCACAATGATGGCAAACGCACAGAGTTCACATTGTGCGCTAAAAATAAATATTGACAAATTAGTCAGAAGGTATTGTGAAAAATTTTATTTTATAGTATATTAGTATTGTAGATAAATCCTATATACTGTAAAATAGAAAGGGGGTACACTGCAGTCTCGAAAGTAATTGCTGGGATGGACTTTGTAAGGAATGATGACGTTGCTTAAGAATTGAAAACGATCTTGGAGGTAAATTATGAAAATCAGAAAGATAATCATATTTTGTCTGATTGCTATACTTTGTATGGGGCTATCGACAAATATATTTGCCAATGAAGAAGTCCTAAAACCGGTAGAGCCGCCGTCCGAAGAGGTGATGGAAAGAGCGACTGTAAAAGTTTATGACGAATATGATATGTATAATAGTTTACAGCAGCAATCTCCTGCTGCTTTGCAGGCAAAAGGATACACGCAGCAGGACATACAGAGTATTAAAAGCACCACTTATGAATCTCTTTTGCGGGAGAGGGGGAAGTTGTCTACTGATGAGTTGAAAAATTACGGTTATAGCGATGCGCAAATCGCTATTTTGAAAAATCCTAATTCCACGGATGCTGAATTGCGGAGTGCATCCAGTAAAATTACGGTAACAACGGTGGTAGAGAAGTTAGAGCATCTGAAAGACAATTACACTTACTCTACTGTATATCTTGAATGGATGTGGAAAACGATCCCTACGTCCAGATATACGGATTCTGCTGCCATCGCATGGACCGGAGAGATGGCATTTATGCCCTACAGTGAAAACAACAAATCTCGTTATACTTTATGGAAAAGAAATATTGCAACCAAAGCGGAAGCGATGAAAACTACGCCGTTAACCTCGAATCATTATGTTCAATTAGGGCGTGCTGTGCAAATACCGGAATTCCATTTATCGGAGCGCGCCAGCGGTGCAACTTCTCCCGTGGGACCCTCCGGTTCATACAATGTTACATTTAAAGGGGCCGCAAGAATCGCTTTGAAATATTATGGTGCTTTGAGTTTTATGCAAGCCCAGGGGGCCTACGCCCATTATAGTATTGGCGTCAGCGGTATTTCCATAAGTTTGTCATGGCCGCCGTCAATATCCATCAATTTTTCCAAGTCCCCTTATGCTGTTTACAGGGCCAACGACAGTTGCACGGTAACTGAGCGTTGAACAACCGTGAGGAGATGAGTCTCTATGAAAAAAGTGTTTCTTTTGGTGCTCCTTTGTTTCTTTTGCCTTTTGTTCTTCGCCGGCTGCAGGGATGACATGGCGGTAGAAGAAACTATCATTTATCTTGATTCCTCTGGAAACTGTGATTTTGGCTCCTGGGCTTCCTCGGAAGAAAACTATTTGTTGCTGAACGACAGCAAAGGTTGGGCGACCCTCTATATGATGTCCGATGAATCGCTGGAAAAATGGGTTGAAACCAATGGTTTGCAAGGCGCCGCATCGCCGAAGGCATTGAGGGAAAACTGGCGAGCGGCTTTAGTGGCCTATGCCCAATTGCCTGATATCATGTTGAAGACGATTTATGACGCCGACGATGAAGGAATCGCGAAGTTCCGTGCCTATGCTGAGGATTATCTCAGCGAAGATCTGGCCAGGGAAGCGGCAAGAGCATCCTCGGACGATGCTCCCATTTACCTCGACGAAGACAGCAATTTCGATGTCGGTACCTGGAGCGATATGGGGAACGCCATCTTTTTGCAGGCCATTCAGGAGTATGGCGCCAGCGATGAGGAGATCCTGGAAAATCATGCCGGTACGGAAATGGAACGCTTTGACGGCACACGGTATGTCGATACGGCAGATGCGTTGCGCCTTGCCGACGCCAAAGTAATCATTGACTACGCATCAAAATCCGATTCTGCTTTAAAAGCTATGTATGGCGCCGATGACAACGCCATTGAAAAATTCCGCGCTTATTACAGCGACTTCTTCTGTAAACGCACGGATATTTTTGAGAGAATCGATCCTGACAATTTGGAAATGATAACGACTGAATGAACGTTTATGAGGTTTGTTAAAGGGCTCTTTGGAGTCCTTTGACTATTTATTTTGGGAAATAAATGGAAATGCTGAAGAAAAAATCGGGTCGCCGTAGACCCTTGAGGAACGTATGGGGAAAGAGTGGGCAACTTGTATACAAAAATTTTTTGGAAAACTTGAAATTCGTTATGGGATTCTTTCTTTTTTCTTGGGAGTATTGTATTTCTCTGAAAATGCATGTATAATAACAACAATAGAATCTCGGTAAGACGGAATCGGGTGGAATTCCCGAACGGTCCGGCCACTGTGACGCGGTGAAGCCTACGATCAGGAGCGACGCTGCGGAGTCAGATACGTCTTTTGCATGAAACCCTCCTGGATTGGGGCGCAAAGTATCGTTATGCAGACAAGTGTCGTATCATCCATGGATGGTACGGCTTTTTCTTTTGCCTTTCACGACGGGATTCTCAGACTGACCGGGAGCATTTCCGGCAAAATTTATGAGAGGAGCGATATCATGAAACAATTGAAACGCGTATTTGCCGCAGTGATTGCTTGTACCATTTGTCTCTGCGGCGCCCAAGGGTTGATGGCTGCCGACCTGAAGCCCGTGAACGACCTGTCAACTGATTACCGCAATGCCATTGAAAACACCTTTACCTGGGCTAAACAAGGGGAAAGCTATGTATTCAGCGACGCGTATTTCCTCGGGGAAGTAGATCCCAACACCGGGGAACGGGTTAACGGTGTCGGTCAATCCATTGGCGGGGACTGGCTGGCCTTATCCGTAGGGCGTTATGGTCTGGATGACCGCGGTGATCTCTATTTGAAGGCACTGGATGAAAAAGTAACGTCTCTCTATCGAGAGCAAGGCTATTTGGATCGGATCAAAACCACGGAATGGCATCGCATTGGCCTTGCAGTTGCTGCTTTGGGTGGTGATCCTACTGCTTTTGGTACGGATGAAAACGGTGATCTCATCAATTTGGTGGCTGACGGTGTTTATCATCCCGTAACCCCCTCGGGGAATCTGTGGGCTCAAGGGATCAACGGTGCCATCTGGGGATTGATCCTTTTGGATGCAAGAGATTACGAGGTCCCAGAAGGGGCATCCTATGACCGCGATGCTATCATTGCTTACATTTTGGGACGTGAAATTGACGGCGGCGGCTTTGCCTTAAGCGCCACAGAAACAAAACCTGATGTGGACATTACCGGCATGGCGTTGCAGGCTTTGGCCCCTTATTATGATTCCAACGAAAACGTGAAGGCTGCGGTGGATCGCGCCCTTGCATGGCTTTCCGGCGTGCAGAAGGACGATGGAACCTTTGATAGTTGGGGGACCGTGAATGTGGAAAGTTGCGCTCAAGTGCTGGTGGCTCTGTGCGCTTTAGAGATCGACCCCTTGACGGATTCTCGTTTTATCAAAAATGACAACACCGTCTTAGACGGTATCATGCAGTTTTATAACAGTGAAGATGGCGGCTTCCGCCATGTCCTCACCACCGCCACCAATGCCATGGCCACGGAGCAAGGCTGTTACGCTTTGATCGCTTATGATCGTTATGTCCATGATCAAGGGCGACTTTATGATTTCTCTGATGTTGAAATTACCTATCGAAGCACCCCCAGCGTCAAAAAATTCAGCGATGTGCCTTCCAATGCCTGGTATGCTTCCTTCATTTATGACTTAGTAGGCCGCGGCGTCATCAACGGCATCACGGAAACGACTTTTGACCCTGAAGGCTTGATCACCCGCGCTCAGTTTGCCAAGATGGTGGCCTCTGCCTTTGCCACTGATGATGAATTGAGAGCTTATGAAGGGAAAAAGGTCTTTGACGACGTGGCTACAAACCATTGGGCCAATGCGTCCATTGCCTGGGCCAAAGATCAGGGCATAGTCAACGGGATTGACGCTTCGAATTTTGCTCCGGAAGCAAAGATTACCAGAGAGCAGCTGGTGACCATGTTAGGGCGTTATGCTGAAAGCCAGAATATTACGCTGGATAAGACTGTAGAAGCTAAAACATTTACCGACAGCAATAAGATTGGCGCCTTTGCCAAAGAGTATGTCACTGTCATGCAGCAGGCCGGAATCATTAGCGGTCGTGATACCGGTGAATTTGATCCTCAGGGCAATGCACGGCGCAGCGAAGCCGCAAAAATGTTCTCCATTTTTTTGGGAATGGTTGATTGATCGAGAGAATGCGAACCATGGTGTCAAAAAATTCCATGACGGAAAAAGAGTTTCTCCATCTTTTGGGAAACGTGTATGAAGAATACAAACGCTCTGGCGGCGTCGCGCCCGATCCTCAAGACCGAGAGCGGTTCCTCAAGGCCTGCCGGGAAGAGGAACACCGCCAAATCCGTAAAGAAGCCAAAAGAAAACTTCTCATTTTGGCCGGAATCTTTGGTTTTGTCGTAATTCTTATAGCTGCGTTGCTTATGCTAATACTGTAAAATAGAACTCCCCCTCGCCTTTTTGTTGCGGGGGATTCTTTCTTGAGAAGGAAATTCCGGAACAGCAGCGAAATTGTTTCCATCTGCAAAGGAGGAGGCTTGTTATGAAAATAATCATTTCTCCCGCAAAAAAGATGCGGGAGGATTGCGATTCCATTGCTCCTTAGGGGCAGCCTGAATTTCTGGAACGTACAAGTATTTTACTTGAATATCTGCGAGGTCTTTCTTATGAAGGTTTGAAAACACTATTGCAGTGTAATGACAGTATTGCGTCATTAAATTATGAGCGATTCCGAAACATGGATCTAATGCGTGGAGATACTCCGGCGATCCTGGCCTATGAGGGGATTCAGTATCAATATATGGCGCCAGAGGTCTTCAGTTGCTCTCAGTTTCACTATATACAAAAGCATCTGAGAATCTTATCGGGGTTTTACGGTGTATTGAAACCCTTTGACGGCATTGTTCCTTATCGTTTAGAAATGAACGCGAAATTGAAAATGGGTTTTTACCGAAACCTCTATGATTTCTGGGGAGATTCCTTGGCAAAATCATTGATAAATGACGATACTGTTTTGTTAAATTTGGCTTCTGCAGAATATTCCAAAGCTGTAGTGCCGTATTTGGATGAGCATATGCGCATCATAAATGTTGTCTTTGGTGAGTTGGACAGTGGCATCGTGCGGGAAAAGGGGGTTTATGTTAAAATGGCCCGTGGCGCCATGGTGCGCCATTTGGCAGAGCAGAATGCCGAAAATCTCGAAGCGGCAAGGAATTTCTCCTCATTGGGATTTTTTTACTGTGCTGTTCGTTCTAACAACAGGACGTTGGTGTTTTTAAAATAAAAAAGAGTGGAGGTATTTTGATGTTAGAAGAAGGAATGAAAGCTCCTGATTTCACTCTTCCTGACAAAGACGGCAACGCGGTGCGTTTGTCAGACTATCTGGGGAAAAAAGTGGTGCTCTATTGCTATCCGAAAGATAACACACCCGGCTGTTCCCGCCAAGCAGCCGCTTTTGCTCATTATTATTGGGAATTCTGTGATCAAGGGGTCATAATCATTGGATTAAGTAAGGACAGCGAGGCATCCCACCGAAAATTTGCGGAAAAATATGACCTTCCTTTTATGCTGTTGTCAGATTCGGAACATAAAACTTTGGAGGATTACGGTGTTTGGCAAAAGAAAAAAAGCGGAGGCAAAGTAGTACGCACCACATTTCTTATTGATGAAAAAGGGAATCTTGAGAAAATTTGGCGCAAAGTCAAGCCTGACCAAAATGCGGGAGAGATCTTGTCCTACTTGAAACAATGATTGGCGGAATTGTATTAACATTTCAACTTTTCGCCAGCTTGTTGCATTATTAGCGGTCATCTGTTACAATAAAGAAACAGCAAATGATGTTGAAAAAAATGTTTATTGGATAAAAAATTTCGACAATTTGTGCAAATTAGTTTAAAGTTTGGAATCAACCCCTATGATTCCGTTTAAGGCCATATTTCTGATACAGGCGTAAGTTTGCCTGTCCCTATGTCGAACAAGCGGTACTTTTCGACAACTGCCCTTTGCCATTGCAGAGGGCAATTTTTTTATCTTGACAAAAAACATAATAGGTAATATATTACATATATAAGACGATGAAAGGAAGTAAAAGGATGATTGTAGTATATCACAGCAATACGGGGTTCAGTCGAAAATATGCGCAATGGATCGGCGATGCCCTTCGGTGCGACGCAGTCGAAGATAAAAAGCTTACAACTGATCAATGGAACCACGCCGATAAAGTAATTTACGGCGGTGGGATGATGGCCGGAAAGATCCAAGGTTTTTCCAAAATCCGGCAGCGTCCCGAAGCGGCCAGAAAATTGATTGCCGTATTTGCCGTAGGGGCAACGCCCAAAGAAGCGTCTGCTTTGATTGAAAAAATCCCCCAGGATAATTTCACCTCGGAGGAACAGGATTCCATAGCCTTTTTTTATCTGGAGGGCGGTCTCAATTACGAAAAAATGGGATTTCTCCCTAGAAAAATGCTGAAAATGATGAGCCGTTCCCTGGAAAAGAAACATCAACGTACCGCTGAGGAAGAGGAAATGTTGCGCATCTTTGAATCCTCTCATGATCGCAGCAATGAAGGGGCCATTTTCCCCCTGGTAGAATATGTCAAATCGTTGGAAAGGAAATGATGTGTCACATGGATCGGGAACAGTTATTGGAGCGGCTTCCGGTGAAACGGCGGCTCTTCGGCGAAATGTTTCTTTTGGGAAATTTGCTCCAAACCGCCGGAGATTCTTTTTATGAGGAAATTACCTGTAAACAATTTTTTTTCCTGATCTGCTTATCCCTTTTCCGCGAGGATCCTCCCACCTTGAAGGAGCTGTCAGAGTTGATGGGGACTTCCCACCAAAATGTGAAACAAATCGCCTTAAAACTGGAGCGAAAGGGGTTCATTTCCATCCTGCGGGACAAAAACGATCATCGCAAACTCCGCTTGGCCCCCACGGAAAAATATCGGGAGATGAAAGTGAATTATTTTCAGCAGGAAAAAGGTTTTATGGAGCTGCTTTTTGGAGATGTCGGCCAGGAAGAAGCGGCCTCTGCTTACAGTACCATGGTAAAAATCGAAAAGAACCTACGCCGTTATGAGGAAGCTCGATCCTAAAACAATAAAGCCCGTCAGTTCGATGCTGACGAGCTTATTTTTTGTGTCAATAAAAATGTAGGGGATACGTGGGATATTCCATATTATATCCGTATTCTCGCAGTTCCGCAGCGGTCAAAAAACCAGATGGCGCATTCATGACCGTGGGAATTCGATTTACCGTTGCTGCCGCCGTATGTTCTACGGTGGCGGGATTACGTACGGAAAATTCGGTATCTGGTTCCCCTTTGATCTTCCATAAGCAGAGGTCTTCTTCGCCGTATGCGTAAATCTTGCCTACGCTTTTCATGGTGACGGTAGGTCCCATCATGGTTTCTGCTGTTACAATGGAGATCATGCCCACGGCATTGCCTTTGGGGACTGTAAGGCCGAGGACTTCAGAGCGTATCGGCTGCGGAGCCAAGTAAGGTTCGCATCGTTGGGTAAGGTTTTTGATGGGCCATCCCATCTTACGGCAGAGGGCTTCCACAGCATTCCATATGTAACTTGGCATCTGTTCCGTTTCCCGACCGACTGTGGCCCGGAACTCCTCCAACGAGAGTCCCACGCCGTGGGCTAGGGAAAGGGCTTTGCCGTATTCTTCAGCATTATAGCTGATGATGGCTTCCATGGCGTCGATATGGTGGACGCCTCCGGCCACGCAAGTCGCCATGTTCAGCCAGAATACATCCTGCATTCCCGTGGCCAACATGGTGCATTGATGCGCTTTGGCAATACGGTCCAAGTGACGATAAAGTTCCCCGGCGGTATTTTGGGGATAAAAGGCCTCTTCACAGGAGGTAATCACAGAGATCCCCCGCTTTAAGCATGATTCGGCGGGACCCGCGATTTCTGCCATGGTACCGTAAAGAGATAAGATCGCCACCTGAGGTTTTGTCTGTTCCAATACGGTTTCCGCGTCATCGCTGATGGAGACTCCCAAAGGCGCGATTCCAGCGAAAACTCCTACATCGGTACCGATGAGCGCGGGATTTTTGTCGATGGCGCCAACGATCTCGGCACCGCATTCTACCAGATAACGGACGATATATCGGGCCATGCGGCCACAGCCATATTGTACGACGCGAATGGGCGTTTCCTGCATCGACCCTCACCTCCTTACAAATTACCTTTCATTATATCATACTTTGTGAAAAAATGTAAATTTTTTTAAAATCGTACAATTTTTTTTGCCACTCCTGCGGCAATGCGGTAGATGGGACCTTCCAGTTTGCGGGAAACTTTTGCCAATTCCCGGGGGATGTCGATGGCTTGTGGGCAATGGCGTTTGCATTTGCCGCATTGGACGCACTGCCCGGCATTGGATCGTTTTTCCCGAAGGGTCGTCATCATAAAATATTCTTTGAGTCCTTTGAACCAACCATCGCTGAACCGTACGTTATAACTGCGGAAACAGTTGGGGATGTCCACGCCTTGGGGGCATGGTTGGCAATAGCCGCAGCCGGTACAATGGATTTTTTCTACAGCGTCGATCTCTTTTCTCACTGCTTGGAATAACGCCAGATCTTTTTTCGTCAGGGGTTTACGTTCTGAGGCTGCCTTGGCATTGTCCTCCACCTGGGCAATATCGTTCATTCCCGACAAAGCCAGAATCACTTCGGGATGATCCCAAATCCATTCAAGACCCCGTCTGGCGGGACTGCGGCTGCTGTCGTCCTTGTGGAAGAGCTCCTTTGCTTTGGAGGGAAGCCCCTCGGCCAGCCGGCCGCCGCGTAGCGGTTCCATGACCATAACAGGGATTCCTCTGGCAGCGGCGTAGCGGATCCCTTCGATCCCCGCCTGGCTGTGCTCGTCCATATAATTGAACTGTACCTGGCAGAAATCCCAGGGGTAAGCGTCGATCAGCGCTTGAAAGGCCTTGGTTCCGCCGTGGTAGGAAAAACCAATGGCGCGGATCTCGCCCCGGGCTTTCTTTTCCTCCAGCCATTCGTCAACGTTCAGGGATTTTAATCGTTCCCAGGCTTCCACGTTGGTGAGCATATGCATCAGGTAATAGTCTACATAATTCGTTTGCAAACGGGAAAGCTCTTCCTGAAAATAAGTTTCTGTGTCGCCGGGTTTTTTGATGAGGTAATGGGGCAATTTGGTTGCGATATAAACTTGCTCGCGATATCCTTTGGCCAGAAATTTTCCTAGAGTTGCTTCACTACCACGGTAAACATAAGCGGTGTCAAAATAATTGACTCCCAGAGCAATAGCGCGGGCCATTTCTTTTTCCGCCTTCGCCTGGTCGATGACGGCGCCTTTTTTAGTGTAGCGAAGGCAACCGTATCCCAAAATTGATAACTTGTCTCCATTTTTTGGATTGATTCGATATTCCATGGTTTCCACCTTTCTCACGTTCCATTGATATTATATCATATGGCACGAAGTGCGCAATCAAGTATTTTATGACTTCTCCCCACGAAGTGTGAAAAAAATATTTTGTGAGATGCCGAGCGAGGCGGAAAGGTATGGCCGATATTAACAGGAAGATTATTTGTAAACTAAATAAAATAATTTAGTTTACAAATAAGGGGAATTGTGATATACTGAGAATCAACGGAGGGATCAAATGTCTTTGAAGCAGAATGTAATTACGATTTTAGAGCAAAATCGCGGCCAAGCTGTCTCTGGTCAGGATTTGGCGGAGCGGTTGGGAGTATCCCGAGCGGCGGTTTGGAAGGCAGTGCAATTTTTGAAAGAAGAAGGGTGGGAGATCGAAGCTGCTACCAAAAAAGGGTACTGCTTGCGATCTTCCAGTGATATTCTTTCCGCCGAAGGTTTTTGCGCTGCTTTGGGGGAACACCTCGCCGACGTTACGGTACTGCCCAAGGTGGATTCCACCAATACTTTGGCAAAAAAAATGGCCGCCGATGGCAGCCCCCATGGTACTGTCGTTATGGCAGAGGAGCAAACGGCAGGCCGTGGCCGTATGGGGCGGCAATTTTATTCTCCGGCCAAAACGGGGCTGTATATGAGTGTCATCCTTCACCCCTATCTTCCCGTGGAGGAGAGTTTAAAGGTTACTGTTGCCGCGGCGGTGGCTGTCTGCCGCGCCATGGAACGGATGGGATGCCAATCGCCGAAAATTAAATGGGTCAATGATATTTTTTTCCATGGGAAAAAGGTCTGCGGAATCCTTACCGAGGCTATGGGGGATTTTGAAAGTGGCATTGCTGAAAGTATCGTGGTGGGTATCGGCATCAATGTGAAAACCGATGACTTCCCCGAAGAATTGCGCAATGTGGCGGGATCCATCGGTCTGGTAGAGGGAACCCGCAATGCGTTGGCTGCCGAGATATACAGGGAATTGATGCGTCTTTGCCAACAATTGTCCGCCGCGGAACTTATGGAGGAATATCGTCGCCGCAGTCTTGTCCTGGGGCGAGAGATTTCCTTTTGGAACCATGGCCGCCGCTGCCAAGGAAGAGTCAAAGAGATCAACGACAAGGGCAACCTCGTGATCGTTACGAAAACGGGTATTGAAATTCTTCAGGCAGGAGAGATCAGCCTTGGGAGCGACGCCCTATGTCAGTAAAAACCGTAAGATCGATCAAATCGAGAGAAATCGCTCTTTGCGGGCTCTTCATCGCCTTGACAGCTTTGGGGGCTCGCATTAATTTTCCCTTGCCCTTTGGCAATTATTATTCGCTGCAATTTTTATTTGTGCTGTTGGCGGGAATACTTTTGGGCCCTTATTATGGTGCTCTATCTTTGGGGCTCTACGTGGCTTTAGGGCTGATGGGATTTCCTCTTTTTGCTGCCGGAGGAGGCATCGCCTATGTGGTAAAACCCACCTTTGGCTTCCTTTTGGGCTTTGTGGCGGCAGCCTTTGTAACAGGGACTTTAGTGCAAATACTTACGAAACATCGCTTCTCAGCTTCTCATCGCTCCCTGCTGTTTCTGCAATATCTGGTGGCATCTCTGGGGGGATTGGTCGTGACCTATGGTTTCGGCATTTTTTATATGTATTTTGCCAATCATGCGTTTCTCGGCATCGAAGTGCCGTTATGGGGCATGGTTTTGACCTGTTTCCCCATTGATATTCCTTGTGATGCGGTTCTTTGCGTTGTTGCGGCCTTGCTGGGACCTCGCCTTGCATCCCTGCTTAAAAGGAGGTAATACCATGAGGTTTTATGATTATTTAGATAAATCCCGCTGCGGACGGCTTACCAAAGAAGATGCCATGGTTTTGGCCCGCTGGGATCTGGAGGAATTGTGTCATGGAGCCGATGTTCTGCGCCAAGAGTTTTTTGGCAATGCCTTCGATCTCTGCGCCATCATTAACGGCAAGAGCGGCCGTTGCCCCGAGAATTGCCGCTATTGCGCCCAGTCGGCTTATTATCCCACCGAGGTGGAAACGTATCCCCTCCTGGAAACGGATGCCATCGTTGATGACGCCCTGGACTGTCACCGCCGGGGAATCGGCCGCTATTCCGTGGTAACTTCGGGACGCAGTCTGACGGCGGAAGAAACGAAAGATCTTTGTCAAAGTTATAGGACCGTAAAATGTCAGTGTGAGATCAGCCTCTGTGCCTCCCATGGACTGTTGACCAAAAAACAATTTCAACAGTTAAAGGCCGCGGGGGTGGCGCGTTATCATTGTAATTTGGAAACCTCCCGCCGTTTTTTTTCGCAAATTTGTACCACCCATACGTACGATGATAAAATTGCTGCACTTCGCGCCGCTGCCTCGGCGGGGCTGGAATTGTGCAGTGGTGGTATTTTCGGTATGGGGGAAACCATGGAAGATCGTATTGATATGGCCTTTGACCTACGTGCCATGGGAATCGCGTCGGTACCGATGAATCTTTTGAACCCCATTGGGGGAACGCCTATGGAGGACCGTCCCGTCCTGACCAATGAGGAGTTTTGTCGTACTGTGGCGCTTTACCGCATGATCCTACCCCGAGCGGTGCTTCGTACTGCGGGCGGACGGGGCCTTTTGCCTGACAAGGGACGGAAAGCCTTTTTGTCCGGGGCCAATGGCGCCATTACTGGTGATATGTTGACTACGGCAGGGATTACCGTGGAAGGGGATCAATTGCTGTTAAAGGAGTTGGGATTCGAGGTGAAACAGATATGACCAAAGGAATTTTTGTCACCGCCGTCGGAACCGATGTGGGGAAAACCTATGTATCGGCATTACTTTGTAAGGAACTGAAGGAGCGAGGCTGTGCTGTAAACTACTGGAAGCCGGCCTTGAGCGGTGCTTCAATTCCTCCTCGCGATGATGTTTTCGTGAAAGACCGCGCTGTCCTGAACGATGAGAATATTACGGTTTCCTACGTTTTTGCAGAAGGGGTATCTCCCCATTTGGCGGCGGCGCGTTCCGGCGTGACCATGACTTTGGAAAAAATGCGGGCGGATTTGGAAATTGTCAAAAACAGCTGTGATTTTGTGGTGGCAGAGGGATGCGGCGGCATTATCTGCCCACTCAGCCTCGGCGGGGAACCCCTGATGCTGGTCAACGTGATGAAAATGGCGGCAATGGAGCTCATCATTGTGACCGAAAGTGGACTTGGCAGCATCAACAGCGCGGCGCTGACGGTGTCTTACGGCAAAAACATGGGACTATCGATCAAAGGAATGATTATGAACCGCTACGATGAGACAAATTTTATGCACTGTGATAACCGCCGCGTCATTGAAGCATTGACGGGTTTGCCGGTGTTGGCTACGGTTGCTCCCCATGGAGATCGGCTTCAATGGAGCTGCCGGACTCCGTTTCCGTGGTGAAATGGGAGAAAAATGGCGGCAATACAATTAAAAGAGATTGAGTATATCGTAGTCACTTTGATGCACAGAAAAAAGAACCGGCGTCTCTGTGGAAACAGAGACGCCGGTTCTTTGATTGTGATGCGAAAATACGGTTATTTCCGTTCTGTCATGGCGCGGTCCATGATAGCGTCGATGGCCGCTTTTTTATCATCAGCGAGGAGATGTTGGGGACCCTTTTCAATGATATCCAAGGCAGCTTTGGCAAGGCGTTCTTCCAGATCCTGGCCTTCGCCCATTTTTTGGGGAATGAGGATATCGGGCATCCAGAAATCACGAACGTGATCCATGGTGTGCTTTTCCATGAGATAGGTTCCACCGGGACCTACGGCATCAATGACATCTTCCGCCAAAGTTTCATCGGTGATCTCAACGCCGCTTACCAGGTGCTTCAGATAGCCGATCACTTCGTTAGAGAACACAAGGTCTGCAAAACGGAGCATCATTCCCTCCTCGTAGCAGCCGACGCCATAGGCCATATTCACCCCTGCCAGCAGAACACTGTAATATTGGGCTGTTTTTTCGAAGGCTGCCTGGGCGCCAAAATCTCCGTTATCGGTATTGGCCATATTGCAGCAGAAGGGCAGGCCGAGGTATCTCCATATATCAGCGGTGGCACAGTTGGCGGCAATCATTTCCGGACGGGAATGATTTAAGCGCATGGTTCTGAAATCTACATTGTTGCGGAAACAAGCTGCGATAAAGGGGGCTCCCTTGCAGGCTAATTGACTGACAACAACGGCGGGAAGAAGATCCGCAACGCCGGCGGCAATGCTTCCGGCCATCGTGGCGGGGCTGGTGAGACCGAATTCCGTCCCGGGAATATAAACCACCGGGGCTCCGGCACGAGCACATTCCATGACCTGGGCCATACCGTTATTGGAATGGCGGAGGGCATCCAGCGGGCAAATCAGGTTGACGGTGAAGGGTTTGCGGCGGAAGGCATTATCGCCACCGGCAACAGCGGAAAACATTTCTAGTTCCACTTTTAAACTGTCCATATTTTTGGCGTAATACCAGAAAGGCTTATGGCTGTATTCCAGCAAGGTATGGACTTCCGCAATATCATCATAGGCTTCGCTGACGTCGCTTAGAGTCACGCAGTCGGAACACCAGCCGATATTATCCAGGGCATCGATGAGAATGGCTGCTTCTTCCAAGTCTTTTTTTACAGTTTTGCGGCGTTTGCCGGTACGGATGTCGACGATGTCGCAAGTGCTGGTAACAGGGCCGAAATTAATTTCATAAGGTTCCAATTTGATGGCTGGGTCGCCATCGCGGTTATAGAGGGTAATGCTTTTCGGTGCTACATCCAAAGCCCAGCGAATCAAGTGTTCGGGGATCCATACTTTTTCACCGTCAACGGTGCAGCCGGCGTCTTGCAACAGTTGTCTTGCTTCATCATTCTGAATGATGCAGCCAGTGCGTTCCAGGATCCGAAAGGCTGATGCAGCGATTTCACGGCATTGCCCATGGTTGAGCACTTCATACTGAACGGTTTGTTTCACGACTTTACTTGTTTTCATTTTTACTCCTCCTTAATTTTATGTGCTTATATATCCTGTCATGATATATCGTTCTTGGACATGATCAGATTTCACTGGTTTTATTATTCTGTTTTTTCTCCATGATAATGGCGATGATATCAGCAATGAATACAACGCCGATAATGGCGGCAATCACATACCAGGTGGGAGTTACCAGATCTGTGTTCATAACGCTCATGAGCCACGTTGCGAAGTAGGTGCAGAGGAAAGAACCAAGGCCGTATACTGCGGTGGTGATGGATACGGCATCATCGGTACGGGAAGCCGGTACGATTTCAAAACCGTGGGCGTAGTTGTAAGAGTATAAAACCTTATAAGTAAGGCCACAAATGGTACCGATGACCAGAGCCATAAATTTGCTGGGGGCAATGATCATCGCAAGCAATGTGACAATGGCGATTCCATAAGAAATCGTTGATGTAAACCGTTTGCATTTTGCCATGATCCAGCCAAAGCAGATGCTGATCAAGATGCCGGCAACGCTTTTTACGGAGACGCACAGGCCGGAAAATACGGAATCTCCCAATCCATTTTCAAAGATATACGAAGAGATGTAATACAGAATACTGGCGCCGAGAACCACATTGATGATCAGCCAGCAAATGCTCATAAACCAATATCTCCAACCGAGTTTTTCTTTCTTCTTGGAAGCTTTTTCTTCGACGACAGCTCCGTCATTTTTCACCGACTTGACACTGGGAACAAAGAGGATGACCAAAATCAGCATAGGAACAGCGATCCAATAGAGTTTGTAAACTTCAAGCCAGACACCATCAGCCGCGAGAACACCGGCAAGGTAACTCAATACCATACCGGCAAGGCTAAGGGCGGCATTGTAAAAGCCGGTAATGCGGGCGCGATCCTTTTGTTCCTGGTAAAGATCGGCGATATAAGCGACGCCGACGACGTTGACGATCCCTTCGCCGATCCCCACAAGAGAACGGGTAAAACAAATAAAATAGGGGTTGTCGACAACCACGCCAAACACAGCGCCTACCGTAAAAATCGCTGCGCCGATGATGAATACGAGCTTTTTATTCATCACCTTAAAGAGGAAGGGCGTCAAAAGCGATGTAATGACGAGAATCAGCATGGGACCGGAAACGATAAAGTTTACGGCACCGGTGTTGTTGGGATAGTAGCCGTAAATCATTCCGATCACAGGGGTGATGACCAGGTCAGCCATGACAACAATGGTAGATACGAAGATTGCCAGCAATGCGAGGATGCGTTTTGTTTTGGTGATTTCCATCAGTATCCATCTCCTTCTTGTTTTTTTATGAAATGTTGCTTTGTTGGACTGAGGGGTTATAATTGCGATTCCAGGAAACGAATCCGGGAATAGCGATACAATTCTTCCCAAAATTCCGGCGTCAAAGGGGAGCTATAAAAGGTTTCAAGTATTACGGGATTTCCGAGCTTGATTACTTTTTCCACGTAATTTCTAGCGCATTGGCGAAAAGCTTCTGCCGGTGCGTCTTCCGGAGGTACGTTCTCCGGTGGCATATGGACTTTGATCTTGTCACCATATCTAGGCACCACATCGTCAAAGTCAAGGATTGATTGATTTTCCAATAGGGAAAATCCTGCATCAATCATAGCGGGAATCAACGGTTCCACTTTGCCGCAACTATGGATCTCTGCCAAAATTCCTTTGGAATGGAGGTGGTCGGTGACTTTTTTCATGTGGGGGACGATCATTTCTTTCACAGTGGCGGGGGAAAGAATCATACCGTGCTGGTGTCCCCAGTCATCGTGGAGACAAACGCGGTGGATATGCCCGGGGAAAGTCTCGATAAATTTGTCAATGAGTATCATATAGAGATCAGACAAACGGTCAAAGAGTTCGTTGACCGCGTCTTTTTGTTCCGGGTCGATCAGAGCCATGGAAGCATTGGCAAAGTCCATAAAGGAGATCAGCCGCTCGAACCAGCCAGTACAAATGACCGGTTCGCAAAAATACTGCCCCTCCATGACTTCGGGGGAATTTTTTTTGCAAGATTCCCAATCCCAACGGTCAATCGTTTCCTTGGTGGGAAAGACGATTTTATCTTTCCATTCATTGGCATCGGCCAGGAGCGGTTTCCCCGGCCGCACTGTGGAACCGCCGATGTCTGCCTGGTATTCCCACTCAATGCCAAACATATCAATACCACCTAATTCTTCGGGGGCGAGTTTTACGTCGGAAACATTCCCCTTTGCCTTATTATCGGGAACACAAAGGGGGTATAAGTAGCTGTAGTCATTGATGGAGCATTGCCACATCGGTCGGTTCTCGAGGGTGTTTTTCATATTTTCCAGGGGAGAGATCGGCGTGTTCAGTACGTTGAGTTCTTCTCCGAAGAAAAAGCGTTTTTTGAGAATTTTCAGTTCATCTTCTTGAAATGGAATTTTTTTCATATGTCATCCTCTTTTCGTTAAAATTATCTGATTTTTACTAAAATTGTTTTGATCCAAAGATTACATTCTATCCCTAAGGTGATGATTTGTCCTTTTGTTTTGTGGCGAGGTAAGATTTCATTATGAAGTTCTCCTTTTTGGTAAAATTTTTATTCAAGGCTATAAAAGGAATATGGCGGCAAGGCAAGCGTATTTGATTATTGATCTCAGAACTGTTATAATGGTACCATATGGAACTGTATCCAATGGATTCAAGTTGATTGGAGGATCAGAAATGGCTTTCAAAGAAGATTCGCAAATCAAAGACTTGAAAAAGAGAATCGCTCTTTATGAAGAAATTCTTGATATGATCACGGAAGGGGTATTTGTTACCGATCCTGACGGGAAAATCGTATTCATCAATAAATTCAGCTGTGTTTTGGAAAATATGGATAGAGACTCTGTCATCGGTAAGAATGAGTATGAAATTGCAGGAGGCAGAGAAGCCTATTCCCTCGACCATAAGCAGATTGATATGTTTCCAAAGGATGGCAGCCGTTACTTTTATAACTCCGGCAAGGCGCCGTTGATGACGAATTGTTATCCATTTTACTTTGATGGGAAATTGGAAAACTACTATTCCCTAGGGTTTTTCCTGGATTACACCAAAGTTCAGCTGACGAAAATTCTTGAATTCCAGCAGAAGCTCTTGAACAGCACCGGGAAATCGAACAACGAGACTACGTTCACCCTTGATGATTTTATTGGGACTTCGCCCGAAGTGAAAAAGATGCTGGATATTGCCAGGCTCGTAGCCATGAAGGATTCCAATGTGATGATCTACGGCGAAACCGGTACCGGCAAAGAGATCATTGCCCAGGGCATCCACAATGGCAGCCCCCATCGAGAGGGAAAATTCGTCGCCGTTAACTGTGCCGCCATTCCGGAAAATCTTATGGAAAGCATTCTTTTTGGCTCAACAAAAGGCGCTTTTACCGGTGCTGCCGATAAAAAAGGGTTAATCGAGGAAGCGGCCAACGGAACTTTGTTTTTGGATGAGATTAATTCCATGCCCTATTCCATCCAAGGAAAAATGCTTCGTGTGTTGCAGGAAAAAACATTTCAGCGCGTCGGCGGAAAAACAACCATCAAGGCTACCTGTAGATTTTTAAGCGCTTGCAATCAAGATCCATGGGAGTTGATGCGAGAAGGAAGTCTTCGAGAAGACCTCTTCTTCCGATTATCCACGGTGATTTTGTTCATCCCGCCCCTTTCTGAACGAATGGAGGATCTGGAACCGCTGATCCAAGGGTTTATCGAAAAAGGAAATCGGCGATACCGCACCAGCGTGACCGGATTGGATCCCGCTTGCCTCACCTTGTTGGAACAATACTCGTGGCCGGGCAATGTGCGGGAATTGGAGCATCTGATCGAATACATGATGAATATGAATAACGGAGATCCTGTTTTGAAAGTCAAAGACCTGCCGCCCTACTTTGTGCAGTCGACGAAATCACAACAGAGAAACCATGGTGAGATTTCAGCAGAAGGCACATTGAAACAACGCATGGAGCGATTTGAGGCGGAGATCATTGGAAGCACTTTGGAAAAGAATGGTTTTAATATATCCAAGACCGCGAGAGAATTGGGAATTCGCCGTGAAACATTGCATTATCGCATCAAGAAACTGGAAATCAAGACGAAACATCCTTTGCAAAACGAATAGTGCAAAAGGTGTGCCAAAATAAAAAAACATTAAATTTTTTTACGAATTTCCTGTATAAGTTATGGGTGGAACTTTCATTTAAAAAACGTCACATGTTATGTAACATGTGACGTTTTTTTACAGTATGGAATTGGAATGGAATCTTTTCCGCCTGTTTGTGGATTTATTTGTTTTATGTAAAAATTTTTACACCTGTAAAATTTTTTACATATGGGAAGATTGTGGGGATATTTTTTTTAAAATAGAATGATAGGAATAAAATTTGAATCGTAGTTTTCCCTGTATGAGAGTATCTTTCGGAAAAATTATTACGTTATAAATTTTATTTTTTTGGCATTATTTTTGCATAATAAATTCTGCAAAAAAGGGGGAATGGTAATGTGTACGGCAAAGGAAAAAACATGTAAGGTGGAGTATCTTTTTACCGCCTTGGCTGATCTTTTTTGCGGTTCTTGTCTTGAGCCTGATTGACTTTGACCTATTTATGGCGGTGATCAACGGGGTTTGCGATTGGATCCTCTCGACGTTTTCATGGCTTTTTAATATTACGACTCTGATTACGGTAATCATCGTAGCGGCGACTTATTTTTCTCCTCTGAAAAATGTCCGTTTTGGCGGCTCTCAGGCGCGCCCCATGCTGAGTTATGGCAGTTATGTTTGGATTGTTCTCTGTATGATTATGGGAAGCGGGCTGATGCTTTGGGCTTCAGCGGAACCTATGTATCATATCCACATGCCGCCTGCTAATATTACTTCCGGTCCCATGTCCGGTGAAGCCGTGCAGTGGGCTATGGAAACGATCTTCCTGGAATGGACATTTTCTCCGATGGCTCTGTATACCTTGCCGGCTTTGCTGTTTGCCTTTGTTTTTTATAATATGAAAAAAAGTTTCTCTCTCGGCGCCATGCTGTCTCCGCTTTTGAACGATCTGGGGGTCTCTGATCAAACGATTGACCGTAAGATTACGCCGATTGTTGACTGTATTTGCCTTTTTTGCCTTTGCGCTGGTATGACCGCGGCTTTGGGCGTCGGTGTTTTGCTGATCGGTAGCGGCATTGAGACCCTTTCTAACGGTGCTGTTACCTCCGGACCCATGATTTGGCTCATCGGCGGAGCCTTTATTCTTCTGGTTTTTATTATCGCTTCGGTTTCCGGGGTAAAAAAGGGAATCAATTTCCTTTCAAAATATAATGCTTATTTCTATTTGATCCTTGGGATTTTTGTGTTCCTTTGTGGCCCTACCATGTATATTCTGTCCCTCAGCACCGAAAGCCTTGGAGCCTTACTCAGTGATTTTTTTAAACTCAGTCTTTGGTCTTCTGCCGCTTATGGCGATGGTTGGGCCCAAAAATGGCCGGTATTTTATTGGTGTACTTGGTTGGCTTGGACAGGGGTTTCGGCGGCGTTTCTTGGCCGAATCTCCAAAGGCTATACGGTCAAAGATGCCTTAAACGTCATCTTTTTGATTCCCTCTCTGTTCAGCGTCGTATGGCTTGCCATTTTTTCCGGTACGACCATCCAATTTGAATTATCTGGCCTCGGGATCTATCAGGCAATGGAAAACGGTGGAACCTCTGCGGCCGCCTTTGCCCTGCTGGAAAATCTGCCGTGTTCCGTTATTGTGATTCCATTATTTTTATTGACAGCCATTTTGTCCTATATTACATCGGCATCGGGCAATATCAATGCGATTGCTGGTTTGTGTACCACCGGTTTGACGTCGGACGATTCGGAATCTCCCCCGGCATTGCAGGTGATCTGGGGATTGACCATTGGCGCTATGTGCATGGTCATGCTGATCGCTTTTGATATTGAGGGAGTAAAGACCTTGGCTTACATCGGCGGATTGCCCATCGTCTTTTTGATGCTCCTGTTTGTGGCAAGCTTTTTTAAGATTATGCGCGACCCCCGAAAGTACGATGTCCATAAAGAAGATTATTTTGAAAACGGCTATCCTAATATCACACCCCGGCTGCCCTATGAAGGGTACGATCCGAACCGGCGTAGTTTTTTGCAAAAGATCGGTCATTGGATCTCGCATAAACAGTAACAATGCGCTTTCTATGGATTTTTTCTCAGCCCCCTCATTCATTGAAAACAGCGGACTTTCATTGCAGTCCGCTGTTGTATTTTTTTGATTGGATGTTGATGAATCGTTTTATGATTTTTAAGGCGATATCCATTGCATAAAGCTTTCGATGGCCGCATTGACGAGCTCGGGCCGGTCCGCATTGACATTATGGCCTGCGTTGGGAATCCATATCAGTGGTAAGTGCTCCTTCCGCGCCCAAACTCGGTTGTATCTCCTGGCGGAGCCGGCTTTGTCATGACTGCCGCAGAGCAAAAGGCAGGGGCAGTCGATCCGGTAACCGCGGTTCAAGGCAATGGTCTCGGCCAGAATCCTGAAACCGTGACAGGCCAAAGAAGAAAATTCGTCTTTGGTATATTCCTCCATCATCTCCCGCATCATTCTTCGGCCGTATTTTGTCTTCGCTACCCTCTTAGCGCCGTGATTTAACAGGGATTTCCAGGGATATGATTTGTAAATCAGCTCCGTCCGTTTCAGAAGCCAAAGTTCGGCAGCGGTGATGTAGCTTCTTTTCAGCGGGGCAGAGTCAATGGCGATTAGCCCGCCAGGGAACGGGGAAAGAGCTCCAAATAGCATTGGGCGACGTATCTGACCGATGAAAATAGGCTTTATGATCTTTTCCTTTCCCAGGATGTCCTGAAGGAATAGAGCCATGTCGTCCAGGGAAAAGGGGCGGGATTTCCCGTGGCCTGGAGCGTCCCAGAGGAATAGAGGATATCGCGTTTCAAAGGTTTCAATCTGTTTTTCAACCCCGGCAAAAATACCAGGGCATTTTGGGGGAAATCTTGGTCATTGACCCAATCGTGGATGACTCCGCCCTCGGTTGGGTGAGTCTTTTCGATCATAGGCCCATACCTCCTGATTGTTCCGTCATTTTTCAAGACTTCAGGCCGAAGCTCTCACGGCAGAATTGTCGGCCGGTCTCCGTGTGAAATATGGTGCGGTAAGCCTTCTCCACTGCGTGACGGGGCGCTTCATCCTCATAGAGGTTGACGAGGAAATCCCCTTCTACCAGAATCTGATGGTCGATGCCGTCAATATGGCTGTAGGAATGATGGTGCCCTACCAAATAGCAGACGCGGTCAATGACAGACGCTTCAAATCCCAGTTCTTCTAACATTTTACGGGCTAAGGGCGGGCCTTCCTCCTCCTGATGTTTGCCATTGCAGTTGCCGTATTTTTCTTCGCTGATTTTGATGCCGATATCGTGAACGATGGCCGCGGTCTCCAAGATCCATTGAGTCTGGGGATCCAGAGCTTCTAGAACGCCGATGGCAGCGGCAAAATCATGAACTTTTAAAAAATGGTGGACGCGTTTGGGATCGCCTTGGTAATAGGTGATCATCGCGGCCATGAGCTGCGCCTGTTGATGCTTTCGATCTTTCATTTGATACCTCTCGATAACATAAAAAAGCTGCCGAAGGGATTTCGATCCCCGGGCAGCTTCGTTTTTAATTGTTTAGGCTTTTGATGGGAGCGGGGATCCGTCCGCCGCGGCGAACAAAGCCGTCGGGCTTCCATTGGTTGGTGGCCATGACCGGCCCGTAACCCAAAAGTCCGCCGAATTCCACTCGGTCGCCCTCTTTTTTCCCGGGAGCGGGGATGATTCTTACTGCCGTGGTCTTGTTGTTGATCATGCCGATGGCAGCTTCATCGGCGATAATGGCGGCGATTGTTTCTGCCGAGGTATCGCCAGGAACGGTAATCATGTCCAAACCTACAGAGCAGACTGCCGTCATGGCCTCCAATTTTTCTAAACCGAGACATCCCGCTTCCACGGCGCTGATCATGCCGGCATCTTCGCTGACGGGGATAAAAGCACCGCTCAAGCCGCCCACATGGGAAGATGCCATGGAACCACCTTTTTTCACTGCGTCGTTGAGGATGGCCAGGGCAGCGGTGGTTCCGGGACAGCCGCATTTTTCCAGCCCCATGGCCTCTAAAATATCGGCAACGCTATCGCCTATGGCGGGGGTAGGAGCCAAAGAGAGATCAACGATCCCAAAGGGGACGTTTAAACGCTTGGAGGCTTCTCTTGCTACCAGTTCTCCCATACGCGTAATCTTAAAGGCGGTTTTTTTGATCACCGCGGCCAATTCGCCGAGATTCAAATCAGGGTTGTTGCGGATGGCATGGAGTACCACGCCGGGGCCGCTGACGCCGGCGTTGATGACGGTCTCCGGCTCGCCAATACCGTGGAATGCCCCTGCCATGAAGGGATTATCTTCAGGGACATTGCAAAATACCACCAGTTTGGCACAGCCCAAGCCGTCCTGATCAGCAGTAAGCTCTGCTGTTTTTTTGATGGCCTTGCCCATTTCATAAACGGCGTCCATGTTGATGCCGGCCTTCGTCGTACCGATATTGACCGAAGAACAAACACAATTCGTTTCTGCCAGAGCTTGGGGAATGCTATTGATTAGAATCTGATCTCCCTTGGTAGCGCCTTTGTGAACCAGGGCAGAGAACCCGCCGATAAAGTTAACACCGCATTCTTCCGCGGCTTTGTCCATGGCAACGGCAAAGGGCACATAGTCGTCGGTATCTGAAGATTCCGCCACCATGGCCATGGGGGTCACGGAGATCCGTTTGTTCACGATGGGAATGCCGAAATCACGGCTGATGGATTCCCCTGTTTTCACTAAGTTTTGGGCACGGCCGCAGATTTTATCGTAGATCTTCTCCGCGGCGATCTTGGGATCGCTATGGCAGCAGTCTCTGAGGCTGATACCCATGGTAATGGTGCGAACGTCGAGATTCTCAGACTGCACCATATTAATGGTCTCCATAATTTCCTTATGGCTGAAATTTACGTTCATGGTATCACCTCAAATTCTGTGCATATAAGTGAAGATGTCTTCGTGCTGGGCTTGAATTTTCATGCCCAGTTCTTCGCCGGCAATATTGAGTTTCTGCTGAAGTTCTTCCAAACTAATTAAGGATTTTTCCATGTCGCAAATCATAATCATGGTGAAAATTTCCTGCATGATGGTTTGGTTGATATCGAGAATATTGATTTGATTTTCCGCCAGCACTGTGGTGACTTTGGCAGTGATTCCCACTTTGTCGGTGCCGATGACGGTGATGATGATTTTACCTTTCATATTGAAACTCCCTTGCGGTTTTCTTATTCTGTTACTTCCTCGGTGAGATCCATAGTTTGGATCACCGCAGCGCATCTGGGGCACAGCCCTTCTTCATTCAGATTTTCGCTGTATTTCCAGCAGCGTTCGCATTTCTCTCCCGGTGCTGCTTGAACATCAATGGTCAATGTGTCGCCCTTTTCGATGGTAGCAGCGGAAACAATGAAGATGTCGGCCAGATCTTTTTCCAAAGTTGCCATAACGTCGTAAGTCGCTTTGTCTAAGGTAATATGTACCGCAGCGTCAAGAGAATGGCCGATAGTTTTATCGCGGCGCGCTTCCTCTAAGGCTTTGGATACGTCCTCCCGCAGAGCGATGACCTTTGCCCATTTTTCCGCCAGGGCTTTGTTGTAATATTCATCGCTGATTTTGGGAGATTCCAGCATTTGCACGCTTTCGGGTTCGCCCTCTTTACGAATGTAGCTCCAGATCTCTTCTGTCGTAAAGGAGAGAATGGGCATCAACAAGCGCACCAGTGTCTGCAGAGTTTCGTAAAGTACGGTCTGAGCGGCCTTCCGTTTTGGGTCGTCCTTGGTGGAAACATAGAGACGATCTTTGATGATATCGAGATAAAAGGCGCTCATGTCCACGACGCAGAAATGGTGAAGGCTGTGGAAAACCGTATGGAATTCGTAGTCATCGTAGGCTTTTAAAACTTTGGTATTGAGCTCTTTTAAAATATGGAGGGCGTATTGGTCGATTTCCTGTAAATCATGGTAAGCCACTGCGTCTTTTTCGCAATCAAAATCGGAAAGATTCCCCATGAGGAAACGGATGGTGTTTCTAATCTTGCGATAAGCTTCGGACACTTGCTTCATAATGGCGGGAGAATTCGCCATATCGGTACGGTAATCCGCCGAAGATACCCAAAGGCGGAGCACATCGGCGCCCATTTCCTTGATGACCTTTTGGGGATCTACAGCGTTCCCGCGAGATTTCGACTGTTTGTTCCCCTTTTCGTCCACGAGGAAGCCATGGGTCAATACGCTTTTATAAGGTGCTTTGCCGCGGGTGGCCACGGAAATGGAAAGAGAGGAGTTAAACCAGCCGCGATGCTGATCACTGCCTTCGAGATAAAGGTCAATATCAGAGTGGACTTCGGGACGATTGTCGATGACGGCGGCAAAGCTGCTACCGCTATCGAACCATACGTCCATGATGTCGGTTTCCTTACGGAAATGGTCATGGCCGCATTCGGGGCATTGGAATCCCGGGGGCAGGAGATCTTTGGCTTCTCTGGCGAACCAGACCTGGGAGCCGCCTTCGTTGCGGAAGAGTTCCTGCAAATGGCCGATGGTGGTTTCGTTAATGATGGGTTTGCCGCATTTTTCACAATAGAAAATAGGAATGGGTACGCCCCAGGTGCGCTGGCGGGAAATACACCAGTCGCCGCGATCACGGATCATATTATAAATGCGGTCATGACCCCAGGCGGGGATCCAGTTGACTTTGTCGATAGCCGCCAAAGCATCTTCACGGAAACCGTCGATGGAAGCAAACCATTGTTCTGTCGCCCGGAATAAAATAGGATGCTGACACCGCCAGCAATGGGGATATTGATGATGAATGAAAATCAGTTTGACCAAGGATCCCTGTTCGTCCAGGAATTTTACGATGGCTTTGTTGGCTTCATCGGTGCTGAGACCCTCAAACTGGCCGGCTTCCTCTGTAAGGTGTCCACTATTGTCCAGAGGGGAAATGACGGGGAGGTTGTAAAGACGGCATACGTTAAAGTCATCAACGCCATGACCCGGAGCCGTATGAACTGCGCCTGTGCCGGCCTCGTCGGTGACGTGCTCCCCTAAAATGACAAGGCTTTCCCGTTCTTTATAAAGCGGATGGTAGCAGGTAATATATTCCAGATCGCTACCTTTGTATTCTGCCAGAACCTTGTATTCGCCGATTTCCGCTTCTTTGAGGAAATTTTGAAGCAAGGGTTCCCCTAGAAGCCACTTTTCATTTCCTACTTCCAACAGTTGATAGGTGAAATCCTTATTTAAGCAGATAGCGACGTTGGCAGGCAGGGTCCAAGGTGTCGTGGTCCAAATAATAATCTTTGCGTCTTGAGGAAGGGTCCCTTTTCCGTCTTTTACGTCAAATTTTACGTAGATGGAGGGACTTTTGTGGTCGTCGTATTCGATTTCCGCTTCTGCCAGAGCCGTTTCACAGGAGGGACACCAGTAAACGGGTTTCATCCCTTTATAGATATAGCCTTTTTGGGCCATGGTGCCGAAAATGCCGATCTGCACGGCTTCATAGTCGGGTTTTAACGTGATATAAGGATCGTCCCAATCGGCGCGCACGCCGAGGCGCTGGAATTCTTCCTTTTGTGTTTCCACAAATTTTAAAGCGAATTCTTTGCATTTGTCACGGAATTCAGTGACCGAAGCTTCTTTGCGGTTCAGTCCCAGGGCTTTGATGGCCCGCTGTTCGATGGGAAGGCCGTGGGTGTCCCATCCGGGGGTATAAGGGGTCTGATACCCGGCCATGGTGCGATATTTTAAGATCATGTCCTTGAGAATTTTGTTCAAGGCGTGTCCCAGGTGAATATCGCCATTGGCGTAGGGAGGGCCGTCGTGAAGAATGAATTGCGGGCAGCCTTCCCGGCATTCCAATGCCTTTTGATAAACATCGATCTTGTCCCAGAATTCCAAAATTCCCGGTTCCTTTTTGGGGAGGTTCCCCCGCATGGGAAAGTCGGTTTCCGGCAAATTCAAAGTTTTGCTGTAGTCCATTGATTATATCTCCTTAAATTGATTGCATATATAGTAGAAGTATCAACCATCATTGTATAATGATTACACGCTTTTTGTCAAGGTAAATTGGCTCTGTAACCGCGGATTTACAGAGGTTTCCCTTGTGTGTTCAGCGCGGAAGGGGAGTTCGTTTTGAGGTTGCATGGCAGGAATAATGACCCACGTCGCATAAAAACGTCCCAAGCCCGATGGCTTGAGACGAAGAGTATGGTTAGATTTTATTCGGTCATCATTTGCACATTGTATTTTTCCATGAGCGCATCTTTTAGACGGGGTACCAGGAAGTTATCTCGAAGGCCGGGGTACTGGAGAAACAATTCCTGGTTGGCTTCTTCCCGTTCCTCTTTGCTGAGCAGGTCACGTATTTGCATTCCATTGTTTTTTTCGAGAAAATTGTTAGCACACTCGTTAATGTAGTAAAGTTTCTCGATATAGGGGGCGTCATCCCGATAGTAATCGTTGAGGGATTGCCCCGGTTCAAAACATACTTGCTCAAATCCAATACCGGCAGTTTCTTCGATCCTTTTCTCATCCTCTATCATGCCCGGCAATGCCCCGTGATAAGTGTCAAGAAAAGAAGTGAGCCGACTGCGCATATCGCCGATAAGTTCTTCAATGGTGTCCTTTTTGGAGAGGAAATGGGTTGCGTTGTGAAGGTATTGTTTCTTTGCTTCGCGGTAAAAAAGTTCCAAACAGACGGCGTTTTCCGCCCAGGTATCGCCCCAGAAGATCCCATAATAGGCGTTGGTAATATAGGGGGTATACCCCTGTCGATACTCTTCTCCTTCGTAGGTATCTAACGTAGATTCGCGATACTTTTCGGGGAACCAATACCCCGTCAGTCGAAAGAGATAGACCTGGTCGTAGCGGTATTCCCTGCCGTCGATGGTGGCGATAACGTCGCCCTGTTCCGGCCAAAGTTCGTCGGGATCCTGGGAGGATTTATAGGATTGCGTATAGAGGATCACCGCCGCCGCCGCAAAAATACCTGCGAGCAGCAGGATTCCTCCCCAAGAAACTCTATGTTTCATAAGATCACCTTTTCTTTCACTCGGTCATCATTTGCACATTGTATTTTTCCATGAGCGCGTCTTTTAGACGAGGTACCAAGAGTTCATCTCGAAGCGATTCATATTCGGGAAGCACCTGCTGGTTGATTTCTTCAATGTCCTCCTGACTTAGCAGCCCGTTGAATTGTTGGGAGTAATATAGTAACCAGTTAGAACATTCATGAATATCGTAAAGTTTTTCGATATAGGGAGCGTCGTCTTGACAGTAATCGTAAAAGGACTGCCCGGGTTCAAAGGCAACGCGGTCAAAGGGGATCATTACGTCATCACGAGGATATTCATGACCTGTTATGACTCTGTCCACGATACCGGGAATTGTATCGTAATTTTCCGAATAAAATTCAAGGCTATCCCGGAGACAACTGGTAATTTCTTTGATGGCGTCTTCCTTCGGCATCATTGTTTCAGCGTTGGTTTTATCTCGAGTGATTCCTTCTTGATATAAAAGTTCCATGCAGACGGCATTTTCCGCCCAGG
>NBJMC04201__coassemble_550_pt1 | contig 28098 bp, 23 predicted proteins | sample NBJMC04201__metabat2_high_PE_023 | metagenome-assembled genome bin NBJMC04201
TGAGCAAAAGTCAGCGTGGGATTGGTGTGGTATCTTTATCTAAGTGAACCCCCGTTCTCCCAGTTGGAGATTGTTTGTCTCGTTACGAACACCTCTTCTGCCAAGGCTTCTTGAGACAACCCTAGATCTTGTCTATATTTTTTGATTTGTGTTCCAATCTCCATTTCGCATCCCTCCTTTGTCTCATTCTGTCATGAAAGAAAACAATTGACAATCAAAAAACTTTTCCATCGGCCTTTTTTCATTGCAAAAAGGTTTTTACATCTGTCAATTCCCCTGCATGGGCCTTTACATACCAGAAAAAGCTTTTTGAGACATTACGGAAAAAACCCGCAGACGATTCATCTGCGGGAAAATTTTCACTCTGCTGATATTGGGCGCCACTGAGTCCGATATTGATTCCAAATATTAAAGGGGAAAAACATTCCTGCCGAACTCACCGTTGACGACCTGCCCCACAGCAGAATAAACCGCCGAAGCGCCGCAGAAAATGCCAACATAGCCCGCAATCAGATGAACGGCATGGATACCTGTAAAATCACCCAAAGCCAATAAAAAGAAGAGCAGTGTCAGAGAACCGAAAACCACCTGGGTAGCACGGTTGTGTTTTAATGTGCCGATAAACATAAACAGTGTAAAGATTCCCCAAAGCAGCAAATAAAATCCCATAGAGAGGGCATCGCTGGCCAAGATCGACTGGAACGGCGAGATCCAAATCAAAATCAGCGACCACCAGAAAAAGCCGTAAGCGGTAAAGGCTGTACCGCCGAAAGTATTACCGTTTTTAAATTCCAGTACCCCGGCAATGATCTGAGCAGCACCGCCCATGGCGAACCCCATAGCTACAATGACGATGGACAAGGGAATGATCTCCGCATTGTGGAGATTTAAAAGGATCGTGGTCATGCCAAATCCCAAAAGTCCTAAGGGACCGGGATTAGCCATCTTTTTTGTTTCTGCAGACATTTTCGTCCTCCTCATTCTTTTTCATTGTTTCTAAAACAGATGATACAGCCGTTTTGCGGCATAACGATTGTGAAATTATACCACAGATTCGACAAAATCACAATGGATTCCCGTCCAATTCCCAAAGTTTTTCAAAAAATGACAATTCTTGCCTTCACTCCAAAAAATAGTGACGCCAATCCTTTCTCGCCAATGATTCCAAAATGGAATCGGAACATCCGAAACTCAAACGGCTCAATGTTACAAAAGGCCAAAAAGTCGCTTCAAAAAGCGTCTCTTTGACCTTTTGCATAATATAAAAACTAAAAAGAGGAGAACATAAAATCATTCTCCTCTCTTTTCAATTAATTTACTGTTCCAACTGTTTTGCCAGAAATCCCGCAGCAGTCTCCGCCAACTTTTGCTCCAAATCGCCCATGTTGGCTTTGGGATCTTTGGAACAAATGATCACTGTACCGATGACATCTCCCATGGGAATGATGGGCGCGATACAAAAAGCAGTAATATCATTATCTTCATCGGTATCGATCAGAGAGAGATAATTTTTATCCACCTCTTCTTGGATACGGTTTACCAGCAAAGTTCTTCTGTCATCCATCACTTTTTCCACAATGGAACCGATATTCTTATCGAGAAATTCTTTTTTAGAACCCCCGCTTACAGCAATAATCGAATCTCTATCTCCGATTAATACCGTCGTCCCTAAAGTTTCGCTCAAAGCACCGGCATATTCTCGGGCAAAATCTCCCAGTTCGCTGATGGGAGAATATTTTTTTAAGATGACTTCACCCTCACGATCCACAAAAATTTCCAAGGGATCTCCTTCTTTAATGCGCATGGTTCTCCGAATTTCCTTGGGGATCACCACACGCCCCAAATCATCGATCCGCCTTACGATTCCCGTTGCTTTCATATTCGTTTCCTCCGTTTAAGTGTTTACATTTTTTCAAGTAAATGTAGTATCTGTAAAAGAGAGGAATTTATGCAAGGTCTTTTCAGCAGAGCCAAATGATTTACAATAGAATCGGAGATATGGCACACCATATCTCCGATGAAAAATAATGGAAAATTTTTGATTATTTCATTTCCAACAAAAGATGAATCATTTTTGCAGCGGCGCCGCGACTCGCATTTCCTCTGGGATGGAAAATATTATTGCCCTCTCCTTGGAGAATACCGGCAGATTTCATGCGGTAAACAGCTTCTTTGGCATAATCTGCGATTTCAGCATCGTCGGCAAAGACAGTTTCATCGGCAGCAGGCAAAGAGATTTCCATTGCATTGGCATAGCGTGTCATCATAGCGGCAATTTGTTCTCTCGTTACTTCGTCGTCAGGGGCAAATTCCCTTTCCGAAATACCATTGATGATCCCTTTTTCAACGGCCCAAGCCACATGGGCGGCATAGTATTCATTGGCGTTCACATCATCAAATTTCGTTGTCGCGGGTGCTTTTTGACTACTATCTGTCACATCGGCAGTGCGGCCTAAAACCGCCACGAATTGTCCCCTGGTCATACTTTCATCGGGTCCGAACATCGTATCGCTGATTCCGTTCATGATATTTTTTTCATAAACATAGAGCACATCTTCATAGAACCACTGTCCGCTCAAAACGTCGGTAAAAGGCATCTGGTGTTCCAAAGCTTTTAATGTATCTTCTGCTTTGACAAGTTTTGCCAAAGTCTCTTCCGAAATCTGCTGTTTTTCCTCCTCACTCAGACTATCGTAAGCAGCGCGAGCCTGAACAATACGGTCTTTATCTTGTATAGTGATCTCTGAGGGCAAAGCATTGATAGCATCGCTGACAGCTTCTATTTTCAAGTTGCTCAAAGCTCCTTCAATTTCTTCCAACCGGGCAATATTGGCCACTTTAGACTTTTCCGAATCACTGAGAGCTTCATAGGCAGCGCGGACAGATTGCACCGCTTCTTCATCGTCTAAAGTGATTCGATAAGACGCGGGCAAAGCCCGAATCATCTCCGTCACAGCTTGGGCCGAAGCATTTTCCAAAGAAGCAATAGCATCTTCCGCTTGCTCCAATTTCTTTAAAATATCATCAGGAATGAAAGCCTTTTGTTCATCGCTGAGATCTTCATAAGCGGCTCTGGCTGCTTCCACATCGGCTTTTTGATCCATGGTGATCTCATCGGACAATTCCTGAATCAAATTGATAACGACTTGAGATCCCTGTTCTGTTACGGTCACTACACACCAAGGTGAAATAATATAGTTGTAAGAATCGGTTCCCTTAGCAGAAATCACGTAGGTTCCCGCTTGATCGAAAGTCAATGTCACTTTCCCACGGTTATCTCCTTCATTGCCGGTGACCGCGCCATTGATAGAAATCAAGCGTCCGTTATTCTGATTCACTTTAGTAATTTGGGCGTTGGCAATATCATCGGTCATCATATCAATGTATTCTTCCGTGGCATAACAATAATAACCATAGGGATAGCCGCGGAGCGACAATGTTACAGATTCTCCCTGGGGGATTGTAATAGACTCGACCTTTTCGCCGTTTTGTTCAAACCAAACATACTGGTCGCTCCAATAACTATCCTGATAGAAAAAGAATTCTACGACATCGCCTTCTTCAATCACAGCCTCATGAACTGAATATGCCGTATAACCGTTTCCCACCTGCACGCCGTCGTTAGGGCAACGACCGTTCACGGCAAAGCTCAGACTGGAGGATTCTTTTTCAAACATCTTACGGATCAGGCCGCTGTTGGAATCAACGTCAAGGAAATTCTCTGCGGTCTTTGCGGTAAATTCTTCACCATAGTAGGCAATATGAGCTGCCACCAACGCATCAAGAGTTGTTACGTCAGCAGGCTTTACCTGATCCCCATAAGAATAACCGTAAAGTTCCGCAAGTCCTGCCACAGGCTTCACGGTCTGACGGGGCATCAGATAACGGTTTTGGTCCTGAGCGCTAAAAGTCACATCAATCGGCGTTGCTTTTTCCAGATCTACACTGACCGTAGGGGCCGATTCTCTCGGTACCACCCCTTTGGCAGGGATATAGCCCTCCTTCATCACGGAATAGGTGTAGTCTGCCACCGTAAACATCCCTATGTATTTTCCGTCTTCACCGACCTCCACCTCGTTGCCATTAGGGTCGAACACTTTTACAACAGCATCTTTCGGGGAGACATTCATTGTCAAAACAGAAGCGTCTACTTTACTCAAATGAATGGTGTATGTGGTCGTTAAAGCATTCTCATCGCTGCCGCCACTTACCGCGACTTCGATCTGATCAATTTTGCTGACGTCTATATCACAACTGAGGAAACCACCTTCATATGGCTGGCCGTTCACCGTTACAGTATTGCTGGATTTGGTATAAGCCCTATTGATGGATATGGTATCCGTATCGCTTAAAATCACTGCGTTGTATTGGGTAACACTTTTATTGAAATCGGGTTCTAAATCGAGGGAAACGCCATCAACGGTTAGTGGCATGGAAGTAAAACAAGGCAGGTAATTGATATTTAGTATATAGGTACCTACACCGTAATCACTGTTTTCCGGTGGAGTTACAGTGATCACCACTTGATTTTTCCCTGTCGACAAAGACAATGATTTATAAGAATCATTGGTGAGATTAATCGCATTGCCGCCATTGACAGATACTGTCGTTTGATAACTGGCGTCAAATTTAGCTCGGAGATAAAAACTGGAGCCGTCCACCTGATCGGCCAAATTATATTCTCTGGTATCTGCGGCAAAATGCGGAATATCTTCTCCGTAATCATCGGTAGAATATTGGAGCAAAGCGGTGGATGCACTGAACGAATAAGCGTTATAGGCTCTTAAGTCACTGAGGGGTGCCCCATCTTTCGCATCCCGCACCACAGTTACGGTATAAGTAATGATTTCACTGCCATCTTCTGCCGAAGTTTCCAATGTAAGTTTGTTCTCTCCGTAATTTAACATTACTTCCGAAGAGGTTCCTTCAGATTCGCTGCCGTTGATTTTGACTTTTGTATCTTCGTTAATGGCAGACCAATTCAAAGTAATTTTATCGGCATCGGAGGGAATTTTCACCGTGTAATCCCTTTGGGAGAGCAGGAATCCTTTGCCGTCTTTAGAGGTTAAAACGCCGTACCCTTCCTCCAAAGTCACACCTTCCTCTGCGGTCAGAGAAATATCTTGGAGGCCGGGATTTTTCACAATGTCGCTGTTATATACCAGCATGGAATAAGTCTTGGCGTCCCCTAAAGATGCGTCACTGGGTGTTACAACATAGTCAATATAGTTCAGCTTATCCTTACTGATCACTCCCGTTCCCAAAGAAGTCTTAATACCAGACAACAATTTTACCGTACCGCCGTCGTCGCCGTCCCCATGGCTATAACGAGCACTGATGGAAACCTGGGGCTGGGCAGATGTCGCCGTCGTCACCATTTCATAAGTTTCTTTCCATTTCGCGGTAGTGAAAGAAACAACAGTATTGTCTGCAATGGGTTTAGAAGATGTCGCTGTTAAAGTTTTATTAAAGCTACAAACAAAGGTACTGGTACCATGGTAAGCGACAATTTTAGAAAGATCGGCAAAACCTTCGGGCATGACCACTTCGCTGTCGGGTTCTACTTCAATGGTGATATCCGGCAAAATGCTAAATTGCCCGGGGCGTTCCAAAGCATTAAAGTTGGAACCGCGGCCGCTGTCTGTGATGGTGCGGTGGGCGCCAAATGGGTCCCCCATGCTGGTTAAACTGATACAACCGTTTTCCAAAACGCAGGTTCCGCTTTTCCACATCGTCGCGGTAATGGTATTAGAGGAGATCAGATTATACTGGACGACTTTGCTACTCAGAGAGCCGCCGTCAGCCATTTCATAAAGAACGCAAGCCGTGCCAAGATAACCGGGATTATACACGCCACCCATTTTCGGTACAGGCATGGAAAGACCATCAAAAGAGATCTCAATGGTATCCCCTTGTTTTACAACATCGGAATCGGGATTGGTCGTATTCTTGATCTGATAACTTACTTCCTTGCACTTAATCACATGATACTGAACTTCGCCGTTGAGCGTCACCTTTACGATGTTGCTACCGTCCTTCAAGGTCAAAGACGCAGTCCCATCTTCACCCAAAGCAACAGCAGCGCCATTCACCTCCACGACAGCACCGGTCGGCGGGGTGAAGGTATAGGAACCATCCATCCCTTTCGTATGGTATACGGTATCGAATTCCGTCAGTTCAATTCCTGTCTCAAAAGCATGTTCCGTTCCACCCACATTGACGACGAAAATACCTTTACGATCGGGATCCACAGCGCCGTAAATGCCGCTGTAAAGACTACATCCATCAACATCAATGGCATCGTAGGTCACTTCCACGACACTGATGCCATTTTCCACAGCCTCCATTTTGCCGTTGGCGTCAACAGTGACGGAACTGCCTTCCACAACTCGAAAGTGGAAATCCGGTTCAATCTGAATGTTGGAAGAAACATTATTCACGATTTGCCATGTCCGATAGGGACGTATTTGAAACGTCTCCCCTTTGTCCATCGCCATATAGTTACTGTCGCTGATATTTAACAGCATACTGTCTTCAATGTAGGCGTAACCGCTGCCGCCTTCCGCGCTGTAGCCAGGACGGACGTTGACAGCTTCATCAGAGAATTGGATTTCTTTTTCAAAATCTTTAGTAGTCGTTAAATAACCTGCCCTGGTGATTTTCCCCTCCATTGAACAACGATAGGTCAAATTGGCGTTGCTTTTGGGAAGCTGGTAAACATAAGTGTCCACAGTTTCCCCCTCTTCTTTGGTAAAAGACGTCAATTCCATGTACTTATAATTGACCACCTGAGCTTCGATACGGAAATCAGCGCCATGAGGCACGGTAAAAGTTCCCGTAATGGCCTGGGGCATGGAAAATGTCAACGAATTCACAGAAGTTCCTGCAGACATCGCGCGACTCATCTGACTATATTGCAATCCCAGTTCGCTACTTTCAGGGAATACCGCGGCAGCGTAAACTGTGGCATTGCCATTGGTATAAAAGAGATAACGGTTCTTGCTCTGACCGGTGTCGGTGACATCTACGATCCCCGGAGTTACAGTAATGCCATCAGGACAAAAGACTTCGATGTGATACTGGTCATCTGACAAATAATTTCCGTCAACTTTGGTACTTACGGCATAAGTTGTCGCCCGTAGGACTATATCGGAAGTTTCCGCATCCATGTTCATGGTAATCGTTCCCCAACTGCCCTTGGTATCCTCTGCGGAGAACGTATAAATCCCCGGCACACCGGAGAATGTGTATTGGTGGTATCCATCTACTACACCGCCGTCCTTCAACGTGACGGCATCCCCCTCACTATCCGTAGCGGCCAGGCTCAAATCACTGGTTGCAACGGACACGGTGTAAATATTACTGTCTTCGGCAAGAACAGCGGCACCCATGGAAAATACCATGGCCAATATCAACACCAGACTCAAAAATGCTTTTCTCATGTTCTTTTTCCTTTCTTTTGGAATTTTTCGGAATCTCACGACTTCCCTTTTCTTGCATCGTGGTCACTTGACGACAAAAAATTCACCTAATTTACTCAGAGCACAGGTAGTTTTCTATCGCCAATCAAAAAAGCCGTTTCCACCAGGATACGGCTTTCCCATACAAAAATTCGCACCGCCCAAAATAATATTGTCGGTGATTATTACCCAATCCCGGAGGTTTCAACAAAGGATGCATTCTGACTCATCATCAATATTCACCAAAATTAGAATATTTACTGATTCACAGTGGCCGGTCCGTTCGGGATTCTCACCCGATTCCCATCACTCTGTAACTGTGCTTTTATTGATGTAATTCCAATTATACCCAAATTTGAAGGAAAATCAATGAATTACTACGGTTTTAGAGATTCCATTTTGTTATCATTATTTTAATAGTTAAGTACTATTTAACATGCCCTATCAGAAAGTAAGATCTACTTTTTTAACTGATACTTTACGAAACTTCCCTTTCGTTTTTGATGTTCCTTGTTATAATGACCGCATCAGGCAGAAAGGATCAGGACGCCATCAATGAACAAGAAAAAGCGACGTATTGTAATAGCCATTGCATTAGTATTATGCATCACTATGGCGGCGGTTGCCTTCTATATGTTTGCAGGGAAAGAACAGGGCGATATAGCTACCACCTGGACCAGTAATCAACTTGCTTCTTACGCTTCAGAGAATTCCGGCATCAAGGTTCCGGGATATTCCCACCTCTATTTTCCCGCTGATTCGGAAAAAGTTCCCATTACCCTTTGGAATCCCGAAGGCAATGAATGTCTCTTTCGCTTTACTTTGACTCTGGAGGAAGAAAACGACATTCTTTACACTTCAGACTTTATCGAACCAGGTATGGCATTGGAGGAAATTACATTAAATCATTCACTCTCCCCAGGAGATTACCGTCTTCTTATTCAAATTGAACCTTATACCATGGACAAAACAACGCCATTGAACCGTGCCAATGTCACAGCGGATCTCACCGTTCAGTGAACCACGATTCAAGATGCGTTTCAATAAAAATTTATACTTATTCTATGGAGGAAACCTATGAAAAAATTAATCTCTACTGTCGTAGCGACAGCCATGTGTCTCGGTTTTTCCATGCCTTTGGCGGCGGGAACCATAAACCAAGACTCTGCAGACACTTTGGGCACTGACTTTACTTGTACTGTGGAAAACAACCCCACATACACCGTAACAATTCCTTCGGCCGTCACCATTTCCCAAAACGGTACCGTGGTTGACATCACTGCCGAAAACGTCGCGAATCTTGGCGACCAAGAAATCTCCGTTACCATTGGAGGAACCGACTACTTCCGTAATCAACTGGTCCTTGAAGGGGAAGCCAGCAATGGTCAAAAGAAAGTACTTCGTTACCAAATCATCAAATCCGACGGCACTACCATTGAAACTACAGGCACCGATACTGCCACCGGCACAGAATTAGCAGCTTTCACCGAAGACGGTACCGTCAACTATACTGTGAAACCCGTAATTGCTGCATCTACCAGCAAAGGTGTTACCTATACTGGTAGCATGACCTACGGTATTTCCTTGGTCGATGCACAGTAATCAAAAACGTGCCGGACAATTTATCACAACCTTTGGACTGACCGTTATGCTATGCATTTTTCTCCTTTCTCCGCAGCTGTTGGGAGCCGAAACCGTCAACCCAGCGGAGGAAGGAACCTCCTTCCTTTTCGTTTACCCTGACGATCATGAAGAAAATTCAACGGATGTACCTAACAACCAAGAGATGTCGCCTCCTACAGGGGACAACCACATCTCCCCCAAAAGCCTATTATTTTTTTCTATCATTTTCTTATGTGCCACAATATTGTGTTTCCGGCAAAAAAATCAATACTATGTATTAAAAAAATAATGCTTAACAAACAACGTCCCTAGTTCAGGGACGTTGTTTATTAAATCCTACGACGATATCCGCAGGTTGCTTTTTATTTCCAAACCAAATCATCTAACCAAGGGACAGTTCCTCCTTAAGCTGCCTTTTATATTTCTGCCAGCCATTCCAAAAGAAGGTACCAAAATCGACGCCAATCATAATTACAATGAGACTTTTTCCTGCGATTATCCACAACATCACGGTGGGAGACACCGGAGAGCAATTGATGATTTTTGCTCCATCTGGCAGAATCTGGAGATACCAATCCATCAGTCTCCCCGTCCCAATGAGTCAAACAGTGCGCCAAACAAGCCATTCCATAGTCGCGGTGCCCCTGGGCTAACACAGCGCCAAAGCTGCGATAAACAATGCCGGGGACATCGGGGTTGTTTTGGTTAAATTCCGCCATGGCAGCGGGAGTCAGGGAGTGAACCACGGACACCACATCCGGGGCAAGATCGCCCCGTTGCCGCCAATACATTTCCAAAAAACGTCCAATAAAATGAAGTCTCAGAGGACGTTTTTCCCAAATAGCGGCTGTCCGAGAGCCTTGGTGAGGCGTGGACAACGTCGTTACTGAGGCAACAAAGGGAGCAAATTCCATGGTAGAGACTAAATATCTTGCTTCCAACCCTCCTTTAGAATGAGCAATCAGATGCACTTTTTCACATGACTCCGATGATAAAATTCTCTTTATTTGCCAGCGGTATAATTCACAATTATGAGCAATGGTTCCCCAGGCATCCCCGTAAAGCAAATAACATTTTTTCCCTTGTTCTTCGATCATTTGAGGGATTCTGCCAAAATAATGATGCTTACCGTCATTGCGACAGTTAGTACCGTGAATCAACAAAATCGGGTAATCATTCATATCTCATCTTCCTCTTTCCCAAATCGTGAAAAAGGAGCCGCATACGCGGCTCCTTTGGCATGTTTGGTTTATTCGGCATTTGCGTTATCGGAAGAGTCGCTACCGGAATCGTCAGCTGCGGCATCATCGGTAGTTTCGCCATTGGAATCGTCGGCAGCGGTGTCATCGGCTGCTGCGTCGCCGGAATCATCCTCTTCCTTGATCTCATTGCCTTCTTCGTCATAATATACGATTACAGCATCGGCCTCAAATTCATCCATATATGCAGTTAACTGGTCAGAACGCTGGCTGGCCAAATCATCGTCAATAATGCCCTGCAATACTTCATCGAGGTTATCTTCACTGGTCATATCATCAATTTTAATGATATGATAACCGTAAGAGGAACGCACAGGTTCTTCAGTATATGCCCCTACTTCTGTCAATTCAAAGGCAGCGTTGGTAAATTCTTCCACATAGCTGCTGCCTTCCCTTGTAAAGGCTCCTTCCAGAGCACCGCCATTTTCAGCACTGCCGGTATCATCGGAATTTTCTTTGGCCAGCTCCGCAAAATCGGCGCCATTATCCAATTCTGCAATTAATTCCTTAGCTTTTTCTTCTGCTGCGGCCCATTCCTCATCAGTGTAAATGGTATAGCCTTCATCGTCGGTTTCCGTTTCTCTGTCGCCGGCGTCAGGCATTACCAAAATATGGGATACCGTACGGGTATTGTATGCTTCAGGATCAGCGTCATAAATTTCTCGGGCTTCTTCCTCTGTCATAGTTGCTTCAGGAACTAAAGATTCGGAAATCTTTTCCTGACAAAGCGAAACAGCATAGCTATTACGGAAAAAATCCAAATCTAGGCCAAACGAGCCGATATAATCCTCTCCCGTATTTACATCGCCATACATGGCTGTCAACTGTTCTTCATAATATTCGTTAATTTCATCCTTGGTAGGATAGCAATCCAGTTCTTCAGCGGCCTGTTCCACTAATTTGGTATTGACCAATTCCTGCACTACCGTATCGCGCATAGCCAAAAGTTGCTCATTTTCCATGGAATAACCGTTGGCCTCATAAATACTGAGGACATTATCCAAATACTCTGTATAATCGTCGTTAGAAATATCCTCTCCATTTACCGTTGCCACGTTGTTCCCACCGCAGCTTGCCAGTGCGAACATCATTAAAAGGCCAACAAAAGCTGTAAGTAATTTCTTCATGCTGTTTCAAGCTCCACCTTTCTACGTTTTGTGAAATCAATATTATATATATTACACACTATTTTCGTTTTCCCTCTTTTCTAAAAGATAAACAAAAATTTTTATGAGTAAAAGTAATGCCTTCACATTGGAAAGTTTATCGCATCGCACTGTCATTTCTAGATTTTCGCTCATTTTAAATCCGAAACGGCGACCAAACTTCCCTATCAAATCGCCAATATCACGGCTCTCTATATGATTAAGCCCTTTGAATGTGACCAAAAAAGAATGATTCTGTTGTGAAATTGCGATAATTCCAAGTTTTTCCGCTAAAATTTTAAGACGCGCTACCAAAAATAAATGATAAACGCTATCGGGAACAGCACCAAAACGATCTTCAATTTCGTTGAGTAAAGTTTTTAATTGTGACTGATTGCGAATTTCAGCAATTTTTTTATACAACTCAATTTTAATATCACTGTCTCCGATATAATCATCGGGCAAATAAGCGGAACAAGCGACGTCAATGGCAACTTCCATCCGCTCTTCGGGAACTTTCTCTCCTTTCAGACGTTGCACTTCCTCGGACAACAGCTGGCAGTACATATCAAAGCCAACGGAAGCCATATGGCCGTGTTGTTCCGGCCCCAAAAGATTACCGACGCCGCGGATTTCCATATCTCTCAAGGCGATTTTAAAGCCGGATCCCAGTTCCGTATAGTCCCTTATGGCTGCCAACCGCTTTTTCGCGGGCATGGCCAGGAGTTCGCCTTTGCGATAAAAGAAATAGGCATATCCCTGTTTGCGACTGCGGCCCACGCGCCCGCGCAACTGATACATCTGAGATAACCCCAAACGATCCGATTCATCCACAATTAAAGTATTGACATTGGGAAAATCCAATCCAGATTCCACAATGGTGGTAGCCAATAAAATATCGGCCTCACCGTTTAGAAAATCCACCATAACCCGCTCCAACTCCCCTTCGGCCATTTGGCCGTGACCTACCAAGATCCGGGCTTCGGGTACCAAACGATGTAAATCATCGGCAACGTCCTCAATATCTTCCACTCGGTTGTGAATAAAATAAATCTGACCATCCCTGAGTATTTCTCGAACAATGGCTTCTTTGATAACACGATTCTGGCGCTCCATCACATAGGTTTGTACCGGCTGGCGGAAAGCAGGTGGGGTTTCAATAATGCTAATATCCCTCACCCCCAACAAAGACATATGAAGAGTCCTGGGGATGGGGGTTGCCGACATGGATAAAACATCGACATTCTTCTTTAATTCTTTAATTTTTTCTTTATGGGCCACACCGAATCGCTGTTCTTCATCGATGACGAGAAGTCCCAGATCGTGAAAATTCACCCGTTTTCCGAAAAGCATATGGGTGCCAATGACGATATCAACGGTCCCTGCCGCCAATCCCCTTAAAACTTCATTCACCTCTTTGCGAGATTTAAAACGGGAAAGACCGCCAATGGTAACACCAAACTTGGCCAAACGCTCACGGAATGTCCGCTCGTGCTGCTGCGCCAGGACTGTAGTGGGAACCAGAATAGCGCATTGCTTGCCGTCCAGTACCGCTTTGAAGGCAGCCCGAAGGGCCACTTCTGTTTTACCATATCCCACATCGCCACAAAGAAGGCGATCCATAGGCTTTTCCGCTTCCATATCGGCTTTTACATCGCTGATGGCATCAAGCTGATCAGGTGTTTCTTCATAAGGGAAATCCTGTTCCATTTCCCTAAGCCACGACGTATCCTTGGAAAATGCAAATCCTTTTTCTGCTTCTCGCTGGGCATAAAGTTTTAAAAGTTCTCCTGCCATCTCTTGAACAGAACAACGCACTTTTGCTTTGGTGGCTTTCCATTCTTTACCTCCCAATTGGTTCACTTTGGGCGGTATATCGGTATTGCCAATATATTTCTGCAACAAATCCAGTTGATCCGTAGGGACATAAAGCTTATCCTGACCTCGATAGCGAATATTCAGATAATCTCGTTCCGTATCGCCGACTTTTAAATGTTCAATCCCCATGTATTGACCAATACCGTGGTTTTCATGGACAACATAGTCGCCCTCTTTCAAATCTACAAAGGATTGAATGGCCTTTCCTTTTTCCTTCTTCCGTCGTTTGCCGGAGCGTTGCGATTCTTCCACACGTTGGAATAAATCAACACTACTAATGACCCAGGCAGGAATCTGATAGAATTCCGCGCTTTTTTCCAAAGGAAATCGGCATAAACGATAATTATGCAAGTGCCATGTCTCAGCAAAGCCCTTCATCTGCTCCAATGCCGCATCATCATTGCCACAGAGAACAACTGTTCCCTGTTCCGAAAGCTCCTGCAATTCCATGCCTCGCTCCTGGCGCTCTCTGTGGAAGGAAAACTCTCGCAGCGGCGGTGAAAGAGACTCCTGGACATCCAGGCCTGTAGGCCCTGGCAAAAAGGCCAAATGAAGCAGGTTGCAATGGTTCAAGGAAGTCCATATTTCAGCTTGACTGCGGTAATTTTTCAGATAAGACGGCCAGACCTCTCCCTCTAAAAACAATTCCTGATAAAAATCCAGCAGTTCTTCATCACCTTCATCCAATGTTTTCCGCAGATCATCTCCTTCTTCCACAACGACGATTCCATCTCCCAGATAGTCTTCCAAAGCCCCGCACTTCTCGTAAAAATATGGCAAAAGCTGTTCTAAATCATTGGAACGCAGTCCTTCTCGCACCGCGTCACAAAGGCGGTTAGACTTATCAATGCACTGTTTTTTTTGAGGCCCCTTAAGTTTTTTAGCCGCTGCCACGGCTTCGGTTTTTAAGGAAGCGAGTCCTTCCTCGATCCGCTCCTTGGGAAAAATCAATTCTGCGGCGGGAACAATCACCGCCTCCTTAACTGTTCCCAGAGAAGTCTGTTTTTCCGGATCAAAAAGTCGGATGGATTCTAATTCATCATCGAAAAAATCAAGGCGGAAAGGATATTTTGCCGCCGGAGAATAGATATCCACAATACTACCACGGAGACTGAAGGAACCGGATTCTTCCGTCAATACTTCCCTGCGGTAGCCCAAATCCACTAAGCGTTCTACCAGCGTCTCAAGGCTAACAGAATCTCCTTCCTTCACGGAGAAAGACATGGTTTGCCATACGGTCGGCGGCACCAAATACTGAGCCATGGATCCAGCAGATGCCACGGCAAAAAAAGGCTTTTTCGACAAAAGCCCATGCAACACCCGTAACCTTTGACGGCTTGGTTCCAAATTACCCGCTGCCGTTTCATAGGGAAGCAATTCCCTCCGCGGGTAATATCCTACGCGATCTGTTGCCAGAAATCGTGTGGCCATGCGACTGATCTTCTTCGCCCGCTCCTCACTTTTCGTTACATAAAGAATATTTTTTCCCTGCTCCGCCGTGAGAGAAACAGCAAGGATCACCTTACATTCATCGGTCAAACCCGTAAATTCAAAGCGACCTCCCTCTTCTGCCAATCGACGATACAAGGGCATTTCTTTCCATAAAAAATCCAGTTGTTCCACTTTCATCATGGTTCCTTTGTTAGTCCTTTTTTATTTTATGTCTATCCCCAAAAGTTCATGCCTTTTCAGGTTGTTCCGAGGATTCCTCTTTCTCTTTTTCTTCCTTTGGCGGCTTCGGCAATTTGGAAAAAACATTGTAACGATTCATTGCTTCGTCGATGCCCCGATCCAACCAGAGGAAAGCGCAATCGCGCCCTTTTTCCATCATATTGGCAATCAGCTTCCATTCTTCCTCTCCAAAATGTCCCAAAACGTGATCGATGACGTCATCGCCGCGCCCCCGTCCAATGCCGATCTTTAACCGCGGAAAATCTTCCCCATCCAAATGGGCAATGATGGACTTCAAACCATTGTGACCACCGCTACTGCCTTTGGGACGCAGTTTCATGGTTCCGGCAGGCAAAGACAAATCATCAACAATGACAAGAATTTCTTCATTGTCAATTTTATAATAACGGGCAATCTCACCAACACATTGACCGCTGAGATTCATATAAGTTTGGGGTTTTACCAAAATTACTTTCTCCCCATTGCGAAATACTTCGCAACAAAGCCCCATAAAATTTTTTTGCGTTATTTCCACACCCAATTCGTCAGCGATTAAATCCGCTGTAATAAATCCCACATTATGGCGGGTAGCTTCATATTTTTTTCCGGGGTTTCCCAACCCTACGATCATTTTCATATCATTTCAAACCTTTCTTTAGGCCACCAATTCATTAAGGAAATCAGCCAACGACCAAAATTCCAAAGCACGGTATGATGCAACCGATCACTTTGGTTCCTATTTATTTTATCATATTTGAAAGGAAATAAACATATCATTTCCCGAAAGTATTCTTTCCACAATAATCAAACACGGAAAAGAAAGAGAGGCATTGCCATGGAACTCCAAAGCAAACAACTTCCGGGCCTTGCGGTATTCAGCGTTGATGACGGGAAAAAACTGGGACAAGTGAAGGATTACGTCTTAGACCCTGAGATCCGCGCCATTGTAGCTTTTATCATCGGCGGAACGAAACGTTTTCGAGAAGAGTTCATTCTGCCCTATGAACGGATCAAGGGCATCGGAAAAGAAGCCATTACTGTAGAAAGCGCCAATGTTCTCGGAAAAAAACAGGACTTTCCGCAGTTGGCCTCATTACTCAAAGCCATGCCCGATATCAGCGGTCGCAGCGTCATGACGGAACGCGGCGTATTTTTGGGGAAAGCCGCGGACTTCACCATTGACAGTGAAACCGGAACCATTCATCGCCTCATTCTCAAAAATGGTATGTTTGATGATTTACTGCGGGGGAAACATGAGCTTCCCATTGAAGGTATCACCGTATTTGGCGCTGATGTGATTTTGACAGCAGAAGGGATCGTCCCCCGTCCCCGAAGCAATCGGGAGGAAAAGCCCCCCCAAAAAACGCCAGCGGAACCGCAACAGCCTCCCACACCACAATCAACCATCAAACAAAAAATTCCTTCATTCAAAGGAACCCGCCGTACTTTGAAAGTGAAAACTGAAGCATGGAAAAAAAAGGGATACGGTGCAAAAATTGCCGCACTATCCCGCAGAGATCAAAAAGTTTGTTCCGAAATCATTCCTGGAACTGATCAGAAACCGCAACAACCGCCCGAAAAAGCTGTGGTTACAGAAAAGAAAACCGCTTCCGCACCGGAACAAAGCTCCAATCGAGCGAAAGCGGGAATCACCTATAAACAGTGACGATGAACATTATTCAAACAATCTGCTCACTGAAAGATTGTTGTTAATGGAACGAATGGCTTCCCCCAACAAAGACCCTACGGAAAGCACCTTAAATTTATCGTTGGTGATCACAGCATCATTTCTTTGGGGAATGGTGTTGGTCACCACCACCTCTTTAATGCAAGAATTGGTCAAACGTTCCACCGCCGGACCGCTGAAAAGCGCATGGGTACAACAAATATGGACTTCCTTTGCTCCCATATTCATCAAGGCCTCGGCTCCCAAAGTAATGGTACCGCCGCTATCGATAATATCATCGGCCATAATGGCTACTTTCCCTTTGACATCGCCAATCAAATTCATGATTTCCGCTTCGCCAGGGGCGGGGCGACGCTTGTCCACAATGGCAATATCACAGTGCAAACGATCGGCAAGATTGCGGGCTCTACCCACACCGCCGATGTCCGGAGAAACCACAATAATGTCGCCATCAAACTGTTTTTTCTTATAATAATTGGCCAAAATAGGCATGGCTGAAAGATGATCCACGGGAATATCAAAGAATCCTTGAATTGCAGCAGCATGCAAATCCATACAAATCACACGGTAGGCCCCGGCAGCAGCAATTAAATTTGCTGTCAATTTCGCCGAGATAGGATCTCTAGCTTTACTTTTCCGTTCTTGACGCGCATATCCATAATAAGGAATCACCGCAGTAATGCGTTGTGCCGAAGCTCTGCGCATTGCATCCATCATAATCAGTAATTCCATCAAATTATCATTCACCGGGGGACAAGTCGGTTGCACAATATAGACGTCGGCGCCGCGAACGCTTTCATCGATATTCACAGCGATTTCGCCGTCACGGAAACGTTTCACCGTCGAAATCCCGAGGTTCATTTTCAAATGTTCCGCAACCTCCTGGGCAAGAGCGGGATGCGCATTGCCGGCAAATAATTTTAAGGTGTTATCATTCATTGCCTTCCCTCCACAAAAAAGATCAACCATAAATATAATTAGCTGTTTTCCGCCAATTTCCTTTTTCTTTCAGCAAATAAATTATACCTCGCCTGTTTTCATAAAAGCCGTACTTATGATTTTGCTCCTGACTTTTATTTCTGATGACGAGAACGAAAATTCCGAGCCCAGCCTTGAATATTTTTCTGTTTTTCTCTGGCTACGGCCAAACTATCAGCAGGGACATTTTTTGTCACTGTAGAGCCGGCTGCAATGTAGGCACCGTCCTCAATGGTAACAGGGGAAACCAAATTTGCATTGCAACCCACAAAAACGTGGTCCCCAATGGTACTGCGATATTTGTGGAATCCATCATAATTACAGGTAATGGTACCGCAGGCAATATTGACACCAGAACCAACATCGGAATCGCCGATATAAGCCAAATGCGGCAATTTGGAACCTTCACCAATCGTACTGTTTTTTACTTCTACAAAATCCCCTACTTTGACCCCATCCGCCAACTGCGTTTGTGGACGTAGATAAGCAAAGGGACCAATATTGCAATCATTTCCCAAAACAGCCTCTACGGCGATACTCTGCCAAAAACGCACACCGTCACCTAACGAAGAATTTGTTAGTTCAGAGCGAGGCCCAATAGTACAACCTGTTCCGATCTTAACCTTGCCGCGCAATGTGCAAAAAGGTTCTAAAATCGTATCATATCCTATCTCTGCATCGGGATCCACAAAGGTAGTTTCCGGAGAAATCACAGTAACGCCTTCTTTCATCAAAGCGTCATTTTTTCTGCGGAATAAAATTTTTCCGGCTTCACTCAGCTGCTTTCTATCGTTAATTCCTTTTACTTCCTCAAAATCATTTACTGCCCAGGCCATGGCTTTTTTGCCCTTTTCATTGCAAATAGCCACCGTATCGGTAAGATAAAATTCCCCCTGGTCGTTATCGGTCCTTAGTTCCGTCACTGCTTCCCTGAGGAAATCGAGATCAAAGCAATACACGCCACTGTTAATTTCAGAAATTGTCTGTTCTTCAGGGCTGGCGTCCCGTTGTTCCACAATGCGAAGCAACGAGCCGTCTTGACCACGCACGATGCGTCCATAACCAAAGGGATCGTCAATTCTTGCCGTCATCACGGAACAAGCAGCGCCTTCCCTCTCATGTGCGCCTAAAAAATCATCCAAAGTTTCTCCCCGTAAAAGCGGTGTATCACCGCAAAGTATCAATACTGTACCATGAGCTCCAGTCAGAGCAGGCATGGCCTCCATAACAGCATGCCCTGTCCCCTTTTGCTCTCGCTGCAACACAAATTCACAGCGGTCTTCAAACACTTCACGCACCTGATCGGCACCGTGTCCCACGACAGTTAAAATTCTTTCGGCAGAAACGGCCTCTGCCGCGTCTAACACATAATGAAGGATTGGATGGAAGGCTGCTTCATGGAGAACTTTCGGCAATTCCGATTTCATCCTGGTACCTTTTCCCGCCGCCAGAATCACAGCATAACGTTGCAATAAAATCACTCCTATACAGACAGAAAAAAATGAAAGGTGCAACCAATCATTTTTTTCACGTTTGAGACTCGCTCACTAGATTTTTCTATTATAACCCCGTACAGCAGAAAAATCAATTCATCTCAGGACTCTGATAAAATTTATTCTGTTCCTTCCTCTTCTGTTGATCCAGAATTCCCATCTTCATGATTTTCTACCGGTTCCATCTCTGCCAATGCCTTTTCATACTCGGCCAATACCCGCTCCTGAAGTATATCTCTTGACTCCTGTGAAATGGGATGAGCAATATCACGGAATTCTCCCGTAGGCGTTTTACGACTGGGCATTGCCACAAAAAGCCCACTCTGTCCCAGAACCACTTTTACATCATGAATGACAAAGGCATTGTCCAACGTAACAGAAACAATTGCCTTCATTTTCCCTTCCGGTAAAATTTTACGCACTCTTACATCGGTAATATTCACATTACATCCCCCTTTTCTGAGAGCTATCCAACGGGATTCGCTGTAGTTCTTAGATAATTCTACAAAAAATCGGGATTTCCTGCAAATTTTTGCAAATAGTGCTTTTTTTTGTCATTTTCTATTATTCTTAACGAAATACCCCTTGCCCAACTGGTTTACAACGAAAGAGCGTTTCCCAAGAATCTTGCCAACACCTTTGAATCCTAATAGCCTCATCCTGATCCACCAAGGAAAATACTGTAGGACCACTTCCACTCATCAGCGAGTTAAGCCCCAAAGAAACCATTCGTTTTTTCAGTTCCGTTAAAGAAGGATACATGGGGATCGTCACCCGTTCCAAATCATTGAAAAGACAGGAACGGACAATGGATATATCTTTTAGCTCCAATCCTCGAATCATAGCATCAACCGATGGCTTTTCCTTCATTGAAGGCAAAGCATCGAACCGGCGAAAGACATTGGCAGTAGAAACGGGGAAGCCACCGTTTACCAATAAAATATCCGTATCGGGCAATGGGGGCAACGAGTGCAAAATTTCCCCTTTTCCTCGGGCCAACATCGTACCGCCACAAACACAAAACGGCACATCAGCACCGATTTCTTCTCCCAGCTGTGCCAAATGCTCCAAAGACAATCCCAGCTGAAAATAGTCGTTCACAGCATGAAGTAGGGCAGCGCCGTTGCCGCTGCCGCCGGCCAAGCCTGCTCCTACAGGGATCTGCTTTTCCACAGTCACAGCAACTTCATCCGGAAGATCAAACCGATCTTTCATCAATCGCCAACAGCGGGTGATAATATTTGTTTCCACCGGCCCTAAATCCAATGATGGATTCTTCAAGGACAAAGAAAAATTCCGCCGTTCAAAATCAAAGTCAAGGCGGTCGAACAAAGAAACCGACTGCATCACCGAAACAAGACAGTGATACCCATCGGACAGCGCTCCTTCAACCTCCAGGAACAAATTGATTTTCGCAGCGGAATGATAGGTTACCATATTAGAACGTTACCTTTCCCAAGTGTTTTTTCAGCCGTTCAGCAGCTTCTCTCACTCGTTCTTCGGGAATCGTTAAGGAAATGCGGAAATATCCCTCCCCGGAGGGACCATAACCGCTACCGGGTGTAACAACGATCCCCGCTTGATCAAGAACATATTCTGCAAAGGATGCAGAAGTATACCCTTTGGGCACCGGCGCCCAGATATAAAATGTCGCTTTAGGTGCTTCTAAATTCCATCCCAAATCGTTGAAGGCGTCGACGATCACATCACGGCGTTTGGCGTAAATGGCACGGTTTGCCTCTACAGCAGATTGATCACTGTCAAGTCCCGCCATAGCGGCATACTGCACCGCTTGAAACGCACCGCTGTCCACATTGCTTTTATAACGCCCTAAAGTTTCGATGACTTCGGCGTTCCCCACGGCAAAGCCAATGCGCCAACCTGTCATATTAAAGGGTTTGGACAAAGAATTAAACTCAATGCCCACATCCTTGGCACCTTTCACTTCCAAAAAACTGGGAGGCCGATAACCGTCGTAACAAACTTCGGAATAAGCATTATCATGGCAAACGAGAATATCGTATTTTTTCGCGAAATCCACCACTTCTTCAAAGAAAGACAACGGCGCTGTGGCCCCTGTGGGATTGTTAGGATAACTGATCCAAAGGATTTTTGCTTTTTTTGCGATCTCCTCGGGAATTGCCTTTAAATCGGGCAAAAAACCGTTTTCTTCCTTCAATGGCATGTAATAAGGCTCCCCTCCCGCAAAGGAGGTGCCAATGCCGTAGACGGGATAACCGGGATCCGGCACCAAACTGATATCACCGGGGTCAATATAACAATAGCTGATATTGGCAATTCCCTCCTTGGAACCGATCAAAGACACCACTTCACTGGTGGGATCCAATTCTACTTGAAATCTTTTTTTGTACCAGTTGGCCACGGATTCGCGGAACGACAACATCCCTACGGAAGAGGGATACTGGTGGTTCTCAGGATTCTTAATTTCCTCCGCCATTTTTTCAATGATAAAGTCGGGGGTGGGAAGATCCGGATCGCCGATACCAAAGCTGATGATATCGACGCCCTTTTCTTTATATTCCTCTATTTTCCTTTCGATTCCCGCAAATAAATAGGGCGGGATCTCACGAATTCGCTTGGCTGCTTGCTTCATGATTGCTCCTTTCCATTTCACTAAATTACTGACAAGGAACTTGATACCCCAAAATAATTAATAAATGTATTCACCCTCTGCCACATAAGCAGCAGGGCCGCTCATCATGAGAGAACCGTCATCGCACCATTCACATTCCAGAACACCACCTAAAAGGTGAACCTTCACCTTGCGATCAGTATAGCCGTTCAAAATTGAAGCGACAACAGAGGCCGACGCCCCTGTTCCACAAGCCAAAGTTTCGCCGCAGCCCCGTTCATAGACACGCATGCGAATTTCATCCACATCCATAATTTCCACAAATTCCACATTGGTTTTTTCCGGAAAAAGAGGGTGACGCTCTAAAATAGGTCCCAAGCTTGTAATGGGAGCCTCGTCAAGGTTGCGCCAAAAAGTCACGGCATGGGGATTCCCCATGGAAACACAGTTTAAATCAAAATGGTAGCCATCGATCTCCATGGGCATTCCGATGACTTTATCGCCTTCCACCTCCACGGGAATCTCCCAAGGTTTGATGCGGGGCGTTCCCATATTTACCTTCACCATGGGGGATCCATCGACTGAATCCATCAAAACAGGTCGAATGGTACCGGCTGCGGTTTCCACCGTCATTTCCTTTGTGGAAATAATCCCTTTATCATAAACATAGGCGGCAAAGCAACGAATTCCGTTGCCGCACATTTGCGCTTCGCTGCCGTCGCTGTTGATAATAAGCATCCGAATGTCATTTATGTCGGAAGGAAGCACCACCAAAATCCCATCGGCGCCAATGCCAAAATGGCGGTCGCAAACCTTTTTGGCCAGAGCCCCAAGATCTTCCGGAAGTGAATGATCGCGTCCGTCAAAAATGATAAAATCATTACCAAGACCATTCATCTTTGTAAAATGCAGTTTCATCATATCCTCCCCTATTTACAGCTTAATGATTTCATGCTTACCACGAAATGGCACCAAAGAGCTGCTTTCATCTCTTCCGCATTCTTTGCACCAATACTAAAAGTCCAAACGCCTCAGTTTAAAACTTTGTCAAATAATTTTCAATTTCCCAAGGGGTAATTTGAGTACGGTATGCTCTCCACTCTTTTTCTTTGGCCTCAATAAAACAATTAAACACATGATTTCCCAAAGCTTCAGAGATCACAATATCGCTTTTTAATTCTTCCATCGCAGCGGATAAGCTTACGGGCAAACAACCAATTCCTCTGGCCAAACGTTCGTCATCGGTCAAATCATAAAGATTATAATCACAGGCTTTGGGCGGTTCAATTTTATTTTTAATCCCGTCAAGCCCCGCCACCAACATCGCAGCAGTCCCCAAATAGGGATTACAGGTCGGATCAGGACTCCGCATTTCCACACGGGTAGAGACACCGCGTTTGGCGGGAATTCGCACCAAAGGACTACGGTTTTTTCCGGACCATGCAATATAAACCGGGGCTTCGTAGCCGGAAACGAGCCGCTTGTAGGAATTTACCGTTGGGTTGGTAATGGCGGTAATAGCCCGTGCATGTTTTAAAAGGCCGCCAATATAATAATATGCGGTCTCCGACAAACCGTCAACGCCGTTAGGATCATCAAAAACATTTTTCCCATCCAAGGTGGAAAGGCTCTGGTTCATATGCATTCCGGAACCGGCGATGCCATAAATCGGTTTCGGCATAAATGTCGCATGGAGCCCATGGCGTTTGGCCACAATACGTACGATCAGTTTAAAGGTTTGCATACGGTCGGCAGAAGATAAAGCGTCGCCGTACTTGAAATCAATTTCATGCTGGCCCGGGGCACATTCGTGATGTGATGCTTCAATTTCGTATCCCATATCTTCCAGGGAACTTACCATTTCCCGACGGGCAGCGGATCCTAAATCGATGGGGGAAAGGTCAAAATATCCCGCTTGGTCATGGGTTTCCAAAGTGGGGCGTCCCGCACTATCGGTGTGGAATAAGAAGAATTCTGCTTCAGGGCCGACATTCATGATATACCCCATATCTTTAGCTTCGTTTAAAGCACGTTTTAAAACGTAGCGGGGATCTCCCTCAAAAGGTTCGTTTTTATCGGTATAAATATCGCAAATCAAACGAGCCAAGCCGCCTTCTTGGTAACTCCAAGGAAAAATCTGCCAGGTATCAAGGTCAGGCTTCAGGTACATATCGCTTTCCTCAATACGAACAAATCCCTCCACGGAAGAACCGTCAAACATGATTTCGCCGTCCATAGCTTTTTCCAGCTGAGATGCGGGAATATTGACGTTTTTTAACACGCCAAAGATGTCGGTAAACTGTAACCGGATAAAACGAATGCCATGATCACGAACACTGGCTAAAATATCGTCTCTTGAATATTTGCTCATGGGGAAATCCTCCGAATTTATCTTTTCTTTCCATTATACTATAATTCCAGCAAGGTGAAAAGACTATTTTTTTCGCCTTACCGTCATATTTTCCATTTCCTTGCCTATGTATATACAGAAAAGAGGTGATTCTATGAGTAAAAGACATCGACAAAATCCCGGCCCTATGGTCAATCTCAATGATTTGATGGAAGTTCTGCGCCGCAATGGTCTGTTGCAAAACAATGGTTCCATGCCCCAAAACCAACAGGGTAATACTATGCTTCCCCCGATTCAGGGAATGCAAGGACAACAGGGAAACCTTGGCCCCTTGGCCGGACTTTTAGGAGGTGTTGGTGGTGGTGCGGGCAACGGCGCCCCAATGCCCCCTATGAGCGGCGGTATGCCTCCCATAGGCAACGGCATCGCCCCTATGATGCCAATGGGTATATCTCCTGGCAAACCCCAGCAAGCAACTTCTCCCAAAGTCAGTACCGACGACAGAGAAATGTTAAAAAAACTTCTTACAGAAATTATCACAATTTTAAAAGAAGACGAAAAAAAAGAATAATTCAAAGTATCCCGCCCAAAAGCTCTATCTTTCGGGAAACCCGAAAAATGAGACGATTCTTTCATGCCAAGAAAAAGAGGCTGCGATCAATGGTTGATTCCTTGATCGGCAGCCTCTTTGCTATCTTTTATTTTTTTTCGCAGTATTCTTTTTACGGTTCGGAGCGGGAGTGTTGAAAGAGTTTCCTTTCTGTTTCCAAAGTCCCCAAAGATAAATGACCAGGGCGACGACGAACAGTACAATACTGATCACCTGGGCTTGGCGGAGCGGACCGATCATTAAACTATCTGTGCGGAATCCCTCCACAATAAAACGTCCGATAGAATAGAGCATCAGATACCATAAAAAGACATTGCCGTTTCGCTTTGCCCTTTGAAAGAGAAAAAGAGTCACAAAAAATACCATCAAATCCCAAAGAGATTCATAAAGAAACGTGGGATGTACCATTTCACCGTTGACCTCAATGGCCCAGGGTAAATTGGTAGCGTAGCCATGGGCTTCCCCATTGATAAAATTGCCCCAACGACCAATGGCCTGTCCTAAGGCCAACGCAGGGGCAAAGCAATCGGCCATAGAACCAAAGCTCATACGATAATAGCGGCAAACTAAAAAAACAGCAAGAATCCCCCCGAGGATGGCGCCGTGAATGGCCAATCCTCCATGCCAAATCGCCACAATTTCACCAAGATCAAAACGATAATGTTCCCATTGAAAAATCACATAATACAAACGCGCCCCTATGATGGCACAAGGCACCGTTACCAACAGCACCGTCCAAACATGGTCTTCATTGAGACCGCGTTTTTTCGCCAAACGCGTTGCGATTAAAATACCGATTAGCAGGGCAAGGGCAATGAAGACACCATACCAACGCACCGACCAACCAAATACGGTAAAGGCCACAGGATCCATTGACTACCTCCAAAAATAGGGTTTTTCCAAAATGATTTTTTTTATCATAACAAAAAAAAACAATGCTTTCAACTGCAATCATAATAATCGCAGTTTTTTCTCATTTTTTGAAAAAAGTATTCCATTTTCTGAGAAGAATGCTATAATAGCAATAGATTTTATTTTTCCCAAAAATTTACACATATTTTACAGTATTTTCATTCCCAAATTTCGATTCTGCAATTTTTCCTCTCCACTTCCCTCTGTGTTTGAAATAGCAAAACGCACAGAAACTGATATAAGCAAAAGCAGGTGATATAAATCCCTGCGTTATCCTTTGCGTTATCCTTAAAAATGAAAAGGGAACAATGATCGGACCATTTTCGTATTTGAAGGAGTTTATTATGGTGACAAAATCGGCGGAACAAAAAGGCGTTATTCTTTGTTTACTTGCAGCTTTTTGCTATTCACTCGGTCCCATTTTGGGAAAGCTCCTTTTTGCTGTGGGACTGCCCTGGCAGGTGGTGGTAACCATGCGCGGAATGATACCTGCAGTATTGCTGTTCGTCTATGCTCTCTGCTTTGCCCGCTATGTGTTTCATATAAAAAGGGAGCATCTTCACCTCTTTCTTTTAAACGGAGTCAGCTTTGGTTTTATTTCCGTTTGCAATTATTGTTCTCTCTACTACATAGATGCCGCCGTCGCCACGGTGCTGCTTTATACCCTTCCCGTTTTTACAGTGCTGCTTTCCCGAATTATGTTAAAGGAATCATTTACCGCACCCAAAGTCATTGCCATGATCATGGCCTTTTTAGGGATTCTTTTTATTATTGAAGTTTTCAATATTGGCTCTTTGTCCACTGATGGAGGAACAAAAATTTTTGGAATTCCCTCCGCTATTTTCGGGATCATTATCGGCTTAATGTCAGGCCTTTTAAGTTCATTGTATACGATCTTCACCAAAAAGCTGAATAGCTTTTACCCCGGATGGACCGTAAATTCTTGGTGCTATTTTATAGGACTTCCCATTTTCTTCTTCATTGGCGCTCCTCATATCGCATCCTACCATTGGAATGCCACATCTCTTATGGGAATCATCATTATTTCTTTGGTAGGGCTTGCTGCTTATTCCCTTTACGCTTTATCCATGCAGCATATTGACGCGGGCAAAGCCAGTCTTCTGGTAACGTTGGATCCAGTACTCAGCGTTTCCATGGCCATCTTGATTCTTGGCGAACACCTTACCATACTGCAACTACTCGGTTGCGTCCTTGTCTTTGGAGGAATTCTTTTTATGGAGAAGGGGCAACTTCTCTTAAATCGCATCGCCCCCAAATCATCGAAAAAACAGAAAGGCAGCGCGTCACCATGAACCAAAATAAATTAGGGTTAATTTTTGTTTTAGCCTCAAGCTTTTGTTATGCCCTTACCGGTATTCTCAGCAAAGTGCTTGTCAGCAGCGGATTACCTCCCATGCTGACATTGACCCTCCGAACGCTGTTCTGCACTGTTTTTTTAGGAATTTTAGTATTTGCGGTCAAAAAAGAACAATGTTTTCCGAAAAAGAAGGATATTAAAACCTTTTTTCTCTTGGGAATCGTACTCTTCGTCTATTCCGCGGGATACTTTTTGAGCTTGGTTTATCTCGATATTTCCATTGCCGTGGTTCTACTTTATACTTATCCTGCTATGCTGGTCATTGCATCGATTTTCGCATTCAAAGAAAGGCTTAACAAAATAACGGTAATCGCACTTGGTTTGACATTCCTCGGTATCCTTTTTACCATCGGTATTTTCGATTCCTCTTTGGAGAATCTGTCTGTCACAGGTCTCATCCTGGTCCTCAGCGCTGCGGTGGGGGTCGCCGTATATGCGATACTTGTAAAAAAACTCACGTCTTCCTACAACGGACTTGTGATCAATCTCTATTGTTTCATTGCCGCTTCGCTGCTCTATTGTCTCATTTTTCCCTTTTGCCTGCCGGAGGAATGGCCTGCGGCCACTGAATATCTGTCCATTCTCGTCCTGGCGCTACCCTATACGTTGGCCTTCCTCTTCTATGCTAAGGGACTCCAATATCTCGAAGCAGGAAAAGTAGGAATTCTGGCTTCCACAGAGCCGGTGTTCAGCATTGCTATGGCGGCACTGTTCCTGGGAGAATCCATCGCCCCGATGCAGGGGGTGGGAATTCTTCTCGTTTTGACGGCCATTGTATTGCTGGAGCTTTTCCCAAAGAAGAAAGAGATTTCCGACGAAAGAGATGATCAAAAATAATTTAGAATCGCCGCAAATATCCTTTCAACTTTTGGGATAAATCAAAGCGATAGCAAATACATTTGCTATCGCTTTTCGTTTCTCTTACGTTTTTTGCTCCGGTGGATCGCCGGAATGCTCCAAAGAATCATCTTGAATGCCTTTTTCCTTTAAACGGCTGTCCACGCCTTGTCGCAGCAACACATAAAGCACAGAGACAATGGGAATAAAAAGCAACATTCCCA
>NBJMC04201__coassemble_561_pt1 | contig 27443 bp, 23 predicted proteins | sample NBJMC04201__metabat2_high_PE_023 | metagenome-assembled genome bin NBJMC04201
TTCATGATTCGTTCCCATTTGGGGAATTCTCCATTTCCAGTTTGCCTTATGTTTTCAGTGAGATGTTTCCTTGTACAGTGGGAATGTGTACTTTCATCATGAATCTTTTGCTTATGGCATTGCAGCTCATCATCATGGGAAGGCGCTTTCCAAAATCGTATTGGCTGCAGATCCCTGTGTCTGTCATTTTCGGTGCTTTTGTGGATTTTGCTTTGCTGGTTCTTTCTGCTGTGGGGCCTACTTCTTATGGAGGGCGTTTTCTCTGTTTGGCCGTTGGTTGCCTATTATTGAGTCTTGGTGTCAGTATACAGTTTACTGCCAATGTCGTATTACTTTCCGGTGAAGCGACGGTTCGTGCGATTGCCGACCGTTGGCATAAAGACGTCGGCAATGTAAAAGTTGCGTTTGACCTCTCTCTTGTGATCTTGGCGGTGATTACTTCTTGGTTTTTCTTAGGTGAAATCGTTGGTGTAAGAGAAGGTACTGCCATTGCTGCTTTTTGTTGCGGCTTTATTGTGCGGCTTTTTTATAAACCTCTCCATTACGCGGAAGAACAATTTTTGCGACATACGGTACGCTTTTAAATGATTGATTTTCTTTGATGATCTAAAAACTTTAGGATCAATCTTATATATTTTTGTAAAAATGAATATTTTTACAGTTTGACTGGTGCATATTTTACGATGGTAATCGAATAATAGCAATGAATAAATGATTTTGAGGAAATCAATTTTTTCCAAGATTTTGGCAGATAATCCTGAAATTCATATTTAATATTGAAATTTATGCTATCATTTTGGAAAACATTAGTTCCTTAATCTATGCGAAAGACTGGGAATATAATGTGAATATTGATTGTTTTTTTCTTGGAAAATTGTCGATAAAACACAGTAAAATTGAAAATTTGACAGTAAAATCGGAGTAATAGTGAATAAAGTCCTGATATTGATATTGATTATTTTTGCTTAATCGTTTAAAATATAGGAAAATAATAGCATTATTGCGCGGTTTTACGACAAAATCGTTGCTGGAAGATAAAAAAGACTGTTGTGGGCGGTTGGAGCAGCGTTTATCGGCAATAGTGATATTGATGAGGTGATGCGAATGTCTATTGATTACAGCTTAATTGGAAAACGAATTGCAAAAGTGAGGAAGAGCAGAGGCTACACCCAAGATAATTTAGCGGAACGCGCGAATTTAAGCAACAACTATATATCCCATATTGAGAAAAGCCACTCGATCCCCAGTTTGGAAACTTTTGTAAATTTATGCGAAGCTCTTGAGGTGACACCTGATGAGATTTTGTTGGGTACCGTAAAAGAGAGCGAAACTTATCTTAATTCCGAAATCGACAATAAAATCAGCGGTTGTACTCCTTATGAAAAGGAAATGATCGATGGTTTTATTGATTTATTGTTGTCTAAACGGGATAAGGCGTAATTCTTGTCTCGATGATTAGGGTGTCCCACGAACCCTTGTCAGATATGTTGCTTTTTCATGTGACGCTATTTAATAGGTTTCTGATATTGTGATCGGAGAAACCGGAGCCGCCTTTGGCGGCTTTTTCTTTTGGCTTACGCTTGAGGATTTGAATAAAATATGTTACCATGTCTTTATCTATTACTACGACGTGTCAAGCGTTCCGAAATTATGAATCATATGGAGTTTATTTATGACCACGATGGAGACGAAAAATAAGGAACAAGACGAACAGGCGCTTCGCCGTTTGTTAGAGATCATGGCTGATCTCCGGGCAGAACATGGCTGCCCTTGGGATAAAGAACAAGATCATAAATCATTGCGAAAATATGTATTGGAAGAAGCTTATGAGGTTGTTGATGCCATTAATCAAGAGGATGATTCGTTAATTGTGGAAGAATTGGGAGATCTTCTTTTGCAAATTGTCTTTCATGCGCAAATCGCAAAGGAAGAGGGACGGTTTACCTTTGCCGATATTGCCAATGGTATCAGTGAAAAAATGATACGGCGCCATCCCCATGTCTTTGGCGCGGAGCATTGCGATACTCCTAGCGAAGTTATGGTTACCTGGGCACAGGTGAAAGCCAAAGAAAAAGCGGGAAGCCAGGAGCGGCGTATGGATGTGCCTTTGGCTTTTCCCGCGTTATATCGCAGCGAAAAATTGCAGAAAAAAGCGGCAGAAGTGGGATTTGATTGGGAGCAGAGCGAAGCAGTTCGTCAAAAAATTTTAGAAGAATTGGGCGAAGTCGACGAAGCCATCTCTGAGGCAGATAAGGTTCATTTAAAAGAGGAAATGGGAGATCTACTTTTCGCTGTGGTGAACTGGAGTCGTTTTCACCATATCGACGCAGAAGAAGCACTTCGGGAAAGTAATGATAAATTTGTGAAGCGTTTTAATCTTATGGAGGATATGATTCTGGCTCAGGGAAAATCAATCGAAGATATGACCCTTTCGGAAATGGATCTCTATTGGGAAAAAGCGAAAAAATTGTTAGCGAATCACTGCTAAAGTACGGTGGAATAGCGCCTTTGAGAGTGGGGTATACTGACATCATACCATCGTTGATAAATGCATAAAGCGTTTCGCCGGGGGATTGTTGGCATGATGAAGCGCTGCAAAATCCGATAAAATCTTGTGAAACGACGGTACGAATACCACCAAAGGAGGTTACCATTTTGCATAAAGGAGCATTGATTGAAGCCGCGGCGGAGTTATCGGGGCTCAGCCAAAAAGATACTGCCCTGGCTTTTAATGCAGTGATTGAGACAATTTGTCAAAGTTTAAGCGTTGGCGAGCCGGTGCAGATTTTAGGATTTGGCACTTTTGAAGTGCGAAACCGTAAATCCCGTCGGGGACGAAATCCTCAAACTGGAGAACCTATAGAGATCCCGGGAGGCAATTATCCGGCATTTCGTTGCGGCAAGCTATTGAAAGATGCTGTGGCCAGCCAAAAAGATTAAAATAATTGAGAAAAGGGAGATAATCAATGAGATTGGATAAGTTCTTAAAGGTTAGTCGTTTAATCAAACGACGTACTGTGGCCAAGGAAGTTTGCGAAGCCGGCCGCATTCAAGTGAATGGCCGTTCAGCCAAAGCAGGCCATGATTTGAATGTGGGTGATATCCTTGATATCGCTTTGGGAAATCGTCGTTTGAAAGTGCGTATTATGGAAATCAAAGAAACGGTCCGTGCTGACCAGGCAGATCGCCTCTATGAAATTTTGGAAGATGAAAAAATAACACGAGAAGAGATTTTTTGATTTTCGTTTTAGTCAAAGAGTTCCCGCTTGTAAAGTAAGCGGGAACTCTTTAATTATGAACGTTTCTCAAAGCCCAAGGATGCGAAAAATGCGTTATTATAGATAACGGCTCTGTGACTCGGACGGAGCTGTTCCGTTTTTAAATGATATTGATAAGCCCCTTCTCGATCGCCCATGGCAAAATGGCAGCGGCATCGTCCCAAAGCGGGTAGGAAGTCATAACAATCAGGGCATAAAAAACCACCTCGCTCCGGCTGATATGAACATTGTTCTGCGATTCCATACCAGAAGTCGGCATTTTGATATTGCTGTAAGCGAAATAGGCAATCGGCCAAATCGCAGCAAACCTCGGCTCTGGGAGTATCCCACAAAAAACTGCGAAATAGCGCTGTCAGCGATTTTTCTGTGTCGCCCATGGCGTCGTAGCAACGGGCCAGATCACGGCAACAATCAATGCGGTTTTCCAGCCAAGCGTTGGGCATTTTTAAGAATTCTTCCAGAACATTGATGGCTGCTTCATATTGTTCATGGTAATAAAGTTCTCTTCCATAATAATATTGCTGGCGCGCATCGAGAATTTCTCCTTGGTTGATCATTGATTGAAAAATTCTCAGGTTTCGATCCGGGTCTTTTTGTACTTCCTTTCGATGGCATATGGCTGCTTTCCATTGTTGTACTATCCCATGGGGCGGGATTACTTCATGAATGCGTCCTTTCCAACGGAACCCCGCATTACGTTTTACAAGTCGTTCTCTTCGATAGGAGAATGTTGGGTTCCCCTTTTCATCAAAAGATACATGGTAATCCATCATGACCATATGAGGATTCTCGTCAAGACGCTCTTTTTCCTGGAGAAACAGTAACCGATCCTTTTCTTCTATGACATCGTCGGCGTCAAGCCAAAATAGATAATCGCTTTTCCCTTGTGCAAAAGCAAAATTTCGTGCGGCGGCAAAATCGTCACGCCAAGGAAAGTCAAAAATTTGGTTCGTATATTTTGAAGCAATTTCTTTTGTATTATCGGTGGATCCTGTATCCACAATGACAATTTCATCCACTAAATCAGCAGCACTGTCGAGACAACGCCCCAATACGTCGCTTTCATTTTTCACAATCATACATAAACTAATGGTTTTCATCGGATTCCCCCTTTCCATCCCTATGGTATGATATTTTTGGGGGAAATGTGATGTCAAAATCAGCCATCTCTGCATACGATGTACTGTGACTAGAAGATGTCACCTAAAATCAACAGAAAGAATGGTGATTGTGTTGAATTATAGAAACTGTTATGGAAGAAATATTAATTGCTGCAATCCCCCTAGTTTTAATTGCTGTAACCCTCCTACTTGTACTTGCATATGTCAGGGGCCTACTGGCCCTCAAGGGCCTATTGGTCCCCAGGGGCCTATTGGTCCTCAGGGACCTATTGGTCCCCAAGGTCCCAGAGGGAATACCGGTCCTCAAGGTGTAACAGGAAATGACGGGGCACCTGGTCCTACTGGCGCCACCGGCGCAACAGGTCCTCAGGGCCCTCAAGGTCCGGCTGGTCCTACTGGACCCACTGGTGCTACTGGGGCAACGGGCGCAACAGGCGCCACCGGCGCAATAGGTCTGGCAGGCGCCACCGGAGCAACAGGTCCTACCGGCGCAACTGGTGCTACAGGTCCCACCGGTCCTACGGGTGCCACTGGACCTACTGGAGCTCCTGGCCCCGGCCTTAGCGATGCTACGGCTTTTACTCCTGATACTTTCTATGCAGAAGGAGATATTGTCTATTATAATGGAAGCCTTTATCGGGCATCCAGAAATGGTGCAGCTGGGACACCGGGAACTTCTGCCGATTTCGCTCTCCTCTCCGCGGCGGGTCCTACCGGCGCAACAGGCGCTACGGGTCCTACTGGCCCAACTGGTCCTACCGGCGCAACAGGCGCGACAGGCGTAACTGGTGCAACGGGTGCTAACGGTGCGACTGGCGCCACTGGAGCAACTGGTCCGACTGGTGCTGATGGTGTAACAGGTGCGACAGGCCCAACAGGACCTACTGGTGCAACGGGAGCCACCGGTCCAACTGGTCCGACCGGACCTGAAGGCCCCGCGGGTGCAACCGGTGCCGCTGGTGCGGTTGGCGCTTTTGGTGCAACTGGACCCACTGGCGCAACTGGCGCAACTGGCGCTACAGGTGCAACTGGTCCTAGTGGAGCAGATGGCGCCACAGGTGCTACAGGTCCTACCGGTGCCGCGCCTCCGTTGGACGCATTGTATGCGACCAATGATCCTTCCCAGTCCCCGGCATCGGATGGTGATGCTTTAACCTTTGATACTAACCAGGTAACGGAAGGTACAGCGATTTCCCATACGGCCAGCAGCGGTGATTTTACAATTAGTGAGGCAGGCACCTACTTGATTTCCTACTCTGTGACTGGAACGAATACAACTTCTACAGGTAATGTTACTGTACAACTTCAAAACGGTGGAACCGAGATTCCGGGCAGCAATAAGTCCGCGACACTTACTGCCACATCAAATGTGGCGTCTTTGGCGGCAACGGTTTTGATTGATGTTGCTAGCACAGCAACGATTACTTTGAATATGATCGGTACTGGCTTCTCCTTTACCAACGCTTCTATGTTGATTAAAAAAGAAGACTAAGCGTTTTTTAAACCTGTGAGGTTTACCAAATTGATGAGAGTCAAAGGGAATGAATGTGATGGTTATGGCAGATCTTTCTCCTTGGTAATAAGATGGGTAATCTGTTCAAAAACGGTTGCAGTGTAATTTATGACTTGGTTTTCCTGGGATAGCACCCAAAGTGTGCAGGGCGCCGCAAAAGCGGTACCCTGCTTTTTGTTTTGTAACGGTACTTTGCAATTATTTGCCTTTTTATGGATGGGAAATTTTATAAAAACAAAATAGCGCAAAATTAAACTACTATATAAAATTGTTGAAATTGTTTTACAATAAAAAGGGGAATATAATGAAGATATGGTGGGAAAGATTTTTTTCTAAGCGGAAAATTAAAATACAGGTTTTGTCTCAGAGAGCGGGATTGTTCCTGCTAATTGAGATAAATTCTACAGTGAATAAAAAATCACAGGTAAAACTGGGATATATGGTGAGGGATTTAAAATGTCTGTTAGCTTCTCGATTGCACAAAAACAACGACTTGTGGAACTCAATGCCGAAGCATCCGTTGTAGAACGAGAATTCGAGGACGTGAAGACGCGGGAAAAGTCATTTAAAGAGCTGGAACAAAAACTGATCACTGAAAACAAGGAAGCTCTGTTTGCTTTGCGCGATGGTGCGCGCCGCCCCATTCTTTGCGAAATTGAATCGAAATTGGTAAAGTGGCTCACGGAAGAAGAGGGTTTTACCCAGGTAGTCACTCCGGTGATGCTGCCCGCCAAAATGTTGGAAAAGATGACCATTGGAGAAGATCATCCCCTAAAAAAACAGGTTTTTTGGGTGGATAAAAATAAATGTCTTCGTCCTATGCTTGCGCCAAATCTGTATGATATGATGCGCAGTTTGCAGAAAGTTTGGGGAAATCCCGTTCGTATTTTTGAAGTCGGTCCCTGTTTCCGCAAAGAAAGTCAAGGCGCGGAACACCTTAATGAGTTTACAATGCTGAATTTTGTGGAACTTGGCGGGGTGAACGATGGGGAGCAGATGGATCGATTGCGTCAACTCGCGGTAAAAGCGATGGAGGCAATTGGTTTCGACGGTTATGAACTTGTAGCGGAAGAAAGCGTTGTTTACGGAGAAACTCTTGATATTGTTGCCGGCGATTTAGAGATTGCTTCCGGTGCTTATGGACCGCATTTCCTCGATGATAAGTGGGGCATTTTTGATACTTGGGTTGGCATTGGTTTTGGTTTGGAACGAATTGCCATGATGAAGGAAAACTATCATAATATCAAACGGGTCGGGCGCAGCCTTGCGTATTTGAACGGCGCACGACTTAATATATGATTCATCGTTGGTGTAGGGAGTATCTTAATCTAATAAGAATGAGAGGTATTGGAGCCGATGACAAGATTGACCACGGAATGGATCTGTAACATGGAAAAAGAACTTCCGCAGTGGGCGGAAAAACTGGAACGTCAAAGTAAGATGTCTCTTCTGAATTTGGCTTCCCTTGGTGGCGATGTATCAAGAGGACGTGTAAAAAGTGCTTCTTGGCGACTACATGTTGCTGTGGTGCCTGTTACCTCCGGTCTCGGGGTTATTAATACATTTTGCCAACAAGTGGCGGCGATTATCCGACATATGGGATTTGATGTGTTTGTGACGGAAGCCACTGATGTTTCTGGTATTTACGAAGCGACCCAAAAGGGAGCAGGTTTAATATTTATGGCAGATGATACGTATTTCCTGGCAATGAATTTTAATAAAAATTTAGTCGTAGAAAATTCAGATGCTACTGCCAGGGGCTTTATTGCTGCTTTGGAAGGAGCTGCCGGAGGACTTCGAGATAAAGAAGTTTTAGTGCTCGGCGGGGGCAGAGTCGGGAAAGCTGCCTTATCTTTTCTGCGTTGCCGCGGGGCCGATGGCATTGTCTATGACCATAATTGCGATGTTTTGCAGCAACTCCAATCCGAAGGATGGCGTACGACAAAGCAAGTGGAGCGAATCAAAGAGTATCCCTTAGTGGTAGATTGTACTTTTTCCGAAGGTGGCTGGCTGAAAAAAGATATGCTCCATCCTGATGTGATTTTTGCATCCCCCGCAGTGCCGTTATCATTGGATGAAGAGGCCATCTCTGTTCTTGGAGACAGAGTCATTCATGATTTATTACAGCTTGGTGTGATTACCATGTTGGCAATGGCTTGCTGAGGAATAGAATTGAAGTTTGATCCATTGTGAACTTTTTGTTCCGATGGGTCAATTTTTTGCGCAATATTATTGATTAATCGAAATGATTATGTTATAATACGATTCATATGGGGGATGGATCGCGATTGATCATATGGACTCTAAATCCATGCAGCCGGGTGAAACTCCCGGATTCCCCGCCAGAATTCATTTTGAAGGGAAACCTTCAATTAAATTATAAAAATATAGAGATATTTATATTACCGAAAACCGGACTTACCGTCTGGTTTCTCTTTTATCCGACACAATGCAGATGGGGGCTGCTGCGGGACGGAAATCTGTAGGAATTCACTGGAGATTGATGTTATGGATGTAAAAAAAATCATCGCTAAGGCGCTGTCGGAACAGACTTTGACGGAAGATGAAATTGTCGCGGTCCTTTCTACTACCGATAAAGAACTCCTCGACGAATTATTCTGCTCCGCGCGGGAAGCCCGTACTAAGTATTTTGGAAACAAAATTTTTCTTTATGGCTTTGTGTATTTTTCTACTTGGTGCCGTAATAACTGCAGTTTTTGTTATTATCGTTCCTCGAATCAAAACACGATACGCTACCGAAAATCCGGTGCGGAGGTGCGGAAAATCGCACGGGAGTTGGCTGCTTCCGGTGTACATCTCCTCGACTTGACTATGGGAGAAGACCCCCAATATCACCAAGAAAATTTTACGGGAGTTTTGGAACTGGTGGAACAAATTCGTGAAGATAACCATTTGCCCATCATGATTTCCCCCGGCGTTGTCAGCAATGAGTTAATTGAGAGATTTATCGCTTGCGGTGTGGATTTTTATGCGCTTTATCAAGAAACTTATAATCGTGATTTGTTTAAAAATTTGCGCCTTCACCAGAGTTTTGACGAGCGGATGAATGCTAAGATCTACGCTCGCAGCAAGGGAATGCATATCGAGGAAGGTCTCATGACGGGCTTGGGAGAGACTGTAGAAGACTTGGCCGCGGCCCTTTTAGCAATGGGCCAACTTGACGCCAGCCAATTAAGAGTGATGACTTTTGTGCCTCAAAATGGTACTCCCCTGGAGAAGATGGAACCACAAAATCACGATATGGAGTTAAAAATCATCGCCATGATTCGTTTGCTTTATCCCGAAGTTTTAATTCCCGCTTCCCTGGATGTAGAGGGGCTGGCGGGTTTAACCAGCCGTATTATGGCTGGTAGTAATGTTGTAACTTCCATTATTCCTCCCGCTTCGGGTTTGGCCGGTGTAGCGCAAAGTACCATGGATGTGGATGACGGGAGCCGTACTGTCGCCGGGGTAACGCCTCATTTAGAATCTATGGGACTTCGCATTGCTACGGTCGATGAATATAAGGATTGGTTGGCGACACACTAATGGAAAAACGCTATGTTGTAATTATAGGCGGAAAACTACAAGGCGTAGAAGCCCTTTATCTCGCTGAAAAGGCAGGATTGGAAACGATTTTAGTGGATAAAAATCCTTTTCCGATCGGGCAAAAATTTTGCAATAGATTTATTTGCCAAGATGTGATAGACTATACACGAGATTTACTGTCCCTTTTTCAAAATGCGGCTTTTGTTCTGCCCGCATTGGAAGATCAAGAGACGTTGCGAACTCTGAAAAGTCTTTCTGAAGTTCATGGCTTTACTCTCATTTATGATGATGACGCTTACCGTATTTCATCATCAAAATTGCATTCCGATCAGGCTATGGCCCAATACCAGGTACCTGTGCCTCTTTATTATCCCAAAGGAACCTTTCCCTATGTGGCAAAGCCTTCCGGTGGCAGTTGCAGCCAGGGGGTTCAGAGAATTAATGATGCCGCATCCATGGCGGTTTTTCTAAAGAGCCATAGTCGGGATCAATGGGTGATCCAGGAATTTTTGGAAGGTCCTTCTTATTCGATTGAAATCATCGGTACTCCTGGTCATTATGATACATACCACATAACGGAATTATTTATGGATGAAGAGTACGATTGTAAAAGGGTTCTTTCAAGGCCTGATTTAAAGAAAAGTTTAAAAAATCGCTTTCAAACCATTGCATTACAGTTGGGAAAAATGGTACAATTAAAAGGCATTATGGACGTGGAAGTGATTGACCACGGCGGGGAACTGAAGGTTTTGGAAATTGATGCCAGAATCCCAAGTCAGACGCCGATTACGGTTTATCATGCAACCGGTATTAATATGATGATGGAATTGTATCGCAAATTTTACGATCCTTCCATTTTAGTGAAACCTTTGGCAAAAGAGCGTTATGTTTCTTTGGAACAAGTTGAAGTCAATGGGAATAATATCAAAGTTTCCGGAGAACATATCATGACCCAAAGTGAGCCCCTCTCTTCGCAGGAGGGATTCTGCGGCGCTGACGAGGCATTGACTGACTATGAACCTGGAGTTCATTGCTGGCGTGCTACTTTGATTCATTGCGCAGACAGTGCCGCCGCTTTAGAAAAGAAGAGGGCGCAGACTTTTGATGCTATTTGTGCCCTTCAAGGGGGAAATACAAACGTAATTGACCTCGAACCTGTTTCGTGAATGTTATGCACGGCGTGCAAACAGAAATAAAGTACTTTATTTTTAAAGGAGGATACTCAAAAATGCTTATCGTAGGTGAACTTATCAACACCAGCCGTAAGGCAATCAAGGAAGCTGTTGAAAAACAGGACAAAGCTTACATCCAGCAGATCGCTCAGGAAGAAGCTGCTGCCGGCGCAGACTACATTGACGTAAACTGCGGTACCCAGTTCGGCAAAGAAATCGAAACCATGGAATGGCTCGTAAAGAGCATCTGTGAAGTCATCAAAGACAAACCCCTCTGCATTGACAGCCCTGATGCCGGTGCCTTGGATGCAGGTCTTGCTTTGGTGAAGGAATTACAGCCTCAGTTCCAACCCATGATCAACTCCATCAACTTCGAACAGGAACGCTATAAAGAAGTTCTTCCTCTCGTAACCAAATACGATGCTAAAATCGTTGCCCTTTTGATGGATGATACTGGTATGCCTGTTACCGCTGAAGATCGTCTCGGCGTTGCTGACAATCTTTACAAAGGTCTTACCGAAGCTGGTGTTCCCGAAGAAAACATCTACTTTGACCCTCTTGTAAAACCCATCAGCGTTTCCGACAAAGCCGGTTTGGAAGTTTTGCAGACTGTAAAACTCCTCACTGAAAAATATCCCAAATGCCACAAAATGTGCGGTCTCTCCAACGTTTCCTTCGGTCTTCCCAACAGAAAAGTTCTGAATAGTTTCTTTGTTGCTCAGACCATGGTTCTTGGTATGGACGGTTACATCGTCAATCCCTGCGACAAATTGATGATGGGTACCATCGCAGCTGGTCAAGCTCTCATCGGCGAAGACCAATTCTGCATGGGTTACCTCACCGCTCATCGCAACGGCTTGTACGACTAAGAGTGATATGATTAAAGGGGAGGTCAGAGACCTCCCCTTTCACTTTTCATTCCCAGGAGCGTGTTCTTATGTCTGCTGAAAGTAATAAAAGATATTATCGTAAACATGTGGACTTCTTTCGATTGTTGGAAAAAATTAAATTATGGCCTTCAAGGAACGGTACTCTTCATGGAATTCGTTCCATTAGAATCAAAGGGGAATACGCAGAAATCACGACTCATTGCGGTAAAACGTTTATGGTGCGCAATTCGAAAAACAGCCGTGCTGCCCGTTGGCTTAGGAATAAATGGATGCGGGATACCTGTAAGAAATGTAAGATTCCCGAGTGGAAACTGGAAAAATATTCCAAAACCTATTTTACTCAAAGTTATGGCTCGGAACTTAACGATTAATGTATCATTTTTTGAAGATTCCGGGACAAGCGCCTCTTGGGGGCGGTTGCTCTCGAAAGAATAAAAGTGTCGATGTTTTATGCTTCTTCGTGAAGCACAAACGAATTTTTGAAGCTAAGGTTTGATTGGTGTCACATCAATACCAAACTATTTTATAAAAGGAGAATTGTTATGGAACTTAAAACTTTTATGGAAGGCATTAAAGCCAAAAACCCCAATGAACCCGAATTCCATCAAGCAGTCGAAGAAGTCGCGATGACTTTGATTCCTTTTATCAACGAACATCCTGAATATGAAAAAGCAAAGATTTTGGAACGCATTGCAGAACCTGAAAGGGTTGTGATGTTCCGCGTATCTTGGGTGGACGATAACGGAGAAGTCCAGATTAACCGTGGTTACCGCATTCAGATGAATAGCGCCATTGGTCCCTACAAAGGCGGTCTTCGCCTCCATCCCTCGGTAAACTTGGGTGTTTTGAAATTCCTTGCTTTTGAACAAGTTTTTAAAAACAGCCTCACCACGCTGCCTATGGGCGGTGCTAAAGGCGGTTCTGATTTTAACCCCGCCGGCCGCAGCGACGGTGAAATTATGCGTTTCTGCCAGGCCTTCATGACAGAACTTTATCGCCATATCGGTCCTAATCTTGATGTTCCCGCCGGCGATATCGGTACCGGCGCCCGTGAGATCGGTTATATGTTTGGCCAATACAAGAAGATCCGCAATGAATTTACCGGCGTTCTTACCGGTAAAGGTCTCACTTTCGGCGGCAGCTTGATTCGTACGGAAGCGACCGGTTATGGCTTGCTTTATTTTGTCAATGAAATGTTGAAAGAAAAAGGGGACTCCTTTGAAGGTAAAACCGTTGTGATTTCCGGTTCCGGTAACGTTGCTCTTTATGCGACAGAAAAAGCCCAGGAATACGGTGCTAAAGTTGTTACTTTGTCTGATTCTAACGGCTATATTTATGATCCCAATGGAATTGATTTGGCAGTGGCCAAGCAGATCAAAGAAGTAGAACGCGGCCGCATTAAGGAATATGCTGATCGTGTTCCCGGCAGTGTTTATACCGAAGGTTGCCGCAACATCTGGTCTGTAAAATGTGATATCGCCCTTCCCTGCGCCACCCAGAATGAAATCAACGGCGAGGAAGCGGAACTCCTTGTAAAAAATGGTGTAAAATATGTGGCGGAAGGCGCCAATATGCCCTCCACGCCCGAAGCCATTGATGTATATCTTAAAAACGGCGTTTATTATGGCCCCGGGAAAGCTGCCAATGCCGGTGGTGTTGCTACCAGCGGTTTGGAAATGTGTCAAAACTCCATGCGCTATAATTGGACTCGTGAAGAAGTAGATGAAAAATTGCAGCGCATTATGAAGGATATTTATGCCAATGCTTATGAAGCCTCGAAAAAAGCCGGTCAGGAAGGAAATCTTATGGTCGGCGCCAACATTGCGGGCTTTATTAAAGTTGCCGATGCAATGATTGCTCAAGGCGTATAACAAAAAACTTTTGTTACAATGATATAACGTCCGGCGATAGAAGCGGTAGTTGGCAAAATCTTTTGATTTTGTTGGAAGGTGTTTCCTTACGTTTCTTTGTCGGACGTTTTTTCTATTTTATGAAACTCTTTGTCAATGGCAGCAGTAAATTCGGGAAATTTTATAGCAAGACATGATTTGGAATCGGTTCGACGTCATCTTTCGCAAAGTGGGAAAAGACAGCAAAAAACTTTTCCCTTATACTTGATATGAAGGGGTGAGTGGATGAATTATCGTGATGTGATGGAAGAATGCGCTGAGTATATTTGTGCCCACCTTGAGGAAAATCTTACGGCGTTGCGTCTGGCTCGTCGGGCGGGTTACTCGTTATATCATTTTTGTCACGTATTTCGCGCGTATTTCGATATGCCCGTTGGAGAATATATCCGTTGTCGCCGCTTGGAAAGTGCCGCTCGAGACATTGTCCATGGCAAAACTGTGATTACGACAGCCTTTGACCATGGATTTAATACTCATGCCGGCTTTACGAAGGCTTTTCGCAGGCATTATGGCATGAGCCCCAGGGAATATTACCGTCAAATGAAAGAAAGGAGTTGCTTTGATATGAAACCCAAAATTGTGAAAAAAGAAAGCATGAAAGCATTTTGCTATGAAATTTCTCCTGAAATGAATCCTGTTGATGCTGGAGTGTCTGCCGCTTATTGGTGCGACGTTGATTTTAAAAATTTCCCTTCTTATCCTAGAAATTGCAATGCTATGGGGGAATTAGGGGTATGGCTTCATCCCCAAGAAGATACCGGAGACTTGAAATATTACTTTGGTTATGTCACCAACGATATGCAGCCGGCCAAAGGATTTGTCAGCGTTGAGATCCCCGCCGCGAAATACGCGGTTTTCACGGCAGCAGATGAAAACGTGACCGATCTCAAGGAAATTGCCGGGGAAGTGAAGGAAACATGGAAATACATTTTTCAAGAATGGTTTGACAGCAGCAATTGCGTTTATGATGAAAGTAAAATATGCTTTGAACTTTATCAAGGCCCCAAAGCGGAGATCTATATTCCAGTAAAGTGAGATTGCATGATAAAAGCAAGGCACTAAGCCTTGCTTTTTATTTTTAAGTGATGAGTTGATCATGAGGATCTTTTTCTTCGGTTATTGCGGCATAACATCATATTTCCCTTAGCGGCAGGTATATCCTCCGTCCACTGCTAAGGTCGTTCCGGTAACAAAGGACGCTTCGTCGGAAGCTAGGTAGAGATAGGCATAAGCGATGTCTTCCGGTTTTCCCAGGTGGCCGATGGGATGGAGTTTGACAGATTCGGCGCAGTATTCTTCAATGGTTTGTCCATTTTGACGGGCATCTTCATAGGCCATGGGAGTGAGGATATATCCCGGTGCTACGGCATTCACTCGAATGGGCCAGCTGTTTTCTGCACAGCAGAGAGCAGCGCATTTTGTCATGGCTTCTACTGCGGCTTTGGTAGCGCAGTAGGCGAAGAAAACAGAGTCCCCTCTTAAACCATCTACCGAAGCCGTATTAACGATGGCGCAGGGCTCTCCGTTGGTTTTCATTACTTCGAGGGCTGACTGAATCCCCAAAAATACCCCGGTTTGATTCACTGCCAGAGTGGTTTGCCAAGATTCCATGGTGGTTTCTTCTACAGTTTCCCGGAAGCTGACGCCGGCATTATTGATGAGAATATTCAATTTCCCGAAAGTATTTAACGTTTGCTCAATACATTGTCCCCAACTCTGTTTATCCGTAACATCCAAGGGGAAAAATATGGCGCTGTTTGGGGATAAAGCGCATATCTCTTTGGCGGCTTTTGCCCCGTTTTCGCTGTCTTTATCGGCCAGAACAACTTTGGCCCCTTCTTTGACGAAAAGTTCCGCCGCCACACGGCCAATGCCGCCGGCTGCACCGGTAATAATTGCGATTTTGTCTTTTAATCGATCCATGGTGGCCTCCTATTGCTTTTTCTTTCTATTGTATCATAATTTGTGTCTTAAAAAAACCTTTGAAAAGTGATTGCCATAGGTTTTACGGTTTGCCGCCGGGGGATATTTCGTAAAAAGAAATCATCTGTGACGTTTTGTCATGAATCCATTTTTGATAGTAGAGCTTTAGGCAGAACAATATAAGAAACCAACTTACGGTATATGAGGAAAATCACATCCATACTGGGGAATAGGGGGAGAAGAATGCGGCACCACGCCACACGGAACAAACAATAACTCAGAAAGGTGATGACCATCGGGCGGCAGCTGCCCCGCGAACCGCCGATGTGGATTTGGTTTATAGCATATGGGAAGGTAAAATAAATTGCTCTGCTTGCGTAGTCGATGGTTGCTGAATCTTTCAATGAGAAGAGAAAAGTCTTTATTCCTGGGAGGCGTTGGAAACATTCATGTCAAAAATAAAAAAAATTTGTAATATTGTGAAAAAATGGTAAATTTTATATTGAAATTTGGTGAAATTCTCGTTACAATAGAGTCAATCGGCAAAGGGGGGACTTTCTTTGTTGATCTATTTTTCTAAAAATTTTAGAGGAGGACAAACATGAAAAAGAAACTTTTAGTGTTGGCATTGGCTGCTCTCATGATTTTTGCTTTCGCTTCTTGCGGCAATGATGAAAGTACCTCTGACAACAGCGAGTCCCAAGGCATTGCAAAAGAGGATATCAAGGTCGGTTTTGTTTATATCGGTGCCATTGGTGATGAAGGTTGGACCGACAGCCACAATGATGGTAGATTGTATTTGGAAGAAGAACTTGGCGTTGAAACCGCTTATATGGAAAATGTAACGGAAGACTCTGGTTGCGAAGACGCGATCCGCAACCTCATTGACCAAGGCTGTAATGTGATTTTCACCACCAGTTTCGGTTTCGGTGAATGGACTCAGAAAGTTGCTTTGGATCATCCTGATCTTTATTTCATGCATGCTTCCGGTAATATTCAGGAAGAAAACATGTCCAATTATTTTGGCCGTATTTATCAGGCGCGTTATCTCTCTGGGATCGCTGCCGGTATGAAGACTGAAACCAATAAAATTGGTTACGTCGCTGCTATGGGGATACCCGAAGTTGTTCGCGGTATCAACGCCTTTACTCTAGGTGTTCGTTCCGTTAATCCTGAAGCCACTGTTGAAGTGGTTTGGACAGGCGCTTGGGGCGATGCTGCAGTGGAAAAAGCTGCGGCTCAGGAATTGATCAATAAAGATTGTGATGTTTTGACAAAACATCAGGATACCGCTGCCGTTTTGTTGGCTGCGGAAGAAGCAGAAGGCGTATCCTGTATCGGTTACCACTATCCTACTGCTGATGTGGCTCCCAATAGCTATCTTACCGCTCCTGTTTGGGATTGGGGTCCCTATTATGTAGAGCAAGTACAGAAGATTATTGATGGTACTTGGGAAAGTGAAAGCTACTGGGGCAGCGAGGTGGTAAAATTGGATACCCTTTCTGACCTTTGTGCCGAAGGTACGGAAGACGCTATTAAAGAAGCCCAGGAACGGCTTGATTCCGGCGAATGGGATGTATTCTATGGTGAAATCAAGGACCAGGACGGCAATGTAAGAGTGGAAGCCGGCCAATCCTTGACTGACGAAGAAATGCTTTCTCTCGACTGGTTTGTGGAAGGCGTGATCGGTACCATCAATTAAAACATCATTTAGGAATGGAGACGACATGAGCGAGCGTGCTTATATTGAATTGAAAGGTATCTGCAAGAGCTTCGGCTCTGTGCAAGCCAATAAAAACGTTGATTTTTCCCTGAAAAAAGGGGAAATTCATGCGCTCTTAGGCGAAAACGGCTCCGGGAAAAGTACTTTGGTTAACATGCTGTCAGGGATTTATGTCCCTGACAGCGGTTTTATTTTCATGAACGGAAAAGAGATACGTTTTGATTCGCCTAATGATGCGTTGAGAGCCGGTATTGGCATGGTGCATCAGCATTTTAAATTGGTCAATGTGATGACAGCGAAAGATAATATCGTTTTAGGGCAGAAGCAAGGATTTTTTTTGAAGCGAAAACAATTGACGGAAGAGCTGAATGCTATTGCTGACCGTTACGGCCTCAGTTTGAATCCTGATAAGTATATTGATGAAATGTCTGTCAGTGAACAACAAACTGTGGAAATCATGAAAATGCTTTACCGTGGCGCCGATGTGCTGATACTTGATGAGCCTACAGCAGTTTTAACGCCTCAAGAAATCGAAAAATTTTTTACCATTCTCCGAAATATGCGGGATCAGGGATGTTCCATTGTAATTATTACCCATAAAATGAACGAAGTCCTGGAAATTAGCGACCGCGTTACCATCCTTAGAAAAGGAGAAAGCGTTGCTACAGTAAATACTGCGGACACCAATGCCAAAGCTTTGACGGAAATGATGGTAGGTTACTCCATGGATCTTTCCATTAAACGCACGGAAACCCCTATGGAATTAAAGAAGCCTTTGTTATCGGTTGAACACCTTGTGATCCAGGGTGACAATGGAGCCAAGATCATTGACGATATGAGTTTTCGGTTGTTTTCCGGTGAGGTGTTGGGAGTTGCCGGAATTGCTGCTAGCGGTCAAAAAGAGCTCTGTGAAGCTATTGTTGGACTGTATCATGTGACCGGTGGGAGTGTTAAGTTGAAAGATGAAGAATTGGTAGGGATGAGTCCCGTAGAGATTATCCGAAAAGGTGTTAGCATGAGTTTTGTCCCTGAAGATCGTTTAGGGATGGGGTTGGTAGGCTCTTTGGATATTGTAGATAATATTTTATTGAAGACTTACCGGAATCATAAAGGAATTACCGTGGATCGGAAATCAGGGGAAGTTGCCGCCAAGGCTATTGTTGAAAAATTCGATATCAGCACTCCGTCTGTTCACCATCAGGTGAAAAAATTATCCGGAGGTAATATTCAAAAGGTATTATTGGGACGTGAAATCGACTCGTCGCCCCAAGTATTGATTACGGCTTATCCTGCACGTGGCCTTGATATCGGAGCCGCTTACAATATTTATAATGTTATCAACGAACAACGAGAAAAAGGTGTCGGTGTTCTCTATATAGGCGAGGATCTTGATGTTATTTTAGAATTGTGCGATCGTATTATGGTTATGAGTCATGGCCGTATCATGAAAATCGTAGATGCGCAGTCAGTCACAAAAGAAGACCTCGGTTTGATGATGTTAGGCGGTACCGTTGATGGGAAGGAGGCCCATTATGCTTAAAATTGTAAAACGGGCGGAAATCACTCCCATGCAGTCCATGATGCAGCGCTGTGTTGCTGTGATAGCCGCATTGGCTGCTGCAGCTGTTTTTATGTTGATTATGGGGTACAACCCTCTGACGGTCTTTTGGAATTTGATCGAAGGTTCTTTGCTCTCGGAATATCGTTTCCAACAGACCATCAATAAAACCATTCCCCTGGTAGTGATTTCTTTGGGGATCGCTATTGCTTTTAAAATGAAGTTTTGGAACATAGGGGCAGAGGGGCAATTCTTTATGGGGGCTTTTGCTGCCAGTTACTTTGCTCTGAATTTCACATTTTTGCCGAAACCGTTGTTGATTCTGGTGATGTTTCTTGCCGCAATGATTGCCGGTGCTTTTTGGTGCTTTATTCCCGGATTTTTGAAGGCCAAATGGGGAACCAATGAAACGCTTGTGACGCTGATGTTGAATTATGTGGCCACTAAGTGGATCATGTTCCTGCAGTATGGCCCATGGAAGGACCCCAATGCTTCCGGTTTCCCAAGAATTCCCGTGTTTGACGATGCGGCAGTCTTACCTGAAGTATTTGGCATCCATATCGGTTGGATCATTGCGATTATTCTTGTTGTCGCCGTTTATTTTTTACTCAATAAAACGAAACTCGGTTTTGAGATCACCGTGGTAGGGGAGAATATCGCTACCGCGCGCTATGCGGGGATGAATGTAAAAAAAGTATTGCTCATTTCTGTTTGTCTCTCCGGCGCAATCTGTGGTTTGGCCGGAATGATGCAGGCGACGGGAATTGAACATTCTTTGACCTATCAACTCAGTGGTGGCATCGGATTCACTGCCATTATTACTTGTTGGCTGGCGCGGTTAAAACCGGTCAATATCGTATTTGTTTCGTTCTTTTTTGCGATGTTGATTCAGGGGGGCGCTTATTTACAGGGATCATTACAGATTCCATCGGCAGTATCCGGCATTTTGCAGGGAATCATTCTTTTCTTTGTTTTGGCCAGTGAATTTTTTTCTCAATATCGTTTTGTGCAAATCAAGAAGCATACTCCGTCGAAGGAGGTGGCATAAATGGGTATTTTAACGGCTATCGCGTTATTTTTGCAGTCTTCTATGCAAATGGGTACTACGATTCTTTACGGTACCCTTGGAGGCATCTTAGGTGAAAGAGCCGGGAACCTCAATCTTGGGGTAGAAGGCATGATGCTCATGGGAGCTGTCATGGGTTTCATGGCCGGCGTAAAAACAGGCAGTGCTTTTCTGGCCGTACTTATCGCCGGTTTGGCGGGCGCTTTCGGAGCGTTGATTTACGCCATTGTCACCGTTACCTTCCGTGGAAATCAAACTGTAACGGGGTTGGCATTGACGATTTTTGGTACGGGATTTTCTAGTTTTGTGGGTAAAAGTCTGTCTGGTGTTGCGCTTCCTTCCTCGGTCACTCAGGCTTTTGCCGCTGTAAAAGTTCCGTTTCTTTCAGATATTCCTTTGCTTGGTCCCATGCTGTTTCATCAAAGTGCTTACGTGATTGCTGCACTGATTTTGGCAGTTTTAATGTATTTATACTTTCAAAAGACAAAAGTCGGTTTGAATCATAAGGCTGTGGGGGAAAATCCCTCGGCGGCTGATGCTTCTGGCATTAACACAACGCTCTATAAATATTTGGCTTTGGTCAGCGGCGGTTTTTTGTGTGGGGTAGGCGGTGGTTATTTAACTTTGGTTTTCGTTCCCCGTTGGCAGGAAGAAATCACTGCTGGTTTGGGTTGGATTGCGGTTGCCTTAGTAATTTTTTGTACATGGCATCCCTTAAAAGCCATTTTGGGCGCTTATTTTTTCGGAATGCTCAGAGCGCTCGTTTTCAAAATTCAAGGGGTATCCATACCTCTTTTTGGGCATCATATTACGATTGCATCCAATTTGTTGGATATGTTACCATATTTAATGACAGTAGTTGTTTTGGTCATCGTTACTTTGGGGAATAACCGAAAGCATCGTCCCCCTGCAGGACTGAGTAATCCCTTTTTCCGAGAGGAACGATGAAACGGAACAGATGATCTCCCAGTGATTTGAGGTCGAAGGCGTTTGCCGGTGCCGCAGGCAAATCGCTTTCGACCTTTATACGCTTTGGGGTAAAGCGGACATCTGTTAATAAAATAGAGAGAATACTTGGTGCAAATGGTATGGGAAAAGTATTTTTTACAAAAGATAAACATAATATTTTAAATTTTGTTGTCATCGGGGCGATTTGTCTTATTGGTTACGGTGTTATTTATTGGTTGCAATCCATGGTCACATACCAATCCGATGATTATTATTATGCAACATTTTGGCGAGATGGTTTGTTGCATTTTATCCAAAACAGTATTGACCATTTTCAAGGATACAATGGCAGGGTGCTTGTACATTTTATCGCTCAGACTGTTCTGGCTTTTGATGTGCACGTTTATGCAGTATTGAATACGATACTGCTTTTTTCCCTTGCAATCCTTGGTTGCTATGTGATTGGCGTCTCGCGGTTCCGCAGAAAAGAGCGTTTTCTGTGTGTAGGCATATTTGCCGTATTTCTTTTTTTGTTGGGTAGAGATGTTTGGCGAGATAGTCTTCTATGGATCTCTGCATCCTACAATTATATGTTTCCCGTATTTCTTTTTTTTCTCTCTCTTTTTGTCCAAACACGTTATTTGTCATGTAAAAATCATTGTCCCGCCGCCACAATTTTACTAATTGCTGTGAATTTTTTTGCAGGCGCGACGACAGAACAGTGCGGAATTATGATGCTACTGGCATCGTTCATCGTGTTTTCTTATGCAGTTATCTCAAAAAAGATAAAATGGAAGCAGGCTTTGATTGCTCCCTGTATGAACTTTCTTGGTCTCATGACAATATTTCTGTCCCCTGCCACTCGTCTTCGAGCAGAACGATCCGGTAGTTTTTCCTTCTCTCTGGAAAGTATCATGGAAGGGCTCCAAAATGTTTCGGAAGTTTTTATGGCATGGTCGGGACTTTTCATCGTCATTGTCGGTTTTTGCTTTGCTTCTTCGTTGCTTTATTTTCTTTGCTCTAAAAAAAACAGATTCCCTTTGCTGGGGATTCCTTTTGGATGCATCCTTGTAATTCTTTTTCTGATTGGATGGAATTTTTGGGGTTTTCTATTATTTAGCGCTTATCTTATCGTTCTTTCGTTTTTCTGTATGTTGCGACTTGGTCGTTGGCTGTTAGGCGCGGTTCTCATTGCAGGGATTGGTTCAGCCTATGTAATGATTACTACCAATTCTTTTGTCCCCAGAATTGCTTTGCCGTTGGGGCTTATTTTGTGCCTTTTCATGGCAGTACTTTTTACGGAATGGTTGATTCTCATCAGAGAAAAAGGATTTGAAAAGAAAGCTACGGCCCTGTTGGGGAGCTGTTGTTTGTTTTGTATTTTGGTGATTGTTCCCACGGTTCATGGATATCAAAAAAATTATGAAATCATTCAAAAAAATGATGCGGCAATTACAGAATCCCGTAAAACGGGCGTTCTTTCTTATTGTATTGACGGTGATCCTAATTATTGTCACAATATGATACAAAATGATGGTTATTCTTTTTCTTCGTTTATAGATTTTTATGGTTTAGAAAATTGTAAGATTTATTTGGTCAGTGATCGAATGAAGCCCATTGAGATCCATGGGCAGCGTTTGACATCTCCGGCCTATGTGGAGGACGGTACGATTTATTTTCCGCTACGGGAAATTACGGAATCCTTTGGTGGATCGATTCAACAAAGTTCTCACGGTATTACCATATTATTGAATGGTGTTACTGCGGAATTTTCCGGAAATGCATTATTTATCGGTGACGGTGCAGATATCGGGGAATCAATTGATGTTTCGGATAAAATGCCGAAGACATATTATGCTACTTGTTTTACACGGGATATTTTTGAGAATATGTTTCAGTTGAGGATGATAGAAGAAGAAGGAAAATATATTATAGAGAAATAAAAAGGTCCGCTCCATGAAAAACGTTGGTATTTTTTTTCTTGACACCATATACCCATAGGGGTATAATATACATATACCCCTATGGGTATGTGGAGGTGGACTATGGAAAAATTGGAAGCTCTTTTAGAGTGGGGCGGTGTGAAAAGAGACATTACATTTCTGATCATTTCCGCAATCGCACTGATCATCAGTATTTTTGATTTGATACCGCTGCCCTTTGACGCGGCTTGGATCGCGATCATCCTTTGCGGTGTCCCCATTGTTTTGGAAGCAATCATTGGCCTTGTCACAGCATTTGATATCAAAGCAGACGTTTTAGTTTCCATCGCTTTGGTAGCTTCCGTAATTATCGGTGAAGATTTCGCCGCTGGTGAAGTTGCCTTTATTATGCAATTTGGGGCTTTGCTGGAAGATCTAACTGTGGCAAAAGCAAGGGCCAGGATTGAGAAGCTTGTTCATTTGACACCCCGTACTGCAAGGATCCTCCGTGGCACGGAAGAGACGGTGATTCCCGCGGAGCAGGTGCAAGTAGGGGATCTTCTTCGGGTGCTGCCCGGCGAAACAATTCCTGTAGATGGTATTATTAAAGAAGGGCAAACTTCCATCAATCAGGCGGTCATGACCGGGGAATCATTGCCGGTGGATAAAGGCGTTGGAGACGAAGTGTCGAGTGGAACTGTGAATCAATTTGGTTCCTTTGATATGGAGGCAACGAAAGTAGGAGAAGATAGTTCCATTCAGCGGATGATTCGCCTTGTGCAATCGGCAGATGCAGGGAAAGCCAAAATCGTTGGCCTGGCTGATCGGTGGGCGACTTGGATTGTCGTGATCGCTTTAACGGCGGCGGCGTTGACATGGCTCGTCACAGGAGAGATCATTCGCTCTGTTACGATTTTAGTTGTGTTTTGTCCCTGTGCATTGGTGTTGGCAACCCCCACGGCAATTATGGCTGCCATTGGCAATGCAACGAAGCATGGATTTCTTGTACGTGAAGGCGACGCCTTGGAGCGATTGGCTGCTGTATCTAAGTTTACATTTGATAAAACAGGAACGTTGACTTACGGTACGCCCAAAGTGGTGGCAGTTCAAAGTTTTCTTTCTGAAATCTCAGATGAAACTCTTTATGCCTATGCTGCCAATGCGGAGTTGCGTTCGGAGCATCCCTTGGGAAAAGCGATTGTAAATTGTTATCGGAAAGACATACATCAAGATTTTGTCCAGGCGGAACAGTTTCAGATGTTGCCCGGACGCGGCGTTCAAGCTATAATTTCAGGAAAGGAAATTGTGGCTGGTAATGGAGAACTGATGCAAGAGCGGAAGATACCTTTGGAACGTAAAATCAAAATTGCCGCAAATGGTTATTTAGATAACGGTTGCACTGTGATATATGTGGCAGTAGAAGGGAAAACAGCTGGTTTTATTGCTTTGGCTGATACGTTGCGTCCGGAAGCGGCGCGTATGATTCAGCGTGTAAAACAGACTGGAGTTACCCCGGTTCTCTTAACCGGTGACCATGATAATGCGGCTCACCATATTGCCAATCAATTATCCATTGATGAAGTTCATGCAAACTGTTTACCGGAAGACAAATTGAACTATATTGATTCCTATCAAAAAGAGCAACAACAAGTTTGCATGATAGGCGATGGTATCAATGATGCTCCGGCGCTGAAAAAGGCCTATGTCGGTGTTGCCATGGGTGGTGTTGGCAGTGATATTGCTGTTGATGCCGCCGATATTGCCCTGGTGAATGATGATATTAAGGAAATTCCCCATTTGCTTCAGTTGGCAAAACGAATGATGCTAACGATTAAATATAATTTGACCTTTTCTTTAACTTTAAATTTTGTAGCGATTATTTTGGCGATGACTGGAATTCTCAATCCTGTTGTCGGAGCATTGGTTCACAATGCAGGTTCTATTTTTGTAATTATCAACTCAGCATTTTTATTGAAATGGAGGAAAAAAAATGATTATGACAATGATTGCCCTGATTGTGGGATTCGCAATTCTTTGCGGGGGAATTTATTACCTTGTGAAGGAGAAGAAGGACAAAGAAGCGCGTAAAATTTATACTGTTACTACAGCGATTGGTGCAGTCATCGCCATCGGTACTGTGATTAAAATTGCGTTATTAGGCATGTAAATGATCGCTAAAAAGACGGTGGAAGCGTTAACTCGGCTTCCACCGTCTTTTTATTATGTTTACAGCTAGGGAACTGATCTGTATTGAGTGCGGTTTGCAATGAAAAAGAACAAGGTGCCGACGGTTTATTCTATCTATCAATATTTTAAAATGATATTGATAGATGATGTTATTCTTTTTCTTTGGCCAGAAGTTCTTCTGTTTCCGCAGTAGCTTCTTCCAAAACATCGCAAAGTTGTTTGCGAATATTATCCGGAAGCGGATCTTCTATTTTGCCGTTTTCAAGTAGATCAATGGCTTTTTCGTAAGCTCTTTCATAGATATCTTTGCCGTTACAACGTTCCATCCAGGTGTCATAGCTGTTTCTGTCCAGAAGTGTCGGAGCGGAAAGGCAACGGAAGTTTTCAAACGTATGGGGATTACTGATAAATTCACCGCCAGGTCCTACTTCTTCAATAATATCCAAGGACATGTGTTCTTCATCCATGGGAATTCCCTTGAGTGTTTTAAGAATCATGCCGGCCATATCATTCTCAATCATCAACTGTGCATAATCCCAGGTGAGACCACCTTCCAGCATACCCAATCCATAAATCATATTGGCACCTGCCAATGCGGGAAGGAGTGCTGTTAAGGTAGCTTCATGACCACTTTGAGCATCAACTACTTTGCTATCACACTAGCCACCGGCAACAAAGCTGGGAACTTTATAGAATTGTGCCACATTGGCAACAGCGGCGCTAAATAGGGCCAATTCCGGTGTTCCCACTGCCGAGAGAGTACTGCGTAAATCCATCATGGCAGTAGATGTTCCGTAAATGAGAGGAACTCCTTTTTTAACAGCTTGCCCCAATACGAACATGCTGGTTACTTCGGCATTATGGGTTACCAAGGTGCCTGCCAGATGAACGCAAGTGGTGCCACCGGGTAACCCCATGGGATTAATTTTTGAGCTGATGCCACATTCAATGGCTTGAATCAACGAATCCACGGCCCCTTTGGAGTGAACTAAGGGGCTGATAGGGTCACAGCTGGTGGTGAACAGAGGGCGTTCTCTAAATTTATCTTCTCCCCCGGAAACTATGGCTCCCATTTTACAGGCTGCGCGAATATTTTCCGGTCTGTTCATTCCGATCAGAGCATGTTTGGTGCAATTATTATAAAAGCCTTCTGCTACCCAAACTTGACCCACATGGGGATTGACATCTTCCGGAACCATGCAGCGTTCAAAAACTGCAATGTTTTCCATAGCATTGACCATACGCGCAGAATCCCAAACGTCCTTTTTGTTGGGTTTTCTGCGTTTACGGGTATAAGGGTCAATGATATTGACGGATTCCCCGAAGTTTACAAAGCCTGTCCTTGACCCCTCACAATACCAGTCGTTTTTGGGATTGCGACCACACGCCCGGAAGGAACTGGGGGCAGTTGTCATTGCGTCTTCAACGAGGTAGGGAGGGATTTTTACAATATGGGTCTGCGAATCCACGGAGCAACCAATTCCGGCATAGATTTCTCTAGCCTTTTCACTTTCTACCTTTACACCGATTTTGCTGAGAACATCCAACGTCGCATAATGCAGGTTCCATAGATCATCTTCTTGGAACATTTTTAAACCTAAACCGTTGGTGGTGCTGGTGCCTGATCTAAAACCTTTTGCCATGAGCTTTCCTCCTCACATGTTAATGTTGACTTTTTAGAATGCAATAACCATACCAGAGGAAAGGGGTGGGACATATTTTTGCTAGTGTTTTATTCCGATGAAAGCGCATATATATCTATTTTGGAAATTATTTTTTTAATAATTCAGGACAATATTTTTTTAAATAGCGATAAGATGCACTTTCACTGATGCCCAAATGATGAGCGATTTTGCGGGAGCTTTTGAATTCTTTATACATCGCAGTAAATAAACTTTTTTCCAGTTCATCTCTTTTATTGTTGATGTAGTCAAAACTTTCTTTATAAGATAAAAATTCGTGATTCCCTGGTGATGCGTTGGTGCCATTGGGCGTATTGTTTGTGTTGATTTTACCTATGGCTTGACGAATCGGAGATGGCAAATGCTTTTCTGTAATAGTATGATCCGTAGTCATTACTACGATTTGTTCTACAACATTTGCCAGTTCACGTACGTTACCAGGCCATGCGTAGTTGGTCAGAGCCGTGATACATTCTTGGGAAAGTTCGTGGTTGACGCGGTATTTTTCGTTATATTTGTCCATGAAAAATTGAATGAGCGGCATAATATCATCTCGGCGTTGAGCTAAGGGCGGAATATTAATTTCAAATACCTTTAGGCGATAATAAAGATCTTGACGGAATTTCTTGCAATTTACCATTTCCGGTAAATCCCTGTTTGTGGCGGCAATTAGACGACAGTTCGCATGTTTTTCCGTGGTTCCCCCCACTTCAAAATAAGAGCCATCCTGGATAAAGCGAAGCAGTTTTGCTTGGACCGTAATGGGTAATTCTCCGACCTCGTCCAAGAAGAGGGTGCCATTTTCGGCTGTTTGAATCAACCCTTTTTTTCCTTGAGTGGCAGCTCCGGAAAAGGCTCCCTTTTTATAACCAAAAAGTTCAGACTCGATAAGGGATTCTGGCAATGCTGCGCAATTAATTTCAATAAAAGGTCTGCTGCTTCTGGGACTTCTATCATGAATGTAGCGTGCAATCGCACTTTTTCCTGCTCCGCTGTCGCCG
>NBJMC04201__coassemble_563_pt1 | contig 27315 bp, 23 predicted proteins | sample NBJMC04201__metabat2_high_PE_023 | metagenome-assembled genome bin NBJMC04201
TTCTGCTTCATTATATCATCGCACCCATGCCCAACGGAACATTTGCCCTGTTTCTGACAGGCGCTTTTTTGCTTATCTTGGGAATGGGTTTTTTTACTTTGGGAGCAGATATTGCCATGATGCCAATGGGTGAAAGCATCGGTTCCAAACTTACACAAAGTAAAAACCTTTGGTTTATTATTCTCACATGTTTTGCTTTAGGCGTCTTTATCACAATCGCTGAACCGGATTTACAAGTGTTGGCAGAACAAGTCGTTGGGATTTCTAACGGTATTATTATTATGTCCGTTGCTTTGGGGGTTGGCTTTTTCCTGGTCGTTGCTTTGCTGCGCATGGTGCTTCGAATCCCGTTGCGTTATATGCTTATAGGTTTTTATATCATTGTATTTTCACTAGGATTCTTCGTCCCAGATGATTTTATCGCTATTGCCTTTGACTCCGGAGGCGTGACCACTGGCCCCATTACGGTACCATTTATCATGGCGTTGGGGATCGGTCTTACAGCAGTACTCGGTGGAAAAAGCTCCCACGATGACAGCTTTGGTCTGATTGCCCTTTGTTCTATCGGCCCTATCCTCGCCGTCATGATCATGGGCATCGTTGTGGATGTGGAAGGTACTTCCGATGTCATGCAGGTCACAGATCCCCAGACAATCAATGAGTTGCTGGCGGTTTACGGTCATAATTTCCCAGAATACGCCAAAGAAGTGGCCATTGCATTATCACCGATCGTGGTTATTTTCGCACTTTTTCAAATTTTCACATTGCGTTTGCCCAAGGGGAAACTCATCCAGATGTGTATGGGGCTTATTTATACCTATATCGGTTTAGTGCTATTTCTTACCGGCGTTAATGTCGGTTTTATGCCTGCCGGGAATTATTTAGGCAGTGCCCTGGCAAATCTCGACTATCATTATATCTTAATCCCTTTGGGATTCATTATGGGTTGTTTTATTGTCCTGGCAGAACCTGCGGTTCACGTTCTTAATAAACAGGTAGAAGAAATTACTGGCGGTTCTATTTCCAGAAAGGCTATGATGATCAGTTTGGCAGCCGGCGTCGGCATTTCCCTTGCATTGGCCATGTGCCGTGTTTTGACGGGACTAAGCATCTGGTATCTTATCATTCCCGGCTATGGGATCGCATTGTTACTGAGCTTTTTTGTGCCGAAGATTTTTACTGCTGTTGCCTTTGACTCCGGCGGCGTTGCTTCAGGCCCCATGACAGCAACGTTCCTTCTCCCATTCTCGTTGGGAGCCTGCAGTGCGATCGGTGGTAATCTTTTCACCGATGCCTTTGGCATCGTCACCATGGTTGCAATGACGCCTTTAATTACCATCCAAATCTTAGGTGTACTATATACGATCAAAGAACGTTCCAAAGCGAAACTGGAAACCGCTTCTGCCGGATCCCTTGCGGCAACGGAAGAAACGGAACTGGAATTTGAAGTAGAAACAACAGACGATGATATATCAGACGATATGTTAATTATTGTAACAGACGAAACCAACCAAACGGAAAAAGTATCTTCTCCGGATAACGACTCTCTCCTCCAGAATTTGGAAGAAGGAACACCTCTCCAAACTGAAACAGAGGGAAAAACAGGAACCCAAACAGAAGAAAAGAATAAGGTCATAGAAGAAAAAATCACCGGAGATAGCATTGACAAAGAAAAAAAGGAGGCCGAGACCAATGAGTGAAACCATCAAGGGGCTAAAATTGATCGTCACCATTGTAAACCGCGGCAAAGGCAAAACTATCGTTGAAGCTTACCAAAAAAATGGCGTTACCTACCACCTGATTTGCCTGGGGCGAGGTACCGCCAAAACAGAACTTTTAGAATGTTTGGGACTTGGACATAAGGAGCGGGATATCGTGTTATCCATCGCGGAAAATGACGAGGTTCCCCCGATCATAAAGATGCTCAATGAAGAATTTGAATTTTGTAAACCGGGTCACGGTATTGCTTTTACCATACCTATCGCCAGTGTAGGCGGTCCCCATACATTAAATTATTTCATAGGAACATTAGGTAAAGGAGTAGAAAGATGAAACGAAACTTTGACTTAATTTTAACCATTGTCAACAAAGGTTTTGCAGAAGAGGCTATGGAGGCTGCAAAAGAAGCAGGAGCACAAGGTGGCACCATTATTTCCGCCAGAGGGTCGGGAATCCACGAAGCGGAAAAATTCTTTGGTTTTAGCATCCAACCGGAAAAGGACATTGTTTTGATTTTAGTTCGCCACGAAGAAAAAAGTGCTATTATGAAAGCGATCACTCAAGGTGCAGGACTTACTACCGAAGGAAAAGGGCTTTCTTTTTCGTTGCCTGTGGATGATGTAGCAGGAATTGTCCATATGATGGGCTCTGAGCATTCTAAATAACTGTGTATTTTGACACTAAAAAAGGAGTGGCTATGTAAGCCACTCCTTTTTATCTAACATTTACTTTTATTTTTTATCATAGGCTTGCTGATAAATTGCGATGACTTCTTCTTTCGTAGCGGTACGAGGATTTGTAAGACAACAAGCATCAACTTTGGCATTATCCGCCATGACAGGAAAGTCTTTGGGTTTTACGCCGAGTTCTTTTAAATCACCGGGAATATCCAGCAAACAGGACAGCCTTTTGATCGCCGTGATTGCTTTCATTGCCGCATCATAAGGAGATAAGCCTTCAATATTTTCCCCCAACGCGACAGCAATGTCACCGAATCTCTCTATCTGCGCGGGAAGATTAAATTCACAAACATATGGGAGTAAGATGGCATTGCAAACGCCATGTGGCAAGTCATAAATACCACCCAGCTGGTGCGCCATGGCATGGACATAACCCAAAGAAGCATTGTTAAAGGCTACACCTGCCAAGTATTGCGCATAGGCCATTTGATCCCGGGCTTGGGTATCCGTACCATTGGCAAAGGCTTTTGGTAAATATTCTCCAATCATATCAATGGCTTTTAAAGCAGCGCAATCTGTCAAGGAATTTGCCCCGGTAGAAACGTAGGCCTCAATGGCATGAGTCAACGCGTCCATACCTGTGGCTGCGGTCAGCGACGGCGGCATACCCATCATCAACTCGGGGTCATTGATGGCGGCCAAAGGTGTGATACGCCAATCAATAATTGCCATTTTTACGTGGCGTTCTGTATCGGTGATAATGGCAAAACGCGTCATTTCCGCTGCGGTTCCCGCTGTAGTATTCACAGCAACCATGGGAATCATATCATTTTTTGATTGATCAAGGCCTTCATAATCTTTAATAGCACCACCGTTAGAGATCACGAGGCCAATGGCTTTGGCACAATCATGAGGAGAACCGCCGCCCAGAGAAATCAGACCATCACATCCCCAAGTTTTATAATTTTTCACTCCTTTTGTTACAGTTTGATCGGTGGGATTTGGTTCTACTTCATTGAAAACCATCGATTCAATATTAGAATGAAGCAAAATGTCTTGAATCTTTTTTGTCATTCCCAACTGTACCAAAACATGATCTGTCACAATCATTGGTTTTTTCATTCCAACACTTTGGGACAAATTACCCAGTTCATTGACGCAGCCCGGTCCAAAATAGCTTCGGTTGGGCATAAAATAAGAAACAGTCATTCACTCCTCCTTATGCTTTTGGATAAAACCCAGAAGGGGTTTCCGCAAGATTGATCATGATATTTTTCATCTGAGTATAGTGTTCCAAAATAACTTTATGCGTTTCACGTCCAATCCCGGATTCTTTATAACCACCAAAGGGTGCGCCGGCAGGAATACTGTTATAAGTATTCACCCACATGCGACCGGTTTCAATACCGCGGCAAACACGCATTGCTCGGTTAATATCGCGGGTCCAAACAGCGCCTCCCAAGCCGTATGTGCTGTCATTTGCCATATCAATGACTTCTTCTTCCGTTTTAAACTTAATTACAACGGCAACAGGACCGAAGATCTCTTCTTGAGCAATGCGCATGTCATTGGTTACATTTGTGATTAAAGTGGGACGCATGAAGCAGCCTTTGGCAAATTCCCCTTCGGTAATGCGTTGGCCGCCACAAGCGATCTCCGCCCCTTCTTCTTTGGCCAAATCAATATATTTAAGAATATCATTAAGATGCGCTTCATAAATTTGAGCACCCATTTGAGTATCTTCTTCCCAAGGCATACCAACTTTGATATTATCAAAGGCTTTTACAGCATCCTCCATAAATCTATCATAGATGTCTTCGTGAACGAAAACTCGTGAACCGGCACAGCAAACTTGTCCTTGATTGAACAGAATGCCCAGCTGCAGGCCATCCATGGCCATATCCCATTGACAATCGGGGAAATAGATATTGGCAGATTTACCACCTAATTCTAAAGTGGAAGGAATCAAACGTTTGGCAGCTGCAGCCGCAACATTACAACCAATTTCTGTAGAACCGGTAAAGGCTAATTTACGGAACCCTTTATGTTCCAGCATATATTGACCGGAGCGAGAACCTTTCCCGGTGATCACGTTGAAAACTCCCGGGGGGAGCACATCGCCAATGAGTTTGGCCAGTTCCAGAACACTTAATGATGTATAACTGGAAGGTTTAAACACCGTGCAACATCCTGCCGCAAGCACCGGCGCCAGTTTCCAGGCAGCCATTAGGAAGGGAAAATTCCAAGGCACAATCTGACCTACAACGCCGATGGGCTCCCTTAAAATGAGGCTTAAGGTATTTTCATCCAACATCGCGGCGGAACCTTCCTCTGTACGGACAGCACCGGCGAAATAGCGGAAATGGTCGGAAGCATAGGGAACGTCAATTGCCATGGTTTCACGGATAGGTTTCCCGTTGTCCAGGCTTTCAATCATCGCCAACTTTTCCTTGTTCTCGTCAATAATATCGGCGATTTTCATCAAATAATCGGCTCTTTCAATAGGAGGAACATTTTTCCAGGTTCTCCAAGCTTTCCAGGCAGCGTCGACCGCAGCATCAACATCTTCTTTTGTCGCCTCGGCACAGGTAGAAAGTAATTCACCATTGGCAGGCGAGAAGGATTGAAAGGTGCCGCCGTCGGAAGCATCCACCCATTTGCCATCAATAAACAACTGGTAACTTTCTCTTGCAGGATTTTTCATAAAAAAACACTCCTTTCGTTTTCTAAAATCCTCGGCGCGTTCCTAAGGTTCTTACCAAAACATAAATGAGTGACAAACTTTATTCTATGCAAAATCGCACATTGATATCCTGTTGTTCAATCTTTAATTTCCCTAGCCTTTTATCTTTGTACCGATTTCTCCACTTTCTTTTATTCCAATCTCATACTCTAGTTTTATCATGAAATTTTGGAAAAATCAACCAAAATTATTTGAATATTAGAACAATTTAAAACAATTAAAAAATATCAAACAAATAGAAATATATTAAATATTATTTCTAAATAATGAAAAGCCCGTACTCCTTAAAAGAGACGGGCTGGCTTTTATGAAAAGACTTCTTGGGCTTTTGACATATTTTCAGAAATAGATACGGAAAAGGGACAACGTTCCTCACATGAACGGCAAGCAATACAGTCATCAGCATTTTTCTTTAATGCATTGTAATGGTCTCTAATCGTCGCGGTCACCTCACCTGCCACCAGCGCGATATCAAGATATTTTGTCACAGATGCTATATCAATACCTTCTGGACAAGGTTGGCAGTGATTACAATACATACAACGCCCATTGGCAACAATCCGCTCATGATCGTGAAAAATATATGAATAGTCTCGCTCTTCTGCGGATGTATCAAAATATGATAAGGCGCCTTTGACTTCTTCCGAATTTCTTAATCCCAAAATCACCGAGGCAACGGCAGGGCGATCCAAACCGTATTGAATACATTGAGGTACCGTCAATGCTTTGCCAAAAGGTGATGCAGTCGCAGAGAGCAAGGTTCCAGCTCCCAACGATTTCATTACGGTAATGGAAGTGCCATTTTGCTCACAAAAAGCATAGAGCTTTTGCCGTGCCGGATCGATCTTCATACCACTGTCAGAGAAACCTTCGTGATCTTTCAGGGTATCAATATCAGCATCGGGACTCGCCATATCATAAGCGGGATTGATACTGAACATCAAAACGTCAATGAGGCCTGTCCTCACTGCCCGTAAGGCTGTAGCGGGATTATGGGACCCCATACCGATTGATCTTATAATGCCATCATCTTTTAATTTTTGAGCATATTCAATAATCTCGCTTTCAAATACATTGCGGTAGTCCTCATCACTATCGATAAAATAGAGCATTCCCACATCAATATAATCGCTTTTTAAACTTCTTCGTAAAGCGTCAAAGGATGCTTTTGTTTCTGATAGATTCCGTGTACGTACCGTGTTTCCGTCCTCTTCCATTGTACCGATATGCCCTTGTAGAATATATTCCTCTCGTTTTCCCGCAATGGCAGCACCGATACTGTCGCGAAGCCAAGTTTGTGCCATATAAATATCAATTAAATTGATTCCGTAATCATGACATTCCCGGATCAAAGAAATGATTTTTTCAGGTGCCATATGGTTCATAGGAACGCCGCCCAGCCCAAGGCAACTTACTTTCAAGCCCTGTTTCCCTAAAGTTCGATAAATCACTGGTTTTCCCCTTTTCATTCATTAAAATCATAAATTAAATCTTTGGTGAAGAATCTGAAACTAAATACTTTGCTTCGGATGATTTTTTAAAAAGTATCATCGGTCTCTTGAATAGCGCCTCCGCCTAATAAAACATCGCCATCATAAAAAACCGCATACTGTCCCGGAGTAATTGATTTTTGCGGCTCGTCAAAAATGACATCAGCCTCATCATTTTGCAATGGTTTCACCAAGGCAGATACCGGCTGGCTGAGATAGCGGATCTTCACCTCTGCGCGAAATGGTTCATCGCCGTATCCATCTACCATATAGTTAACGGAATCAATTCTTAAACGTCGATGATATAAATCTCTTTCTTCTCCAAGGTAAACTGCATTCTTTGTTCCGTCGAGTTTGGTTACATAGATAGGTCTTCCAAAGGCAATCCCTATGCCACGGCGTTGGCCAACGGTGTAAAAAGGTAGGCCTTGATGAGTTCCAAGATGATTCCCATCTCGATCCAAAAAACTTCCCTCTTTATAATGCTGAGGGAATTGTCGGATCACGGCGCGGTAGTCATCGTTGGGGATAAAACAAATCTCTTGGCTATCCTTTTTTTCTGCCACAGGAAGACCAATATTCCTGGCGATTTCTCGGATCTTCGGCTTTTCATAATCCCCCAGGGGAAAAATCAATCGAGGAATGTCACGCCGTCTCAACTGACAAAGGACGTAGCTTTGATCTTTTTGCAGATTGGAAGCCTTTTTGATGATCCCCTGTTCCGCCCGGACGTAATGGCCTGTAGCAACTTTGTCGATCCCCATGCCATCGGCACAAGTCAACAGCTTGGGAAATTTTATGACTTGGTTACAGTAGACACAGGGGTTTGGCGTGAATCCCAAAGTGTATTGTTCCAGGAAATAAACCATCACGGTGTTCTCAAATTCGTCTTTGATATCCTCTACCTTATGGGGAATATGAAAGAAATCCGCTACTTTTTTCGCATCCTCGGCGACGGCCTTCCGGTCTTCTTCGCTGCCGCAAGTCAAGAAGGTATAACCGTACACCTCATACCCTTGTTCTTGCAGCAAATGGACGGTTACTGCAGAATCAACACCACCACTGATGGCCACCAATACTTTTTCCCTTGCCATAGTTCAACCCTTCCAATTTCTGATTTTTTCCAACCATTCTTTAATACGGATTTCTCTTCCATTTTCCGTTGGGGAATAGTAAGTCTTATCCTTAAGACGATCCGGTAAATATTGCTGTTTGACAAGACCATGAGGAAAATCATGGGGATACAGATATCCTTTTCCATGGCCTAACCCCTTGACGACACCACTATGATGAGCGTCTCGCAAATGGTTAGGCACTTCCCCAACATCAATTTTGTTGACATCAGCCAAAGCTGCATCAATGGCGTTAATGACGGCGTTGCTTTTCGGAGCCAAGGCTACATAAATAGCAGCCTCTGCCAACGGAATCCGCGCTTCCGGCAAGCCAACCGCACGCAAAGCCTGAAAAGCCGAGGTGGCTACAAGCAAAGCCTGAGGATCTGCCATACCAACATCCTCAGCCGCGCAGATCATGATGCGGCGCGCCACAAATTCCATATCCTCTCCGGCGGCAATCATTCGTGCCAGCCAGTGAACAGCAGCATCTGGATCAGAACCCCGCATACTTTTGATGAAGGCGGAGATCACGTCGTAGTGATTATCGCCGTCTTTATCATATCGAACTTGTTTTTTTTGAATGGCTTCCTCAATGTCGGGAATCGAAAGATGGATTTTTCCGTCTTCTCCCGGTTCTGAAACGGCCACTACCGTTTCTAAGGCATTCAAGGCCACTCGAGCGTCGCCAGAACTTAATATCGCCAAAGCATCGAGAGACTCATCGTCATAGTCTACCGGTTCGTTCCCCAAGCCGCGTTCCTTGTTTTCCAAAGCGCGAATTAAGATATTTTTGATATCCTCGGTGGTCAGCGGTTCCAGCTCGTAAACGCGGGCACGGGATAAAAGTGCCTTGTTTACTTCAAAGTATGGGTTTTCCGTCGTAGCTCCAATAAAAGTGACAATGCCGTTCTCTACCGCAGGCAACAGTGCATCCTGCTGCGTTTTATTGAAACGATGGATCTCATCGATGAAAAGAATGGTTTTTTTCTCGTAATAGTGGAGCTGTTCCGAAGCCTCATCGACAACTTTCATAATATCGGATTTTCCTGCAGTGATGGCGCTCATGGGGACAAAATGGGCTGCCGTAGTTTTTGCAATAATCTCGGCTAAGGTTGTTTTTCCTGCTCCCGGCGGTCCGTAAAAAATTAAGGAACCGATTTTATCATGCTCAATGGCTTTTCGCAGAAGAGTGCCAGGCCCCAAAATTTTTTGCTGTCCAACGTATTCATATAAATTTTGCGGACGCATCTTGGCAGCCAAAGGTGCGTTCGGAGAAATTTCATTTTTAAATAAATCCATGATAAATCCTCAAAAAAGCCGGAAAATCTCCGGCTTTTTCGTTTTCTCAGTATCCGGTTGTTAAATATTGCGGTTCAAAATTGCCGACAGCTCTTCTTTGCTGTGGAATCCTACAATACGTTCCGTCTCCTTCCCATTCTTGAAGAGAACCAAAGTGGGTATGTTCATCACACCATAAGCAGACGCTACAGACGAACATTCGTCTACATTCACTTTGCCAACCTTTACTTTGCCGGCATAAGCTTGGGCAATTTCATCCACTACAGGGGAGATCATCTTACAAGGGCCGCACCATGCCGCCCAAAAATCCACAAGAACAGGGGTGTCGCCGCCAATAAAGGCATCAAAAGTATCTTGCTGTAAAGCCACAACAGTATCCGACATTTTTATTACCTCCTAATCTAGATGAAATGATTTCTTTGATATTATCTTACCATAAATCTTTAATCATCTGATTGAAATGATTTATGTTATTTTATGACAAAACAATGTTTTTTACTCAGTTTTTATTAGCTCTTTGACAATATGGGAAGCAATCAAAATTCCGGCAGACGGGGGAACCAGCGCGGAACTGGCAGGTACAGCTCGTCCGTCTTCCACCATGGGACTTTTGATTGGCGTTTCATCAGAATAAACAACTGTAACTCCCTGTTCAATATCGTTTTCTCGCAATTTTCGCCGCACGGAACGGCAAAGCGGACACACGGATGTTTTAGAAATATCGGCGATTTTTAAACGAGAAGGGTCAAGTTTATTTCCGGTTCCCATGGAGGAAATCAGAGGAATGCCTTGGGATCTACCGTAAAGGATCAAGCCGATTTTTGCGGAGACATCGTCGATGGCGTCGGCAATGTAGTCATAATCATCGCGGAAAAAGAGATCTAACGATGCAGGCGTCACCCGATCGGCAATCACTTTAACACGACAGTGGGGATTAATATCCAGAATACGTTCTGCCATCGCAGCAGCTTTCAACTCTCCTACTGTAGAAGACAGCGCATGGATTTGGCGATTGATATTGTGAAGCGCAATAGTATCGAAATCCACCAGCGTCAAATTGCCAATGCCGCAACGAGCCAATGATTCCGCCACAAAAGAGCCGACACCGCCAATGCCAAAAATAATCACCTTACTTTTTTGAAGCAAAGAGAACCGATCTTCTCCCACCAATGCGGAAAACCGTTGAAACCGTTGATCAATCATATAACTCCTTCGCTGTATGCCCAAAAGCAAACATCCCCACATTTGCCGTGTACCTTGTTTTGCTCCCTGCACATAGGCAGGTGGGTATCCTCCTTCCTGATTTCCAAGTCCCCGACGAGGGGGCATTTGGTCCACAGAAAGCGCCAGATTCCCGTAGAAGTGGTGTAGGTTCAAAACTCGGTTAACACGTACAACGCAGGGATTGATTGTTTAAAGTATACTACATTACCGCGGTAAATGCAAGAAGAAACATTCACCAAAGTTATTATTTCAAAAAATTTTATTGGCATTCCCTCTGAAATTTTACCAACTGAGACATGAAATAATTCTGCTACTACAATTCCCAGATGACAAGTTATTAATTTTTATCCGTTTCTCTAAGGGAAATTCCGAGTTCACGAAGTTGTTTAGGCGCAACATCGCAAGGCGATTCCGTAGTAAGACAAGTAGCGCTCTGGGTTTTTGGAAACGCGATTACATCACGAATGCTCTTTCTCTGAGCCATCAACATGACCATTCTGTCAATCCCAAAAGCAATGCCGCCGTGGGGCGGTGTACCATATTGCAGGGCAGTGAGAAAATAACCAAATTTTTCATGAATATCCTCTTCACTTAATTTTAAAAGTTCAAAGACCTTAGACTGAACTTCGCTGTTATGAATACGGATGCTACCACCACCCAGTTCCACACCGTTCAAAATCATATCGTAAGCTTTTGCGCGTACTTTTTCGGGATGCTCCGTTAAAATATCCAAATCCTCATCCATGGGCATGGTAAAAGGATGGTGTTTTGCTACATAGCGTTCTTCCTCATCATCGTATTCAAACATCGGGAAATCCACAACCCACAGGAATTGATTGTCATCAGGGGCAATAAGATTTTCCCGTTTGGCAATCTCGCAGCGGAGATTGCCCAGGACATTACAAGTCGTGTCATAATTGTCGCTTACAAACATTACAACATCCCCGACTTCCGCCTCCATCCGCCCAAGAATAGCATCGATTTGTTCCGGAGTAAAAAATTTTGCGATCGGAGACTTGACTTTATCTTCTCCGCCAATGACAACCATCCAAGCAAGACCTTTCGCGCCAAAAATCCCTGCATATTTTGTCAGGTCGTCCAATTCTCGGCGTGAGAAATGCTCTCCTCCTTTGACAGTGATCCCTTTTACAACACCGCCCTTGGCCACATTGGCCGCAAAAACTTTAAAGTTGGAATCTTTAGCGATATCACTAATATCCTTTAATTCCATTCCAAAACGAAGATCCGGTTTATCGGAGCCAAAACGCTCCATGGCTTCAGCATAACTCAACCGCAGAAAAGGCGTTTTAATTTCGATGCCCAGCAGCTCCCGATAGATCTCCGCCATCATGTTCTCCATCAAATCCATAATGACCTCACGATCAATAAAGGACATTTCGATATCGAGCTGGGTGAATTCCGGCTGACGATCGGCGCGCAAATCTTCATCACGGAAGCAGCGAGCGATCTGGAAATACTTATCCATACCAGAAATCATCAACATCTGTTTATAAAGTTGCGGGGATTGGGGCAAACCGTAAAACTCACCAGGATGCATCCGGGAAGGTACGAGATAATCTCTGGCTCCTTCGGGAGTACTTTTTCCGAGAATCGGAGTTTCCACTTCCCAAAAACCATGTCCATCAAGGTAGTTTCGAATCTTCATGGTAAGCTGATGACGCAACTTAAAATTCTTTTGCAATTCAGGACGTCGCAAATCGAGATAGCGATATTTCAGGCGAACATTTTCATCGCAGTCAACATCATCTTCAATGAGAAAAGGAGGCGTTTTTGCGCTATTCAGGATTTCCATTTCACTGATATAGATCTCGATTTCCCCTGTGGTCATATTGGGATTTTCCTGGCCTTCAGGTCGTTTGGAAACTTTTCCTGTGGCGTTGATCACATATTCGGGACGCGCTTTTTCCGCCAGGGGGAAATATTCCCCGGAAATAGCAGGGTCAAAAACGATCTGGACAAAACCGGTGCGGTCTCTGAGATCAATGAAGATCAAACCGCCATGGTCGCGACGGCGCTGAATCCAGCCGCAAATGGAGACAATCTCGCCGTCGTTTGCTAGGCTCAAGTCGCCACAGTAATGGGTTCTTTTCATTATTTTATCCTCCTAATAAGTTCTTCTTTCATGTCTTCGATTTTAATATTAGCTTGACTTTTATCTGTCATATCCCGAAGAATCATTTCGTTGTTTTTCAACTCTTCTTCACCGGCGATCACCGCATACCGTGCATGGACTCGATCAGCGGCTTTCATTTGTGCCTTAAGACTACGACCCATAAAATCAATTTCACCTTTGATCCCCTCTTTACGCAAAGTAGTCAGAATGGGAAACATCGATTTCTTGGCATCGTCACCCAAGGCAACAAAATACACATCGCAGCGGGGGCGTTGCGGGAATGAAAGCCCCTGAGCTTCCATGGCTGAAAAAACTCGTTCCATACCGAGGGCAAACCCTACACCGTAAGTATCGGGGCCACCCAAATCTTGGATAAGTCCATCATAACGTCCACCGCCGCAGATGGCGCTTTGAGCGCCGATATCTGACAATAAAATTTCAAAAGCAGTTTTTGTATAATAGTCAAGACCGCGAACGAGATGAGAGTCAATGTGAAACGGGATTCCCGCTCCTGTCAAATAGGTCTTTACTTTTTCAAAATGATCGTGGCATTCATCACAAAGACAGTCAAGAATGGTGGGCGCTCCCGCGATCAATTCCTGGCAGTGTTCATTTTTGCAGTCGAAGATACGAAGGGGGTTTTTCTCAAAACGACTTTGACAATCGGCGCATAATTCTCCCAATACGGGGCGAAGAGCCTCCTGCAGTTTTTCCTTATGCTCTTTGCGGCATTTTGGACATCCCACACTATTTAGTCGCACTTCTAAACCGCGCAAACCCAATGTTTCGTAAAAACTCATGGCAAAGGAGATAACCTCTGCATCTAAAGCGGGATCCTGGGAACCGAAAGCCTCTACACCGAATTGATGGAACTGGCGGAAACGTCCTTTTTGCGGACGCTCATAGCGAAACATAGGACCTGTATACCACAGTTTTACAGGCAAAGGGCCGCCATAGAGTTTGTGCTCAATCAAGGCGCGGGCGGAAGAAGCTGTGCCTTCAGGGCGCAAAGTAATGCTGCGACCTCCCTTATCCTCAAACGTATACATTTCTTTATTGACAATATCGGTAGTTTCGCCAACCCCACGCAAAAAAAGTTCCGTTGATTCAAAAATTGGCGTTCTTAACTCTTCAAAGCCGTAACACAGTGCCAGTTCTCTGAGGACAGATTCTACATACTGCCATTTGACAGTATCTTCCGGCAAAAAATCATTGGTACCTTTTGGTCTCGTCGTTGTCATCTCATTACCTCACAAAGGGATTTCCGTTGATCTCATCCCGTACATTGGTCACCATACCGTGGCCTGGACATACGAGAGTATCTCCCGGTAGAGTAAAAATCTTATTTTTTATGCTTTCGATCAATGTATGAAAATCACCGCCTGGCAAATCTGTTCGGCCAATAGAACGATAAAAAAGGGTATCGCCGCAGAACAATACGCCATGACCATAAAGACAAATCCCACCCGGTGTATGACCGGGCGTATGGATCACTTCCAGTTCGCAACTACCAAAGGTGACCGTATCCCCTTCCTTAAGTAAATGGTCCGCCGCTTTGGTCTGGGATTGGGTTCCCATCATATTGCTAATATTTTTCGCAGGATCCGTCAAATAATCAGCATCATCTTCATGAATATACACAGGTACTCCCATTTTTTCAGAGACAGTTTGGTTGGCGCCGACATGATCCCAATGTCCGTGTGTATTGACAATGGCAACTACTTTCATTTGTAGTTCATCGATTTTTTTCATAATCAGATCGCTGCTGCCGCCGGGATCAATGACAATACCTTCTCTGGTCGATTCGTCAAAAGCAAAATAGCAATTGGTTCCCAAAGGCATGACTTCAATTTTATGAACTTCCATGTTACACCTCATGATAAAAGAATTACAAATTTATTTTTTACTGTCAAGAACAAAAGTTACGGGCCCCCAATTGACCGATGAAACAAGCATATCCGTTTGGAACACGCCGGTTTCCACAACGATGCCATCTTTGCGCCAACGAGCGATCAAAGATTCATAAAGTTCATTGGCTTCCTCGGGCGGAGCGGCATCGCTAAACCCCGGTCTTCGTCCTTTTCGGCAATCACCCATCAAGGTAAATTGGGAAACAGCCAAAATGGAACCGTTCACATCAAACAGGGAACGGTTCATTTTATCATTCTCATCGGGAAAAATCCTTAAATTTGGAATTTTATCGCCGAGATATATCACATCTTCTTCACAATCCTCTTTGCCGACGCCGATATATAGAAGGAGTCCCTCCTCAATGCTGCCGGTGGGCTTACCTTCAGAGGTAACGGAAGCAGACTTTACTCTTTGGATAATCACTCGCATAAGTTTCCTCTATGATTACTTTTCATGTTGTTTACCGTGAATGACACGATGCACTTCGGTAACGCCTTTGATCTTGCGGATTTTATTGATGATATAATCCAGGTGCTGATGGCTTTTCACCTCAATTTTCATATTAACCAAAGCGGAACCTGTTTTTATAGAACGGCTGAATACTGAATTGATGGCACTTTTCGTTTCTGAAATAGCCAGCATAATATCGGTAGTCAAACGGTCCCGGTCAAATGCTTCTACTTCGATCTCCGCCTGGAATTTTCCATCAGTCTCCCCGACCCATTCTACTTCGATCAATCGATTCGGATCTACATTGGCGCCAACACTGTTACAATCTTTTCGATGAACGGTGATTCCTTTTCCCCGGGTAATATAGCCGATAATTTCATCGCCAGGTAGAGGATTGCAACAGTGACCGAAACGAATCATAACATTATCCACCCCACGCACAGAAACGCCAATGTGGTTGCCTCGATGTTCTTGAAAAGGTTTCGTCTCCGGTTGAGGCTTTGGTTCTTCAAAACGCAGTTCATCTTTGATCGTAGCGATGACGGCATTGATATGTAAATGGTTTTCCCCCAAAGCCACATAAAAATTCTCCAGACTGGCGAAATTATGGCGTTCCACCAATTTGGCAAGTTTTTCGCCTTTTAAGAACTCCAGCATCAAGCTACCATAACGTTTGATCTCGCTTTCAAACAGGTCTTTCCCTCGGGCGATCAATTCCTCCCGCTGTTCCTTTCGAAACCAGCTGCGAATACGGTTTTTTGCCTGGGGTGTTTTTACAAATTGAAGCCAGTCGCGACTGGGCTTTCCGGCCTTGGAAGTAATAATCTCCACGATATCGCCGTTTTCCAATTTGGTATCATAGGTCGCGATGCGCCCATTGATCTTAGCGCCGATTGCATGATGACCAACCTCCGTATGGACACGATACGCAAAATCCAAAGGAACAGAACCCGTCGGAAGCTCAAAAACATCTCCCTTGGGGGTAAATACATAAACGGACTCATCGAACAGCTCGTTTTTCACCGACTCCATAAACTCATCGGCATCCCGCACCTCTTTTTGCCAATCCAACATCTGACGGAGCCAGTTTAGTTTTTCCGCGGTTTTCGCCGGAGCTGATACACCTTCCTTATATTGCCAGTGCGCGGCAATACCATGCTCCGCCACTTGGTGCATCTCCTCGGTGCGTATCTGAATCTCCAAAGGTTTGCCGTTGGGACTGATGATGGTAGTATGGATGGACTGATACATATTTTGTTTTGGCAGAGCAATATAATCTTTAAAGCGTCCCGGCATCGGCGTCCACATGCTATGGACGAGTCCCAAAACGCCATAACAATCGGCAATATCTTTTACAATGACCCGTACTGCTAAAATATCATAAATCTCCGAAAGTTCTTTATTTTGTCGGATCATTTTACTGTAAATACTGTATAAGTTCTTGGGACGGCCGTAAATTTCACCTTGGATTCCCGCCTCGTGCAGTTTCTCCCGTAGAATATCAATTACTTCTTCAATATAGGCTTGACGTGCTGCCCTGGTACTGGCAATCTCATCCACTAGGCGGAAATATTTTGCAGGTTCCAAGGTGCGCAAACAAAGATCTTCCAGTTCCCACTTAAATTGAAAAATCCCCAAACGGTTGGCCAAAGGCGTATAAATATCCAATGTTTCTTGGGCGATCTCCCGTCGTTTCGCTTCAGAGGAATGATATTTTAAGGTGCGCATATTGTGGAGACGATCCGCCAGTTTGATGATAATGACCCGAATATCCATGGCCATAGCCAAAAACATCTTACGTAAGTTCTCCATTTTTTGCTCGCTTTTGGTGCGACCTTCCAGTTTTCCCAGTTTCGTAACGCCTTCAATTAAAACAGCAACTTCCTTACCAAAAAGTTCGGTAATATCTTCAATGGTGTATTCCGTGTCCTCCACCACATCATGAAGAAGTCCTGCAACGATAGTTTTGTCGTCAGCTTCTACCGTTGTAAGAATCAATGCGACGGAATAAGGATGAATGATATATTTTTCACCAGAGTGACGAAATTGGTTAGCATGGGCTTTTTCCGCAAAGGCGTAGGCGTCTTCAATCAGAGCGGTATCCGATTCTCGGTTATATTCTGCAATTTTATCCAATAGTGCTTGAATTTCACTCAACGCCTTCGCCCCCAATCTGATATTTTAACTTTAATGATAAATTATACCATATTATTTTTGATTTGAGAATAGAAAACCTGTTGTTTTCCTCGAATATTTTAATAAATTCTATCGTAGCCACAAAAAAAGCGGGGAAGAATCATGCCCCTTCCCCGCTCGGCGGTTTCAAAGAATTACTTTTTCTTTTTCTTAAAATGTGTCGCCAAATCATAGTAGACAGAACCGGAAAGAACGATACTGGAATATCCGCCAGCACCGATGCCGACAATCAATGCCAGTACGAAAATTTTGGTCGTATCTCCACCAAAAATCAGTAAAGCAAATAAGGTAAACAATGTCGTCAAAACAGTATTGATGGAACGAGCCAAAGTCTGGCTGACACTATCGTTGACCAAATCTTTGATACGATCAGCAGGATAATTGGGTTTGTTCTCACGGACACGGTCAAAAATAACAATGGTAGCATTGATGGAATAACCAATCACCGTTAGAATTGCCGCAATAAAAGAGCTGGAAACCTCTAATTGGAAAATAGTAAAAACCGAAAGTAAAATCAGCGCATCGTGAACCAGTGTAATGATGGAGGCAATTCCAAAACGGAGTTGAAAGCGAATGGATATGTATACCAACATCAAAGCACAAGCAATGACCAATGCCAAAAAGGCGTTCAGAGTCAATTCTTTACCGATTGTTGGTCCCACAAGCTCATTGCGGTCAATGCTATATGATCCATGAGACGATTCAATGGCCGCCAACAGCCCGTTGACATCTTCGTCAGTCGTCAAATCCGTACGGATATTGAAGGTGTTGCTCCCTTCGGACTCCTGAATCAGCGGGGTATGTTCCACCATATCGGAAACCGTTTCCCGCAGATCGGCGACATCAACTTTATTGTCAAAGGTTAACTGTAAAATACTGCCGCCGGTAAAGTCGATCCCGGTATTAAATCCCTGCACAAAGAAGGAGACAAGTCCTGCCAAAATAATTACAATCGAAATACAATACCAAATTTTTCGTTTTCCGACAATATTCAATCGAATATCCTTTAAAGTCATGTTTGCCACCTCCTTACGACCGGTAAAGACTGCGTTTACTCAACACCTTGTCGTTAACGCACATCTTCAACATGAAACGGGTAAAGACGATGGCCGTAAACATACTGGCCAAAATACCGATGCTCAAGGTGATAGCAAAACCTTTGATGGAACTGACTCCAAAATAGAACAGTACCACCGTAGCAATGAGCGTCGTAACATTGGAATCAAGGATCGCTTTAAATGCACGCTTAAAACCAGAGGTAACCGCTGCGGAAAGTGTCTTCCCATGACGCAGCTCATCTTTGATACGCTCAAAAATAATGATATTGGCATCAACGGCCATCCCCATAGATAGAAGAAACGCCGCAATCCCCGGTAAAGTCAAGGTGACATTGATCAAACTTTGCACCCAAAAAAGAATTAATCCATAGAGCAACAAGGATAAGCAAGTAAGCAGGCCGGGAAGACGATAATAGATAATCATAAAGAGGAAAATCGCAGCAATCCCATAAAGAATAGCCACATAGCTCTGACTCAAAGAATCGGAACCGAGCTGAGGACCGACGACGCGCACTTCTAAAACTTCCACATCAACGGGGAGGGCACCGCCGCGAAGCAGGGAAGCAAGTTCGGCACATTCATCATAATCCGCCATACCGTTGATTACTGCCCGCCCGTCAGTGATGGCGCTTTCCACTACTGGGCTGGAAATGACAGTACCGTCAAGGCTGATGGAAATGACCTGTCCCAAAAATTCAGTCGTCGCATCGGCAAATTTTTCAGCGCCTTCATCGGTAAATTCCAAAGCAACAACATATCCCGACTGATCTTGTGAAACATAAGCGTCCTGTAAATCATTACCATCAAGAATCACGTTGTTGTTGGGATCAAGAAATTCCAGTTGCGCAGTTTTTCCCAACATATCAAGAGCTTCCTGCGAATCCGTAACGCCGGCCAACTCTACAATCATGCGATCGCTGCCTTCTTGTTGGATCAAGGGCTCTGCAATCCCAAATTCATTGACACGATTGCTCATAATGGTGGATAGCTTGTCCATGTCATCTTGTGTAATTTCCGCCCCTTCCTCAGGTTGGGCTTCTAAAGTAACGCTGACGCCCCCCTGTAGGTCAAGGCCAAGGTGCATGAGATTTTGATTTTTGCTGACCAAATAAACGGAAGCTGAAACTGCCGCAATGAGCAAGAGCGCGATAATCACCAACCCCACGCGGCCATTGGAGATTTTTTTAGACATAATTTCACTCCTTTTGTAAATGTACCAAAAGAGCTATGAATCAAAGCGTTAAAAATAAAAAGACTTCATGCATGATTGCAAGAAGTCTTTTTGGTTTTCATTAGCTGACGATCCTGCCAATAGCACTTTTTTCTAATTCGATTTCCACATTATTGCTGACCTTCATCCAAATAGTATCATCCTTAATACGGCTGACTTCCCCATGGATTCCGCCAATGGAAACGACTTCAACACCTATGGTAAGGTTGTTGACCATATCATTGTGCTGTTTGGTTCTTTTCTTCTGGGGACGAATCAACAAGAAATAAATGATGGCGATGATTGCCACAAAATAGATGATCGTCCAAACCATACTGTTCATAAAAGATTCACTCCTTTTTTCCTAATGATTAGTATTATAGATGATTTCAATCGTTGTGTCTATATTCTTTTCGCATTAAATTTTGTATTTCGCAAAAAAATTTTTGTAAAAGCTGTCGAAAGTATCATCCTCCAAAGCTTTTCTGATCTGAGCCATCAAATTCTGCAAAAAATGTAAATTATGGATGGTAGTAAGGCGTATTCCCAACACTTCTCCCGCTTTCAGCAGATGGCGAATGTAGGCTCGAGAATAATTACGACATGCAGGACAATCACAAGTTTCATCGATGGGTCGAAAATCCTCTGCATAACAGGCATTACGAAGCACCAGTTTCCCTTCGGGATGAAATACCGTGCCATTTCTGGCAATGCGGGTGGGTAATACACAGTCAAACATATCGACGCCGCGCATCACACCTTCTACCAGACAATCGGGACTGCCAACGCCCATCAGATACCGCGGTTTCTCTTTGGGCATGACAGGATCCAATACCTCCAGCATTTCATACATCATCTCTTTCGGTTCGCCCACAGAAAGGCCGCCAATCCCATAGCCGACAAAGTCGAGATCTGTAATCTGTTTCGCGCTTTCCAGCCGCAGATCCTTAAAAAGTCCTCCTTGGACAATGCCAAAAAGGTTTTGATATTCATGACGATGAACTTCTTTACAGCGCTTCGCCCAATCCCATGTGCGGTTCATGGCGCGATAAACTTCGCTGTATTCTGCAGGATACTGGGTACATTCATCAAAACACATGGCAATATCCGCACCCAGTGCCATTTCAATCTCCATGACTTTTTCCGGCGTAAAGAAGTGGGAAGAACCGTCGAGATGGCTTTTAAACATCACGCCTTCATCGGTGATCTTACGCATGGGGCCAAGACTAAATACCTGAAAACCACCGCTGTCCGTAAGAATAGAGCCTTTCCAATTCATAAAAGAATGGAGTCCTCCCGCCTTTTTGACCAACTCGTGACCGGGACGGAGATATAAATGGTATGTGTTGGCTAACAAGATCCGAGAACCGGTTTCCCAAACCTCTTCAGGAGTAGCTGTCTTTACTGTTGCTTGGGTGCCAACAGGCATAAACACAGGCGTTTCAATGGTGCTGTGGGCCGTTTTTAAGCGGCCGCGACGTGCGCTGCCTCGTTGGCACAGTACTTTAAATTCTAACACAAATCCACCTCATGTTTGGAACATCTCTTTTCGCAATCTTAATGCAATGTTATTATTATACACTATTTTTTTCCAGAATGAAAGCCTACGGTATCATCTTTCCTCAATTTTTCCCGCAAAAATAAGCACAGCGCCGCCATAGCGGTACTGTGCTTATCAATCCTGTCATCTGAGATTTTCAAGCGATGGGGAAAAATACTTCATAACAATGGCAGCGTCGGCCATTGTTTCGAAAGGTCAAAAGATACCAAAGGTAAATCGGTTCTGATGTTTCCATCTGATGTTCTCTAATATAAGATGTCAGAGGTTCCACAAGGGATGGATCGTCGAGTCCTCTATCGCTACACAATGAAGTGTATAAAAACCGACCTCCCGGGATCTTTCTTGCAGAAATACCCGAAGATTCTTTATCTAAAAAGGCCAGGTTTTTCTCATCTGTCATCATGACAAATCCTTTATAGTTTAAAGTACCATTTTCCATCACATACTCGCTTCCCCAGTAACTGGTAGAAAATAGAGCAGTACGGACACCGGGGCATTCATCCATTTCCGGATAGTAAACCCAAAAGGGCTCTTCTAGAGTGATCTCCTTGATGATATTTTGGGAGTTCATCGCGCGTTCAATCTTTTCATTAAAATTATAAAGCATTTCCAAATGAATCTGCTGGCGATAGATATTTTCCTCAAATTGTTTGATCTGTTTGGAATAAGCGTCGTGATATTCTTTGGGAGACGTACTGTGAGTAATCTCCCAAATATCATTGGCCTCGGCATTCATACAATTTCTAAAATATGTAACATCAAGCATTTCTTCAAGATTGCACCAATCGTAGTAGGAATAGCCGTTTTCCTCATTTTTTTGCGCGGAAATCAATCCCTTGTCCATATAGTAACGAATTGCTGACCGACTGATCCCAAGAAGATTACGGATATCCCCGGGAGAAAACTGTTTTTTCATACACCCATCACTCCTCGGCCCCTTGGTAAATCATAACACAATAATGATTTTGTCTCAAGCTTTTTCCACAGATTTAATATAATCGGTAATTTCCTTTTCTTGGGCGGGATCAAGCAAAGACTCCGGTGCATCTTCCAAAATATGTACAACTTTTTCATGGGCGGTTTCCACAACGTCTTTGAACCCATCGGCTTCCCAAGCGTCGCTGGAGCGCCAATCAGAAACTGTAGGCTGCCAACCGTCCCGGACATGCATCATGGTGGAATCTGCCATTAAAAAGTCCTGGCAAGGCTTACATTCCATCAATTCTTTCATCCCCATGTGTTCTTCTGAGGTGTTCATCCCGTTAATCATGAAGCGGACACGGCTGATCATTTCATCGTCAAGAACGCATTTTTCCAAAGAAGTCGTCATTAAGTTAGAGAGCGCGCCCACAGAGTTACTGGTTAGATTCACGCCAGCCAAGGCGGTAAAGAGAAAGCTCTGCATCACTTCCATTCCTGCCTGATAGTCGATGGTTTTAGAGCTTGTAACACCGGTTTGGGAACGAGTGGGAAGATGATAGAAACTCTTATACATTTGTACCGTAGCTGCAAGCATGAGAGCAGAATCGGGAGATGCGCACTCCCAAGTCGCATAGCGCATATTCCCGGAAGTCAACGTCGCGGATGTAATTATAGGAACACCAGGACGCACCAACTGCGCATATACAAGACCGGCCAAAGTTTCAACAACATCCAAAATAACTGTAGAATAAAGATAAATCGGAGCAGTAATACCGTTCATGGGAGCCGATACCAAAGTAATCGGTTGATTATATTCCGCAAATACACGAATACCTTCACAGGCGAACTCAGAATAGAATAATGGGGAATTGGGAGTGGCGATATGCCACGTTAAATAGTGTTCCTGAACATAGCCTTCCTTCCCATAGACAATATCAAAAAGTTTCAGGCATTCTTCTTTTTCTTCGATGGTTTCCAATTCCATGGGGCTGAGAATGGGCTTGTCACTGTTTTTGAAAGACGCCAGCAAGCAGTGAAGGCCCATGACTCTCTTATTAACATCAGAAGGACTGACCGGCTGGTAACCACAGATGTCAACGTTATCTAACGCCTGATAAACTTTTTGAAGGTTGGAAAAATCTTCCAGCGTAGCGGTACGGCGTTTGCCGTCAAAGTCTCTCATAAATACCTCGCCGCCAGCAGGATGAATGGCCAACCCCTCACCAATAGTAACGTTTTTATCGGGATTCATACCTTCCAACAAAAAAGAAGGCGGGCACTGAGACAATGCTTTCATTACCATGTCTTTGGGGATCATTACAGTGTGGTCGGTGACCTTTGCTCCATGCTTACGGAAGGTTTCAACAGCCTTGTCAGATTGAAAAACAACACCTTTTTCTTCCAAAAGCTCCAAAGCCTTTTCATGCACCATTTGCATGTCGCTGTCAGATAAAACCTTTAATTGTCCTGCTAAATTCATAATATAACCTCATTTTCTTTTACTTTCACATACCAAAAATTCATTTTCAATGTTACAAAATATTGTTGGAAAGCCGAAAGAGGGACTATGCTTCCGACTTTTCATGAAAGAAGTGATTTTTTGGCTCCAGAGGAAACCAAACCGAAAACTATTTAATGTAAGAATTGATCGTTGCTCTCCCCTCTTCGGGAGCACGATAATAGATCATCAATTCGCCATTTTTATTATACTCATAATGACCCTCAACAAGCAAATCATTTTTTTCGCCAGTCATCAGAACCTCGAGAATTCCAGAGGGCTTAAACATCTTCCAATCAGAATATTCATCCTCTAATGCTGCCATCACATCGTCAACACAGGCCACATCAACAGTGGTCATGTATTTCAGCACCGCAAAATTTAAGGGTCTTTTACTCACTCTTCAAGCCTCCTTTTTTCGAAACAAGTCCAAAGGATTCATGGCGATTAGCCAAATGCCGAAAATTTCAACGAGAGCCATCAGCCATTGAACCGGGGTAAGGGTATATCCCTCCCAGCCAAGAATCCATCCACAAACAACCATCATGAAAAATGGACTCCAAAAAGCATACATGGCATTGCAAACCATTCCCAAAGCTGTACCGCACATAGAGTTTCCTTTATACCACAGAGAATAGGCGGGATTGGCAAAAAATCCGGAAATAATGAACCACAATATTGCAACAGTACAGATAGCGCCGCCGACAAAGAAGAAATAGGGGTTGCCTTCCACACCGCTCATATCAACAGTGGCGTTGGCAATCATACAAAAAATAGGGACTAATACGATCAATTGAGCAATACCGGAAGTAATTTGCCGGATTGTAATCGCGATTTCATAATCCACCATAATGGTACCGTAACCAGCGATGCACCCCTCTACCCCCCAGGCAATGGCGGCAATAAAGGCAATGCACATACCAATGGTGGCAGTAGTATCAATATTTCCCAATGTAGTACCGCCGAGAACAACGGCCGCGATAAAACACACCATAATACCGCAGATCATACGAAGGTTTAATTTTTGCTTATAGAGAATCCTAGCTAAAATTGCGCCAACAGCGGAGCAAAGTGCAGTAACGGCAGCAGCGATTCCACCGGCCATCATTAAACCGATGATATAGCAGGTAGAAGCAATGGCACCGCAAAGAGCACCGCAGATAATTAAGCGACCGGGCTTTGACTTTAAACCGGGCCAAAAATCGCGCATTTTTCCTTTTGCGGTAGCAATGATCAGACACCAAACCCCGGAAATCAAATCATTTAAACCTGATCCAACGGCACTGAGTAGGCAATAGCCGATGATCGTCCCGGCTATGGGCAACGCCCAGAATTCATTCCACACACCCCAGGCTTCGCCAACTGTCAAAAAAGCAGAGAACAAACCATAACTGATACCGGAAGCAAAGGCAAACATAAGGCCTTTACGAAGGAAACGCGCCTTTGTTTTACGATAGTCGCGTTTTAGCGCGGTATTGACAGCTTCATTTGTAGAAATTCCCAAGAATATCCCTTCTTTCCGAAATTCAAATTTCAAATTTAGTACTTCAGTTGGAAGACATGTCCACGGCCTACTGAGTATGGAATCATCATAAACCTGTTCCCAACAGCCAAGTCAATACCCTTTTTAAAAAAATTTTTAAATTTAAGCAACTTTTTATCCGTATTTATTTCCACGCTCTCAAAAGCTTCTGTATTTTCCCTGAACAACCAATTGATGACAAGATTTCCCACAGAAAAAAATACGAAATAATTTTTTCTCATTTTGATCACATTATTTCATCCGCAAAAAATGACATCAAAATACCAGTTAAATGAGTATATCAATCATTACATAAACGTTTTAAGAAAACAGCGTCAGCAAAAAGCATTTCTCACTCAATGTTTTTTCTAAACTTCAGCGCAAAATATTACAATAGAAAAAACTTTTTAAAAAAGGTATTGACTTGGCTGTTGGGCGCAGGTTTATGATGAGTGAGTACTCGAGGGACTAGGGACAATTTTTTGTTCGGAGTACGGCTTTTTATCAACAAAGATTATCAAGGGAGGATATTAAACATGATCGATCCGAAAGAGAAAAAGCTTTTTGAACAATACACTTCCGAATTCCAGGAAATACAATCGCTAATCGAAGATATTTATCAACTGGGCACATTGGAGAAAGTCTATGAAATCTTCGGAGGCTACGTCAACCGCAGTTTCGGCGTGGAAGTAACTACTCCGGACGGAAAACCTGTGGATTACTTTATTCGCAGGTATCGCCTTACTACTGCCGACGAAGATATCAAAGTAGAGCACGCTCTCGTTACCTATGCCATTGAACACGGTTTTGACCTCGCTGCCGGAGTCATCAAAACTCCGGAAAACAAAACTTTTGTAAAAATGCCTAAAGAGGTCAATGGCAAAACTTTAATGTACCCTTGGGCTGTTTACGACTATCTTTATGGCGACGATCCTTACGACTGGATCAACAATAACTTGAAAAATGAAGAATACTACAGCATGGCCGGAGTTTTGGCAAAGTTTCACAACTGTGTCTACGGATTCCAAGGAGGAGAAAAAATTGAGCCTCCAATTTATGAATTTCTTGAGGTGAAAAAAGACTACTTTGTCCATTGTCCCGACGGTCTTCCCATTCCTCCAAGGAACCGTTACTTTATGCTGTACCAAGACCATCTCGACTACCTTTTGGCCATGTGCGACAAAGCAAGAAAAGGAATGGAAGATTCCGGAATGTTGGGTTCGATTCCCAAAACTTGCTGCCATTGCGACTATCATGTCTCCAATGTAAAATGGAAAGATGGTAAGTGCATCGGTGTTTTTGATTTTGACTGGTCCAAAGAGGATTATCGCTTGGCTGATATCGGTTATTCTCTGGTGATATCCATTGCCGCTTGGGAAGCTATGATCGACGGCACCATGGATATGGAGCGCGTCAAAGCTTATCTTCAAGGATATCATGACTATACAAAAGAATATGGTATCCTTCCCCCATTTACCGAGGAAGAAAAGAAAGCATTTCCTTCCTTTGTCCTTGCCGGAGCCATTTATCTCTACCATTGGTCCACTGATTTCTTCAATGATTGGGAGAACTTCAATGAATATGAATATTACTACTATTTATCTCATCTTGTCAAAACACTTCACTTCATAGATGAACATCAACAGGACTTCTACGATCTAATCTGCTCGATCGAATAAAGTAGGCACCAATCAGCTATATGCAGGCGCTTTTCTCAAGCGTTTTTACAATTACAACAGTAAAAAACGGCCGAAACTCATGGTTTTCGGTCGTTTTTTAAATTTTATCATTATTTAAGGAAATTTAGGGAAGCAGATTCTTCATACTTTGCAAGCTGATTCCCAAAGTAGACGTATTATGTAGTAGAGCTGAGATCGTGGGCTGAATCACACCGCAAACTCCCAAGGTAATCAAGCCACCGTTGATCCCCAGGATCGCACGATAATTTTTTTGAATTCTCCTCGTCATAGCTTTGCTCAGGCGAAGCAGTGTAACCAATTCCAACAAATCGTCGGCAGCAATGGTAATATCAGCAATTTCCCGGGCGATTTCCGCGCCGTCACTGATGGCAATGCCCACATCAGCGGCGGATAAAGCGGGGGAATCATTAATCCCGTCCCCTAACATGATCACGGTATTCCCCGCAGCTTTTTCTTTTTGTACAAAGTTCGCTTTATCTTCAGGAAGCACTTCGGAATAGTACTCATCCACGCCAATCCTCTCGGCGATGGCTGCGGCAGCGCGTTCACTGTCCCCTGTCATCATGACTATTTTCTGAATTCCCTCGTTTCTTAAAGCTTCGACAACTGCCGCTGCTTCTTCTCGCAATGGATCCTCTATACAAATCACAGCAGCCAATTCATTCTCAATCGCGAGATAAAGATGAGAATATTTTTTGGGAAGATGTTCAAACCGTTCCCTAAACTCTTCACGAATGACACAGCTTTCATCTTCAAAGACAAAATGATAACTGCCGATCACTACTTTTTGCCCCGCAATTGAAGAGTGAATCCCATGGGCCACAATATACTCCACTTTGGAATGCATTTCTTCATGTTCGAGATTTTGATCTTTTGCCGCTTTT
>NBJMC04201__coassemble_589_pt1 | contig 25871 bp, 23 predicted proteins | sample NBJMC04201__metabat2_high_PE_023 | metagenome-assembled genome bin NBJMC04201
ATCGCCGAATACTTTCTCATTGCTGTAGCAGGAAATCGCAGCCAATCCCAAGCCAGTTCTCGTAGTTTTTCTACGCCTTCATATTGACGATTGGGTTCAATGGCATCGGCCAAAAATAAAATTTTATCCAACAGACCGGCATCCTCATGGCCTAGTGTATGCCTTTCCATAGCGGTAAGAATATCATCGTCAATAATGTGATAATTTTCCTTGGCAATAATGGCACTAACCGCACCATGGATCAGAATGGGAGCATCAAGGGTGGCTTGGTCAATGGGATAGTCGTGCTCCCGCGCCAATGATAAGAGCTGCTCTTTTGGCAATTCTCTGGCAATATCGTGGAAAAGACCCGCCAGATATGCTTTCATAGGGTCTCCTCCCCAAAGCATCGCTAAATCGTAGCAGCATTTTGCCACACCAAGACAATGGGTAAAGCGTTTTGGTGATAGCGGTTTGATATCAATCATGAAAATTCTCTTTTCGATATAAATTATTTTTGCGAATGTATGCCTCTACCGTATCCGGGAGCAGATAACGGATTGAGCGTCCCTGGGAAACCATTTCACGAATTTGTGAAGAAGAAATGGCCAGAGCAGGCACTTTAAAGGGGAAGATTCGTCCTCTGTATTCTTGAGGAATTTGAGAATCTTTATTAAATGGAAAGCCCGGCCGTGTGGCGGCAATAAAACGGCACTTTTCAATAAGTTCTTCCACTCGGTGCCACGATAGAATTTCAATAATAGCATCGGCTCCGGTAATAAAGTACAGTTCTGTATTATCCCCGTAAATCGTTAAAAACTCGTTGACGGTATCGATGGTATAGGAATATCCTTCCCGTTCCGTTTCTATGGTGGAAAGGGAAAATCCCGGATTCGATATGATAGCATGGTTGACCATAGCAATACGGTGCCGCGCTTCGCTGACGGTACGGTGTCTTTTATGGGGCGGATGTCCCGCAGGAACGAACACTACTTTTTCTAGGCCGAAGGCATCCCGCGCTGCTTCTGCCGTAACTAAATGACCAAAATGTATCGGATCGAATGTGCCGCCCATGATTCCAATTTTTTTCATAATATCAACTACGTACCTGCCCCGTACCGTAAATGACATATTTTTCCGAGGTAAGGGCTTCCAACCCCATGGGGCCTCTTGCATGCAATTTCTGGGTACTGATGCCGATTTCCGCACCAAAACCGAATTCGTTGCCGTCGGTAAAACGGGTTGAAGCGTTGACATATACGGCGGCGGCGTCTACGCCATCCATGAATTTTTTGGCGCGGGTATAATTTTCCGTGATGATGGCCTCACTATGGCCGGAACCGTATTTTGCGATGTGAGCCATGGCTTCGTCGAGAGAGTCTACGATTTTTACAGCCATAATGAGATCGAGATATTCTGTGCTCCAATCTTCCTCTGTGGCGGGCACCGCTTCTTTGAGAATGGCGCAAGTGCGTTGGCAGCCTCTGAGCTCCACAGGTTTTTCCCTGAGCTTTTCTGCCAAAGCCGGCAGGAATTCTGCTGCGATATCTTTATGAACCAGCAGCGTCTCCATGGCATTGCATACGGCAGGACGTTGGGTCTTGGCGTTGAAAACAATATTAACGCCCATGGGGATTTCCCCGTATTTATCAATATATACATGACAATTCCCGGTGCCGGTCTCAATGGCGGGAACTGCGGAATGATTGACGACAAACTGAATCAGCCCCGCGCCGCCTCGAGGAATTACCACGTCGATATACTGACGTTGTTTTAGCAAAATTGATACTGCCTCCCGGTCTGTGGTTTCCACAAGCTGAATAGCCGTGGACGGAAGACCGCAAGTTTCCACTGCCTTCTGTAAAATGTGTGCCAGGCATTTGTTAGACTCAAAAGCCTCGCTGCCGCCTTTTAAGATCAAGGCATTGCCTGTTTTCAATGCCAGACCGGCGGCATCCACCGTGACATTGGGGCGAGCCTCATAAATCATGGCGATCACGCCAAAAGGCACCCGTTTCTTGCCGATTTCCAAGCCGTTGGGCTGGCGCCACATGGCGATGGTTTCGCCAATGGGATCCGCCAGCTGAATTAAGGATTCCAACCCTTGGGCCATGGCTTCGATGCGTTCGTTATTCAACAGCAAACGATCCAAAAGGGCTTTGCTTAATCCTTTGGTGCGGCCGGCTTCCATGTCCTTTTCATTGGCGGCGATGATTTCATCTTTCTGGGCTCGAAGGGCATTGGCCATGGTCTGGAGAGCTGTATTCTTTTTCCCTGTAGTTTGCAGTGCCATGACAGGCGCTGCTTCTTTGGCTTTTTGAGCCAGTGCTATGATGTATTGTTCCATAATCATCAGTCCTTTAATACAAGATTATCGCAGTGAATTACTTCAAATATATCTTCTTCAGCGTCGCATTTCCTCCCCATAATTTCACGAATGTCGTCGGCTCGGTAATTGGTAATTCCTCGGGCAATCTCTTTCCCCCTGGGGTCTTTGACAGCGATGACACTACCGCGACCAAAAACTCCGTCGCAGGCGATGACGCCTACCGGGAGAAGGCTTTTCCCTCGTATCAGAGCGTGGACTGCACCGTGGTCGGCGGTAACGCTGCCTTCAATGGCGCTGCCGTAGGCGATCCAGCGATCGCGCTGTTTCAATCCCTGCTCATGGGGAAGGAAAATGGTGCACCGTTTTCCGCCTTTGAGGACTTCGCCAATGTTTGGCACATCTTTCCCCTGGCAGATCATAAGCGGGATACCGCTTTGCCCTGCAATTTTTGCCGCCTCAATTTTGCTTTTCATTCCACCGCTGCCCATGGCGGTGCCTACGCCGCCGGCCAGTTTGCGAATTTCATCGTTGATTTCCGTCACTTGGTGAATTAATGCAGCGCTGGGATCCTTCCTGGGATCGGCAGTATAAAGACCGTCAATATCCGAAAGAATTAAAATGAGATCTGCGTCGATCAAACTCCCTACCAGTGCTGCCAGGGAATCGTTTTCGCCAAATTTAATCTCGTCAAAGGCCACCGTATCATTTTCGTTGATAATGGGGATGATGCGGTTTTTTAATAAGACATTCAGAGTATTGCGAGCATTAAGATAACGATGGCGGTCGGCAATATCATCCCTCGTCAGCAAAACCTGGCCTACGCCGATGCCGCAGGCGGAAAAAAAATCATCATACAGCGCCATAAGTTTTGATTGTCCCACGGCGGCGGCGGCTTGTTTTTCGGGAATGCCTTTGGGCTTTTCTTGTAGGTTTAAATCTCCCCATCCCATGGCCATGGCGCCGGAGGAAACGAGAAGGATCTCTTTGCCTTCATCGTATAAAGATGCCCATAAAGCAGTCAAACGGTGGATGGTGGCACCGTCTACTTGACCATTGTCTTTCATCAATGTACTGCTGCCTATTTTAAAGACAATTCGCTTACAGTTGGATAATAGGTCAGTCACGGTAATGACTCCTTTATTTCAGTATGATTTCTAATACTTTATCATACCATAAAGCCTGGAACTTGCGCAACCAATGGAGCAAATTTTTTCTAAACGGTTGATTTGTTGGTCTGCTGTCGGGATTAGTTTTTTCCGGCCATAGAAAGGAATATGTAACCAGAACGAGGAGTTCACGTCCGATATCTTTGATATCGATCGTTTGAATTTTAAAAATGATTGGCAATTAAGTAATCTACGGTGTCGGCGTGGATCATAATACCGAAATACCGAAAATATAGCAAAAATAAATAAATAAAAAATTAAGGGGAACAGAGCATATTCTCCAGTGGTAATGGTTGCGCATATAGGTAAGAAATGGTATAATTGAGTATTCAAGTAGATATCATCAGGAAGCAAGGAGGATTCGCATGGAACGCGTGGAGACTGCCGCGAATACAGACAGAGAATCAAAAAATTTTATTGAGCATTTTATTGAGGAAGATTTGGCCAATGGCCGTTTCAATACGGTGCAAACCCGCTTTCCGCCGGAACCCAACGGCTACCTCCATTTGGGACATGCCAAGGCAATTTGTCTCAATTTTGGTCTAGCGCAGAAATATGGCGGGGTGTGCAATCTTCGTTTTGACGATACCAATCCTGAAAAGGAAGATCAGGAATTTGTGGAATCCATTAAAGAGGATATTCGTTGGCTTGGATTTGATTGGGAGCATATGTATTTCGCTTCAGATTATTTTCCGCAGCTCTATGCCTTGGCGGAAAAACTGATCGAGAAGGGAATGGCCTATGTTTGTGATCTCAATGCCGAGGAAATACGGGCCTATCGAGGCACTTTAACGGAACCCGGCAAGGAAAGCCCTTACCGCAACCGTTCTGTAGAGGAAAATCTCGAACTTTTTCGCAGAATGAGGGCCGGTGAATTCCCCGATGGCAGTCATACGCTTCGGGCCAAAATTGATATGGCTTCTCCCAATCTTAATATGAGGGATCCCGTGCTTTACCGAATTCAGCATGCTCACCATCATCGCACCGGAGATGAATGGTGTATTTATCCGATGTATGATTTTGCTCATCCCCTATCCGATTCTTTGGAAGGTGTTACTTTTTCCATTTGTACTCTGGAGTTTGAGGCTCACCGTCCTCTTTATGAATGGTGCCTGAATGCTTTGGATATGCCTTTAAAGAGTCGTCAGATCGAGTTCGCCCGTCTTAATGTCAATTATAACGTGATGTCCAAACGGAAATTAAAGCGAATGGTAGATGAAGGCATCGTCGATGGTTGGGATGATCCCAGAATGCCGACGTTGTCCGGCTTGCGTCATCGCGGGTATCCTCCCGAAGCGTTGCGGGCTTTTTGTGAAAGTGTCGGCGTAGCCAAGGCCGATAGTATTGTAGATATGGCGCAACTAGAATTTTTTGTTCGCGATCACTTGAATTATACGGCCCAACGGCGTATGGCGGTATTGGATCCTTTGAAAGTAACCATTACCAATTATCCCGAAGGGCAAACCGAAATATTTGAGGCCGTCAATAATCCTGAGCGGGAGGCAGATGGAAAACGGGAAGTCGTTTTTAGCCGTGACCTTTACATCGAACGCAGCGATTTTATGGAGCATCCCACTAAGAAATTTCACCGTCTTTCTCCGGGGAAAGAGATCCGATTGCAACACGCATATTATATTACCTGTGACGAAGTGATTAAAGACGAACAGGGTAACGTCGTAGAGCTCCTTTGTTCTTATGATCCCGCCAGCCGTGGGGGCTGGTCTCCCGATGGACGCAAGGTAAAAGGTACGGCCCATTGGGTGTCCGCCGCTGCCGCTGTCGACAGTGAAGTGCGCTTATACAGCCGTCTTTTTGCCGATGAAAATCCCAATGACGGGGACTTTACCGATCATTTGAATCCCGATTCTCTTGTGATCATTCCCCATGCGAAGCTGGAAAAAAGCCTGGCTTCTGCGGAACAAGGTACCCGCTATCAGTTCCTTCGCCAGGGATACTTTGTGCGCGACGGAAAAAATAAAGAGGGACAGCCAGTGTTTCACCGCATTGTATCTTTAAAGGATAGCTTTAAGAAAGGAAATTGACATGGAGAAAATCCAAAAGGGGATCGAACGCGCACTGTTTTATTGTCTCGGTTTGAAAAAATATGAACGTCTTCTTATCATTACCGACGATATTCTGGGAAACTTGGCCAATCTTTTTTATGAAGTGGCAAGGAAGCATCAGATCGACGCTGCGGTGTTAAAGATCCCCGCCGTCGGAATGGATGGTTCCGAACCGCCGGCCATTGTTGCCGATGCTCTACATCACGTTGATGTTGCCTTGATTATCACACGTTATTCCATGACCCATACAAGAGCGCGGGAAAAATCAACCCATCGCGGTACCAGAATTGCTTGTTTGCCCGGGTTTACCAGGCAAATGTTGGCTGGTCCCCTCATGGTGGATTACGAAGAATTGAAACGACTGTCCGTGAAAATGAGTCGTTATCTTGACAGTGCCAATACAGCACATCTCCTTTCAAACGACGGTTCTTGTCTTACGATGTCCTTGGAAGAGCGAGCGGGTTTTGCCGATTTTGGTATTTATACCGCTGCGAAAGATTTCGGAAATCTGCCGGCGGGAGAAGCCTTTATCGCCCCGGTGGAAAGTTCCGCCAATGGCAAAGTCGTCATCGACGGCTCTATGACCCGTATCGGCCTTTTAAAATCTCCCATGACGTTGACCTTTGAACGAGGCCTTGTAACAAAAATCGAAGGCGGTGAAGAAGGGCTTTTGTTAGAAGCTATGCTGCGGGAAGCAGGCTGCGGTGCCACCAATCTGGCAGAACTGGGCATCGGCACCAATCCTTGCGCCACAGTCATAGGGGATATTTTGAACGATGAAAAAGCTTTGGGGACAGTTCATATCGCTTTGGGAGATAATCTAAATTTTGGCGGTACCGTTGATTGTCGGCTGCATATCGATGGCGTGATTAAAAAACCGACTCTGTATTTGGATGACTTCCTGATTATGGAAAAAGGTGTCCTGATGGTTTAAGACTAAATTGTATAATGTGCATATAAAAATGAATATAGGAGGGATCCGTTATGGCAAAAGACAGCTCTTTCGATATTGTATCTGAAGTGAATATGCAGGAGGTAATGAATGCCGTAAACCAGGCGAAGAAAGAAATTTCTCAGCGTTATGATTTTAAAGGCAGTAAAACCGAGGTATCCCTTGACGATTCTTCCATTAAAATCGTAACCGAGGATGATTTCCGTCTGAAGAGCGTGATCGATGTATTAAAGACCCGCTTGGTCTCGCGAAAAGTAGCTATTAAAAATCTGGAATACGGTAAGTTGGAAGATGCATCCGGTGGTATGGTCCGCCAAGTGATTACCATTCGTCAGGGCATTGAGACAGAGAAGGCCAAAGCCATTGTGAAAGATATTAAAAATGCGAAGCTAAAAGTGCAAGCCTCTATTCAGGGGGACCAGGTACGCGTTTCCGGCAAAAACAAAGATGATCTTCAAGCGGTGATCGGTATGTTACGGGAAAAAGATTACGGCCTGGAACTGCAATTTACCAACTATCGTTAAAAAGAAGGACAACAACAGATCTTGTGAATAAATTGCTCTGTTGAAATATAATAATTATACTTGCATAATTATAAAATATGTTTTATAATATTTGTCAAGTTGAAAAATTTGGAGGGAATGTTTTGATTAACGTAGCCGTTTTGGGGGCTTCGGGTTATGCTGGTGCAGAGGTTGTTCGTATTTTGGCAAATCATCCCCAATGTCGGTTGAAGCATCTCTTGGCCCATAGCAAAAAGGGGAAATCTTTCGGCGAGGTTTTTCCCTTTTTTGGTTCGCTCGGGGAAATTGAGATGGAGGATACCGATTCAGATGAATATCTAAATGATTCCGATATGGTGTTCTTGGCATTGCCTCACGGTCATTCGGCAGCCCATGTCAAAAAAATACTTGCAGCCGGGAAAAAGGCCGTAGATCTCGGAGCTGATTTTCGTTTTCGTGACGCTTCCGTTTATGAGGCGTGGTACCAAGAGCATCCTTATAAAGAAATTTGTCACGATACTGTGTATGGACTTCCTGAGATCCGAAGAACGGCCATTCAAGGACAGAATTTTATCGCCAATCCCGGTTGCTATCCTACAGGGGCCACTTTAGCCCTTTGGCCGCTGTTAAAAGAGGGACTTTTGGTGCTGGACTCCATCATTGTGGATAGTAAAAGTGGTATCAGCGGTGCAGGCCGCGGATTGAAGGAAGGGTCGCTTTATTGCGAATCCTCGGAAAGTATCAAGGCTTACGGCGTTGCGACGCACCGCCATACGCCGGAAATTGAACAAAATTATTCTGAAGCTGCGGGAGAACCGGTAGTGATTAATTTTACGCCGCATCTTACACCAATGAATCGCGGTATATTAACGACAGCCTATGCAAAACTGAATCAAAAGGGGTTAGAGACAGATCTCACGGCAGTGTTTCAACAGTATTATGGCGAAGAGTACTTTATCCGCTTGCTTCCCCAGGGGCAATGGCCCGAAACTAAATGGGTTCAAGGAACGAATTTTGTTTTTTTAGGCTTTACGGTAGATGTCCGTACAGGACGAATCATCGTATCTACGGCCATTGATAATTTGGTAAAGGGTGCTGCTGGTCAGGCGGTACAGAATATGAATTTGATGTGGGGATTCAATGAGACCGAAGCATTGACAATGCTTCCGGTGTTCCCTTAATCGGATAAGGAGGTATTATGGCTAAATTTGCAGGCGCGGTCACAGCCGCCCAAGGGTTTCAAGCAGCCGGCGTTCATGCCGGGATTAAAACTTCCAATCACACAAAAAAAGATGTCGCAATGATTTATTCTACCGTACCTTGTGTAGTTGCCGGGGTCTTTACCACCAACGTGGTCAAGGCGGCGCCGGTTCGTTACGATATGGAAATTGTAAAAAAAGGTGTTGCCAGAGCCATCGTGGTCAATTCCGGCAATGCCAATGCATGCACTGGCCAACAAGGCATGGATGATGTCAAGGAAACAGCGGAATATGCCGGGGGACTCATGGGAATCAACAGCGATGAGGTCTTGGTATGTTCTACCGGCGTGATCGGCCATACCCTTCCCATGGATCGTATCAAAGAGGGAATTGCTTCGGCCCACAGCGCTTTGAGTGACAGTCCAGAAGGGGGCCATGACGCTGCTCAGGCGATTTTAACTACGGATGTTTATTTGAAAGAAATTTCTTATACCATTGATTTGGATGGCGTCCCCGTTACCATTGGCGGCATAGCCAAAGGTTCCGGGATGATTTGTCCCAATATGGCGACAATGCTGGCATTTATCACCACCGATGCTTCCATTGAAGGAAATGTATTGAAAAAACTTATGAAGGAAGCGGCGGATCTCAGCTTTAATCAGATTTCCGTGGACGGTGACATGAGCACCAACGATACCATGTTGATGATGGCCAACGGTCTCGCCGGTAACGCCAAAATCGAAGAAGGAACCAAGAATTATGATCTATTTAAGGAAGCCCTTTTGAAGATCACTGCGTATTTAGCAAAAAAAATCGCCCGAGACGGTGAAGGGGCGACCCATCTGTTTGAAGCGGAAGTCATCAATGCCCCGGATGAAAAAAGCGCCAGAAAGATCGCAAAATCCATCGTATCCTCTAATTTGGTAAAGGCGGCAATATTCGGTAAAGACGCCAACTGGGGGCGGATCATTTGCGCCGCCGGTTATGCCGGAGTTGATTTTGATCCTTCTTTGGTAGATATTTATTTAAAGAGCGCCAACGGCTCGATTTTAGTGGCCCAAAATGGCGGTGGATTGGAATTCAACGAAGAAGAGGCCTTGGATATCCTCAAAGAAGAGAATGTTTTTGCTGTGGTAGACTTGAAGTCCGGCAACGCCTCGGGCAAGGCTTGGGGCTGCGATCTGACCTATGATTATGTAAAGATCAATGCCGATTATCGAACTTGATTTGGACAGTAGCTTCAAAATAAGAAAACGAAAATAATTAAGGTGAAACAGAATGGCCATTGATCTAGATAAAAATTATGTAAAGGCACAGCACTTTATCGAGTGTTTGCCCTATGTGCGTCGCTGGCACGGGAAAACCATCGTCGTAAAGTACGGTGGTAATGCTATGATCAACGAAGAATTGAAAGAAGCTGTGCTGAAAGATATTATTTTGATGAATCTCATCGGTATCCGTACCGTTTTGGTACACGGCGGCGGTCCGGCCATCGAAGAATATTTGCAGCGGCTGGATATTAAAAGTGACTTTAAAAACGGTCTCCGCGTGACCAATGAAGCGGTTATGGAAACCGTTTCCATGGTGTTGGTGGGGAAGATCAACCAAAATACCGTTTCCGAGATCAACCGTCTCGGTGGTAAAGCCGTAGGGCTTTCGGGAAAAGACGGCGCCATGATGAAATGCAGGAAAAAATATGCAAAGATCGCCGACGGCGATAAGGTGCATCAGGTTGACATCGGCATGGTGGGGGAGGTAGAATCCTTCGATAATACCCTCATCAATAACATGTTGGACGATGATTATATCCCCGTCATTGCTCCCATCGGTACCGATGGCGATGGCGGAACGTATAACGTCAATGCGGACTATGCCGCCTGTAAGATTGCAGCGGCTCTTGGCGCGGAAAAACTATTTCTCCTTACCGATGTGGAAGGGATTTTATTGGATGTGAACGATAAGAATTCCTTGATTTCTTCGATTAAAGCGTCGGAAATGCCTTTACTGATCCAAGATCATATTATCAGCAAAGGCATGATTCCCAAGGTGGAAAGCTGTATCAAAGCCATTGAGGATGGCGTAAACGGCGTACATATCATTGACGGGCGTGTTCCCCACAGTATTTTATTGGAACTTTTTACCGATTCCGGGGTGGGTACCATGGTAACAAAGGAGTGAATTATGGATTATATCGAAGATGGCAAAAATGTTTTGATGGGCACTTACGGCAGATTCCCCATCGTGTTGGAACGGGGAGAAGGGCCTTGGGTATGGGATACCGAAGGAAAGCGATACCTCGACTTTACCTGCGGTATTTCCGTGAATAATCTGGGGCAATGCCATCCCGCCATTGTTCAAGCCGTACAGAAACAAGCGGCAAAAATGTTTCATTGCTCCAATCTGTATTGGTCGATTCCTCAGGTGGCTTTGGCGGAAAAACTCGTTTCCTACAGCGGCCTGGGCAAAGTGTTCTTTTGTAACAGCGGCGCAGAAGCTAACGAAGGCGCCATCAAATTGGCGCGAAAGTATTTTTATGATCAAGGACAAACCGACAAAAATGAGATCATTACCATGGTGAAGTCCTTCCATGGCCGAACCTTGGCGACCCTTACCGCTACTGGGCAGGATAAAGTAAAAACGGGTTTCGCCCCGTTAATGCCGGGATTTCATTATGTGCCTTACAATGATTTCGAGGGGTTGGCTGCAGCCGTCAACGACCGTACCTGTGCCGTGATGATGGAACCTATCCAAGGGGAAGGCGGCGTTTACCCTGCCGATGCCGGGTATTTGAAAAAGGTTCGATCACTTTGTGAAGAAAAAGGTCTGCTGCTGATCTTCGACGAAATCCAGTGCGGTATGGGGCGTACCGGGACAATGTTTGCTTATGAAAATTACGGCGTGAGACCCGATATCGTCACCTTGGCCAAGGCTTTGGGAGGTGGTTTGCCCATGGGCGCTTTCATCGCCACAGACGAAGTATCGGCCTCTTTTGGCCCGGGGAGCCACGGTTCCACCTTTGGAGGCAATCCTGTAGCAGCAGCAGCAGGGAATGCTTATCTTGAGACTGTTGCTGAGAAGCACCTTTTGGATAATGTCAAAACGGTTAGCGCTTATCTGAAGGATCAGCTTGCAGCCATCGATGACAGTCGTATCAAAGAGATTCGCGGTATGGGCCTGCTTTTGGGCATGGAAATGACCGTGGAGGTCGCTCCCATGGTCAACAGCTGTTTGAAACAAGGATTACTGCTCTTAAACGCGGGACCCAATGTAATTCGTTTTTTACCGCCATTAAATATCACGGAGGAATTGGTTGATTCCGCCGTAGCGATACTGAAAAAAGTTTTCAAAGAGGAGGCGTAATATGGAAATTACAACAAAGTACAAAGGCCGTGACTTCTTATCCCTCTACGATTATACCGGTGAGGATATCGCATATTTTCTTGATGTGGCCGATGCGCTGAAAAAAGAGCAAAAAGAAGGGGATACCATGGGATATCTTCCCGGTCGAACCTTGGGGATGCTTTTCACCAAAAGCTCCACGCGGACCAGAGTGTCCTTTCAGGTAGGAATCCACCAGTTGGGGGGGACGGGGCTGTTCCTCTCTGGCAATGATCTGCAGATTGGCCGTGGAGAACCCATCAAAGACACTGCTCGGGTCCTTTCCCGTTATCTCGATGCGATCATGATCCGTACCTTTGCCCATAGCGATGTGGAAGAGTTGGCGGAATACGCCGATATTCCCATTATCAACGGCCTTACGGATCTACTTCATCCCTGCCAGGTCTTGGCGGATCTTCAGACCATCCGCGAGTACAAAGGTAAAAACTTAAAAGGATTAAAATTAACTTATATCGGCGACGGCAACAACATGGCGCATTCTTTGCTGTACGGTTCCGCTAAAATGGGGATGGACATGACTTTGGCCTGTCCCGAAGGTTATGATCCCGATGAAGAGGTCTTCCGTCGTGCCAAGGAAGTTGCCGAAGAAAGCGGCAGTTTCATTAAAATTTACCGCGATCCCGAAGAGGCGGCGGAAGGCGCCGATGTACTGTATACTGATGTTTGGGCCAGTATGGGACAGGAAGGAGAAGCGGCTCAACGCCGCCAGGCTTTTGAAGGAATTTATCAGATCAACGATGATTTGATGAAGGTCGCCAAAGACGATGCGATAGTGCTTCACTGCTTGCCGGCCCACCGCGGGGAAGAGATCACCGATGCGGTCATGGAAGGGAAACATTCCGCGATCTTCGATGAAGCGGAAAATCGTCTCCATGCCCAAAAAGCAGTGATGGCGCTGCTAATCCCTTAAAATCATAAGCATCATTGATGTGACAAACTCATATACATTCTCAGTAAAAGGAGTTAAATCTCATGGCAGAAAAAGTTGTATTGGCTTATTCCGGCGGTCTTGATACCACCGCCATCATTCCTTGGTTAAAGGAAAACTATGATTATGAAGTAATCTGCGCCTGTATCGACGTGGGGCAGGGGAATGAATTGGACGGTTTGGAAGAACGCGCCAAACTGTCCGGCGCGGCAAAGCTTTATATCCTCGACGTGGTAGATGAATTCGTCGACGAGTATGTGATGCCCTGTGTAAAGGCAAATGCCGTTTATGAAAATAAATATCTTTTGGGCACTTCTATGGCCCGTCCCCTGATCGCGAAAAAGCTGGTAGAAGTCGCTAGAAAAGAAGGGGCCGTGGCCATTTGTCACGGCGCCACTGGCAAAGGGAACGATCAGGTACGCTTCGAATTGGGGATTAAAGCATTGGCACCCGATCTTAAAATTATTGCCCCCTGGCGCTGCACTGATACTTGGAAGATGGAGTCCCGCGAAGATGAGATAGCCTATTGCAAGGAACACGGTATTGATCTTCCTTTTTCTGCAGACAGCAGCTATAGCCGGGACAGAAATCTTTGGCATATCAGTCATGAAGGGCTGGAATTAGAAGATCCTGCCCAAGAACCCGATTATGACCATATTCTTGTTCTCGGTGTGACTCCGGAAAAAGCGCCCGACCAAGGGGAATATATTTCCATGAAATTTGAACAAGGCGTTCCTGTTGCACTGAACGGCAAAGAAATGAAAGCCTCGGATATCGTACGGGAGTTGAACGTCCTCGGCGGCAAACATGGTGTTGGTATCGTTGATATTGTCGAAAACCGCGTCGTCGGTATGAAATCCCGTGGAATCTATGAAACGCCCGGCGGTACCATCTTGATGGAAGCCCACACCCAGCTGGAAGAGTTAATCTTGGATCGCGCCACCCTTAATGTGAAAAAGGATATTGCCAATCAATTTGCCGACGTTGTTTACGAAGGTAAATGGTTTACGCCTCTTCGCGAGGCTTTGCAGGCATTTGTGGAAACGACCCAAGAATATGTTACCGGCGAAGTGAAAATGAAACTCTATAAAGGGAATATCATCAAAGCCGGAACTACTTCACCTTATTCCCTTTACAGCGAATCTCTGGCCAGCTTTACCACCGGTGACCTCTATGACCACCACGATGCCGAAGGCTTTATCAATTTGTTTGGTCTGCCTTTGAAAGTCAGAGCAATGCTGCTTGCCGAGAAAGAAAACATATAAAAGCGTGATTGGACTGTTGCCGTTCATATCATTATGTTCTAATTGGCATAAATCGTTTTGGGGAGGTCACTTGGTATTGGATTGGCGTGATGAGCTCTGTTGCTAAAAATCAGAATTTCTTGATCATTATGACACGACGTTAATTTTCATGGATTTCCGAGGATTTTCTTCTCTAAAACAAAAAAACTTACATTTTTTCGCAAAAAACTATTGAAATTTATAAAAAAATATGTTAAATTGATTATGTTATACGACTGACGGAAGTGGAATGAACCACATGGAGTATAGCTTAAATGAGCCGACCGTCTGGGCAAGAGTCCGGAATGGTGGGCTCTTTTTGCTTCAATAAACTTTACCGGCCAGGAAGAGCCGAGAAGGAGAGGTGCGTATGCTAGATCCAAGAGAGTACAAAGATTGGCAAATTGCTGCTGAAGCAGAAAAACGGCTTCCCAGTGTGGAAACCTTTCGGGAACAACTTGGTTTGTTACCGGAGGAAATTATTCCATTCGGAAAAACCCCGAAACTCGACTTCCTAAAGATTATGAAACGGTTGAAAGACCGTCCCGACGGGAAGTACATCGAAGTCACAGCCATTACCCCCACGCCTTTGGGGGAAGGAAAATCCACCACTGCTTTAGGGCTCATTGAGGGTCTTGGCAAGCGTGGAGTCAATGTCGGTGGTTGCCTGCGGCAGCCTTCCGGTGGCCCAACAATGAATATCAAAGGCACTGCCGCTGGCGGCGGCAACGCTTTGCTTATTCCCATGACTGAATTTTCCTTGGGCCTTACCGGGGATATTAACGACATTACCAACGCCCACAATCTGGCCATGGTTGCTCTGACCGCCCGGATGCAACACGAGAACAATTATAATGACGAACAACTGGCAGAACGGGGACTACGCCGTCTCGACATCGATCCCAAGAACATTGAAATGGGTTGGGTCATGGATTTTGCCGCTCAAGCGTTGCGTAATATTGTCATTGGTCTCGGGGGCCCAAAAGATGGATTTATGATGCAGTCGAAGTTTGGGATTACGGTAAGCTCTGAACTCATGGCCATTCTTTCCATTGCTACAGATTTGAAAGATTTGAGAGAACGTATTGCTAACATCGTGGTGGCTTATGATCGACAAGGCAATCCCGTTACCACCCGTGATCTTGAAGTAGACGGCGCCATGACTGCTTGGATGCGGAATACGATCAATCCCACCCTTTGTTATACCGTGGAGCATCAACCTTGTCTTGTGCATGCCGGTCCTTTTGCCAACATCGCCATTGGACAGTCCTCTATCGTTGGCGATCGCATGGCATTGAAGCTCTATGATTATAATGTAACGGAAAGCGGTTTTGCTGCAGACATTGGATTTGAAAAATTCTGGAATGTGAAGTGTCGTTTGTCCGGATTGAAACCTAATGTATCCGTTTTGGTTTGCACGATTCGCGCTTTAAAGATGCATGGCGGCGGCCCTCAAGTTTTCCCTGGCAGACCGTTACCAGAAGAATATACCAAAGAAAATCTTGATCTTTTGGAAAAAGGTCTGGAAAACCTCGTCCATCATATCCAGACGGTCAAGAAATCCGGCATTAATCCGGTGGTTTGTATCAACGCTTTTGCCACCGATACGGAAGCGGAAATCAATCTGATTCGACGCGCTTGTGAATCTATGGGAGTGCGTTGTGCCCGTTCGGAACATTGGCAATATGGGGGCGATGGCGCTCTTGAATTGGCCGATGCTGTTATTGAAGCAGCAGAAGAACCTTCGGATTTGAAATTCCTTTATCCTATGGATCTGCCTTTGCGGAAACGCGTAGAAAAAATCGCCAAAGAAGTTTATGGTGCTGCCGGCGTCGAATGGTCTCCCTTAGCGAAAGAAAAGGCAAAACGATTTGAAAGCGATCCCAAATACAATGAATATGCCACCATGATGGTGAAGACTCATTTAAGCCTCAGCCATGATCCCCAACTAAAAGGCGTACCTAAAAACTGGTGGTTGCCCATTCGAGATATTCTTGTGTACGGCGGCGCAAAATTCCTCTGTCCCATGGCGGGTTCGATTTCTTTAATGCCGGGAACCAGTTCTGATCCGGCCTTCCGCCGCATTGATGTTAATACGGAAACAGGAGAAGTTTCGGGTTTATTCTAATTTGTGAAACCTGTAGTTCTTTCTTGTGATTTAATTTAAGCCACGGCCATCTGGGCCGTGGCTTATTTCTGGGATTCTCATTTGAGTAAAAATATGGTATGATTGAATCGATATTCAATGACAGAGAGGGGGGGATTTTCCGATGCTGAATCAAGAAGGTGATATTCGGGGAACACTAGAAAAGAGAGAAAGCCTTTTATCTCACGTGGATCACACGCTATTAAAAGCCGTTGCCGACTGGCCTTCTATAAAAAAGCTTTGCGAAGAAGCTATAGCATATCGTACAGCCTCTGTTTGTATTCCGCCGTCCTATGTAGAACGAGTTCACAGCGCATTTCCAAATTTGACCATTTGTACCGTAGTGGGATTTCCCTTGGGATACCATACAACTGAAGTGAAAGTATTTGAAGCGAAGCAGGCTTTGGCTCAAGGAGCCTCTGAAATCGATATGGTGGTAAATTTGTGCGATGTGAAAAACGGTGATTTTACCAAAATTACCAATGAGATTCGGGCCGTAAAGCAAGTTTGCAGTTCCCATATTCTAAAGGTGATTATAGAGACATGCTATCTTACAACAGAGGAGAAATATTCTCTATGCGATTGCGTGACCGCCGGCGGCGCTGATTATATTAAAACGTCTACAGGATTTGGTGACGGTGGCGCGATGGTAGAAGACGTGATTCTCATGAAGAAGTCCATTGGCAGCAATGTGAAAATCAAAGCGGCAGGAGGGATCCGTACTGCGGAGGATATAAATCAATTTCTCTCTCTCGGCTGCGACAGGATCGGTTCCAGTCGTGCTGTGGAAGCTTTGTGCAGCGATGGAGAAGTATAAATTCGTAACTTTTTGGAAAGGTGGTAACTTCCATGAATTTAGAAACATTAATCCGTGAGGCGGAGGACGTCCGTAGATTTTCTTATGCTCCTTATTCCCGGTTCACTGTCGGTGCGGCGCTGCTCGCTTCGGATGACACTGTTTATCGCGGCTGCAATGTGGAAAATGCATCATTTGCATTGTCACTCTGTGCGGAACGAACTGCGTTTTGTTCTGCTATTGCCGATGGTCAGCGTCATTTTGTGGCCATTGCCATTGTTGGAGGGGAGGAAACACAAGATCATTTAGAATATTGCTTCCCTTGTGGAAGTTGCCGTCAGGTCATGACGGAATTTTGTGAAAGCGATTTTGAGATCATTGTTGCCAAAAGTTGTAATGACTATACAGTATATACTTTGAAGGAATTGCTGCCCCATGGTTTTTCGTTGAAATGACGAGCTTGGGGCGGAAAAGCATCTTTCAGAGGAAAAAAGTAAAAAGCCGCTGTATCAGCGGCTTTTTACTTTCAGAGATACGGCTTGAAAGCCAAAAATGTCTTGAAAGACATAAAATTATTTCGAATTACAGCCTACGAAAGGGGCCATAGTGAGGCGAATAAAATATCCCTGGTTATGATCGCAAACAGGACAAACCATCGGTGCTTGTCGGCCTGTCATCACATGGCCGCAGTTCAAACACATCCAGCCGGTTTCTACATCAGAAATAAAAAGTTTTTCTTGTTCCAATAACTCTGCAAACTGGCCGAATCGATCACCATGGGTTTTTTCGATTTCCGCGATCATTTTAAAATGTTGGGCGATGACGGGGAAACCTTCTTCCTCTGCGATTTTTCCGAAAGCAGGGTAGGCATCTCCATATTCTTCATATTCATTATGTTGTGCAGCTTTTAATAGGGAAAGTACATCGTTCCCTTTGTCCACAGGATATGCTGCATCGATGGTGATATTTTGTCCTGCGGCTTCCGCAAGATGCTTATAAAAAATTTCCGCATGTTCCTTTTCCTGGTCGGCAGTAAAGGTAAAAACCGCTTCTAATACATGAAGATTAGCGTTTTTAGCAGCGGAAGCTGCAAAGGTATAACGATTTCTCGCCTGACTTTCCCCGGCAAATGCGCGTAATAGGTTGATTTTTGTTTCGCTGTGATTAAAATCTGTTTTCATTGAAAAAAATTCCTCCCAATGTTTCATTTTTACTAATATGCCCACTTTTTCCCAAAAAATTCTGAAAACCTTCCGAAAGATCTGGGGAGATCGTTGTTTTGAATTCATAAAAAAGAGCATCGTTACAAACGATGCTCTTTGATTGTAATTGAGACGCGATGCAATTTGTTTTATTCCTGTACCTGATTAAAGATTTGCGCCAACCTCATGTGCTTTGGCTTTCAATTCATCGCTGAGAGAAAACTCGGGAGAACTGGTGCCACTGACGATGATGTTTTCAACGACTTCCCAGCCGAACCGTTTAAAAACATTGTCCATAGTTTCGACTTCGTCTTGGAACATAGTATCGCCGGGAGCGCCTTGAACATAAATTGCCGCTACTTTTTTTCCAGGATACCGTGGTTGAAACTTACCGTCAATACAGGGATAAAGACGATCTACCCAAGATTTGGCTTGGCCTGTGATACGGCCGAAATAAATGGGGGAGCCAAATACAATGGCGTCAGCGTTTTTGATGGCGTCGTACATAGGCTGCAAATCGTCTTTACAGGCGCAGCCTTCATGCTGGCGGCAGTAAAAACAGCTTTGACAACCGCGAACACCTTTGTCATTTAACTGAAATACCGTGACTTCTTTGCCCTTTTCCTCTGCACCCTTGATCATTTCTTCGATCATTTGTGATGTGACTCCCTTTTTCCTGGGGCTGCCATTAAAGATTACTACGTTTGCCATAGTCATGCCTCCTAACTTTTAATCTTCTGTATGATGTTTAGTGTAGAAAGCTTTTTTGTGTTTTTTGTGTGGCAATTATGTTATATTTATGTTCTTAAAACTCCGCTTGACCTGTGGTGCGGGGAAAGGGAATAACGTCGCGGATATTTGCGATGCCCGTCAGATACATGATCAAACGTTCAAATCCCAAACCAAAGCCAGCGTGTTTAACGCCGCCATATTTTCTTAAATCCAGATACCATTGGTAATCCGCAAGGTTGAGTCCGAGTTCTTCCATTCGTTTTCGCAACAAGTCGTAACGTTCCTCCCTTTGGGATCCCCCGATGATTTCCCCGACACCGGGAACGAGGAGATCCATAGCGGCCACGGTTTTTTTATCATCATTGAGACGCATATAAAATGCCTTAATTTCCTTGGGGTAATCCGTGACGAAAACGGGTTTGCCGAAAACTTCCTCGGTAAGATACCGTTCATGCTCTGTTTGCAGATCCAGTCCCCAGGCGACAGGGTATTCAAAGCGGTCTTTGACTTCCTCTAACTTGGCAATGGCTTGGGTGTAGGTGGTACGGGCAAAATCTGATTCAATAATTTGCGTCAAACGCTCGATGAGATTTTTATCGTAAAAATCATTGAAGAAATGAATTTCATCGGCGCATTGGGACATAGTGTCCCTCAACACCGATTTGACCATAGCTTCCGCAAGCTCCATATCATCGTGGAGATCCGCAAAGGCGATCTCTGGCTCGATCATCCAAAATTCAGCGGCATGCCGCGGCGTATTGGAATTTTCCGCTCGGAACGTGGGACCAAAGGTATAAACCCTGGAAAAGGCAAGGGCCATGCATTCTGCTTCCAGTTGTCCGGAGACGGTGAGATTTGTAGCTTTGCGGAAAAAATCCTTTTGATAATCAATGTTTCCGTTTTCATCTAATGGCGGGTTTTTAACGTCCAGGGTGGAAACGTGAAACATCTCTCCAGCTCCCTCGCAGTCGCTGCCGGTGATGATCGGTGTATGGATATAATAGAATCCGTTATCGTGGAAAAATTTATGAATGGCCAAGGCCACATAAGAACGAAGGCGAAAAATTGCCGATAACGTATTGGTACGGGGGCGGAAATGCTGAATGGTGCGGAGATACTCCAAGGTATGGCGTTTCTTTTGCAGTGGATAATCCGGCGCTGAAGATGCTTCTACCCGGATTTTCTCGGCATGGACTTCTAAGGGTTGTTTCGCTTTGGGGGTCAACCAAACAGTGCCTGTTACGGTGAGAGCAGCCCCCACATTTTCCTTGACTATTTCCGAGAAGTTTTGCATTTTGTCCCGTTCTAAAACAATCTGTAAATTGCGGCAAGACGTGCCGTCGTTTAATTCTATGAAGCCTAAAGCTTTGGAATTTCGAATGGTACGAACCCAACCGCATACTGTAATGGTTTGATTTCCGTAGGCTTTTGGATTGGAAAATAGGGTCCTTAGCATTGTTTTTGTCATATCAATCACTCCTTTCCGCTTTCATGATCGGGAAATATGATTGGAAAAGTTCCCACTTGTCCATGGATGATGCTGTGAATAACGGTTATTATTATATCACATCATCGTTTGAGGTGAAAGTGTATTTCATTTCTCCTTAAGACTCGTTGATCCGCGAATGACGGGGAAAATTTGATGTCCCAGGTATATTTCTTATCTGTTTTGATTTCGGAAAATTGAATTTTTCATGGTTTTTCCCAGGAATCCCATATTTCCCTGTGATTTTATCTTGACATTTTGGCTATTTTGGGAGAAAATATTTTTATCATTATTTTTATTGTATTTTTACAAATTGCGAAAGGAATGAAGATTATGAAAAAGAAATTTGGGGTAGTGATTGCCGTCTTTATGATGGCCTTTGCTGTGCTCGCTTTTTCTTCCTGCAGCTCTAGCGAAGATGCCGAAGGAGAAGCTGCGACAGAAGAAAGCTCCGATCAATTCCGGGTAGGGATGGAATGTGGTTACGCACCTTTTAACTGGACACAGCTTGATGACAGCAATGGCGCTGTTCCCATTGAAGGCGGCGATTATGCCGGCGGTTATGATGTGGAAATTGCCAAAAGAATTGCCGAGGGGCTCGGCAAAGAACTTGTGATTGTAAAAACCAGTTGGGACGGACTTCCTCAGGCATTACAGGCCGGCACTATTGACGCCATTATCGCCGGGATGTCTCCTACCGAAGAACGAAAACAAACCATTGATTTTACCGATAACTATTACGAAAGCGACCTTGTCATGGTCGTGAAAAAAGGAAGTCCTTATGAAAATGCCACCAGCATTCAGGATTTTTCCGGCGCCAAAGTGACTGCCCAGCTTAATACTTTCCATTACAGTGTAATTGACCAGATTGAGGGGGTAAACAAACAAGCTGCCATGGATGATTTCCCGGCAATGCGTGTTGCTTTGGAATCCGGCGTTATTGACGGCTATGTTTCCGAGCGTCCGGAGGGAATCTCTGCTTCTTCTGCCAACAGTAATTTCACCTTTGTCGTTTTCGAGGAAGGACAAGGTTTTGAAGCCAGTGAAGACGATGTTGCCATCGCCGTTGGCATTAAACAGGGCAGAGATGATCTGGTCGCACAGATCAATGAAATCCTCGCAGGCATCAGTGACGAAGAGCGTCTTGAAATTATGGACAATGCTGTGATGAATCAACCCGCTTCCGAATCATGATTTGGAGATGAATTAAATCGATGGATGATAGGGGACAGGCATGCCTGTCCCCAATGTCTGAAATAGGAGCTACTTATGTTTGAACTTGCTGCTGCAACTTCATCGGATCCCGGGTTTATCGCACAATCCTGGCAAATCCTGCAAACTTACTGGCCCATGTTTTTAAGGGGCGCGGGTGTTACGTTATTGATCGCCATTACCGGTACCCTCACCGGTTCGGTGATTGGTCTAATCATTGGTATGATCCGTACCATTCCCGTAAACCCTACCGATTCCAAGCTGAAAAAAGGGCTTTTTAAAGTTATTAACTGGGTACTTTCCGTTTATATTGAAATTTTCCGCGGAACACCCATGATCGTTCAGGCGATGGTTATTTTTTACGGCCTTGCTTTTGCTACGGGGAAATCCATGCCGGTATTACTGGCCGGTTTTGTGATTGTTTCCATCAATACCGGGGCTTATATGGCGGAGATCGTCCGCGGCGGCATTATTGCCGTAGATAAGGGCCAATTCGAGGCGGCTCATTCCATTGGCATGAATCACTGGCAAACTATGGTCAATATTGTCATGCCTCAAGTGCTCCGGAATATTTTGCCTGCCACCGGTAATGAATTCGTAATCAATATCAAAGATACTTCGGTGCTGAGCGTAATTTCCGTTACGGAGCTGTTTTTTGCTTCAAGATCCATCGCTGGGATCAACTTTAAGTACTTCCAGGTATTCCTGATCACCTGTATCATGTACTTGATTATGACCTTTACCATTACCCGCCTCCTTCGTCTTTTGGAGCGGAAATTGGCCGGGTCTGCAACTTATACCATTCACGGTTCCCAAACAACGCCGGAATCTGAAATTAAAGTGGAGGATACCCATGGGCGATAAAACAAAAGTCATCGAAGTGCGTCATTTGCAAAAATCCTTTGGTGCCAACGAAGTTTTAAAGGATATTAACTTCGACGTATCCGAGGGCGAGGTCGTCTGTGTGATCGGTTCTTCCGGATCGGGAAAGAGTACACTGTTGCGATGTATCAATTTACTGGAGATCGCCTCCAGCGGCGAAATCTATTACCGCGGTGAGAGCATCCATGGTGGGAAGATCACCGGCGCCCAGTACCGTACAAAACTGGGTATGGTATTCCAGCAGTTTAATTTATTCAATAATCTTTCGGTTTTGGATAATTGCACAGTAGGACCGGTCAAGGTATTGAAAAAATCGAAACAGGAAGCTCGTGAAATCGCTATGAAATATCTGAAGCAGGTGGGGATGGCGGAATACATTGAGGCTCGTCCTTCTCAACTCAGTGGCGGCCAAAAACAGCGCGTTGCCATTGCCCGGGCATTGTCTATGGAGCCCGATGCTTTGCTCTTTGACGAACCTACTTCGGCCTTGGACCCTGAAATGGTGGGAGAAGTGCTGAAAGTAATCAAATCCCTGGCAGAAATGGGCCTCACCATGCTGGTAGTAACTCACGAAATGGCTTTTGCTCGTGATGTTGCCGATCGTGTGGTCTTTATGGACCAAGGGATTATTGTGGAAGAAGGCGATCCCCGAGAGATCTTTACGAATCCCAAACATGAGCGAACAAGAGCATTTCTCAAGCGGACTTTAGAACAATAAAATCTAAATAAAATTATTAGCGAAAAGCGATACCGTTACACGGTATCGCTTTTGTATTATTTCATGAAAAGAATTGGTTGCTTGCATTGTTACATAATAAAATTTATGATCCCCATAGTGATGAGAAATAAAATAATTATTTTTGTAAGCCTTTCACGGTTAAGTTTACGGAACAACTTCATTGTAGGCATCAACACCATAATACATATTATACTGGCGATGGCGCAGTATAACAGCATGGTTCCGGTAATAGCCCCTTCCGCAAAGTGTTGTACAAATAGAAAACCGCTGGTGATCAGCAAGCAAAATTGCAGATTCATCATATAGCTTGTATTTTCTGAGAAAATACTATGGCAGTAGTATCCCAATGGCGGGCCGCCCACGCCCAGAGAACCACAAATTCCGGTGATGCCGCCGGCGAGGATATGAAAGACAGTGGGGATTTTTTCGGGCCAATGTTTATGCGGGAAGGCAAACATCGCTGCAAAAAATATCATGATAATTCCAAGAATTATCTTTAAACTATGATCGGTGAAATGAAACAGATAACCTGTGCTAAAGTACTGTACAATCATGGTGTGATCATCATTGGGAGTATTGTTTTAAAATCGATTCGTTGATGTATTTGAATCATTAGAACGCAGCTCATAACGATCCCGCAAAAAATGCAAATAATTACAGAAAACTGGTATCCAAATTTAATCGGCAAAAAGCACATGAGGAAGATACCGATTCCAAAGCCAGTTAGTCCTTGTACAAAGGCAGAGAGGGCGATCATGAAAACAAGATATAGTAGAAGTCCTATTTCCATGTCTTTTCACTCCTAAAGGCTTTTATGATTTCGTCTGTGATTTCTGAACGATACGACGCACTTCTTGACGAATGCGTTCGACAATAATTCCTTCCAGTCCGTCGAGACATTCATATTCTAAAAAGTCCGTGGCATTGTCTGGAACAGTAATCAGTAGTTCTGCAGGGAGTTCATCATCGGCCTCAATAAAAGTAAAGCCAACGGGGATTTTAGGGAGAGGATCAAAAACCCAAAAATAACCGCCTTTTTTTTGTCCAATATATTTTCCTTTCAGATTGACGGCAGCCTGAGAAAAAACTTTGTAATCTCCTTGGGTTGCGATTAAGATCGGCTCGGTGATTCTGGTTTTGTCAAACATTCCCGTCATAGTATTGGCGAGATGATGGCGGGCGACAAAGTTTTCCGAAGGCTCGCCTTTCCCTTCCGATAAAACATAATAGGCAAGGGTAATGGGGACATGATAAGCGTTGCCGTCTTCGGTATAAGGAACAATTCCCTCATTGGTAACGGTGAAAATTTCTCCCATAAAGTCGACTTTAATTTCGCTATTTTGGTAGTCTAATCCCAAATTTTCCGCATGTTTCTTTAGATCGCACGTTTTTAAACGGGGCAATAATTGCTGATAAATTTCATCATAAGCGTTCATCATCGAACTCCTTTCGGATACTCTGATTTCATTTTACTGAATTACTGTTGAAACGCAAGACGAGATATTTGTAATCCATTTGATTTTTTGATGAAAAAATCACCTGTTAGAGGGGATTTTGTCCTAAGTCGGTTTTTGCACAAAGTTTTCCAGTGGAAGACAGCATCTTACAAAAAAATTGTTTGATTTGATTTTTTGTATGTACGAAACACAAGTTTCTCTTGTGAGATCATGAGGAAAATCCCTCGACTTTTTCTTGTTTTTTTGGTGGGCTTTGGTGTTTTCGGTTGAAAATACTGCCGGTTTGGGGTACAATAATCTTTATGATAAAATGGCGGTTATCTTAAATGATTTGTGTCATCGTGTAACAATGCTTCATGCCGTCAAATTGTATTGCAATGATCGATTCTGAGGAGAACAATCCGGGTATGACGAAGGGAAAAAAAAGTGCGGTAAAAACAGTGAGTTGGGTGATGGTTTTGACCCTACTGGGCAAAATATTGGGCCTTTTAAGGGATCGTTTGCTCTCCGTTACTTATGGCAGCGGTATGGAAACCAATGCCTTTCTTGCAGCAAGCCGCATTCCCCGGGTGTTTTTCGACGCTGTGTTTGCTTCTGCGGTGGCAGCCTGTTTCATTCCCGTATTCAATGAATATTTGACGAACAAAGGGAAAAAAGAAGCATTTCGTTTCTCCAATGATTTTTTTACACTGATCTCCCTGCTTTGTTGTATTCTCACCGTATTGGGTATTGTATTTGCCGATCAGCTGGTTACGCTTTTTGCCGACGGTTATGATGCCGAGACCAGGGAATTATGTATCTCTTTGACGCGATTGATGTTTCCATCAGTGCTTTTTACGGGCATTGCTTTTTCCATGGTCGGGGTGCTCCAGTCCATGGATGAGTTTAATATTCCGGCCCTAATCAGTGTGGTCTCCAATATCGCGGTGATCTTATATTTCATCTTTTTTAACGATCGCTTTGGTATTTACGGTTTGGCCCTGGCCTTTTTATTGGGTTGGTTATTACAGGCTTTGGTTCAGGTTCCTTCCCTTGTGAAAAAAGGATATTTGTACCGTCCTTCGTTCCATTTCCGTTCGGAAGGAATGAAAAAGGTGTTCGTCCTGATGTTGCCCGTCATGGTCAGTACTTGGGTACAACCCATCAATTTAGCCATCAATACGCGGTTCGGTTCCCATCTCTTTCAGGGGGCTGGTGTTTCTGCCATTGAGTTTGCGAATAATCTGTATTTGATCATCACCGGTGTTTTTGTTTTATCTGTTACAAATGTAATTTTCCCCAGATTGTCGAAGCTCACGGCTCAAAATGAAGCTACTGCTTTTCGAGATACCATTTCCAGCGTCATTCATTCTTCTTTATTTTTTGTGAAAGAAGAAAGTGATATAGATAGTTTGTTTACAACTGGCGGAACGAGTGCT
>NBJMC04201__coassemble_592_pt1 | contig 25733 bp, 20 predicted proteins | sample NBJMC04201__metabat2_high_PE_023 | metagenome-assembled genome bin NBJMC04201
GACAAGGGAATTGCGGAAGGTACCGTAAAATCCAAAGAAGATCTTAAGTCAAGTGTTCCATATTTGGCAAATGCGCTTGGTTGGGAAATCGACGATGTTACCCTGGAAAAAGTTCTCACCGAAGATGAAAATGGTAAAATTTACGGATTTACCGGTATTGTCCGCGGTTTTGAAAAAGGCGTGTGCAGACTTCAACTTAGCTATGAAATGTTCATTGATCCCAAACGAGAATACTTTGACCATTTAGTAATCAAAGGAGTCCCGATGGTAGATTCCATGAATAATTACACACCTGACCGAGGGTTGGCAGCGACTATTGGTGCGATTTCCAATGCCATTGCATACATTATCAAATCCCCAGCCGGTTATGTAAATTCTCTTACCGCCCCGGCTTTCGGAATTATTCTTGACGACTATCGAAAACATATCTAAACTTTTGTACGATCTCTAAAAAATCCTTTGCTTGCTTAAACTCAACTTTTTTAAAACACTGTAGTTCCTTTTCTCTAAAATACAGTAATTCCTTATGAAGGCGGCAGGTTTTTAAAATTAGAATCTGCCGCCTACCCCCTCAAAAAAACTGCCTTATTTTAATATTCAGTTGCTATACTTGTACACTAATCAAAATATTGCTCTTTTTTTGTTACAAACCGCGATACAATATCTTACTAACACTGAAAACAATGATAAGAAATCTCCAGCTATTTCAACTGTTTTTAAGCCATAAGAAAGGGTGAATTCTTCCTATGGAAAAAAAAGAAAAAGCCGTGAAAGAACGGCGCAGAGTTACAACAATCGAGGCATACAGTACGATTGTCGTCATGATGTTATTAATTTGTATTGGCAGTGTGGCCTTGGGACTCGATTTAAAAATGATGATTATTTTATCAATCGCATACAATATGTTCATGTGTGTACGCTGCCATATCCGTTGGATGGATATTGAAGAAGCGATTGGAAATCAGATCAAAACAATGGCCACTTTTTTGCTTGTAATTTTAGGCATTGGGTTCTTAATCGTTGGCTGTATGGTTTCCGGCATGATCCCACTTTTGATCGCATGGCTGAGTCAACTCATCAACCCCAATATTATCGTTTTATGTTGTTTCCTATTTAATGCAATCCTTGCTTTTTGTATTGGGTCTTCATTTGCAACTATTGGTACCATTGGCGTCGTCATGATTAGCGTCGCTACACTACAAAACGCCAATCTTGGAATGGCTGCTGCCGCGTGTATTTGCGGAGCCGCATTCGGTCAATATATCTCTCCCATTGCCGATTTTCCAAATTTATCGGCATCAATGAGTAAAATCAGTACGATTGACTATATCAAACTATATGCGCCCTATGTCGGAATCGCCTTTATTCTCACAGCCGCATTTTATATATTCGCAGGTCAAACATCTTCTGCAGGCATCGACTTAAGCAGCGACTTAGAGCCCATTGTCAACGCAGTCTTCTCGAATTTCAAGCCATCCGTATTGGTCTTTTTACCCCTGGTTGTAGCACTGGTTCTTTCTATTATGAAGTTACATAGTGTACTTGTAATTTATATTGCCGGGTTTGTTGGAATCATTTTAGGTGTGGTATGGCAAGGGTTTTCCATTGCCGACTGTCTAAATGCATCTTATTCCGGTTTCGATAGTGCCGTTTTCTTAGCTGGAGCAGACTTACCGGATATTTTGATGAATTTATTAAACCGCGGCGGAATACTATCGATGGCAGATAGTATGATCTTTATCTATCTAATCCTGACTTGCGTCGCTCTTTTCGAAGTGATGGGTACGTTTGAAGTTCTTAAAAGAACAGCTTTCCGCAAAGCGGAAAAGGCATTCCCACTTACCCTTACCACAATGGGATTTGGAACGATTTTTGGCTTAGTGACCTGCGAACCTTATGTAACGGTTATTGTCACCAGCGATATTGCGAGAGGACCTTTTAAAGAAGCCGGTTACGATCCGAAAAAGATTTCAATTATAGCCAATGCCAGTGCAAATTTTGCCGGCTATCTCGCCCCTTGGAGCTTTTTGGCGCTTTATTTGGCTTCGTCTCTTGGCGTTACCCCATTAGATTATATTCCTTATGCAACATTCTTCTACCTTGTGCCGATTCTTATACTTATTTTCTCTCTGATAGGATTCGGAAATAAAAAATTAGTCGCCAAAGATGCTGCTACAGAAGCCACATCTGGCGTTAGTCAATAAAACAATCAAATGAAGATGGCAAATGTTTTTCTAAATTTGAAACATATTCTAATATTTTCCGGATCGATCATCGCTTTTATGGTTGGTTCAGCCTTTGCCAGCGGCCAGGAAGTATTGCAATATTATACCGCATACGGCCTCAAAGGATGTATTCTCGGTGGTTTCGTCACTTTCATAATCTTTTACATTACGATCAAACAAGTGCTCACCGATAGTTATCATTTGCGCGACAAAGACTCTCTCAAGATTTTCCAACATTACTGTGGGAAAACTTTAGGAACTGTTTATAAATGGATCGTTGCGGTATTCATTTATCTTGCCTATATCGTCATGCTTTCCGGATGCGGAGCACTTTTTGAGGAACAGCTGAGGTTAGACGCAATATTGGGCGTGTTGTTGATCGCTGTCTTAACGTCTGTTGTTACTGCAATGGGCATGAAGCGTTTAACTGATATTTTGGGATTTCTAGGACCTCTTCTGATCATTATGATCCTGATCGTATCCGTGCTTGGTCTATGTATGAATTTGGAAGGCATCGCAGAAGCAGAAAAAACGCTTTCCGCACTAACGCTAAAAAAAGCATCTCCTTATTGGTTGCTCAGCGCCGTCAATTATCCTTGCTTTGCTCTGATTGGCGCATACCCATTCCTTTTTAACATTGGTTCCAACTGTAAAACAGGCGAACCCAGAAAGATTGCTTTAATCAGTTGCGGTTTTTTCGTTGGAACAATTATTGTGATGGGTTTAGCGATGCTAGGATGTCTTGATAAGGTTTACAACCTTAATATTCCCATTGCATATATTGCGGACCAAATCATACCGGGATTCGGCTCAATTTTTGCTATCGTAATGTTCTTCGGCATTTTTACCACGGCAGTCCCCCTATTATGGCAGAGTGCTCACGTATTTTCTACCAATGAGCACGGTCGAAAATATAAGTGCTCTGTAATCTTACTAGCAGCAATTGGCTGTATTGGTGCGGAACTTCCTTTTGCCTCTTTGGTAAATATCATCTTTCCGATACAAGGTTATTTGGGGATTTTTCTGGTCGCTGTTACAATCGGGAAAGCTTTTATTAACTGTTGTATCAAATTACTTTACAAAATCAAACGTTCTTAACATTTGCCGCAAAATATCATCAGTTAACAACTTTGCCACCTTCATGCGCCACCGGTTTGCCCGGAGTTTACGCCGGCGGCGACGGTGATCTTGGCCATGGGGCTGGGAAGAAAGCAGCCCGCGCCATTGACGAGTATCTGAGAGAGCAGTGAGCATGACGCACTTGATTTGGCAACGGATCATTACAGAGGAAGCACAGTACGTCTGAAAATCATAAAACGATCTCTTAAATTCCCATTTTGTAAGAGTGGCCTCTCTGCATTTACCCCTAAGAAAATCTCATGAAAGTCCCGCCGTCAATCAACTTTACCATGACTTCCTTGGTAAACCTAACAGCAATACCGCTCACAGGCTTCTGCATACTCACTACCGTGACTTGAGCTTTTTGCTAGAATAAGTTTACCAAATATTTGAACAATATATCTTACCGATAAGGAGTTAATCATACAGTTTTGCATGTCAAAGATAAACTTGAACCCCCTTTGGACAAAAAAACACATTGCCGAAAAAATTGAAAATACCCCTCACTGTGTCAATACACGAGGGGTTCTCTTTTGTCTATAATTATGCTTCATATGCTTCTTCGTATCTGTTGATAGATTTTCTAATTCTTTATCATTCCCCAGATAAAACCTGATCCTGTAAAATATAATCAATTAGCTCACTGAATCAGCCATAAAAAACGTTCCATTTTGTTACTACTGTATGAACGGTAGATTTACTGACACCGAAAATCGCAGCAGTTTGGCGTACTGTAGCCGAGGACTCCATGATATAGCTGCTGATCTCCAGGACACGTTTTTCAATATAATCCTGCATGGAAAGGCCTCCCGAAATAGCTCCTTTTTAACTATATGGTTCTGCCGCCGCTTTATGTCTGCAAAAGCAAAACAAACATCTTTTAACGGTCAGACATAGAGACCTTTTCATAAATAGAACCGCGCCATCTTAAAATGGCGCGGTTCTATTTGTTGCGAATAAAACACAAAAGGATACTACAATATCACTATGCGCGAATTGGAAACATCATAGAGTCATGGTAACCGGTAATAACACGGGCAAAACCGGATAATTCCTGATCCAACTTGACATCGCCAGTATCTACGATCAATGAGGAAGCGGCCAAGTCAAAAAGTTTTTTCTTCGTGGCAATAATTGTAATATTGGCCATCCCTAGGTTGCGGATAATTCTGGGACTGAGTTGCTGATTTCCTCGTCCGAAGATATGGCCCTGTCCACCAATAACAGTAATAACAATGCGGCAATTCTCACGTTGTATCAGATGATAAAGCTCGTTTTCCTCAAGATCACTTCCGATCAATACACCATTTTTCACTGCATCCATACCCAGCAATGTTGAGGGAAGCTGCAGATCATCCAGAATGGCCTTGGGAGTTGTGCCGGGACCAATAATATAAACCACATTTTGTTCCATGCTCTCGACAATTTCATGAGCAATTCCCGCCAGTTCACTTTTTTCGGAATACCCTCCAGATTTCATGCTCTGAAAATAGCTTCCGAATTCCGGCACATTTAAGTAGCCATATAAACGGGCAGCAACTCGCCCGGCACGGAAAGCATCCTCGTCAATGTCCATGACTTCGCATTCTTTACAGCGAAGATTTTCTTCTCTGCAAAAAGAAGCGGCGGCTTTCCCGGCATTGGTAGGGTTGATAGCGTAGACCGCGGAATGGATTTTAACCCCGGCGGGAATCCCAATAACGGGGATCGAAGTTCCCACTGCTTCATAAATATTTCGCGCAGTGCCATCTCCACCGGCAAACATTAAAAGTTCTGCACCACACTTTACCATAGATTTTGCGATGGCAATGGTATCCTCTGCCTTGGTATGATCTGATGATATACTCCCCACAGTTTTTGCTTTCATTCCCACGGACTGAGCTGCCGTTTCCCCCATAGTTCGGGCTCCCACCAATAGGCGAAAACTACCTTCCGGAGCAGATTCTTTTAAAACACGAAGCGCTGTTTCCCCTCGCAAAGGAGCTTCTGGTATGGCTCCTTTTTTTCGTGCCAGGGTCTGAATATTTTCACCATCGCTACCTTTTAACCCAACTCGACCACCTATGCCCGCTACCGGGTTAATAATAAATCCAATTGTTTTCATTGAAGAGGGACCTTCGTTTCTGAAATTTCAGAAGAATTCACATCGTTATTATCTTCTGCAATATTTTCAATGGGTTTCATTTTGCGCTTAAAACCTTTTGTCCAAATTAGCATATAGACAAAGCCAACACCCAACCAAATGAACCCGATGGTCTTTGCCATACCGGAAAGACTCAGCCAGACGACAATACAGGCCAAAAATCCTAAGCCGGGAACGACCAAATATTTGAAAACGCCGCTGCCGGACCGTTCTTTTTTCCGACCAAAGAAATAGACAATCACTGCCAAGTTCACCAAAATGAACGCGAAAATACCGCCGAAATCGATGAGTGGAAACAAATCCCCAAGAGACATATTGCATCCCACCAGACAAATGGCAGTAATTAGCAAAACATTATAAACGGGGACGCCTTTTTTATTACGATAACCGAAGAACTTCTTCGGAAGCACACCGTCACGTCCCATACCATAAAGCAAACGAGAAACGCCGGCAAGCATATCCAAGGAAAAAGCGAAGGCGCAGACGGTCATAGCAATACTAAAAATATTGGCCATGGTCTGTCCACCAGCCACCACTGCCACATCAAGAAAAGCAGAATCAGGGTTGGAAAAACCATTATAGTCGGGGAACAAACATTGGCCGAGATAAGCCATGACCAAAAAGACAACCATCATGATTACGCAAGTCAAGATCGTAGCTTTGGGCAAATTCTTTTTAGGTTCTTTAATGTCTTCTACCAGATTGGTGATACCGTCAAATCCCAGAAAAGAAAAACAGGCAATGGCAGTACCGGAAAGAATCAACTGCAGGTCAAAGGTTTCAGGATTATAAAAGGCTACAGAACTAAAACCGGTACCGGCGCCGTCCTTTAATACTCCGCAGGCAGCGATCACAAAATAAATGACTACGACAAAACCTAGGATCGTAATGATATTATTCACGGTAGCAATGCTCTTAATCCCCATCAGATTCATGATACAAACCAAAATGATGGCAACGGTAATGATTACCCAATAAGAAATGGAACTGCTAAGGCCAAAGAGTTCCTGAACATACACAGCCAAAATTACGAAATTCATTACAGGAAAAAGGATATAATCCATGAGAATCCCCCAGCCTGTCATGAACCCAAGATAAGGGTTGATACCATTAGCTACAAAAGTATAGGAGGATCCTGCCCGTGGGAATTCTGCCCCCATAGCTCCAAAACTCCAGGCCGTGAAAGTCATAGGAATGGCGGCCAACAGATAGCAAATCGCCATATGCCCCATGGAAATCGGTTGGACCGTGCCATAAATGGCCACTGGCGCAATGGGAAATATGAGTGCGATCCCAAACAAAATCGCAGAGAACAACCCAATTTTTTTACGATCGTGATTCATTGTGATTTTCATCCTTTCAGTCAATAGTTTTATATGGAAATGTCAAGGGATTCGTCAGAAGCTTTGTTCATGATACCGATAGATCTGCCGATTGCACGATGGATTTGCCATCGTCTAAAAGACTTTTTTCAGTCTTCTACAGCGCTCCCTTCAATCGCCCGCCATACATATGGCAAATTTTATTTGATTTCATGCATTGCGCCTTTAGCAATGCGTTTTTGCAACTGGCGCCAGGTGACTGCAATTTTATCAAAATCGTTGATTTCATCGACAACGGTATCGTGAATGGGAGCGTTATGAGGGGCATTACGAATGAGTTCCGGTTCCTCGTAACATTCCCTTGCAACTTCTTTAAGAATTGCGACATATTCGTCTAGATCGTCTTTACTATTAGATTCCGTTGGCTCTAAAGTAAATGGCTCCGGCACAATATGAGGATGGTGAGACTGCCAATAATGCTCCAGCCCGAAGTCCACGATGCGCTTGGTAATATCCATAGTGCCAAAACCTGTTTCTTCTTTTAAAGGTTCCCAACTGTAACGACACTGTTCCAATCTACGTTTTCCCGGTGCATAGTGAATCTTTACTCCGCGGATTTCACTGATTCTTTTCATGAGATACTGATTGTTCAGTACTGAACAGATAGCAGCTTCTTTCACCCCTTCAGCCCCCATCTGCATAATCCACATATAAGCTCGGACAACCACATGAACGTTGCCCATAAAAGAACGGACTTTTCCAATACTTTGCGGGCAGTCATAATCCAAATAATAGCGGTTTCCATCATATTCCACTCTGGGAACCGGTAAAAACGGTTTCAAAAATTTTCTGACTCCCAAAGCACCACAGCCGGGTCCCATGCCGCCGTGGGGCGAGGAAAAAGTTTTATGAAGATTATAATGGATCAAGTCAAAGCCCGCTTCTTTGGCGCGGGTAATTCCCATGATACCGTTCACATTGGCTTGGTCATAGTAACACAATGCCCCCACTTCATGAGCTGCATCCACATATTCCTTGATTCGAGGATTAAAGATCCCGGTATCCTCGGGATTAGTAACAAAAATCGCCGCAGTACGCGAAGAAAGCGCAGCTTTCAATGCATCCAAGCTGGGAATTCCATTTTCATCGGGCATCAAGGTAATCACTTTATACCCAGCCGTCGCTGGGGCGCCGGCATCACAGGGATGAGAAAAGATCGTGGTAATGATCTCATCCCGGTCATAATCCCCACGAGATTCATGATATGCCCTTACCACGGAGGCCCCTTCATAACAGGCAGCAGCGCCGCCGCCGGCATGGAAACAAAAGGCATCCATTCCAGAAATTTCATTGACCATCTCTTCGGTCTTTTTATAAATCTCTAAAATGCCTTGAATGGTAGTTTCGTCTTGCAAAGGATGCACATCCACCAGATTGGGATTCTGAGCTACCAGGTGTTCCTGAACTTTGGGACTGTATTTCATGGTGCAGGTCCCTTGACTGATATCGGGAGTCACATCCATACCCAAAATTTCCTGGGTCAAACGCATATAATGACGATTTACCCGAGGCTGACTCACTTCAGGGAGGGAAGGAGCTTTTTTTCGCCGCATAGAAGCGGGGATATCATCTACCCCATTACCTACCTCAGCCACCACACCTTCCGCCGGAGGAGTCACGGCAATGCCCCGCTGGCCCGATACACTGAGGTCAAAAATAATTTCTTCATCCCATTTTGCCTCATGGAATTGTCTGAGATGGGTACTATAATCTCTTTTCATGATCACTGTTACCTCCTTGCCGTAATTTCTTCCAACGCAATTGCTAATCGATCCATAGCACTTTTGGTCGTCAATTCCGTAGCGCAATAAAGGGCACATTGTCCCATTTCAGGAAAATCTTCCGAAAGGTCCACACCACCAAAAATTTCATAGGATAATAATTCCTTATTGATCTCCGCCACGGTTTTGCCTGTACGGTTAAAGTCCACTACAAATTCTTTAAAGAAAGGAGCGGCAAATTTTATGCTCAAGCCAGGAACAGAAGCGATCTTTTTAGCGGCATATTTGCTGTTGGTCATAATGGTATTCCCCACTTCTTCCATACCTTGGGGGCCCATCAGCGAGAGGTAGACCGCGACCGGAGCCATCCAAAGATTATTTTGGGTGCCGGTGAACTCCTTGCCTTTTTCTCGCATGGCATAGTGAGTGCGTTCTGCCAACACCACAGTATACCCCACTTCACCGGGAACCACCGTGTCGGTAACACCATCTACCAACTCCTTAAATTCCTGGATATATTTCATATCGTCAAGGCTGGCAATGTAGCCGCCTTGTCCGCCGCCGCACTGGAGATGCAACCCCACACTGTGGAGTTCCCCTACGGCAATGGTAGCGCCATAATTGGCAGGCGCTTCCATAACCCCAAGACTGATAGGGTCGGCGTAAACAATAAATTCCGCGCCGTTCTCTTTGGCCAAACGACCAATTTCATCACCGTTGCTCTCAATGATCCCAAGATAATTCGGATTCTCGATAAACACTGCCGCTACATCTTGGTCGAGCTTCTCTTTCAAATCTTTCATATCTACTTGCCCCGTAGCCGAATCGTAATCCACCATAATGATCTCAAGGGCGCTTTCTTTTTGAACGGAATGGAGATAATTTCTCACCAAACACAGATTTTGGGGCGTCATATTTTTGGGAAGGAGTACTTTTTTTCTTCCATTAATACGATTGGACATACACAAAGCCGTAGCAGTGGCCTGACCGCCGCAGTGGCATGGTACCGTTAAAAAATCCATTTCCAATAATTCCGCCATCAGACTCTGATATTCAAAAAAGATCTGATATTTTCCGTGATCGGCCCAGGTTTCCGCGCCATAGCAAGTCAATAATTCCCCGCGGGACGTGATCTCATCACAAACAGCGGGAACGTAATGTTGGGCGCAGCCGGCGCCTTTAAAATTATCATAGGTGATGCAGTTGGCGTTTTTTGCCAAAATCCGCTCCATGTGGCGCTTGATACCGGCCTCGTCCCGAATGGGATCGGGAAGTTTAAGATCACCTGCATAGCGCAGACTCACAGGAATTTCTTCATATAAATCCATAACATCCTTAGCGCCAACATAATCAAGCATTTCTTTCTGTATTTCAGGGACAGAATTGGGTATATACGGAAATACTGTTTTCTTAGTCATAAACTCCTCTCCTTTAATAAAATTTAAAAAGTCATTTCCTTATGTATTGGTGCTACGCACGTCAGAACATAAAAAATAAGGCCACAAAGGCCTTACAGGAAATGACATAACTTATGGTAGCTCCGTCCTTTTGCCTGAGAGATTAAGCGAATGGATTCATCCGCCGTACACCTTCGGCTCCCGCATTGGGTCTCTCCAGAGAAATGATTATTTTGATATATCTATCATAGAGTATTATGCAAAGCTTGTCAATTATTTTCCGTAAAAAATATAATTTTTTTGATATTTATAAATTTTTTGACTGAACTGCCTACAACAACACGATCGACATCCTTTAAAGCTTCGTTGCGGCCGATGGTTCTGTTCTCCTTTTGGAGCGAAGGTGATGTTTCGGTTCAAAAACCCCATAGAGGAGCAGAACATTTCACGAATCTATTGCAAATAAAAGAAGGAGAATAGCTTTCCATTCTCCCTACTTAATTTCAATTTCCTTCGGAGAATACAAAAGCGTTACCAAAGATCAGTTTTCTTCAGGTTCAAATTCCATAAAGATATGGATGACTTTGGCTGCCTGGGCCTGAGGGGCAAAGGTGCCGTCTCCCATGCCGTCAAGAATACCCGCAGCTTTCATCCGGTAAACCGTTTCTTTGGCATAGTCGCCGATCTTAGTATCGTCGCTAAAGGTACTGCCGTCGGTTTCCGGCAGTGCGATCTCCATGGCTTCGGCATAACGGTACATCATCGTCGCCATCTGTTCTCGGGTGATCTTTTCATTAGGAGAGAATTCCGTCTTCGTCATACCTTTGATAATCCCCTGTTCCACACCCCATGCCACATGGGAAGCATAGTACATAGAAGTCGGGACATCACCAAAGGTACTTTCCCCGGGTGCTTCGGCGGAACTGTCTTCTATTCCGGCGTAGCGACCCAAAATGCTGATAAACTGGCACCGGGTCAAGCTTTCGTCGGAACCGAACACTGTCGTTTCGATCCCATTCATGATGCCCTTAGCATGGGCGTAGGCTACATCGCTGTAGAACCATTGACCTTCATTCACATCGACGAAGGGGAATTCCTTAGGGGATTCTTCCTCAAGTTCCTTAATAGCGGCTTCGGCGTCGGTGAGCTTCTTCAAAGTGTCGGCGGGAACCAATGCCTTCTGGGCGTCGGTCAAATCGCCGTACGCAGCCCGCGCCGCTTCTACGGCAGCTTTGTTGTCCAAAGTGATCTCGGTAGGCAATGCGTTGATCTGCTCGATGACCTGATCCGCTGCGGCATCGTCAGACATGGCAGGATTCTCATCGGAAGCCTGCAACCAATTGTTCAGGTATTGCGCCAGATCGGGATTAATATTGGTGTTTTCATCCTCATAGCGATAGTCGTCAACATAGTGAAAAATAACGATATCGCCTGATTGGTGGTGGAATTGGAAGGATGTTTCCCGTTGATAATATACATGCGCCGTTGGTGAATTCGGCCAATTCATAGCTGTAATGGAGGAAATATAGCTACTGTCGGGGCCTTTGTACATCAGAACTGCCGCATCAACAGCTTGTTGGAAAAGATCTCTTACCGTAGATCCATGTTTCACCGTAAATGTAGAACTGATGGGACGGAACGACACTTCAATATGCTCTTCCCCTTCACCAATGACAAAGATTTCTGCGACCGCGCTGTAGGATTTCGCCGCAGCGCCTTCCAAAGTATCCGTGGCAACACAACGATAGTAGGTCAAACCTTTTTCCGCAGTGAAGGGAGTATAGGCAACATTGGTTGCACCGTCCAGACCCGTTCACTGCTTTCCATCGATACTGGATTACCATTGATAGGAAACGGAACCTCCATCGGTGACTAAAGTGCTGACTATCAGAGCTTCCGCTTCGGAGTCTACGGTATAGGGAATACGTTCTGTCAACAAATTTGTATCGAAATTAGGTAACTTCACTTTTGTGCTTTGGAACTTAAAAAGATAACCGCTGTTATTGGTACAATAAAGCGCTCATTTTTGGTCACAGGCAAGCTATTCAAAGGTATAATTGGCAACGGAAGGCCTGATCAACGCTTTCAAACTACCTTCGGTTCTTCCAAATAGTAGATGGAACTTCCACCATATTCCTGGACATAAACGTAGACTTTATCGTTTTCTTTGTCCTCATAGAGAATGAGAGTACTTTGAATCTTTTGATTGGCGCCTTTAGACAAATATGGTATCGGCATCGTAAACGGCAACGGTGCCGCTGTCGCTTCCTTGACCAGCAACGCAAACACGCTCACCACTGATTACCGGCATGCAGGTCGTAGTAAAATCAGTTTGTTTTTGCTCAGGGAAGAATCAATGAATCTTCCCGTTTCTTTGTCGATACTGACGGAGCATATAAATGCCACCATTGCATCGGCCCAGTAGAGTTTGCCATCGCTATATGTGACACCAGGTTGAAGTACGGAACCCCATTTTTTGAATGCAACGTCGGTGGCGTAATTGTAGCTGCCTTCAAGGTTTTTTACGATCTTACCGGTGGTACCATCATAGACATTACCGCCGGTTACGACACAACTGTCGACGTACTGTGCCGAGCAATCATTCATATTATTCACCGTGGTATTCCAAAGCACGGTAAAGGAGTCAGGATCAACGGTCATGAGATACATAGATTAAACCGTCACCGTACATCTTATAGCTGAAATGATAACCGCCGCGACCGGCACAATCTTTATCTTTCATAGTATCGAAAATCTCACCGGTGTCTTTACGAATCTTATAGAAGGTCCCGTTTCACCACCGAGTTTGAATCCCCCATGTCCTGAGCGCAGACATAAGTATAAACGTAATCATCAATTACGATCATGCTTTCTCTGTCTTTTCCGGAGCCGTAGGAAGCATCGCGTCTAAGATTGTATCATTGTTTTTTATGGGATATTTTGTCATTTCCTTTGATATTTTTTGTTATCATTAATATAATACTTATTTTCTTATACTTACAATTTTTAGAATCATGCTATAAAAAACCAAATACAAGATTTCACTGCTGTTGCACAATAAAAGACGCAAAAGCTTTGAATGCTTTTGCGTCTTAAACCAAACTTCATTTGTATTGTAGGTTATAAAAGTTAATTCTATCATGACAAATCACCTAGGGGACAGCAAAAAACCATAACGCATCTTGCGCTAGGACTTTATGTTTCAGCTTGGAAAAAGGGATTTTGTAGCAATCATATCAATACCGCTGTCACAAATATTTGGGATCACCACGTCCCCTACTTCAATGCCGGAACCGATAACTACCGCCAAATTGTCAATGGTAGCCATACAAGGAAAAATTAAATCTTTTGGCAGAGGTTCCGCAGAACGGATCGAAAGCAAGCGACCGTCATCGACCCGAACAGTAGTCGTTAAAGTACGAACAGGATTGACACATTCTTTCCGGGCATATTCTTCGCCACGCTTGCACTCATTGCCCGAAACCTTCAGAACTTTGCCATCTTCCATCTCCACAGTAAGGCGGCAGCCAACCGGGCAGACAATACAAGTCAAATATCTTGTTTCTTTCATGACGGCATCTCCACTTCTACAGTAATCTCATCATCATTGATGGAGGCCACCACATCGTTTTTCAACACAACAGTAGCCATTTCCCCCGGCGTGACAATTTTTCGTTTTCTATGATATAGCGTTTCTCCATTACAGGATACCTTCAAATATGCGTCCCGATAAACGCCATCGGAGCGGAAGAACAGCTTCAAATCTTCATTGACATTTTCAATGACCTGAGGTACAACATAACGGACACCGACACCTTTTTTTACAACAACCGGTCGGCCCGTATTACGGCGCCCCAAAAGATAACGCGCTGCGGCACGCCCTGCAATCTCTGCTTCTTCCGAAACATAATCTACCACATCGTGAACGTGGAGCACATTGCCGCAGGAAAATATTCCCGGAACTGAAGTTTCACGACGGGAATTAACTACTGCACCGCCGGTAATAGGGTCCAAAGAAACTCCGGCCTTTTTTGCCAGCTCATTTTCGGGAATGAGACCTACGGACAAGAGCACTGTATCGCAGGAAATATATTGAGAAGAGTCGGGGACATATTGACCGTCGTCGCCCACCTCGCAAACGGTAACACCTTCCACCCGCTGCTTGCCGTGAATCTGCACCACCGTATGACTGAGCATCAAGGGAATCTCAAAATCATCCAAACATTGCACAATGTTCCTTTTGAGACCACCACTGTAAGGAAGATATTCCAAAACCGCTTTGACATGAGCCCCTTCCAAAGTCATTCGGCGAGCCATAATTAAGCCGATATCACCGGAACCGAGAATGATAACTTCTTTCCCAGGAAGCATTCCTTTTAAATTCACAAACTTTTGAGCGGCGCCGGCAGTATATATCCCTGCGGGGCGGCTGCCCACAATTTGAAGAGGACCGCGATTTCTCTCACGACAACCCATTGCTAAAATAATCGCGTGAGCATAAATTCGGGATACACCGTATTCTCCCACGGCAGTGATCACCCTTTGAGAGGTAAGATCCGTCACTGTGACGCCAAGGCGATATTCAATTCCCAATGTTTTAACGCGCCGTTCATAACGATCTGCATATTCGGGACCTGTCAATTCTTCATTAAATTTATGAAGACCAAATCCATTATGAATGCATTGCTGTAAAATACCGCCAAGGAATTCTTCTCGCTCCAAAATGAGAATTCGATCTAGTCCTTCTTCCTTCGCGGCAATGGCTGCTGCCATTCCTGCAGGACCACCGCCAATGACCACAAGATCATAATGCTCTTCACGTTTGGTTTCTCTCATGACATTCACCTACTTCGTCTTCCCATACAGAATAAAGGAACCCGGTCCTTTTTTGGTTACTTGCTCCATAGGAATTCCCATTTCCCTACTGAGAATTTCCGTTACAGAAGGCAGGCAAAAACCTCCCTGGCAACGCCCCATCCCACTGCGGGTACGACGTTTAATTCCGTCTACCGTAGTGGCAGGAGGGTTCCGATGAATGGCGTCAATAATCTCCCCTTCGCTAATCTCCTCACAGCGGCAAACAATTCTACCAAATCTCGGATCTTTCTCAATCCATTGATTTCTTGCATCTTCCGGCAATGTCCGCAAATCAGGAATGCCATGGCGATAGGGATTAAAATGAAATTTTTTCGGTCCCAAATAACCGTTTTCTTTCAATAGGCGAATCACATAGGTGGCGATTGCTGGGGAAGATGCCAGTCCCGGCGACTCAATTCCCGCAACATGAAGGAAACCAGGTGCAAACTGGGAAAAACCGATGATGAAATCTCCGGTACTACCCACGGCACGAAGGCCAGAAAAGGTGGTAATCACCTGTTTTAACGGAAGAGAGGGCAAGGTTTTTCCGGCATCAATAATAACCTTCGATTGACCATTGGTGGTGGTATCATAGTCATCTTTTTCCATCAAATCTTCAGCATTGGGGCCGATCATCAAATTACCGTGAACCGTTGGCGTCACTAAAACTCCTTTCCCCATAGGAGTCGGCGCCTGGAAAATCGTATGGCGGACCGTGCCGCCCAATTCACGATCAAAAAGCAAGTATTCCCCTCTGCGAGGATGGATAGAAAAGGAACGATCCCCTACCATCGCCGCAATATCATCGGCAAAAAGCCCGGCAGCGTTGATTACAAAACGGGCCTCCACCATGAAACCTCCGGAACAAATCTGGTAGTAATCTCCTCGAGGACAAATTTCCTCCACCGGGAAATTACATTGTAAAGAAACACCGTTATCCATGGCATTTCCCATAGCGGCAACGGTAAGCGAGTAAGGGCAAATTATCCCCGCCGTCGGGGCGTAAAGAGCACCCACGGCGTCAGAAGAAATATTTGGTTCCAACGCATGAAGTTTTTCAGCGTCAATGATTTGTAAATCCGTTACACCGTTGACAATCCCCCGAGAATAAAGATTGCTCACAGCATTCATATCATTGTCATCAAAAGCCACCACCAGAGAACCGTTCCGGCGATATGCCACACCCAATTCTTCCGCAACTTGGGACATCATGGCGGAACCTTCCACATTGAGACGGGCTTTTAAAGTTCCGGGAGAAGCATCAAAACCGGCATGGACGATGCCGCTATTAGCAGCAGAGCTTCCCTTGGAAACATCCTCTTCTTTTTCCAGAACAATTACGGAATTTTCATAGCGCGCCAATTCTCTGGCAATCATGGAACCTACGACCCCGGCACCAATGACGGCAAAATCAAACATGGGAGAGACCTCTCCTTTCGGACAATGATGATATCGTTATATTACGACGGAAGCATGGACTTTCATACACGGAACAGAAAACTTATTCCAATTCGGCCAAATCATTACGGACATAACCGCTTTCACCGTTTTCCAAAATAATATGGTACCAACCGTCAACTTCTTCCAAATAGATTCCCGTTTCTCCCTGGTTAAGGCGGGTTACTTCTTCAGAATCAGTGGAGGCAGCAGAACGAATCCTGGCAAAACTGTTGGTAATGACTACATTTCGTGTCGGCGCAGAGGATGGTTCAGAACCTTCTGTTTCTTCTACCAAATCGGCAGAAACATAACCTTCCGTATCATCAGCCATACGTACATGAACCCAACCGTCTGATTCAGACAGTTTTTCCATAGTATCTCCTTCCAAAGCAACGGAGAGAATCTCACTTTCCTGAGAAGCTTCGGAACGGACATTGAGATAAAGACCAACAGGAGTTATCAGCGTAACCTCTCCGTTATCAGAACTTTCTGAGGCTCCATCATTTTCTCCATTCGTATCACCGGCAGCAGTATCCTCTACCAAAGACATTTTGACAGAGGGAACATAACCGGCAACACCATCCATTACTTCAATATATAACCAATTCGGTTCATCCTGATGAATACAAGTCACTTCGGTATTTTGAGGCAGAGTCATCACTACTTCGGAATCCATATCCGCCTGTTCATGGACATTGACGACATTTTCACCGGTTGTAACTGTTTTTCCGGCAAGGTCTTTTGAAGCCGCATCTCCAAAGCCCAACATCGCGGGGAGTCCTGAAATTCCCCCATTTTGATTAATATGTCCTAACAGGAAACCACCTGCTAAACTGGCGATTGAAATAATGAACACTACAATTACTTTTTTCCACACGATCTGACTCACCTTTCTAAAGCATGAAGAACTGCTCCATACTATTTTTCTTTATGGATACTCAATACACCGATTTTTACAGCCCCAACCATAATTAGAGCGGAAGCAAAAATCAACAGGAAAATGCTGTAAACCGAGGGCAATAATGTTACCATAACGGCAAAAGCTCCCAAAAGGAATGTAATGGCATAAATAAATAATACCGTATCTTTATGACTAAAGCCTCGGGCCATTAATTGATGATGCAAGTGGCCTTTATCAGCCTCAAAAACCGGTTTATGATTCATCTTTCTGCGGATAATGGCAAAAAGCGTATCGAGAATCGGAATTCCCAATACCATAATGGGAATAAAGAAAGAAATAATCGTCGCCCCTTCCGACAAACCGAGAATTGACAGTGCGCCAATCACAAAGCCTAAAAACAGGGCGCCGCAATCTCCCATAAAAAGCTGGGCCGGATGGAAATTATAGCGAAGGAATCCCAAAATCCCTCCGACCAAAATCAAAGCAATGCAGCCGCTTACCGTAAATCCTTTGGCCAAAGAGACGACAGCCAGAGACAATTCCGCAATTCCAGAAACCCCCGATGCCAAACCATCAAGACCGTCAATCAAATTTACGGCATTGGAGACCCCAACCAGCCATAAAAGGGTAATCGGATAACCGATCCATCCCAAGTCAAAAATTGCCCCGGTAATGGGATTAGTAATGAACTCCAGACGCACATCAAAACAGATCAAAACAATCGCAGCAATGATTTGCCCCAACAGTTTCATTTTGGGCGAGATATTTTTAATATCGTCATAAAGCCCGACGGCTACGACGATGGAGGCACTGAGCGCAAGCCCCAAAAGGGTACGGGAAAATTCACCGTATACGAGAATCCCAGCAATGAAACCGCAATAAATACCAAGACCTCCCAAGCGAGTCATAACTCCGGTATGAACTTTGCGGGCATCGGGCTCGTCATAAACGCCAAAGTGCATGGCCATCTTTTTTGTTAAAGGCGTTACCAGCAACGAAATGACGATACCGGCCAGAAATGCGATTAATAATCTCATAACTACCTCAAAACACGCCGCCCCTATTTAGGCGGAATTTCGTTTAATTTTACGAAGCAGGATTTCCTTCATGTCGTCAAACTCCCGTAATTTCATCACGGAAGCAGCCAATAAATAAACGGCAACTCCCGAAATGATCCCCAGTGCGACAATGATGAAATTACTTTCCATTCCCAAAAGGCGCAAGCACCATTCGACAACGGAAACAGCAGCAGCCATCAATAACGAGGAAAAAAGAATTTTTCCAAATGATTGTAACAAAGGGCGATAACGAAAATGAGACATATGTTTTTTCAAAGCAATAAAGAAAACCAGCATATTAGCGGTACTCGCGAGGGAAGTAGCCAAAGCCAGGCCATCGGAGCCCATCCATCTCACCGTGAGAAAACTTATAACAACATTAACAAGAATCCCTATCATACCGGCATAAAGCGGCAATTTGTTATCTTCAAAGGCATAATACACCTTCATCATTACGAGAATCACAGCATAGGGCAGCAAACCCAAAGAATACCAGAATAAAGCGGAAGATGTATTCAATGTGGCGGCAGCATCAAAAGCTCCCCGCTGAAACAACAACGTAATAATGGGCTGTCGCAGAATCATTAACCCAACGGCAGAGGGGATTCCCAAAAACATCACCAACCCCACACCCTTATGGATGATGCGGTCAAGTTTATCTTCTTCCCCTTTCATGGCGTATTCTGTCAGGTAGGGATAAATCGCCACGGCAATGGCAGCGACAAAAACACCGCTGGGAAGATTCACAACTTTACTGGCGTAATTCAATACTGAGATACTTCCCTCTGCAAGACCGGAAGCAAAAATTCGATTCAAAATATAATAAATCTGGTTGACCGAGGTTCCCAACACAATAGGAATTAAGGAAACCATTGCCATACGCACATCAGGATGATTCCAAGATAACTTGAAACGATAACGGAAACCTGTTTTGGCAACACTGGGGAAATGAATTAACATCAGGCCGATAAAGCCCAAAAGCGTTCCTACTGCCAAACCTTGGATTCGTGTTACAAACAACACAGAAACAATAATAATTGCACTGCATAATGCCGGCGCCGACGCGCTGACTAAAAAGCGATGATTGGCGTTTAAGTATCCCGATAAAACCATGCCAATGCTCATAAAAAGAATCGATGGGAACATGATGCGCGTTAACTGCACAGCGAGAGCGGCAGTTTCGTTGTCGAGACTGGGAGCTGTAACGGTCACCAAAATAGGAGCAAAAGCTATTCCCAATATGGTAATAACAAGCATGGCCAAAGCCACAAGATTTAGAAAATAATTTCCTACCAAATTGGCTTCTTTTTGATTATCTTCCAAAAGATATTTTGTCAACAATGGGACCGTTACTGTGACAAGAGCAGATCCCAAAACCGCCTGTAAGGAATAGGGAAGCGTATAGGCCACAAGATAGGCATCGGTGTACATTGTTGCGCCAAAAGCGCCGGCAATGGCCATTTCCCGAACAAATCCCAGGATCTTTGCCACCAGATTCATCACAACGATGACTGCCGCCGCTTTTGTAATATTGTTTGCCATGGTTCTCCTTTTAATCACTCATCTTCGGGGGAGACCTTTTTTCCCTCACTTGCTTTTTTAAGGCTGTCAAGATCCACATAGGAAATATCGTTTTCCCGCTCCGAAGCGAAATCTGCAGCCTCTTCTTCTGCAGATTCCGCTGTTTCTGATTCCGCAGCTCTGGCTGCTTTACGTTCTTCCAGCATTGCGATCTTCTCCGCTCTGGTACGTTTCACATGACCGGAACGACGAATCACCCGCTGGATGATCACATCCAATAAGAAATTAATTTGGTTCGCTTCCTCCGATAAACGGGGAAGGTTTTTTTCCAACGCGGCAACGGCGCTATCAGTATCCTCAACAATCTTCCGATAATTTGCCAAAAAGGAATCATTGTTATATTGCTCTAGATCGCCGCATAGGGGGATTCCCGCTTTGTAACAGAACTCACGCACTTCCTCATCGCCGCTAAGAGCCGCAAAAGGTTTATATTTCAATGCCGCCATAATCAATACGGGAAGTTCCATCCCGAATACAAGATCAGCAGCAGCTATAATATCCATAACTTCCTGAGGCAATAATGCTTCGCCAGCATCAAAAAGTTCCGCGAACTCCGTCATCTGAGAAAGAACCGTCTTCGCAATGGGCAAGTCCCGTTCGTATTGAAAGGGTACAAATACTACAGTATAACCGAAACGGACAGAGTCATCAGCCAATGTGACCAAATCAGCAATGGGAATCTCTCTTTCTTTTCCCTCTTCTCCGAGGAAAAATACAGCGAGTTTCGTATCCTCCAAAGCCCATTCTTCAGGACGGGACGTCAACAGTCGATGGGAACAAGTCACATCATTCCGTAGTTCCTCAATGGGAACATCAGCGGTATCCTCCGCTGTCTCTTCGGAACCTGCCGTCGCTTCATCCTGTCTGACAGAAGCTATGATCTCGTCAATGCTGTCACCAACAATGATTTCAATTTCTACAGGAGTTTCTGCATCGACTGATTGATCAGCGGCTGCCAAGGATTCTTCTTTCGGTAAGAAATCGTCGGGCACCACCGTGGCAAATTGTTCCATGGGAATATCAAGATTTTCCGCTACATTAGTTTTCTCAAAAGATTTCTTCTGATCCAAAGCGGCAAATTCCTCGGGATCCATCATAACGATCTGCACTTCAAGGCCTTGATCTCCCGGATCGGAAAAGTTGTTTTTTGTTTCCTTTTGAGCAGCTCCCATTGCGGCATTCTCCTCTTTTTCTGCCTTGTCTTTCAGCTGTTCTGCCAAAGCAGTAAACTTTTCCACGTCCCAACAATGACTCAGAGAAGTGAGATTCAGCAACGGATTACCTGCAACACTGATGCGACCGCGCCGCAGTCCCCAATGGCGCAGGCAATCGAATGATTTTTGATCCCGCACCGTAATACGGGAAACTTTTTGCAAAGCACTCACTGCGAATTTTCGGGCCAAAGGATTTTCTATATCTTCGGTAAAGCCCTGACCGTAGACGAAAATGGGCTTTTTACGCCGCACCGCCATACGGATGACCCGAGTGTAATGGTAACAAGAACGCAAATCTGTTTTTTCACGCATGAGACTACTGTCACCACAGATTACCACATCGCATTCACGAATTCCTTTATGGAGTTTTGACCATTGATGGCAATCGTAGGAAATAACGCCATAGGCTTGGGCGGTGCCCTCAGGATCGTCGGAAAAAACAACAATTTCAACGTCTTCAATATGATTGCGCAACGATTCAATGATAGAAAGCAGGGTTGCTTCATCGGCGAGATTATCAAAGCCGTAATATCCAGTAATACAAACTTTTATCATCGTTCAATCCCTTCCCCAATCCGAGACATATTTTACAGAAAAGCCTCATATTTTACGGATTGATGGTTTTGTGTATAAATTCCCAAATTAAAAATTACTAATATATTATAATAAAAAAAAGACAATACATCAAGTTTTTTCACAAGAAAAGTCAGAAAGCAACACAGAAAGCATCGTTACCCCTGCCATTGAAGAAAATGCAAGAGTACGGTTGTGCATACTCTTGCATCCGATATTACTTTTTGCAATCTTTTTTTACCAGAGACATAAATTTGGGCAACGCCATCATTCGTTTTATGCGTTTGGGATCCGTACAGAGGCGGTAAAACCACTCCATTCCCATTTTTTGAAACACCTTCGGCGCACGCTTCACATTGCCGGAAAGCACGTCCAAACTGCCGCCAACTCCGATGGCGACATGAATACCAGCCTCTTCCCTGTGCTCCATGATCCATTGATCCTGCTTAGGAAAGCCCATTGCCACAAAAAGGATATCGGTTTGGGCGGCGGCAATTTCTTGGGCAATGGCGGCGCTTTCCTCCTCCTTAAAATAACCGTCATGATATCCTACAATCGAAACATCGGGGTAATCGCTGTGAATCTTCATCATTGCCGTTTCAATCACATCGGGATGGGCCCCGAGGAAATAAAAGCGATGCTTTCCTCGAGCCAATAAATGCTGGACCAAGTCGATACCGGAGACTCGCTCCTTCAGGGGGGTACCATATCGTTCCGCTGCCCACAAAATTCCGGATCCATCGGCGGTTACATAATCCGCAGTTTCAATTATATGGCGTACCTTTTGATCCGTTGCCGCAAGATAAGCAATTTCCGCATTCATCGTGACGATACGAGCATACCCCTGTTCCGCCACGGTTTTATCGATGTATGCCAAAGTTTCTTCCATGGTACTGTCCGATACAGGCAGCCCCAAAACGCGAATTTCTCTACCCTTTGCAGCCATTTATTCTGATCCTTCCGAACTACTGGATTCCACAGATACTTTCCCGGCACTTTGCTCCATGGCCTCCATGACGTTTTCAGGCATTTCTTCGTAATTATTCAGAGCGTCAAAGAATTCATCACGGGTGGAATCGTAAATAAAGTAGTAACTCACACCGTCCTGATAGCGGCCTTCCCCCGGTGGGGTATAGGTCGTAAGATCCACACCGTCCTTCAAATTCATGAATATCTGTAAAAGCTGGGCACCGGTAAGATTTGTTGAAACATTGGACTTAATAGCAGTACAGAGATCCGGAATTCTCAGCAATGTACCGGCGGAAAATAGCTGACCTTTTAAAGCAGACATAAACATTTGCTGACGTGCCACGCGCCCGATATCCCCCTGGCCGTCGCTGCGAAAACGACAAAACTGAAGCGCTTGATCGCCGTCAAGCGTTTGCAATCCCGGCTGGAGGTCAATGCCCTCGTCGGCATACTTCATACGTATGGGCACATCAATGGTAACACCGCCTATTGCGTCGACAATGTCTCGGAAACCTTGAAAATCCACCTGAGCCATGAAATCAATTTCAATGCCAAAATTATGTTCCAGCGTTGCCTTGGAAAGTTCGATACCACCATAAGCAAAGGCATGGTTGATCTTCGTATGCTGTCCGGCATAATTGCCGCCTTCTGGGGGAATCTCGATATAAGTATCCCGGGGAATACTCAAAAGACGCATACTTTTTTGCTGCATATCAACGTAGGCGATCATCATCGTATCGGAACGACTGTTGGTTTCTCCGGGGCGAGCATCGCTTCCCATCATCAAAACCGTAAATTGATCCTTGCCAAAAGTAATTCCCGTGTCTTCAGCAGCTTCCAATTCGGCCGTGCCGCTAAGATCACCCCAAATTAGAGGATATACATAAGCTCCCACATAGCCGACCCATCCAAAAACCACGACACATACGGCAAGCACCCCTAGGAAGATCCAATTATGAATTCGTTTTCTCCGTTTTAAACGGGATTTTTTCGAACTTCCCGAAACCGGAGATTTTTCAAATTCATAAATACTATCCTCTTGTTGGTTCTTTTTCTTTTTAAACATATTTCTAAAATCCTTAACAGAAGATTCGTAAACCTGAGTAATTATATCATATTATCTAAAATATTTCAAAAAAAACTTGTCAAATCGCGTACTTTTGTCAATTTTGCGCATTCAAACAAAAGAAAGACACCGATAATTCACAATTACAACTCTTTCACAATGGAATCATAGTGGTATCGCACTTCAAAATTAACTTTTTCCAGATCAATGGTGGGAAATTCACCGTCGCGATAAACGACTTTTCCATCACACATCGTTAAACAAACATCGCTTCCTTCAGCAGAATAAATAAGGTGATTCAATAAATGGGTGGCAGGTTGCCAATGAGGAGCAGAAAGCTCTAAAACTGTAAGATCAGCCCGCATACCGGGTTTGATTACACCGCAATCATCTCTTCCCTGGGCTTTTGCACTGTTGACTGTAGCAGCTGCTAAGGTTTCTGCCGGTGTAATCAAGGTAGGATCGCCGCTGTTGCCCTTGTGAATCAAAGCGAAAACATTCATTTCCTGAATCATGCTGAGATTATTATTACTGGCGACACTGTCGGTTCCCAAAGCGACATTAATACCTTTCTCAAAGAATTTCGCAACCGGGGCAATACCGCTTGCCAGCTTCAAATTGCTTACGGGACAGTGTCCCACGGAAACACCTTTCTCCGCCATGATATCCATATCATCTTCGCTCACCCAAACACAATGGGCCGCTGTTGTGGGCAGATCAAAAATACCAAGTTCGCTGAAATATGCCGCAGGGGTCTTGCCATGACGTTCCAGGCAACCTTCCTGCTCTGTTTTGGTTTCTGAAAGGTGAAGATGCATATGACAATTTTTACTATGCGCGTATTCCGCCACACCTGACACAACTTTTGGGGAAGATGTGTATTCCCCATGAAGACTCATATCAATGCGGATCCTTCCATCCTCCGCCATATGATATTCAGAAAACAGTAATTCATTGGTAGGATAGTCATTCAGCTCATAAAAGCTACGATCATCAAAACAAAGAGTACCAGTGCAGTAATTAGTTTTAGCCCCGCTTTCTATAAAGGCCTTCAGCAACGCTTCTGCTTGCATATACATATCTGTCGTAGCCACGGTGCCGCTGCGAAACATTTCTGCAATCCCCAACAGCGCGCCGTAATAAACAGAATCTGCCGTCAAATGGTCTTCAAAAGGAAAAATTTTCTGATTTAACCAATCTTGAAGCGCCATATTTTCCCCATAGCCCCGCATTAAAGTCATAGGAGTATGGGCATGGGAATTGTAAAAAGCAGACATCAACAGCTTTCCCGTGCCATCATAAACTTCACCAAAATCCTCGTTGGGCATTGTGTCCCCCACATAGGCAATATGACTGTCCTTGACACCAATGTAGCGGTTGGGTTCAATTTCAAAATCCTCGTTAAGTAAAAAAATATTTTTAAAAAGCATGAAACCTCCTGCGCGTGTTAAAACCAATTACTTCTGTTTCAAAGCGTCTAACAATTCACAAGCATACGCAATATAACCGGAACAAAGTTGCTTTTTATAAGCAGGGTCTTCTTTGGCTCGCTCATCCAGCAATTTCCCACATTTCAAAGTACCGTATTTGGTTTTAAACCCTTTGGTCAGTTCCCGCACGGTTTCATAAGTGTCAAGTTTTGTTTTGCCCACTCGTTCCAAGTCGGCATCGGAATACATTCCCGCCACCATAATCATTCCGCTGACAGCGCCGCAAACGTCTTTCGTTCCCATACCGGCACCGAAACCTTCCGCCAAACGGTAAGCGATATTTTCATCGATCCCCAGCTCTTTGGCATGAGAACAGATCACTGCCTGTGCGCAATTATATCCGCAGGAAAATTTTTCTTTTGCATTTTCTCCGTGATTCATCGTCAATAATATCCTTTCACTCTTAATCGTTTCTATTTTTCTTTTCTATCATTACGGACGCTGTTATTGTTCTAAAAGTTCCCGTAAGTATGCTTCATTATGGTGTGCTTTTTCTGTCATTATCATGGAGGTTCTTTTCACACGTTCCACATATTCGTCGTGGTGTTCTGTTAGATCATCAACGGTTTTTAAAAGCGCATTCAGATCAAGGTTTTC
>NBJMC04201__coassemble_617_pt1 | contig 24996 bp, 23 predicted proteins | sample NBJMC04201__metabat2_high_PE_023 | metagenome-assembled genome bin NBJMC04201
CCGCCAACGCTGCCAGCGTATCGGCAGTTTCACCGCTTTGGGAAACGACAATGGTAAGAGTATGCTCATCCACAATGGGGTCACGATAACGAAATTCCGAAGCAATATCCACTTCTACAGGAATGCGGAGAATCTTTTCATAAATATATTTGCCCACAAAGCAGGCATGGTAAGCGGTACCGCAGGCCACCATCATGATTTTATTGATAGAAGCCATTTTTTCACGGTCCAGCTTCAATTCTCCCAAATTGACCATGGGTTCATTGGGAGTGATGCGTCCCGAAAGACAATCCCGCAGCGCGCGAGGCTGCTCATGAATTTCTTTTAACATGAAATGATCGTAACCGCCTTTTTCCGCAGCAGCAATATCCATGGTAAGAGGGAGAACTTCCGGTTCGACTTTTTCCCCGTTTTGATATACGGTAATACTGTCTTTCGTCAAAACAGCGCTTTCATCATTTTTCAATACAATATATTGATCAACATAACCGATCAGGGCGGGGATATCCGACGCCAGATAGTTTCCGTTTTTGCCATAACCGACGATCAAAGGACTGTCTTTCCGAATGGCCACCAATACACCAGGTTCTTTTTCTGTCATAAAAACAGCAGCATAAGAACCTCTCAAGCGTTTTTCCGCTTTCCATACAGCCTGGAGCAAATCACCTTCGTAACAATCGGCCAAAAGATTGGGAAGAACTTCCGTATCAGTCTCAGAGGAAAAGACGTGTCCCTTTTCCATGAGTTCTTTTTTCAGGTCAAGATAGTTTTCAATAATGCCGTTATGCACCACGGCGAAATGGCCGTCGTCATTACGGTGGGGATGTGAATTGCGGTCCGACGGTGCGCCATGGGTCGCCCAACGCGTATGGGCAATTCCGTAAGTACCGTTGATGGTTTCTCCGGCAATGGCTTTTTCCAATTCGGAAATCTTACCGACTTTCCGCCGAACGATAATATTGCCGTTATCATAAACGGCGATCCCTGCAGAATCATATCCGCGATACTCCAATTTTTTCAAACCGTTGATCAGAAAAGGCAATGCCGCCTCGGTTCCGATGCAACCTGCAATGCCACACATATACGAGAAGCTCCTTTCGTGCAGTGTTCATTTTCTTTTGGGGAACTTTTATCTCTCTATGTTCGCCAAAGATAGTCTATTCGACAAAAGGTCTCAAATTCCTGCTATTGTAAAACAGAGATCATGACACTGACCAATTCGTCGAGAACCTTCCCCAATTCTTCTTCATCAGGACCCTCTCCCATGACCCGCAGCAACGGTTCCGTACCGGAAGGACGAATCAAAATGCGTCCCGTATCTCCTAGCCGCGTTTCTGCTTTTTTTACTGCTTCCAAAACTTTTGGTTCTTTGTCCCAATCATCTCTGCGTCCTACCGTGACGTTGCGGAGGATCTGAGGAAGCGGCGTCATAATTTTGGACAATTCCGCCAAGGATTTTCCTGTTTCTAACATGATTTGCAATACCATCAGACTGGTGAGCATGCCGTCACCGGTGGGATTGTATTTGGACAGAATGATATGTCCCGACTGTTCACCGCCGATGACGGCACCGGTGCGGTCCATTTCAACCATGACATTCTTATCGCCAACCTTTGTCTCCGACAAAGTAATCCCCCGCTCCTTCATGGCAAGGCGCAATCCCAAATTACTCATGACTGTGACGACCAAGCGGTGATCAGGAAGCATATCATTTTCCTTCAAATAATTGGCAATGATTGCCATAATCATATCGCCATCCACGGTATTGCCGACACCGTCAGCCATAATCACCCGGTCACCGTCGCCGTCGTATGCAATGCCCATATCGGCAACTTCATTCCACACTGTGGATTTCATCGAAGCCGGTTTGGTGCTGCCACATTCTTCATTAATATTGACGCCGTCATAATCCTTGTTAATGGGGATCACACGGGCCCCCATGGAGGAGAGCATTGTAACAGCGTAATCCGAGGTGGCGCCGTTTGCACAGTCAACAACGAGTTTAAAACGAGAAAGATCCATGGGGAACAAGCGTTTCAAACGGGCAATATAGTCTTCACCGCCTTTTTTGTCATAAACAAGGCAGCCGATCTCATTGCCCCGTTTCAAAGGAGGAAAATCCTTTTGATCCAGGAATTTTTCGAGCTTCTCTTCCATTGTATCCGACAGTTTTCTACCGTCTGCTCCAAAAATTTTAATTCCGTTATCATAAAAAGGATTATGGGATGCGGAAATGACCACCCCGGCAGAGGCATTCCGTTCTCTGACCAAAGAAGAAACGGCAGGCGTGGGAATAATCCCCAGAGTCACGGCATTGCCGCCGTAAGCACAGATCCCCGCTACGAGAGCTCCTTCCAACATGGTTCCTGAAATACGTGTATCACGACCAATTAGGATCGTGGGTTTTTCTTCTTTATGTTCCATAGCATCGGCTAAAATTAACGATAACGCTGCGCCGATCTCATAAGCCAAGGTCGGCGTAAGCACAACATTGGCTTCTCCGCGGACACCGTCGGTTCCAAATCGTTTTTTCATCAACTTCACCTCAATTTCTTCTTTTATTATATAAGATAACGACGATTCGATATGACTGGTTCCCGTTTTCTAAAGAAAAACATTTGACTAATTTTTTACCACCAGGGAATATTGGAAACCACGTCAGTCACATAAAGCCACAATAAAACAGCAAGTAGCACCGAAACACCTTTATCAAGCCAAGTTCCGCGTGACACATGACGTTTCGAGTGTTTTGTTACGGCCTTTTTTCCCTTTTGACGGACCTCATAGCCATCCACGCCGTAAAAGGCATCGAAAGCTTTGGCAATTCCGTTTGCCTTGATATCCCGATAAATCGTTCCCTTTTGGGCAATGGAAATTACACCGGTTTCCTCGGAAACAATGAAAACGAGAGCATCGGAAACCTCGGAAATGCCAATAGCTGCACGATGACGCGTTCCCAAAGAAGGATCAATATTATTTTTAGCCGTCAAAGGCATGATGCACCCAGCAGCGGCAATGCGTTCATTGCGAATAATCACAGCGCCGTCATGAAGGGGAGAGTTTTTAAAGTAAAGATTCAATAATAATTCTTTGCTGATTTCGCCGTCAATGGGAACACCGGTATTGATCTGGGCCCCCAAACTGATTTTTCCTTCCAACACCAATAAAACACCGATTTTATCTTTAGAAGCAGACAACAGCATTTCGGAGATTTCCTTTGCCATGCGGGTTTGGGCCGCGGTTCGAAGATCACCACCGCCGAGACCAAATCCAAATTGACGGACGCGCCCCAGACGTTCCAAAAGACTGCGCAATTCCGGCTGGAAAATAATGGCGATTCCAATCAGAATCACGCTCCAACTTTTTCCCAAAATCCAATTCACTGCATCAAGATGGAGCCAACCACTGAGCAGATAACAGAAGAACAGAAGCAAAACGCCTTTCACCACTTGCATGGCACGGGTGTTTTTTAACGCCAAAATCAGACGGTAAATTCCATAGGCGACAATCACCACATCAGCGACACTGATCAACCCTTTGAGAATACTCCATACCATAGAAAAAGGCACCTCGATAATAGATAATTTGTAACATTCGACAAAAAAAAATGAATCCCTTTCAAGTTTTTTTGAAAAAGAAATCAATATCAATAGAAAATCAATGTAGATTTCATGAAAATAGCAAAAAACTACCTGTTACGCAATCATATGCAATAACAGTAAAAAAGCAGAGCAACCATGATGATATTTCTCCATGGTTCGCTGATTTTTTGTTGGTCGTTTCTATCTGACGGAATCTCCCATGAACATTGAGGATACATGAAACAACACCCATCTCAATGCCAAACGTTCCTTTCCCAACGGCATTTTGCATATCTAAACACTTACTACCATTGGTTCTCAGTCATGGAGGATCCTGCCGCGACGGAGTGGACAGTAAACAATTTCCAGAGAGCTTCCGGACATTGTTATAGTAACCGCTGTCATATCCGATTATGCCGATGAGTGATCCTGACAAAACAATTTCTTGCCATACCATTTCAACTTCTGTTCAGCATAGCCGTCAATCTTGCGCCTTGACAGGTTTCTCTCTCAGCAATATAGAGCGGTAATCAGCGGGAAACATTTTCACCGCCAGATCAGTCATGATTCTGGGAGAAATCTCCATATCAAAAGAAAACCACAGTAAAAAAACATGGTAGATCCCTCCGGTGTGATACCATAAGGGAAATTGATCCGAAAAATCACTGCTGGAAGCTTTCGCTAAAAAAATACGATTTAAAACCCCTAAAATCAAATGGGCGACACCGTGACGGTTCATCAAAAGCAGCTCCTCTTTGTGCCGGTAAAAATGGGAAAACATCTCATAGAGATAGGTTTCATGGGAAATGTTCCCCATGGCCGTTACTGCTTCCAAATATTCTTTCATCATGCGTTCAAATCCAAAGGCTATAATATCCTCTTTGGAATCAAAATGTCGATAATAGGTGGAACGGTTGACCCCGGCCTTTTTCGCTATTTCACCAATGGTGATATCGTGAAAAGGTTTTTTCTTCATCCACCAAAAAAGACTGTCTACAAGATATCCCTTCATCATCTCTGAAGTTGTATTTTTTCTTCTCATAAATCAACAATTCCTCCCCTTTTGTCGCAGGGAACTCCCAATGTCTTGAAAAAACAACAACACTCCCATATAATAAAAGCAATAAATGTTGCTTTTATTGTAGCGCATTTTTTTGAACTGTCAAGTATAAAGGAGGTAATTGGATGTTTCGCACTCTGAGAAGACAAGATCGCGCCCTCTCCCAGGAGGAGACCATGGAAATCTTGCGACGGGGAAAATTCGGCGTTTTATCAATTGTCGGAGAAGACGGATATCCTTACGGGGTTCCGCTTCATTATGTCGTAATCGATCATGCAATCTATTTTCACTGTTCTCGCGTACAAGGGCATAAAGACGACGCTCTGGCCAAAAATTCTAAAATCAGCTTTACTGTAATTGAAACGGAAGACGCCATTCAATGCAAAAGCGCCATTCTTTTTGGCACAGCGGAACAGGTTCCCGGTATGGAAGAAATCGTGTTGGAACATCTGGTGGAAAAATTTGTTCCAGATTCCCAATGGCACCAAGCCAAGGCGGGGATTGCTTCTGCCAAAAAAAATGTAAAGGTTTACCGTTTCAATATCCAACACATTACGGGAAAACGAATCGACAAACCAAAGCAGCGCTAAAAAACGCCCAACGGAAATTCCGTTGGGCGTTTCACTCAGAAATATCACGAAAAAATCAGGAAATATAGGATCACAATGATCCCCAAAATAATACGATACCAGCCGAATGCCTTAAAATCGTTTCTCTTGATATAACTCATTAAGAATTTAATTGCCAGGATCGATACTACAAAAGCAGTGACCATTCCGACCAAAAGAATCAGAAGCTCTGTACCGGTAAAGTGAAAACCGAATTTTACCAGCTTCAGTAGGCTGGCGCCAAACATGACGGGAATTGCCAGGAAAAATGTAAATTCCGCCGCCACAGTACGGGAGGTGCCCAAAAGGATCCCCCCTAAGATCGTGGAACCAGAACGGGAAGTACCAGGGATCAAAGAGAGTACCTGGAAAACACCGATAAGCAACGCTGTTTTATAATCCAGTTCTTCCAAAGAACTGATCTTTACGGCCCGGCGCTTGTTGCGGTTTTCCACCACAATGAATAGAACCCCGTAAAGAATCAGCATTAGGGATACAGTCACATAATTGTAAAAATACGTTTCCAAAGTATCGTTTAAGGGTAAACCGATGACAATGGCGGGAAGGCAGGATACAATAATCTTTCCCCATAAAGTAATCTTATCTCGATCCGTATGAGTGGCCCAAAATCCGTTATTTTTTCTGCGATTACCTACAGGCTTTGTTTTACGGTGAAAAGGCCATATCTTCTGCCAGTAAAGCACTACCACAGCGAGGATGGCCCCTAACTGGATGACAACGAGAAACATATTCATGAATTCAGGGCTGACATCGAGCTTAATAAATTCATCTACAAGGATCATATGGCCAGTGCTACTAATAGGAAGCCATTCGGTAATTCCCTCAACAATCCCTAATATCAGCACCTTAATCCATTCCCAGAGGTCCATTTCATTCTCCTTTCCATAAAGCATATTCTTTATTATTATAAATCATTTTCCGGAAATATGAAACCTATTTCATGATTTTTCTTTAAAACAACACATTGCTTGATAAAACCCAAGGAATCGATCAAATAAGGAAACGATACGGCCGCTCCAAAAGAGTACAAAACTCAATTCAGAGCGGCCGCACCACAGAATATGGCGGAGATTACATTATTCTAGATTCAAATGTTTCTTTAAGAAGAACCGCGTCAAAAGGAACAATATGAAAATCACTACCAACTGAATCATCATAGCAATGGCCATTTGAGCTGGAACAGAAAGGGACATCAGCCAAGCCCCCGGAGCACTCGTCGCCAAGTCGACGCCGACGACCGAAGCTACGGCAGTGTAAATAATGTAGATTACGAAGAATGCGCCGATGCTGGCTGCTTTTCTGTGCTTCCCGGCAAAGGGCAGCTGCCCCACGGAAAGGGACGTATAGATCGCCATAACAAAGAGCGCATAGCTGAAAATACAACCAACAATCGTTTCAAACATTAACAGCCAATCCCTGGAATTGATGGCGCCAAGGTGCGTAAAGATGTATTGAAGCATCTCCGGTATATCGCTCCAAGGAATTACCGTGGCGAAAAGGGCAATGCCGCTTAAAATCCCAGCGATGGTACCAACGATGCCCCAACATACCGCCACGATCAATTTGGAGATAATGAGACTCGATGTCGAAACGGGCAAGGTAAACATCAAATAGCCTTCATCGGATAAGAGATTTTTACTGAACCGTTGAATCACCAAAAGTAAGGTAATCACCACGGAAACAATGCAGATCCCGATATACATCATGGTAAATATTGCCTGGGAGGCGCCGAAGGAATTTTCGTTAATGAAAAAAGAGGTAATCAACCCCACCAACACCATCGCGCCGTAGAGGGGAAGCAAAATGCGGCCCGTGGCCTTGAATTCGTATTTTAACAGTTTTCCTAGCATTTGAACACCTCCCGGAACAATTCGTCCACACTCTTTCCTTCCCTGGAACGAATATCGTCCACATTGCCTTCCAATACGATCTCGCCTTTTTTCAAGAAGATCAGATCATCAAAAATACGTTCCACATCGGTGATAAGATGAGTAGAAATCACTACTGTGGCATAGGGATTGTATTGCTTTAAGATGGTATCGAGAATATAATCTCTGGCTGCGGGATCGACGCCTCCGATGGGTTCGTCAAGCAGATAGACCTGGGCATCTCTGGCCATGACCATGGCCAATTGAACTTTCTCTTTGGTCCCTTTGGAAAGAGTCTTCAAGCGGGCAGTTTCTTCAATATCCATATCCTTCATCATGCCGCGTGCTTTATTCTCGTTAAAATCCTCATAGAAATCAGCGAAAAAGGAGATAATGTCTTTGACCTTCATCCAATCATTAAGATACGTCCGTTCCGGCAAATAGGATACGATTTTTTTCGTCTCAATACCGGGACGGTTTCCGTGAATAAGGATTTCACCGCTGGTCGTTTCCAACAGTCCATTCATAATTTTCAATAACGTCGTTTTTCCGCTACCGTTGGGACCCAGTAAACCAACGATGCGGCCGGCATCTAAGGTAAAGCTGATACCGTTTAAAGCCGTTAAGTTGCCAAAACGTTTGGTAAGATTTTTGGCTTCAATTAAGGTAGTCATTGCTGCATCCTCTCTTTCTGTATTTTTACAACGAGATCGGGGATCTCCTGTTCCTCATAACCAATTTCTTCCATGCGATCGAGATAGTCATTGGTGCTGTTGCGGGCAAATTCTTGCCGTACCGTGCGGATCAAAGCGGCATCCTCTGTCACGAATCTTCCGCTGGTACGATTGGTATAAATCAACCCTTCGGCTTCTAGTTGTGTCAAAGCCTTTTGTGCAGTATTGGGATTGACCCCTTCATCCATGGCCAAATCCCGCACCGAAGGAAGTTTTTCCCCCGGAGCCATGATTCCGGCCAAAATCTTTTGCTTGATTTCGGCCATTAATTGAAGATAGATGGGAGATTTATTATGAAAATCCGTCACGTTGTATCCTCCTTTCAATCTGTATTATTGTATTACTGTGTTAGTGTATTAAGTATCTAATACAATAATACATTTCTTCACTTCTTTTGTCAACCCATTTTCAAAAAATTTTTTTAATTTTTCCGTCTACGGAACCCAGACAAAACCACACAAGAGATCAAATTCCTTCTACGGACACATTCCACCCGTACCTCGCGGGAACAAAAAAGCGGCGAATCGTTATGATTTGCCGCTTCCCTTTGATTTTCCCAAGATCTCTTTGATCTCAGCAATGGTCTTACCACCATCGCGCAAGTTTTTGATATATGCAATGCGCTCTATACTTTCCATTCGTTTATAGCGTCTGGTCAAGTTCCCTTCCGCCTGTTCAAAAGGTAAGATTCCTTCTTCTGTATAATACTTCAAAGTGCTGTATCTTGCCCCTGTCAACCGCACCAATTCTCCGATGGTAACATACTCGGAGCTCATGATGGCTTCCATGGTTCTTTGTCTTGACGTAATGCCACCTCCTCACTCTGATCAGTTTACTGTCGTCACTACAATCGCAATCATCATTGCAGCCATATCATCAATAACAGAACGAGCCACTTTCACTTTTTCGGCGATTTCCGTGTCCTTGATCTCTTTTAATCTGCTGTTTAAAGCATTTTTTTCATATTTCGTAAAGATACTCTTCAAAAACTTCGTGGAATTAAGCAATGCGCCCAACAGAACCAGGTCGTCGGTGAGCGCCCCTTTTTCCAAAAACTCCGACCGAACTTCTTCCACAATATGGTCTAGTTGCTTTTCATTGATCACAATGACTTCTTTTTCGCCAAACAAACCTTTTTTATGTTCTAGTCGGATCAAGTCTTTTTTCTCCATGCTATCTTTGAAAAGGGCGACGATCGCTTTCATCTTTTTTTCCGGCCATTCATTGCAAAGGGAGGTCAGAAGCGTTTTCAGCGGTACTTCATCCTTTTTCGTCTCACCGATGATTTCATAAAGTTGTTTATTGTATGGGGTAATCGGCAGATCAGAGGTAATCTTCACTTTATTCTTGTCGGTGATTTCCAAGTTACCGTCTAACATCATTTCAACAATCATCGAAACCAATAAATGCGGTTTCACTTCGCTGTCTTCCAATTTTCCCTTTTCCTTCAACATGCACAAAGCATATTTTTCGGTGATCGTTACTTGGTTCATTCTCATCTCTCCTTGATATTGCCCCCCATGGGGCTTTCGTTGATGCTTACTACTTACTACTTACTACTTACTACTTACGATTTAACAATAACATATTTGTCCGTTACTGTCAAGAAAAGTTTTCATTTCTCATTTTCCAGGGATCGACGGATTTCAAAAAATCAAAGCAGGAAAACAAGGATACAATCTCGTATAATAATTAGTAGGAAATTTCGGCTATCTCCCGAAAGGAGGTTAACGTCGTGAAGCGAGAAGATCTGGAACAACGCGAAGCAAAGCTGTTATCGTCCTATGCCACCAAAAGTGTAAATTCCAAAGGGCGGCTGCATTCTATTGCGCCCTGCGCCCTCAGAACTGACTTTCAACGAGATCGTGATCGGATCATCCATTCTAAAAGCTTCCGGCGATTGAAATATAAAACCCAGGTTTTCCTCCCAGCCAGAGGCGACCACTTTCGCACCCGTTTAACCCATACGCTGGAAGTGGCCCAAATTGCCCGCACCATGGCGCGAAATCTAAATCTCAACGAAGATCTCACCGAAGCCATCGCTCTTGGTCACGATCTGGGGCACACCCCTTTCGGCCACGCAGGGGAACGTGAGTTGAACCGCTTGTTACGGCCGGAGCACACTTTTTGCCATAACGTCCAGAGCCTTCGCACTGTGGACTTTTTGGAAAAGGATGGCAAAGGCCTCAATCTCACCTGGGAAGTGCGGGACGGCATTGTCAATCATACAGGTCCGCAGAAGCCCGCAACCCCTGAAGGAAAACTAGTACGCTTTGCTGATCGCATCGCCTACGTGAATCATGATATTGACGACGCCTTGCGCTCTGGGATTCTCGCCCCCCAAGATATTCCCAAAGATTATGAAAAATTTTTGGGGAATACTCACAGCAGCCGCATCAACGCCATGGTAAGCGACGTTGTCAACGAAAGCGAAAAACAAGGAATGATCGTGATGTCCGAATTGGGTTGGGCGGCCCTGGATCAACTACGGAATTTCCTTTTCGACCATCTCTACCGTTTGCCCAAGGTAAAAGAGGGAGAAGACAAGGGATGTCGCATCATTGACGAACTTTTTCACTACTATGAGGAATACCCGGAATTGATCCCCTCCCATTATCAAGAAGAAAGTCTCGCTCTAAACATTGCAGACTATATTGCCGGCATGACCGATCAATATGCAGTCCAACAATTTGAAAAAATTTTTATTCCCAATGGTTTCCGTTTTTAAACAGCCGCATCATGATAAAAAACTTTCATAGGGTAATCATTGTTAATCTCTCATTGACATACGATCATCAAAGGGCACAAAAACAGACGACCGAATCTCTCCTGTTCATAAAAATCAACCTCCCACTATCATCAATGATCATAGCAATTGGTTTCATTTCATACAGTCGATATTCGATCGTCCTAGAGTCGTTTTTCCGGTTCGCCGGTCACAGCTATGCCGCATTTGACCACGTTGCGGCCAAGGAAAAGCTTCTCTGAGGTTCAGTATGGCCTGATTTTTATTTTTTATGCCCCGAAACAACTTGCATAATTTTCCCATTTCAGTTAATAATACGGAGAGCAGATATGACACGAGGACTTATTCCACCTGAACTGGTGGAAGAAATCAAAGATAGAACCGATATTGTGAATCTGGTGGAATCTTATGTTCCTCTCACAAAAAAAGGACGTAATTTTTGGGGACTATGCCCTTTCCATCTGGAAGATACGCCGTCCTTTTCCGTATCGCCGGATAAACAGATTTACTACTGTTTTGGTTGCCACAAAGGCGGCAATGCCATCAATTTCCTCATGGAATATGAACACCTCTCTTTCCCCGAAGCTTTGGAAAAACTGGCGGAACGTGCAGGAATTGCATTGCCAGAAAAGGAAATGTCCCCCAGAGAAAAGCAATTTTACGATGAACGGCGAAAGCTCATTGCCATCAATGAAAGCGCCATGGGGTATTTCTGCGATATGCTGTCCCGCTCTCCCATGGCCTTGGAATATCTGGACCGCCGCGGAATTTCTCCGGAAATGCGGGAAAAATTTGCCCTCGGCTATGCCACAGGCTCCTGGGACGGCTTAAAACTGCACTTAAAAAAAGAGGGTTTTTCTGAGCCGGATATGGTAAAAGCCGGTGTCATTTCCCGCTCCGAATCGGGACGTTTTTTCGACCGCTTCCGTAACCGCCTGATGTTCCCGATTTGGAATGAAAAAGGTAAGGTCATCGCCTTTGTGGGAAGAATCATTGACGACAGTCAAAGCGCTAAATACGTCAATACTGAAGAGACGATTTTATACCATAAAAAGAATAACCTTTATGCCTTAAATTTTGCCAAAGGGCCGATTCGCGACAAAGAAGAAACCGTCCTAATGGAGGGAAACCTAGATGTTGTCAGCGCTCACCAATTTGGCGTGACCAACGCCGTAGCGCCCCAGGGCACGGCCCTCACCGAGGAACAGGTAAAGACCTTAAAGCGATACTGCTCCCGGGTCTATCTGGCCTATGACAGTGACAATGCAGGGAAAAAAGCGACATTGAAAAACATGGATCTCCTGATCAAACATGGATTCCGCGTTTATGTAATGGAAATGCCCGAAGGCATGGACCCCGACGACGTATTCCACAAGCTGGGTCTTGAAGCATGGAACCAACAAAAAGAAAAAAGCCTTAGTTATATGGAATATAAGATAAAAGTGGTATTTTCTTCCCACAATAAAGATACGGCCGAAGGAAAAGCCGACATTGTTACAGAATTAGGTCCTTCCCTTTTCGCTCTAAAAGATCCTGTGGAACGCAGCGAATACATCCGCCGCATTGCCGAAGGATTGGATATTGACGAAAAGCTGCTTCATATTGATATGCAGAGGAAAGCATCCCAAAATCGCACCGATTGGGGAAGAGATGTTATTCTGGAAACAAAGAAGCGCAACAAGGGACTGGAACTTGCAAAAGAGTACGTTTTGCGTACTGCCATTGAAAATAGCGACGTTTTCGATGAAGTGGAAGCTGCCAACCATTGGAATTTTCTAACAAATGCAATCCATCGCGCCATTATTGACATCATCCGTGATCACCGCCAGGATTACAGTTGGCACTTCCGGGATTTGGCGGATCTGGCGCCGGAGGAATTGAAAAACGGAATTCTCTCTTTCGGTCTCCAAGAAAACGAAACCATGACCCCAAACGACGCCACACTTTTTAAAGATTGCTGGAAACAAATCCGCAAAGAAGAGCTGAATGAACAGTTGAAAAATTTGACTCAAGCCATCAAAAACCTTGCGAACCAGGAAAATCAAGAAAAAATGGAAGGACTTTTGAGGAAATTTGACAAAATCCAGCAGGAATTACGAAAAATTTAGTGAATACTTTATAGAACTATTTGAGAGGGGGTATATGATGAAATCAGAGAATCAAAGTACTGATGCCGCCGTAAAAAAGCTTCTTGCTGCGGGTAATGTCCGCCATTATCTTACTTACGGCGAAATTCAGGACGCATTATCTGAATTGGATTTATCCCCGGAGCAGATGGACAATATCTATGTACAGATTCACCAAGCCGGGGTCGATGTCATTGACGAAAATACCGGTTTGGATGAACTGAAAGGCCCTGACCATATTGCCTTAATTTCCGAAACAGACAGTGAAGAGCACGAAGTAGACATTTCCGTTCCCGAGGGGATTTTTATTGACGATCCCGTAAAAATGTATTTGAAGGAAATTGGTCGTGTTCCGTTGCTTACCGCCGATGAAGAAGTTGAGCTGGCCCAAAGAATGGAACAAGGCGATGAATCCGCAAAAAAACGATTGGCAGAATCAAATCTGCGTTTGGTGGTAAGCATCGCAAAACGATACGTAGGCCGCGGAATGCTTTTTCTCGACTTGATTCAGGAAGGTAATTTAGGGCTGATTAAGGCGGTAGAAAAATTTGATTACCGTAGAGGTTACAAATTTTCTACCTATGCTACATGGTGGATCCGTCAGGCCATTACTAGGGCCATTGCAGATCAAGCACGAACCATTCGTATTCCCGTACATATGGTAGAAACCATCAATAAACTTCACCGTGTAAACCGCCAACTTTTGCAGGATCTGGGGCGTGAACCCAGCCCCGAGGAAATTGCGAAAGAGATGGAAGTTTCGGTGGAACGTGTTCGGGAAATTCAAAAGATTGCCCAGGAACCTGTTTCCCTGGAGACCCCCATTGGCGAGGAGGACGACAGCCACCTGGGGGATTTCATCGAAGACGAAGATGCTCCGGCCCCGGCTGAAATGGCATCCTTTGTTTTGTTAAAAGAGCAGCTCGACGATGTACTCGATACGCTTCAGCCCAGAGAACGAAAAGTATTGCAGCTCCGGTTCGGCCTTGATGATGGTCGCACTCGGACTTTGGAAGAAGTGGGGCAAGAATTTGGCGTAACCAGAGAACGCATTCGTCAAATCGAAGCTAAGGCTTTGCGCAAATTGCGCCATCCCAGCCGCAGTAAAAAATTAAAAGACTATCTTGAGTAATTGTTGTTCCATTGGGGACAACCAGTGCTAAATACGCAGTTTCCAGTTTGGAGCTGCGTTTATTTTTCTCTCTTTTTCCATTTAATTCTCTAAAGTCAGAAGACGGATGCCCATGTGAATATTGACCAAAAAGCCGCGAAAACTACTATGGATTTCTAAAAATACCGATAAAATTTACGAAACAGAGGAAAAGCAAATGGATTTCAATCTTATGATTCAAAAGCGCCATTCCGTGCGTAAGTACAAACCGCAAAAAGTAGAAAAAGAAAAACTTAACAAAATTTTGGAAGCGGCGCGGTTGGCGCCGACCGCGGCGAATCGCCAGCCCCAGCGGTTACTGATCCTGGAAAAAGAAGAAAGTCTCAACAAGCTTGCCCAGTGTTCCAATATCTATGGCGCGCCTTTGGCCATTGTGGTTTGCGCCGATTTAAATCAAGCTTGGACCAGGACCTTTGATAAAAAGCAAACGGGAGATATCGACGCTTCCATCGTCACCGATCATATGATGATGGCCGCTACGGAATTGGGACTCGGGTCTCTTTGGATTTGCCATTTTCAGCCTGATCTGCTACGGAAATCTTTTCATATTCCCGAGCATATAGAGCCCATCAATATCCTAGTCTTGGGTTATGAAGGAGAAAACAACAGTGTACCGAGAAAAAATCGGAAAGAACTGGCAGAAATCGTATGTTTTGAGACGATGAAAGAATAAAGGATACAGATTTTATCCTCTCCGTCCTTCCCTTTTTTAATTTTTTATGCTATAATTTTTTACAGCAAGATTTTTAACATTGTAGCGAAAGGAGATGCCATGGATCGTCATTTTTTTGAAAAAGACCCCGTATTACGCGATATTTTTAATCATTTGGGCGATGCTGTTTATTTTATTGACAGCCATGGCGCGATTCTTTTCATGAACAAAGCCGCGGAAATTCTGGACGGCTACACTTTCGAAGAAGCACGGGGGCGAACCGTTACGGAGTTATACGGTTTAGATAAGACCACTAGTCCTTTGCTACATGTAGCATCTTCCAAAGAGCCCCTTTGCAATCATGCATTTCGCTATTATGTCAACAATCAGGATGTGTATCAAGTTTGCAATACGTTCCCCATTCATCTCTCTGACGGCACCTGCGGCGCTTTTTCTATTCAGCGCGATATGACCAAATTAAAGCAGACCATTGAGAACAATATTAAGCTCCAAAAACAGCTTTTTGATTTTCGAGAAAAATCATCCGGAGAAGGACAAAAAGGTGACACGCTCTACCATTTTGACGATATTATCGGCGAGCATCAACGCCTAAAGGAATGCAAAACGCTGGCTTACAACGCGGCCCAAAGCAATTCTCCTATTATGCTTAGCGGCTTAACAGGAACAGGGAAAGAATTATTTGCACAAAGTATTCATTCCGCAAGTCCCCGGCGGAACGAGACATTTTTGGCCATTAACTGTGCCGCCATTCCGGAGAGTCTATTGGAAGGAATACTTTTCGGTACAGTGAAAGGCGTATATACCGGCGCATCAGACAGAAAGGGGCTGTTTGAAGAGGCCAACGGAGGCACCCTGTTTTTGGATGAAATCAATTCCATGCCATTATCCTCTCAATCCAAACTTCTCAGAGTTCTGGAAGAAAAATATGTACAGCCCCTGGGTAGCAAAGAGCGAATCAGGATTGACACTAGGATCATCAGCAGTTGCAACACTTATCCCCAAGAAGCCATGGAAAAGAAACAGATCAGGGAAGATCTCTTTTACCGTTTGGCAGTGGTCAATATTCTGATTCCCCCTTTAAAGGAAAGAAAAAGCGATATCTTCCAACTGGCTCATCATTTCATTGCAAAATATAATGCCGCCTACGGAAAAAACGTTCTTGCCATGGAAGATGACATTACCACCTTTTTCCTGGATTATGATTGGCCGGGCAATGTGCGTCAGCTAAAACACTGCATTGAATGCGCTGTCAATTTGGTAAGCCCGGGAGAAACTACCATCAAGGAAAAACATCTCCCTTTTTATATCAAAGAAAATAAACCCAAAAGATACTATTTGGAATTTCAAAACATCGATAAAACCGTCGACGGCAACGCCCTATCTCAACCATTTCAAAAAGAAACGCCTTCCTCTCCCGTATATTTTAGTGAACGATTGACGGTAGCCAACGCGGCAGCAAAAGATAACATTGTAGACGCCATTGAAGAAAAAGAAAAGGAAAATATCATTCAGGCGATGCTGCGCAACGGCGGCAATATCAGTAAAAGCGCCAGAGACTTGGGAATGTCTCGGCAAACTTTGACTTACCGTATGAAAAAATATGGTATTTACCAGGAACGACGACATAGAAAAACAAAAGCATAATCTTTTTCTTAATCAAAAAACCCGCTCATAAGAGCGGGTTTTTACTTGTTCCTTTATAATTACTTTACATGTTTGTTAACAATACGGCTTTCATATGCTCCCGTTTCAATATCAATGAAACGTACAAAAAGAGAAACTTTATTATCATCATTGAGACTGTTCCAAACCATATCAGTAAAAGAATCAATATCACCATCGATTTTTACCAACTTAGGCTCCCCTTCAAAACTAGGCAAGGGGCTGCCATTCCCTTGGTAGGTATGGAGAAAACGCCCTTCTCCGGGCAAACAATCGTTATAAGCAAAGGTATAGCGGTTGCAGGCAGCAGAGGTTCCGTTGGCGCTCTTTAAAATGGACAGAGCATAACTGTAGGTACCGCTTTCCACATGCATAATACCGGAGATTCTCGGTGTATAATTAGGAGCATCCGGCTCGAATTCTCTGGTACGCAATGCCTGTTCAAAAGTTTGCTGCTTGTCCATTAATTCATAAATTGTATCGGTTTGGTCTCCATTGGTCACAATGGTTTTATTGCCCAAAACGCGTACTGGAGCATAAATAATGAGACTAGGATCTTCCATCTTCGAGGCATCGTAGGCCTCGGTGCGAATGCCATTGCCCTCTTCCACAAAAATACGATTTCTGCTGTTTTCACTTCTTCCCATAATAAAATAAGCGGTAATCGCTTTTGTGCCGTCGGCAGAGCGACCCATAACAATGCCTCTCCCCGGATATTCGTTTCCCTTTAATTCTTTTTCCAAAGAAAGCATTTCCATAAAACCATCCTCCTTAGATAGAAATTTTGGCAAATTCACAATCTTTTCCTATACAAAATATTCTTTCATATTTTGCAAACAATGTCAATAAAAAAAGATAGGACAGACCTTTTCATCTGCCCTATGTCTCATGTAATACATCATGTTTTCACACAACAGATAACCGATCCATCGCAGCTCGGTCAAACCCATACCTCACAAAAACAAAACAAAAAACACGATAGACTGTAAACAAATACAGTCTGAAAGGGAATTATTATATTCATTACCCCAGGGGTATGAATACCAAAATAACCAGATAGTATGCTCCCAACATGAGGCAAACAACACTAAAATTTTTTGTCTGCTAGAGAAGCACTATCTTTTTTCACATTTATTTTTTCATATTTTATTCCCATTGTCAAGGGTAATTTAGAACAATATTCTTTTATCCAAGATAATTTTTTGCAAAATGCTCCCATGTTATAAAATATGCCACAGACGGAATACATCGTGGCATAAATTCAATCCTTCTTTGATTTTCTAATCATTCTATTTTCCCTATCTGAACCACAATATTCTAAAAATGATATTGGGTCATCTTCCCTTTTCCGTCAAATTGCAACAAATTCTAAAACCACTTTGGTGAAATTCCGATGAAACAATCAACCATTTTTCTCCATCCGCTCAGTCAAAAGACGAAGGGCGCATTGAGCAGCATCTTGCCCATTGGCGGCATAAGCATCAGCACCAATCGATTCCGCCCAACGCCGTGTCACCGGAGCGCCGCCGACCATCGTCCGGAAGCGTCCTTTTAATCCACGCTCCCGCAAAGCTATTTCCAGCTTCTCCTGTTGTAAAATAGTCGTGGTCAGCAAAGCGGAAGTCGCGATGATGGAAGCGTCATGTTCCAATGCCTTGCGGATAATCACATCATTTGGGACATCACACCCCAAATCAATCACATGCAATCCTTCAGAGCGCATCACAGATACGACCAAACATTTGCCAATATCATGAATATCTCCCTCCACTGTAGCAATTATGATCGTTTCCAAAGGCAAAGATGGAAAGCGAGGCACCTGTGCTATCATATCGACCATGGAAGAAATTGCCTTCATGGCATCAGCCGCCAAAGTTAATTCAGGGAGAAAAATGCGGCCTTTACCAAAGGCCTCTCCAACTTCATGGAGGCCACGACCGAAACCATTCATAAATAGCTCTATAGGGTCGATTCCTGCATCCAAACCACGATGCATGGCGGCTACGGCTTCTGCTTTATTACACTTCACAATCGCCGAAGCCGCATCATTCAATATGTCATACTTGCTGTTAGAATTCATGATACCTCCTATGCGATTAGAGTGGTGAAATCAAAATTTCCCCGCTTCATTTTACTGAACTTCAATTGTACAAAAGAATTTTTTATTGCAACACAATTTTATAAAAAAGGAGACTTCCGACCAAATGTAGTAGTATATCCAAAGTAGTCAATGGCAGTCTTCTGTCGGAAGTCTCGTAAATAAAAAAGAATTAATCTGAGAATCTACCATGGGGGTCGATAACGAGGAGGAGCACCTTACTCCTCCTCGATCATCTTAATTGCGAAGATTCTCAAAATGTTAGATCAAAATACTAAAATAAGAGAAGATTCTGGAAACTTATTTTACGCCTTCTTCTTCCGCAGCTTCGGCTAAAATATCGTCTATCAATACATCAGTACCGGCCGGAAGCGGATCCGGTTTGTGGTTTTCCAAGATATATTTTGCTTTTTCGGTGGCACGTTCTAATAAGTCTTTGCCGCCCATTTCTTCCCAACCTTCTCTCATACGACGATCAAAGAGCGTCGTAGATGATTGGACTTTACGGAAATTGTCAAAAGTATGCATATTGGTAACGAATTCTTTTCCGACACCGACTTCTTTAATCACGTTGGTCGCCATGGTGTAGTCGTTAACATCAATTCCTTTCACAACATGCTTGATCATTTCAGCGATCTCGTTGTCGATGACCAATTGCGCAAAGTCAAAGGTGATGCCAAGTTCCAACATCCCGAGTCCATAAATCACATTGGCACCTGCCAATGCGGGGAGCATCGCGGTGATGGTTTTTTCATGCGCAGCCTGACCGTCAGCACATTTGCTGTCTGCCTAACCGCCCGCAACCCAGCTGGGCAATCCGTAAAACTGAGCCAATTTAGCAACAGCGGCGTTGATCATCCCCAACTCGGGGCAGCCAACAGGAGAAGTTGTGAATTTCAGGTCCATAATTGAAGTAGAGCTGCCATAAACCACGGGAGCACCTTTGACAGTGGCCTGAGATAATACAAGAGCTGCCAATGCTTCACAGTTGTGCGTGACCAAGGTGCCAGCCAAAGTGACCGGTGTGGTACCGCCGGCCAAAGCCATGGAAATAATCGTGATTGGGACTCCCAGACGGGCACATTCCATAATCATATCCGTACTTTCAGGAACCAACTGTAAAGGACTAATGGGACAAGTGATGGAACTGTAAATCGGTCTTTCTCTGAATTGCTCCTCACCGCCGGAAATGTGACACATCAATTTATAGATGCGGCGAAGATTACGGGTATTGCCACACCCCTGCACGATGTGTTTCGAGCAGTTCTTGGTATTAACCGCTACCTCATGTAAGGGGGCAATCACAGCGGGGACATCCTGGGCAGATACGGCACGTTCATGAATATCAATCGCGGAAAGATAATCAGCCATCAAAGCAGCTTGACCACAGTCTTTCTTCGTCGTTCTGCGATATTCGCCGGTATAAAGGTCATTGATCATGATACCTTCGCCAAAATTAGTAAAACCGGTACGATTATCTTCTAAAACGTAATCTTTTTCCGGATTGCGTGCGGCAAAGGTAATGGAACGCGGCGCCATGCGGATGGCATCTTCCACAACATAATTGGGGAAATGAACAATATCGTTCTTTTTATCCACAATACAACCAACGGCCGCCAAAGCTTCCTGAGCATCAGGATCAGCGATGCCAATCCCAACATCTTTTAAAACTTCTAAAGTGGAAAGGTGGAGTGCGTATAACTCATCATCGCTGAAAAGATTTACGCCAAAACCGGAGAGTTGCGAGTAACCAGCTCTAAAATTTTTTGCCATATTTAGAACCTCCTTAAAATTATGAAATGTTTTGATAAAGCTAAAAGCACGTATTCATTGATCCATGAAACAGGGGATGATATCCTCAAGCTTCCGCAGTTTCTTTTGTCACACCGGTTTTCTTGACAGCGTCACGGAACATTACGATCGAAGTGTAAATCAACACAGCGGTAACGAGCCATTTTAACCAGTAGATGGGCACATTAGTAACGAGGAAGAAAGCAGTAAAGGTGCCAATCAATCCAACGGTGTTACAAATCAGCCCAAATCTTCTGTCATAACGTCCTTCTTTGATAAACTTGAACCCACCAATAGGAATCAAAAATGCACAGGTACCGTACATGACAGGATAGGCAATCACCGGATTCATTCCCAAAAGACAAATTGTCGCCATAGTGGGAGCATAGCATCCGATCCCAATCATCATCAACGCGCCGAAAATGAAAACAATGACGCAAGCGACAATCAATTTCCAGCCATGAAGACCAAGGAGTTCGCCACCAGTACTGGGAAGTAAATTCAGTTGACCGGCTGCAAAGATAAGAGCGACGACAGCGAGAGCTCCGCCCATAGCATAACGGATTTTGGTTACGTCTAATTTAGTGACGAATCTGGAGCCGATAGCAGCACCGAGAGAAGATGCTATGACCATCCAAATCAAAGTCATAATTTCCATTTCAATGGTGTTGATAAAGAGCAAGGTTCCGGCAATGGTGATGGTCAATGCCGCAGTATTCAAAGTACCGGGGATATTGATATCATCGACCAATTTAAATGCTTTAAAACAAGCCGTTTGGGGACCATAAGATCCGATTCCAAGCATATCAAAGAATTCCGTAACAATCGCCACAATGGACATGGGAACAAATTTCCGCCAAAAGCCTTTTAAGCTTTCTTTGTGCTTGACAATGTCAATCACTTCATAGAGGAAACAGCTGCCGAGAATGAGAACAACCGCGATTTGATAGATAAGTAATGTTGACATAATACCAATCTCCTTTCAAGATTTAAAAACCAAACATTTTAGGTTGGGAGCACCAACCGATACGATTCATATTCCACCCCTTTTCCCAATTGAAATAGATCATGCTTATTCTCTCTTGCCCCTACTAAATGCAATTACCATGCCAAAACAGTAATGTAAAAAAATTTATTTTAGAAAAAAATCCGGCTTCCTAAAAAATATATATCCATGGTGCCACCAATGCTCCCAATAAAAATTTATATTTTTTTAGAAAAAAATTAAAAAAATTTTTTATCTCATCAGAAAATTTTGATGTTTTTCTCTCAAAAATGTCTCGATAAAGAGGCGTTTTAATTACTTTTTTTATTACAAAATCTTTCAACTTAGAAAATGCCAGCATGATGTCAATAACTTTTTTTATTACACGATAACAAATATTATTAAGCCAGCTAAATACCACTCTCGAAGGATTACAGTTCGCCAATAGTTGGAATACTTTGCGAAAATCCAGATGAAAAAAGATTTCTATTCTGATCAATTTTCGTAAAAAAATCAGCATCCTTTTCTCAAAAGGATGCTCAATAAAAAATATTTCAATGATTTTTACTGAATCTCACAATTTATGAAGATATAAATATGCAATCTCAGTGCATATAATTTTGCGATTTCATATCAAAAGTATTACAGGATGCCCTGGCGTTTTATGTATGAGTACATGTTTTATGTATGAGTACATAATGTGTGCCTATGAATCTATGACCATTATTTTCAATGTCAGCATACATCAAAACCTCTCTATTTGCCTTTCATCGCCAAAAAGACGTTTTTTACCGTTATATATTAAAAAATAAAGCCCGCTCTTGTTAGAGCGGGCTTTGCTTAAGAAGAAATCGACCATTATTTTCTATCAATGCAGGCTTGAACTACAGCTTCTACAGCTTTCACCTTGTCATCGGAGATGGGCTGGGGATGATGATTCGCGAGGATATCAACAACGAGTTCATGGGCTCTTTCCGTGAAGTTTTTAGACCCTGCATTTTGCCAATTTTCATAGATATCCCTATCGGACATATAAGGTTTCCAAAGTTCGGAACGAAGATGTTTCATGGTATGAGGATGTCCCAAGAAGTTTCCGCCGTAGGAAGGATCGTCAACGACATCTCTCACAACATCAACAGCGCAAGTATCTTCATTCACATCGTATCCTTTAATTGCAAATTGAACCAGGGAAGCGATTTCGTTATCGATCACAAGTTTTTCGTAGGAAGCTTCGAGAACGTTATCCAAAGAACCGGAGGCACCGCAAACATCAACACCAACGAGAGCAGGAATCAAAGTATTGTACATAGATTCAAAAGCAGCCTGTGCGTCGCTGACTTTGGAACCGCAAGAGAAACCTGTTACCGTACAAGGCATGTTGTAATAACGCATTAATTCAGCAGACAATGTCGCGGCAAGCCCCATTTCGGGAGCAGCCCAGAGCCCCATGGCTGTGGACATTTCCATAAATGTTACACGGGGACTCATGATCGTGGGATGGCCGGGTTTTCTCAACTGAGCAAGGGTGACACCTGCAAGAATTTCGGCATTATGCATGACAACGGAACCCACAACAGTCATAGGACCAGTAGCGCCGATCATAGGGCAGGGAATCACACCGAGGGGCAAACCGGAATCAACAATACTCAGAATGGCTTCTGCGGGGTCATCAGCGTATTCCATGGGACTGATGGGAGATACTTCCAGGTAGGCAATGGGTTTTTCAACCAAAGCTTCTTTGCTGCCCACAGCCGCTGCGAAAACGTTTACTACATCTTCCGTTTCCTGTGCATCATGAATGCAGACACGCAGGGGTTTTGTAGTATTTTTGACCATTGCGGCAACTTGAACGGCATTGGCCGCGTGTTCGGGAATCCCCTGTGCAGTCAAACAAGAAATGATGTCAGTATTGGGTAGCGCATCGGCCAAGCGAATATAATCTTCGAGGTCAGCAAGGGAGGTATTTCTTCTTTTCCCGGTTTCAACATCGGTTACAAAGGGAACGCCAACACAGGTATGATTATAAGCGTTCTTTTCGCCCCATTTGATCTGATATTTATCATCGAGACCGTACATGGTGAAGGATTTGGGAGCATCTTGCAGCGCCTTTTCCACAACGGATCTGGTAAAACGGATACGACTTCCTTTGCCGCTGGGATCATCGGTCACATCCAAGCCCACTTCTTTTGCAAAACTTACGACAGATTCGGAGAAACATTTAATACCGGTTTGAGCCAAGATATCCAAGGTGGCTTCGTGCATTTTTTGAACGTCTCTTTCAGAACAATATTGTAATTTTATCGTATCTTTCATGTTTTATAACCTCCATTTTTATACATGATCGTTTTTTATTTGCAGATTCTTCGGAACAACTTCTTTTCATGGATCACGGCCGTACATGTTCCATCTGGAAAAGTTGTCCCCACAAGCATCACGGTCATTTATGGGAGAGAAATCAATGAGATTTCCCCCCACTGTCAAACGCATGACATAAAGCGAATCAACAGTTCTGAAAACATCCATCAATCTCTCCTCCTTTCCTTCGAATTGGCCGGTGAATATCGGAAAAATAATATCGCGCATATATCCAACAATTTTTGAATATACATTTTGCGCATATTATTCAATTCCCGATACATTTCTGTATACGCTTGTGGTTAAGTTTTAAGATTTTCCTTTTCGCGTTGGGAAATCACAAAACTCTTTTCTTTTCCCTACATCCTATACAATATGCAAATTTCATGCCAAAATTTTATCAGAAATTTTGTTTTACATTCCCAATTTATAAATCTATATATGCAAAATTGATACCAAATTTATAAATAGAACAATTTCATCAAAGGTTCAATCCCTATCAGGCATTGTTTCAAAGCAAAAAAATCCGAGAGCAAACATTTCTGCTTTCTCCCGGATCATGCTCCGTCTCCGTTTATTTTTTCATTAATTGTCCATTGTGGATTCGATACCCGTGCCGTTGTAAGATTTTTATTATCGCCGGTTGAGAAATACCCAGAGCATCGGCAACCTTATAAGTCGATTGGTACTTTTCATAAGCGTACTGCACCATTTTTAACTCCAAATTTCCTTTGGCTTCTTTCAAGGATACGCCGGAATCCAACAGGGCCTCAATCTCATCAGAAAAGGATTTCGTTCGGAATTCCCCCGTATCGGATAGGTCGCCGCGAATCATATCCCGTTCTACTTCCATGAGAACTTTTTTTACAGCATCCATGCCAATAATATCACTGTCACTAATGATAAGAAGGCGTTCCACAGTATGCATTAATTCTCTTACGTTGCCGGGCCAAGGATAAGACAAAAAATACGATTTCACTGCCGGAGACAACGATTTATGGGTTTTATATCGAACATTATATTTTTCTAGGAAAAGCTTGGTCAGAGGTAAAATATCATCACTACGCTCTCGCAGGGGTTTTAAATGAATTGGCACGACATCAAGACGGTAATACAGGTCACCGCGAAATGTACCTTCAGAGACCATTTCCCGTAAATTTCGATTGGTAGCGGATACAACCCGCACATTCACAGGGATTCGATTCATACCGCCGACTCTTACAATCTCTCGATCTTGAAGAAATTCCAAAAGTTTTGCTTGAAGCGAAAGGGGCATTTCCCCGATTTCATCAAAAAACAGCGTGCCCCCGTCGGCCATTTCGATTTTCCCTTTTTTCCCGCCTTTTTTCGCACCGGTAAAAGCTCCGCTTTCATATCCGAAGAATTCTGATTCCAAAAGGTTTTCGGGAATCATTCCACAGTTAATTTTTACAAAGGGGCCATTTTTTCTTTCACTAAACTTATGCAGAGCGCACCGATGAAAGAGGTAGAAAAAACCATTTGGAAGGTAGCGCCTA